>Ga0114972_10000219_pt1 | contig 41170 bp, 37 predicted proteins | sample M_140807_EF_Meta_FD_87354 | JGI IMG/M metagenome (GOLD analysis project Ga0114972, IMG submission 87354) | Freshwater microbial communities from Lake Montjoie, Canada to study carbon cycling - M_140807_EF_MetaG | ecosystem: Environmental > Aquatic > Freshwater > Lake | place: Lake Montjoie... | reverse complement strand
GTGCAGGCGCGATGGAACAAGAGCAAGGCAGCCGACGCCCTCAATGTGTCGCGGCGGAACTTGTACCGTAAGCTCGCGCGTTACGGTATCGAGGGGGGTGAGGAGGACTGACTTGCGCATACTCTTGACCGGCGCGAACGGGTTCATCGGGCGACACCTCGCCCAGCGGTTAGAGACGACCGCCCACTCGACTTGTGGCCTGATTCGTCCCGGCAGCGTGCTCGGTACGCTCAGCGACCTCCCTCGGCTCGAGCGCAGGCTGGGTGACGTCCTGTCGCCCGAGTCGCTGGTCTCGGCTTGTGCCGGTGTAGATGTCGTCGTCCACCTGGCGGGCGCCGTCGCTGCAGGCCGCGACGCCACGTACCACCGCGTCAACGTCGAAGGTTCGGTCCATCTTGCCGCGGCCGCGCTCGCGGCGGGTGTAAAGCGTGTCGTCTTCGTGAGCAGCCTCGCCGCGCAAGGCCCCTCCCCCCGCGGTGCGCCCCACGTCGACTCAGGCAATGAGGCCCCCTCAAACGAGTACGGCCGTACCAAGCTCGACGCGGAGCGCGCGCTCACTGAACGGCTTGGACCCGAGCGGGTCACGGTCCTCCGCCCCGCACTTGTCTTCGGCCCCGACCAGCCGGACTTGCCGCGCGTCGCCAAGGCCCTGACCTCTCGAGTCATGCCCGTCGTGCCCGGGCTCGAGCTCTCGTTCATCCACGTCGCGGACCTCGCGGACCTCATCGTGGCCGCGATCGAGACCCCCGGCGAGCCCGGGCGGGCGTATTTCGTGTCGGACGGGCGCGTCCTCACGATGGAGCGGGTGATGGATTGCGTCGAGCAGGCCCTCGCGCAGGCGCCCGCCATGCGGCTCGCCCTGTCGGGGCGACTCCTTTCGGCGCTCAAGCCCCTCGCCGACCGCCTCACGAGCGCCGCGGGCATGGGGGCGTCGGTGGCGCGGGTGCTGGGTGAACTGAACGCGACGGGATGGGCCTGCACCCCCGAACGCGCCGCCGCACACTTCGGATTTGCGCCGAAGACTACGCTGGAGAGTGCGCTGCCTGCGCTCGTCGAGTGGTATCGCTCGCGCGGCTGGCTCGACGGCCGCGGCCCGGCGTCCGAGGTCTCATCCCTCTGACCTGGCCTCACCGGCCAGACCGCGAGGACATAGCCGACTGGCTCAGACGAACTTGACCTCACGGCGACACGGTAACGGCCACCTTGCGTGTGCATGACGCGGGTGCCTGCCTCCCCGTCGCTGACATAGGCGACCCCCACAGGCTGTCGGCCGCCGGGCGCGAAGACCGCAGGTGACTCGACGACATCGCCCGGGTCGTGGAGGACCGCGAACTCGACGTCGAGCCCGGGCAGGACGTCTACGGCGAACCAGTCCACGTCCTCGCCGCAGGCGACCCCGTCGGCCGGCCGGCCCATCACGGAGCGCGCGCGGGCCCGCGTGTCGTTGGGCTCCCAGGGGTCGTCTCCGCAGCGCGCCGGCCGGGACTCGGCAGGCATTGCCGCGCAGACGAGGAGAAGGCAGACGACCACCGAACACCATCGGACACCTAGACAGCGCACTGCTCGACCCAGACTCCGCGCCATACTTCACCTCCGCGGAGCGTCGACACAGCAGGGCCCGTGCCGAGGTATATCCCTCGCAGCGCCTCGACATGCGACGCCTGCGTCCAGAATTTGGACGTCCAGGAATGCAAATCGAGACACCCAGCGGACGATGCCGCATGATGCGCACGTGGGGACCATACGAGACTTGCAGCGCGCGCTTGAGCTCGCGCATTACGCGTCGCGTCACCGCGGCACCAGCTACGTCGTGACTCTGGATGGCGACCTCTCGATCGCTGATTTCCAGCTCGACCTGAAGCTCCTCGGCGCCTACGAGCTTCGTGTCGCGGTCGTCGCACGGTGGCAACGCGGCGCTGCGCGTGACCGCGTGAGCGAGGCGCGCAGGCAGGGCTTCCCCATTGACCTCGTCGATGGGGCCGAGGAGTTCGATGACGTCCTGCGCGCGGTCCGTCGCTCGTTCGACCTGCACCGCGTGCCGGTGATTCTCTCACCCGAGCGCCTCGTTGATGGCGTCGAGCCGTGGGGCGCTCACCTCGGACGCAAGCTCGCCGTCAAGCTCCGCGCGCGTCGCATGTTCTGGGTGACCACGGAGCTCGAAGCGCTCCTCAACGGCCACGACGCCCCCCACTTCACAGTCGAGGAGGCGCGCGTTGTCGCCGCCGACGCCGAAGGTTCCGCGGTCGCGGACTGGCGATCGATCTTGGGTGCGCTCTCCGACGGAGTGCCTGGCGTGGTCCTCCTCGATGGCGAGCCGGGCTGCGTCTTCGAAGAGCTCTTCACGCACCAAGGCGCCGGTGCGCTCGTGAGCGACGACCAGCGCGAAGAGGTGCGGCCAGCCACGCTCGCCGACGCCGCCGACATCTCGCTGCTCCTGCAGGACAGCGTGGAGCGGGGCATCGTGCGACCGTTCACCGAGGACGAGCTCCACGACACGATCGATGAGCACCTCGTCTACACCATCGACGGGCTCGTCGTCGGCACTGTCCGCCTCGCGACTTGGGGCGACGCGGCGCAGCTCTCGCGTTTTGCGACGCTCCCGCGTTATCGGGGACGCGGCCGAGCGAGGCGCCTCGGCAATGCGTTGGTCGAGAGCGCGCGCGCACGAGGCTTCAAGCAGGTCTTCGCGCTGTCCATCGACGAGCGCCACTGGCGGCTGTTTGAGTCGATCGGCATGTCGGCCTGCGAGCGCGAGGCTTTACCCTTGGTCTGTCAGGCCGGCTACGACTTCAGCCGGGCGAGCCGGGCGTTCCGGGTGCTCTTCGACGCAGCGTGAGCGCCAAGCCGATGAGGCCGGCAAGCGCGAACGGCAGAGACAGGGCTTGACCTGTCGTGAAGCCCAGCTCCGGCGTGCCGAAGCCCTCGAATTCCTTGAAGGCCTCGCTCACGCAGCGGCCGCCGAAGTAGCCAAACAGGAAAATCGACGCAAGCAGGCCACGGCGACGACCTTCGCCGAAGCGGCGGTCGACCTGCCAGAGGACACTGAGAACGGCCAGCCCAATCACAGCTTCGTAGAGCTGCGCAGGGTGGCGCCAAGGGATCTGAGTGAACCCCACGGGGTCGGCCTTGAGGAGCTCGCGGTCGAAGGCGTTTCGGACGAACTTGATCGCGAAAGGCGCGTGCTCCGGGTCCGTGATGCGTCCGACGATCTCGCTGTTCGTAAAGTTGCCGATGCGGACAAAGACGACCCCGATGCACGCGGAGAACGAGAACCGGTCGAGCACCTCGATGAACCCCATCGTGTGCTTGCGGCTCCAGTACCAGAGCGCAAAGAGCAGAGCGATCGTCGCGCCATGGCTCGCGAGGCCCCCCTCCCAGACCTTGAGGATGTCCAGCGGGTGGTTCAGGTAGTGTTCGGGGGCGTAGAAGAAGACGTGCCCGAGCCTTGAACCCCCAATCACGGCGACGACGCCCAGCGTCAGGAACTGCTCCGCTGCGGCTTCCGTCCGGCCTGAACGCAGAATCTGCCAACGCCAGATATTGAAGGCGATCATCAGCATCGACGCGAAGAGCACGCCATACCAGCGCACCTGAAAGCTGCCGATCTCGATGAGCTTGGGGTCGAAGTCCCAGACAAACATGGGGACGCTCCATGAGGTGAAAACCCGCGGACCATGGCACAGCGAGTACAGCGGGACAAAGAGGTCTCGCTGCCCGCGTCGTCGGTGGGGTCCGGAGACCTCGGCGGCGCGCGTTTCGTGGCCGTGGGTCCCTATTCCCAACGGCCAGCAGATGAACGATGTTTGGCACTCAACTTGCTAGGTTGACCGCCGATGCCCTCGTCCGTCCCCATGCCGACCCGTCACGCACCCTGGGTGCTCGCCCTGACTCTCGTCGCGTTTGGCTGCTCAGACGATCAGGCCGCGTTCTCGCCGCGCACTCGCGCGCCGGACGCTGTGATGCCCGATGCGGACACCGTGGGTCCGGCGCTGCGGTCGCAGTTCGAGACGACGGTCCGCCCCGTGCTCGCGCAGTTCTGCGCCAACTGCCACAGCGGCGCGAATGGGCCCGCGTTCTTGCCCGCGGCCACCGATTGGTACGACGCCGTGACGACCTGGCCCGGCCTGGTCAATGTCGCGGACCCACGCGGCAGCACCCTCGTGACGCGCGGCGTGCACGCCGGACCCGCGCTGACCGATTTCCAGAGCCGCACGGTCCTCGCGTGGCTCGAGGCCGAGGCGACACAGCGGGCGGGGTGGACGCCGCCTCCAGACGCGCTCGTGGTTGACGCCGCACCCGCAGTCGACGCCGCCGATCCCCTCGCAGAGGCGCGCATCGCCGCGCGTGCGGCGTTCGATACCGAGGTGTCGCCCGTGCTGAGCGCGGTGTGCACCGCGTGCCACCAAGCGGCGGGGCCGGGTCAGGGTTTCCTGACACCGAATCCAGACGCCTACACGACGCTGCTCAACTGGCCCGGAATCATCGACTTGGAGCGACCGACTCGGAGCCGTCTACTCACGCGGGGCCCGCACGCCGGGCCTGGTCTGACCGAGACCCAGCACGACACCGTCCTGAGGTGGATCGAGCTTGAGGTTGCGGCACGGGGCCGCGTCGTCGAGCAGGATCCCGAGACGCCTTCGTTCGCGCCGATTTTGGGGGATAACAGCGTCGACTTGGGCCCGCTCGGCCTTGTGGGCAGCACGCTCACCTTCCGCGCCGAGCTCCTCGCTGCGGGCCTCTACCTGTCATCGATCCAGGTGACGGCCGGTGCGTCCGGTGCGCGCCTCGTTCATCCGCTCTTCGTAGTCTGGAAGGCGGGCGTCCCTCAGCCTGACCCGGTGGACTCGTTTTCAGGGCTCGACCTCTCGATTCAGCCCGGGGGCTCGGCCACGTTGGGGACCGGCACCCTGGTGCTCGTGTCCTTCGCCGCGGGTGACCAGCTCAGCGTGACGTTTGAGAGCGCAGAGCCGACCGTGGCGCAGCAGCCGGACGGGGGCGTGATGGGCCCCATCGACGCCGGTGGTCTGGGCGGCGGATGCAGGAGCGTCGCAGCGTTTACTCAGTACGCTCAGCCCCAACTGGCGCAGGCCTGTGCGAACTGCCACTCCGGCGGCAACGGGAGCGCCACAAACGCGTTCGACATGACCCGCATCGGCGACCTGACGCCGGAGGGGCAAGCCGCGGCCTGCGGCCAGTCGCTCAGCCGAATCAACCGCGACGATCCGAACGCCAGCAGCCTCTTCACGACGACCGCGCCCGGCGGAGGTGGACACCCCTTCCGCTTCAACGGAGACGCGGCCCGCTACGACCAATTCCGAAGCCAGATTTTGCTCTGGATTGTGCAGGAGTAACGATGTCTCGAGACCCCACCCGCTGGCGGCGCGCGGGCGCTGTCGTCCTGGCCCTGACGCTGGGGTCGGCGAGCGCGGCGGCCCAGCCCGCTGCGGAGGAAGAGTCGCCCTATCAGGCGTTGCTCGACCAACGCCGTGTCGACTACAGCGCCGCGCTCCGAAAGGCGTCGCTTCGACTCACGGGAGACCTGCCGACGCTCGCTGAGATTCGGTTCGTCGCCGATGCACGGGACCCAGCATCGGCATACGCCGCCCAAGTCGACCAGTATCTGGCGGACCCGCGCTTCGCCTCGCAGGTCTTCGCCTTCTTCCGGGACACCTTCCGCATGGGGTCGACTGCTGACCTCGACACGGCGCCCGCGTTCGCGGCCCAGCTCGTCGTCGAGGAGCGCCCGTTCACCGAGCTCTTCACGGCCACCGAGGGCAATTGCCCGACCTTCGACGCGGACCAGGGGCGCTTCAACTCGGCGGACTGCGACAACGGCGTGCCGACGCACGCGGGCGTCCTGACGAACCCGGGCGTCATGGCGCAGTTCACGTCGAACTTGGCGTTTCGCCGCGCGCGCTGGGTGCAAGAGGTCTTCGCGTGTAGTCGATTCCCCGCAGAGTTTGGCCAGCCCGTCGAGGTCGGCGCGGCGACGCCCTACGCGTCCCCTTGGCCCTTCGACAGCATCGCTTCGACGGCGACGGGCGGGCGTGTTGATTTCCTAGACGTGTCGTCCGTCGTCTGCGCGAACTGCCACGCGACGATGAACCACGTCGCGCCGCTCTTCGGCCAGTTCGACGAGGTCGGTCGCTGGCAGCCGGAGATCGTCGTCAAGCTCCCCGTCGATGGGAGCCCGGCGGCCACGATGGACGACTTCTTGCCCCCAGGGCGCCAAGAGACAGCCTGGCGATTCGGTGAGCCCGCCGAAGACCTGCCTGCGCTCGGTCGCCGTATCGCGGCCGATCCGGACATGGCGCAGTGCATGGTCGCGCGGGTCTGGAACTGGAGCTTCGGCAAGGGGGACATCGTCAACGCGCAGGTCTCAGTCCCGCCTCGCGTCATCGCCGACCACTTCGCCACCTTCGTCGGCCTCGACTACAACCTGAAGGCGGTCGTTCGCGACATCCTCAACAGCGACGACTTTGTGAGGTTCTGACCATGAGCGCTCGCACGACCCTCCCTCTTGCCCGCGCCACGCTCCCGCTCTTGGTCGTCGGTCTAGCTGCCTGCGGCGAGGGCGCCCGCTTGGGCGAGCGCGCGTCCGCGGACGCAGCGCCCGTGGCGCCGCAGGACGCGACCACGGCGGCTGACACCGGTCGGAGCCCCGGCCTCGATGGCGCGCTGAGCGACGTCGACGCCGCAGCGCCGCCCGACTTTGGACCGCCGCCTGTGCCGGAGTCTGTGCCGTCAGGCACCACAGGTGACGTCGACACGACTTTCAACCACGAAAACGAGCACCTCGACGTCTGGGACTTGCTCGCACGGCTCCAAGACGAGGGGCCGCCGGAGTACTCCGCCCACCTGCACGCCTGCGCGAAGGTCAAGTACGCGACCCTCGGCCGAATCCTCGCCTCGCGCGGCGTCAACTTGGCGTCGAACGCCCAGGGCAGCGCGGGGCGGATGTACCGGGAAAGCGACCAGGCCCTCGGCGTGGCGAACTACGCTGCGCGCGTCCCGGAGGCGAGCGAGCTCTCTGCTGCGACAGCGTCAAAACTCTTCGACATTTTCGTCGCCGCGGCGCCCGAGATCATTGCCGCGATGCCGACGCTGCCCGCCTGCACTGTGGGTGGGGCTGCGTCTCGCGTGTTCAACGCGCAGGGCCAGTGCGAGCCGAGCGGCTTGACCTGCCTGATGGGGGTCCCCGCCCAAGCGGGGCATGTCGAGATCTGCAACCGGATCGTGGCGCGCGCGAGCACGCCCGAGGTGGGCCGCACCCTGGCAGTCGCAGCGCTGCTCGCGGCCGCCCACACGTGCGAATAGGAGCGCGCATGGACAACCGTCAAAAGAGAGACAAAGACGCAGCGCACCTCGTGTCGCGCCGCTCGCTGATCCGGTGGGCCGCGTTTACTGGCGCCGCGCTCGGCCTGCCTCGATGGCGCGTATTCGAGGCGCTCGAGCTCGCCGGCGGCACAGCGCTCGCTCAAGAGGCCGCGTGCGCCGCCACCGCGCGCTCCGTGCACCTGGTCGCGGGTACGGGTGGCTTCGCGTGGTTTCAGCTCCTGTGGCCGCACAACGACGTCGCCGCAGCGGGGAACGACGGCTTCGCCTTTCACGCGCCGGGGCAGCAGACGATGGTCTCCGGCACAGACCGAACGCTGACGCTCGGGCCCGAGGCGCCGTGGCGCGGGATCGAGGGCCGCGCCAACGTGTCGGCGTTCATGGCGGGCAACAACGAGACGCACACGAACCAGCCGACGTCGAACTCCACGCTGGGCAACGGGAACGGCGTTTTCGCTGCAGCGACCGCGCTCCAGACGGCGAGCCCGACGCTCGTGCCCGTGATCGCCATCGACGATGTACCTTTCGGCAACGCGAGCGGAGCGCCACGCCCGGCGCGCGTAGGCAACGCCGATGCGATCGTGTCGCTCTTCGACAGCGCAGCGTCCCGCATGGGCGGCGCGCTCTTCGACCCGAACGACGCGGCGCTGTTCGACACGAGCTACCGCGCATTCCTCGCGCTCAACGCACAGGTCGGGCGCGGCACCTCGACCCGCGGCTTCGAGACCGGCAAGACCGCCGCGGCGTTCTTGGGCCGCAATCTGGCCGACCTCCTCGCGCCCCGACCCGAGGACTTCGTCCGATACGGGGTCGATGGCGGCACGGCGAGCAAGGTCAGCGAGCTCGCGAAGGCCCTGATCATCACCGCAAAGGCGTTCGAGATGGGCTTGACCAGCAGCGTTATCATCCCCTGCTTCCGTGATGATCCGCACGGCGCGTTCAATGACATGGGCGTCTTGCGACAGACGACGCGTGGTATTGGCGCTGCCCTCGATGCATTCCGGGGCGACCTCGCGGCGATGAACGATCCGACGTGCGGCGGCCGCAAGATTTCGGACAACGTGGTCATCTCGATTCACGGAGACACGCCGAAGAACCCGCTCGACCGCAGCGGCTGGCCGGATGGCACGCCCGGCAACTCGAACTGGGTCTACGTGCTCGGCGGCGGTTACCTGAAGACCGGCTGGTTCGGCGGTATCGACCGAAACGGCAACGTGACCGGGTTCGACCCAGCGACGGGTGAGACGAGCGGCTTCAACGGCGGCCAGACGGCCCGCGCCGCCACGGCCGCCATCTGCTACGCGATCGCCAAGGGCGACAAGCGTCGTCTCAACGACGTCATCCCGAACGCGCAAATCGATGGGATCGTGCGACCCGTCCTGATGTGAGCTCAGCCCACGAGCCGGTAGAGACCCACCGCGCTCAACAGGACAAGGAAGACCACGACGGCGACAAGGCCGCCGCGCCCCCGCTTGTCCTTCACGTGCTCCGCGGGCCGGAGCTCTACGAGACGCTGCGCGAGCTTCGTGGGCGTGCAGGACGACCGCTGAGACCACTGAGACGCCGCACGCATCGAGGCCAGCAGGCCCTCCGCGGACTTTCGGTCTGCCTTGGACAACGGCGCGTCGAGTGTCTGCGGGTCCATGAGGCGCAGCTCGCCGAGCGTAACCACCTCGTCGAGGACGCCCCGCATGAGTGTCAAGGGCGTCAGCGGGGTCGTCTCCTCGCGTCGGCCGATGATCGTGTCCACTGCGTCGAACGTCAGCCGCCAGTCCCGCGCTTCGTCCTTGCCGGGGATCTCGCAAAGCCGCAGCGCGCCCAGGTAGCGCAGATCCTCGTCCCCGGTGAGTCGCACATACACGCCCACATCGCGGGCGACGCGGGCAACGAGGAGCGGGAGCGCGCTGAATGTCGGCCACGTGATCCCGTTCGTCGACGGGTCAGGACCGCGGCGCCGCATGATGCTGATGCCGCAGAGGTTCTCCAGCACGAGGCGGCGCACGACACGCCCAGAGTTGGTCGCCTGAAGGTAGCGGTCGAGGCGATCGAGCCGGCCCTCGACGGACGCTCGAAAGTCGTCCGGGTTCTGATGGCCCTCGCGCTGAACCACGAGCACTACCCGGTCAAAGAGGTCGTCGTTCTTCGTCTGAACCTCGATGAGCGCGCCGTGTGCCCGCACATCCCACTCGGCGTTCGGCCGTGGTCGCTCCTTGAGCAGGTCGAGCAGACGAGTCCCCTTCTGCGCGAGCTGCTCCCGCCAAGCCTTCGCACCATCCCCCGTGACATCCGCCAAGCTCACGGCGCGGACGCTAGCAAGCCCCGCTGCGCTTTACCATACTGCAGCCATGACACCCCCACGCTCCCCCGCCGCGACGGGGCTTAGACGCGCTCTTCATCACGCGCTCGGCCGGAGCCCGCACGTCGACTTACACGCGTGGTACCTTGAGACTCCACGCCTGCCCACCGGCCACCCGGGGCTGCGGCTCGCGCACATGACGGACCTGCACGTCGGGCGCGTGACGCCGCAAGCGCGGCTCGACGCTGCGGTCGACGCGGTCAATGCGATGCGACCCGATATCGTTTGCCTCACGGGCGACTACGTCTCACACAGCCTACGCTACCTGAAACGGCTCGAACGAGCCCTCAGCCGCCTCGAGGCGCCGACCTTCGCGGTCTACGGCAACCACGACCACTGGAACGGCGCGGCTGAGGTCGGGCGCGCGCTCGAGCAGGCGGGTGTTCGGATGCTCGTCAACGCTGCAGCGCAGCTCTCGGTCCGCGGGGCATCCTGGCGACTCGTTGGGCTCGATGACCCGGTGACCAAGAACCACGACGTCGCCACGGCCTTCGGCGAAATCGGCGGAAACGAGCCGCTCGTCGTCCTGAGTCACCTCGCCGAGGCGACCCATGAGTTCGCGGCGCGCTCCCCTGCGCTGGTCCTGAGCGGCCACACCCACGGCGGTCAGGTTCGCACGGGTGGTCTCGTCGACCACCTCCTGCGCAGGCTGGGACACGCCTACATCATCGGCTGGTACACGGTCGACCGGGTGCCCGTCTACGTCAACCGCGGGCTCGGTGCCGCCGTGTTTCCTTGGCGCACCCACCACGCCGCACCCGAAGTCGCGTGCATCGAGCTCGCCCCTTACGGCGACGATGAGGCGCCGATTCCGTCGGATTCGCGCGTGTCACGTCGAAATCCATTTGACAAATCGGGAGTCTTAGAAGATTGAAACAGCGCTTGCTGGGGGAGGGTCCCCGGCGATGTTCACACCTCAGGAGTCATCGAAAATGTCGAAGATCCTCGCGCTCGCTGTTGCCTCTGTTTTCGCTCTTGCCGCCTGTGGTGGCGCGCCCGCCCTGCCGGACGTGAACGCCGCTGCTTCGCAGGCCGCCGGTGAGGCCGCCAAGGCCGCCGAGGGCGCCGCCGCCGAGGCGACGAAGGCCGCTGAAGGCGCCGCCGGTGAGGCCGCCGCTGCGGCGCCTGCCGCCCCCGAGGCGCCTGCTGCGCCCGCCGCCCCCGAGGCGCCCGCCGCCCCCGCGACGACGGCCCCCACCACGCCGTGATGATGCCGGGTCGCGCGCCGACCCGATCGTCGTCTTGAAGAGGCGGGCGCGCGAAAGCGGCCCGCCTTTTTTATTTCGGCCCACAGTCCTCGACAGCGAGCGGGCCCGTGTATCAGAATCCGGCGCCCGCGCGGCCTGTGCTTGGACGATACCGGCACGCTGCGCCCGCGGGGATGGCCGGAGTTGAAAGGGACCTCGAACATGGCCGCCTCTGATGGGCCGCTGAACGGCGCGAACCTCGAGTTCGTCGAGTCGCTCTTCGCTGCATATGCCGCAGACCCGACCTCGGTCGACGCCGAGTGGAGGACTTACTTCGACAGCCAAGCGGGCGCGTCTGCGTCGGGCGATGTTCGCCTGGGGCCAGCGTTCACGGCGTCGAGCATCTTCCACGGGGCCGGGAGTGTAACAGCGAGCGCTCGCTCCCCCTCTACCGAGCCGGACGTCGCGGCGCTGCAAGACAAGGTCGACCAGCTCATTCGCGCGTACCGAGTCCGCGGCCACTTGATCGCGAACCTCGACCCGCTGGGGCTCCCCCGTCCCGCGAGCGCCGAGCTCGAGCTCGAGCACTACGGCCTGACGCAAGCTGACCTTGATCGCACCGTCTCCGCGCGAACAATCGCGGGAGAGGGCGCGCGACTGAGCGTGCGGGAGATCATCGCTCACCTGCGGGCGCGCTACTGCGGGTCTCTCGCCACGCAGTTCATGCACATCGATGATCAGGAGATCAAGCTGTGGCTGCAGAACGAGGTCGAGCAGTCTGACCTGACGCACGGCCTGACGCGGGAGCTTCAGCTGCGCATCCTGACCAAGCTGACGGACGCGGAGATCTTCGAGAGCTTCCTCGCGAATAAGTTTGTCGGCGCCAAGCGATTCTCGCTCGAAGGCGGCGAAAGCCTGATCCCGCTCCTCGACCAGTCGATCGAAGAGGCGGGCGAGCACGGCATCCGCGAGGTCGTCATCGGCATGGCCCACCGCGGGCGCCTGAACGTCCTCGCGAATATCATGGGCAAGAACCCGTCCCAGATTTTCCGCGAGTTCGCGGACGCTGACCCTGACCTGCACTTCGGCCGCGGCGACGTGAAGTACCACATGGGGTACTCCAGCGACCACGTGACCGGTCGGGGCCGGACGGTCCACCTGTCGCTGTGCTTCAACCCCAGCCATCTGGAGTTCGTGAACCCGGTCGCCATGGGCCGTGTGCGCGCCAAGCAGGACCGTAACGGCGATCGAGAACGTCGCCACGTGCTCTGCCTGCAGATTCACGGAGACGCCGCCTTCGCGGGTCAGGGCATCGTGCAAGAGACGCTCAACATGAGCGAGCTCCCGGGCTACACTGTGGGCGGGACGGTTCACGTTATCGTGAACAACCAGATCGGCTTCACGACGCCGCCCGAGTCCGCGCGCTCGACGACCTACGCGTCAGACGTCGCGAAGATGCTCCAGATCCCGATCTTCCACGTGAATGGCGAGGACCCGGAGGCCGTCGCCCACTGCATTCGCTTGGCGATGCGCTTCCGGCGCAAGTTCCAGAAGGACGTCGTCATCGACATGTGGTGCTACCGCCGGCATGGGCACAACGAGAGTGACGATCCGTCGTTCACGCAGCCCGTCATGTACTCGGCGATTCGTAAGCGCAAGTCGGTTCGAGATGCCTACCTCGACAACCTGCTCAAGCTCGGCGGCGTGAACCGCGGCGAGGCGGATGACCTGTCCGTGCGTCGTCGTGGCCACCTTGAGCGCGAGCTCAGCGAGGCGAAGAGCCCCGAGTACACCTACCGCGCCGACTTCGGTCGCGGCGTCTGGCAGGGCTACCTCGGCGGGCCCGAGCGCACTGTGCCGGAGCCCGACACCGCGCTCCCGCTCAAGAACTTGCACACGCTCCTTCGGATTCAGACCGAGGTGCCGCCCGAGTTCACCCCGCACCCCAAGATCGCCAAGTTCCTCGAGGCACGACGGGAGATGGTCGACGGTGACAAGCCCCTCGACTGGGGCGCGGGTGAGGCTGTGGCCTACGCCAGCCTCCTCGCCGAGGGCTACCCGGTCCGCCTGAGCGGCCAAGACAGCGGCCGTGGCACCTTCAGCCATCGCCACTCGGTCCTGCACGACGCGAACGACGGGGGCCGCTTCATCCCTCTGACCCGCTTGGGCAAGGGCACGTTTGAGGTCTTCGACAGCCCCCTGTCTGAGTCCGGCGTCCTCGGGTTCGAGTACGGCTTCAGCCTCGACCGCCCCGAGGGCTTGGTCCTCTGGGAGGCTCAGTTCGGCGACTTCGCGAACGGCGCGCAGGTCATCATCGACCAGTTCATCTGCTCGTCCGAGGACAAGTGGCGCCGCCTGACGAGCGTCGTGTTGCTGCTCCCCCATGGCTTCGAGGGTCAGGGCCCCGAGCACTCCTCCGCTCGCCTCGAGCGCTTCCTGGGGCTCTGCGCGCAGGACAACATGCGCGTCGTCAACTTGACGACGCCCGCGCAGCTCTTCCACTGCCTGCGTCGTCAGGCGCACTGGAAGCTCCGCAAGCCGTTGGTCATCGTGACGCCGAAGAGCCTGCTGCGCCACCCCGAGGTCATCTCGCCTTGGACTGAGTTCTCGCATGGCGGCTTCCAGCCGGTGATCCCGGACATCGCGCCGGTGGACGTGGTCGACCCCAAGGGCGTCAAGCGCATCATCCTGTGCACCGGCAAGGTCTACTACGACCTGAAGCAGCGGCGTCAGGACACCGGCGCCCACAACGTCGCGATCGTGCGTCTGGAGCAGCTCTACCCGCTGCGGCTCGACGCCATCGAGCGGGTACTCGCGCCTTACCCCGAAGGCACGCCGGTCGTTTGGGTGCAAGAGGAGCCCTGGAACATGGGCGCGTGGCCGTTCCTCCGGCTTCACCTCGGCGAGCGGCTCCTCGCGCGCCATCCCCTGCAAGGCGTTACCCGGAACGAGAGCGCGAGCCCGGCGACGGGCTCCGCCGCGAGCCACAAGATGGAGCAGTCGCTCCTGCTCGACCGCGCGTTCGACATCGCATGATCCCGCCCCGCGGGGCTCTCTGGAGAAGGAACGGTTTCAATGTCCGTTGAGGTCAAGGTTCCGCCGGTCGGTGAGTCCATCACCGAGGTGACGATCGGTGAGTGGCTGCGCCGCGAAGGTGACTTCGTGCGCGCGGACGAGTTCGTGGTCATCGTCGAGAGCGACAAGGTCAACCTCGAGGTCCCCGCCCCCGCGGCAGGGCGCCTCGTACGGGTCACGAAGAAGAGCGGCGAGCTCGCGCGCATCGGCGAGGTCATCGCCGAAATTGAAGCGGCCGAGGCGCCCCGCGACACGATAGCGGCGCCGTCGGTCGCCGCCGCCGCCGACCCGAACGCGCCCCCGCCAGACCCGAACCCCCGCGTGATGCCGTCCGCGGAGCGCGTGCTCGCGCAGGCCGGTGTCGATGCCCGCGGCGTTCAGGGCACAGGCCCGGGCGGACGCATCACGAAGGAAGACGCCGTCCGCGCGACGCAGCCCGCTGCATCCGCGACTGCAGCACCTGCGCCCGTTGCGCCTGCACCCGTTGCGCCTGGGCCGGTCGCTCCCGCGCCCGTTGTGCCTGCGCTGACCGGACCCCGCCACGAAGAGGTCGTCAATATGACGCCGCTTCGCCAGACCGTCGCCCGGCGTCTCGTCGAGGCGCAGCAGAGCGCTGCGCTGCTCACGACCTTCAACGAGGTCGACATGAGCGCGGTCATGGCGCTGCGCAACGAGCATAAGGACGCCTACGAGGAGCGCTACGGCATCAAGCTCGGCTTCATGTCGTTCTTCGTGAAGGCCACGGTCGACGCCCTCCGGGCTTTCCCCGCGGTGAACGCCGAGGTCCGCGGTCACCAGATTGTGTACCGAAACTACTGCGACATCGGCGTCGCGGTCGGTGGTGGCAAGGGCCTCGTCGTCCCGATTATTCGGAACGCCGAGCGCTTGAGCTTCGCCGAGGTCGAGAAGACCATCGCGGAGTTCGGCAAGCGCGCCAAAGAGAACAAGCTCAAGCTCGACGAGCTCACGGGCGGCACGTTCAGCATCAGCAACGGCGGCGTGTACGGCTCGCTCCTCTCGACGCCGATCGTGAACCCGCCGCAGTCCGGCATCCTGGGCATGCACGCGATCCAAGACCGCCCCGTCGCAGTCAACGGGCAGGTTGTGATTCGTCCGATGATGTACCTCGCGCTCACCTACGACCACCGGATCGTCGACGGCCGCGAGGCGGTCACGTTCCTCAAGCGCATCAAGCAGTGCATCGAGCAGCCGGTTCGCCTGCTGCTGGAGGTCTGAGCGCATGGAGACGCGACGACACGACCTCGTCGTCATCGGCGGCGGACCGGGCGGCTACATCGCGGCCATTCGCGCCGCCCAGCTCGGGCTCGACACCGCCTGCATCGAGCGCGAGGCCGCGCTCGGTGGCACGTGTCTGCGCGTCGGGTGCATCCCGAGCAAGGCGCTGCTCGAGTCGAGCGAGCGCTTCGCCGAGGCGCAGCATGGGCTTGAGCTGCATGGCGTGCATGTCGGCCAGGTGCGTCTCGACCTCGAGGCGATGCTCAAGCGCAAGACGTCCATCGTGCGGCAGCTCACGAACGGGGTCGCCGGCCTGTTCAAGAAGAACAAGGTCACGCGGTACGAAGGTCACGGTCGGTTCGCCGGACCAGGCGTCGTCGAGGTTGACGGCGCCCAGCCCGTCCGCATCGAGGCGAAGCACGTCATCATTGCGACCGGCAGCGTTGTGAGCCCCCTCAAGGGCGTTGAGCTCGACGGTGACCGCATCGGCACGAGCACCGAGGCCCTGTCCTACCCGAGTGTCCCCGAACACCTCGTCGTCATTGGCGCGGGGGTGATCGGGCTGGAGCTGGGCTCGGTCTGGGCGCGGCTCGGCGCGAAGGTCACGGTCCTCGAATACCTTGACCGCATCCTGCCGGGCACGGACACCGAGGTCGCCGCGCTCGCGCGCAAGCTCTTCGAGAAGCAGGGGCTCACCTTCAAGCTGGGGGTGCGCGTCACCGGCGCTCGTCGCGAAGGCGACGCTTGCGTCGTGACGGCCGACGGGCTGGAACCGATCAAGTGCGACCGCGTGCTGCTCGCCGTGGGTCGCAGGCCAAACACCGAAGGACTCGGGCTCGAGACGATTGGCGTCACGATTGACAACCGCGGGCGTATCCCGACGAACGCGCACTTCGAGACCGCGGCACCGGGCGTGTACGCCATCGGCGACGTCATCGCCGGGCCCATGCTGGCGCACAAGGCAGAGGAAGAGGGCGTCGCGTGCGCGGAGCACATCGTGACGGGCTACGGCCACGTCAACTACGATGCGATTCCGAACGTCGTCTACACCGCGCCGGAGATCGCGACCGTCGGCAAGTCCGAGGAGGAGCTCAAGGCGGCTGGTGTGCCCTACCGCAAGGGGAGCTTCCCGTTCGCCGCAAATGGCCGAGCGAAGGCGATCGCGCAGACGGACGGCTTCGTTAAGGTGCTTGCCCACGCGGAGACAGACCGGGTGCTCGGCGTCCACATCATTGGCCCGCGCGCAGGCGACCTGATCGCGGAGGCCGCAGTCGCGATGGAGTACGGCGCCACCAGCGAGGATGTCGCTCGCGCCTGCCATGCGCACCCGACGTTGGCCGAAGCGGTCAAAGAGGCCGCCCTCGCCGTCGATGGTCGCACGCTGAACTACTGAGCGGGCGCGAGCAAACGCTCGAGCATCTCAGAGAGCGCGTCTGCGTGGGCGGTGACGACGTCTGGGTCGCGCGCATCTGCGCCGGTCAGCGCCTTGACGAGCGCGGGGACCGCAAACAAGAAGTGCGCGCCCCCGATCGCCAAGAACACCAGGTGAAGCGGGCGTGTCGCGTGAGCGCTTGATGCGCCGAGCGCCTCGTCGCAGAGCGCGAAGATGGGCAGCAAGATCGGTCCGAGGTGGTGCTCGGCAAGCCAGTCGCAGCGCTCACCCGCGACCGCGAACTCACGCACAGCGACCTGCACGACCTCGGGACGCCGCGCGCACAGCGCGACGAATCGGCGAATCATCGCGGAGAGCCGGGCTCGCGGTGGGAGCGCGCGCTCTTCGTCGGGCACATCGACAAACTGCCGGTGCACGTCGCTGTACAGGTGGTCCATCGCCGCGCGCCACAGGTTCTCCTTGGACGCAAAGTGGTAGTGGACCAGCGGCTGCGTGACCCCGCACAGGCGCGCGATGTTCGCCGTGCTCGTACCCTCGTAGCCCTTGGTCGCGAACTCGAGGATCGCGGTATCGAGGATGGACTCGCGCCGAATGGACATCGACAGCGCCCCCAGAAAATCTAAGAGGGCCGCCAGGTTTCCCTGGCGGCCCTCTCATGGTTGCGTCCCCAACGGGATTTGAACCCGTGTCGCCGACGTGAAAGGCCGGTGTCCTGGGCCAGACTAGACGATGGGGACAGACAAGAGTGGGCCGTCTGGGACTCGAACCCAGAACCAACGGATTAAAAGTCCGCTGCTCTACCATTGAGCTAACAGCCCAGTGAGCACCGGCCTCGCCGGGCAACGGCGTGCGGGCGGAGTTAGCGCACAATGCGCCGGCTGTCAAGCGTTGCCGCTCGCATCCGTTGACAGCGCGCGCGGCCGGCGCATATGTTCGGGCGCTGTAGAGAGACCCCGCAAGCGCCCAGAATTCGCCGATGCGTGGCGTCTGGGGCGCTCGCACGACCCCGAACCGGGACGACGTGACGGCCGAATCCGACAATCGAGGGGCGTTGCGGGCCCGTATGCGGCGCGCCCGCCGTGCAGTCCCCCCTGAGGTCGCCGCGCGGGTCTCCGCCGAGGTCGTTTCTCGTCTGACTGCGCTGCCCGAAGTGGTCCGCGCGGCGCGCGTGGCCCTGTACCGCGCATTCGACGGCGAGCCCGACTTGACGGCGCTCGATGCCTGGGCGCGCGCGCAGGGCAAGCCCGTCATCTACCCTCGCCACACTGCGGGTCACCCGATGGAGATGGTCGAGGCGGACACGTGGCGTGACCGGCCCCTCGGTCCGCCCGTGCCCGAGGGAGAGGCCGTCGCGTTCGGTGACGAGGCCGATGTCGCCGTGGTCCCGGGGGTTGCGTTTGACGTGGCCGGCTACCGCCTCGGGTTGGGGGGGGGACACTACGACCGCACTCTCTCCCGCTGGCGGAGTGTCGCGATCGGTGTCTGCCATGACTTTCAGTTTCTTGAGCGCCTGCCCCGCGAGCCGTGGGACTGGCCCGTGTCGCTCGTCGTGACGGAGCGACGCATTCACTACGCGAATCGGGCGGATAAACGCCGCCCCGGAGAGATGGTCTGACATGGAGATCGTGATCGCCGTCATCATCGGCCTTGCGCTCGGCGCCGCGCTTGGGCGGTGGGTCGCCCAGCGCGCGGGCATCGCGCCGGACGCTGAGGGCCTTGCCCGAGTCAAGGCCGAGGCCGAGCAGCAGGTCGCACAGGCGCGCCGGGAGGCCGAGGTCGCGGCCCGCGAAGAGGCCGTTCGGATGACCGCCGAGACAGAGAAGGACGTCGCCCGCCAGCGTCAGGAGCTCACCCGTCGGGAGGAGCGCCTCCACAAGAAGGAGGAGACGATCGACCAGAAGGCCGAAGCCATCAACAAGAAGGAGTCCCTCTTCTCCAAGCGCGAGAAAGACCTGCAGCGCCGCGAGAAGAAGGTCGAGAAGGCTGAGGCGGACGTCGACGCCGCGCTGTCGGAAGCGCGCGGTCGCGTTGAGGCTGTCGCGGGGATTCGGCAAGAGGAGGCGCGCGCCGTCCTGCTGAGCGAGGTCCGTGACGACGCGCGCAAGCAGAGCATCGAGCAGATTCGGGCGGTCGAGCGCGAGGCGCGCGCCGTCGCGGATGAGCGCGCGCGCATGGTCGTGGCCGCGGCGATCCAGCGCTACGCGAGCGAGCACGTCGTGGAGAAGACCGTCGCGGTCGTCGCGTTGCCTTCAGAAGACATGAAGGGGCGCATCATCGGGCGCGAGGGCCGAAACATTCGGGCCTTCGAGGCGGCCACCGGGTGCGACCTGGTCATCGACGACACGCCAGATGCCGTCATTGTGAGCTGCTTCAACCCGATGCGGCGAGAGGTCGGGCGGATCGTCCTGGAGCGGGTCCTCGCCGACGGTCGCGTCCACCCCGCGCGCATCGAGGAGATCGCCGGGCGAGCGCGTCAGGAGGTCGAGCAGCAGGCGCGTCAGCATGGCGAGCGCGCCCTGCTGGAGCTCGAGCTCTCTGGGCTGCATCCCGAGCTCGTCAAGTGCCTCGGCCGATTGCACTTCCGGTCGAGCTTCGCGCAGAACGTCCTGCAGCACTCAATCGAGGTCGGCCATTTGGTCGGCCTGATGGCGGGCGAGCTCGGCCTCAACGTAAAGGAGGCGCGCCGCGCAGGCCTCTTGCACGACATCGGCAAGGGCGTCGACCAGGACGCCGAGGGCCCTCACGCGCTCGTGGGCGCGCAGATTTGTAAGAAGTACAACGAGAGTAAGGCGGTCGTGCACGCGATCGCCACGCACCACGAGAACGAGGCGCCGGGCAGTGTGCTTGCCCACCTCGTGGCGGCCGCGAACGCCCTCTCCGCGTCTCGTCCTGGCGCGCGGCGCGAGCAGCTTGAGGGCTACATCAAGCGCCTCGACGATCTCGAGGCCCTCGCCGCGACTTTCCCTGCGGTTGAGAAGGTCCACGCGATCCAGTTCGGGCGCGAGGTCCGCGTGCTCGTTGAGAACGCGAGGCTCAACGACCAAGACGCCGAGCTACTCGCGCGCGACATCGCGCGCAAAATCGAGACCGACCTCACGTACCCAGGCGAGGTGCGCGTGACCGTGATCCGCGAGACCCGCGCCGTTCAATACGCCCGCTGACCGGAGACCACCATGACCCGCGAGTCCATCACAGAAAAAGTCTGCGCCGCCTTCGTTGAGGCCCTCGGTCTCGACGAGGACGAGGTGACCCCCGAGTCACGCATCTTCGATGACCTCGGCGCCGAGTCCCTCGACCTGCTGGAGATCGTCTTCCTGCTGGAGCGCGGCTTCGACATCAAGATCCCGCGTGGGGGGGTCAAGGAGGCCTCTCAGGCGGGCATCGATCCGTCTCAGTATGAGGTCGACGGCAAGCTCACCGAGCTGGCCTTGGAAAAGCTGCGCGAACTCATGCCCGAAGTCGACCCCACCGAAATCAAGCTTGGGCTCGCCGCCACGGACATTCCTCGCCTGTTCCGCGTCGCGACGTTCGTGAACATCGTCGCACGCCTGCTCGAGGAGAAGGGCGTCACCGTCGCGTGAGCGGTTCGCCCGTGGCGCGCTTCGGGTTCCTCGTCCACCCCCTGACTCGGCCGCAGCGTCGCCTCTTAGGCGTTCGCGCCGCGGACGTGGGCCTGCTCATGGGTCGCGCCCCCCTTTGGCAGGGCCCTATCGAGATCGCGACCCTGCAGACGAGCGCCGCCCCCGGGGACCCCATTGAGGGCTGGCTGATGGCTCTGTCGAGCCTCCCTGAGGCCCTCATCGAGCAGCAGGAGGACGGCGTCCGTGACCTGTGCGTGGCTGTGCGTGCCTGCGCCGACCGCGGCGCACAAGTCGTCGGACTCGGGGCCCTGACCGCGCTGGTCGGGGCTCATGGCCGCGCGCTTCAGGAGGTCGCGGCGGTCCCCGTGACGTCAGGGACCGCGCTGACGAGTTGGGCCGCCGTCGAGACCTTGCGTTTGGCGCAAGCGAGGGGCCTGCACGCCCCGCAGACGCCCGTGGCGCTCCTCGGCCTGCCCGGGCCTGCAGCTCTGGGGATCACGCGCCTGCTGGTCTCTCTGAGCCATGAGGTCGAGATCATCGTCCCGATGCTGCCCCGCGCGCTCGAGCGGCAGCTGGACGCGATCAATGCGGTGGGTCCCGGCATCGCGCGGGTCGCCCCCTGCCCTTATGCAGCGCTTCAAGCGGGGCGGCTCCTCATGGCGGCATCGACCACCGGGGGTCGCCTCTCCTACGCCCGCTTGCCGCGCGGCGCCGTCGTCATCGACGTCGCGGAGCCTGTTGATGTGCTCTATGACGCCCCTCAGCGAGACGACGTGCTCGTGCTCGACGGGGAGCTCGTCGGGCTTGCTGGGCCGCTGACCGGCTCGCAACCCTGGACTTGGGTCTACGAGCGCGTCACGGGGCAACGCGGCGCACTCTTCGCGTGCTTCGTGGAGCCCATGGTCGTCGCAGCGTCCGGTGACATGGCGCTGGCGGGCGTTGGACGCGACGTCCCCATCGAGAGGATTCGAGCCATCGGGGACGCCGCGCGCCGACTCGGCTTCGGGGTGCGAACGCTCTACGAGCGCGGCCGCGCCGTCCGGGCCGCCCGCGTCTCCGAGTTCGCGGCGACGCGACCGAGGACCTGCGGCAGATAGGTGTGCTCTAGCGTCTCCATGCGCTTTCGCTCAGCGACTTTGATGTGGTCATGACCGCACAAGTGCAGGAGCCCATGCAACAGGACGAACGTCAGCTCGTCGTGGGCTGACCAAGCCGCGAACCGCTCGGCGCCCACGCACGGCTCAAGGCGGGGCAGCGGGCCGTCCCCCACCTGACGCGCGACGGTCTCGACGCTGATAACGACGTCGCCCAAGACCTCGGGCGCGCCGGGCGCGGTCGCGAGGCCGTCGAGCACTGCAGGAAAGCTGAGGACATCCGTGGGCTTATCCTTGGCGCGCCACTGGGCGTTCAGGCCCTGAATCTCCTCGTCGTCGGTGAGGACGACACACACATCCGCGTCTCCTCGACCCACAAGCTCAAGGACCCGCTGCGCACGCCGCTTGACCGTGCGTGCGTCCATGTGGCCCCGCGCCGTCGGTCGCACAATCACCTGAATCACGCCTTCTCCTCTGCCTCGTAGGCCTGCACGATGCGCTGCACGAGCGGGTGGCGGACCACGTCGACGTGGGTGAACCGCACCACAGCAACGCCCTCGACGTCCTCGAGCATGCGCGCCGCGTGGAGCAGACCGCTCTCCCGATTCGACGGCAAGTCGACCTGAGTGCTGTCGCCGGTCACGATGCAGCGGGTCCCATACCCCATGCGGGTCAGGAACATCTTCATCTGCTCGCGCGTCGCGTTCTGCGCCTCGTCGAGGACGACATATGCGCCACTCAGCGTTCGCCCGCGCATGAAGGCGAGCGGCGCGACCTCGATGACGCCCGACTCGATGAGCTTTGACGCCCGCTCAAGGTCTATCATGTCGTACATGGCGTCAAAGAGCGGCCGCAGGTAAGGGTCGACCTTCTCAGCCATGCTTCCCGGCAAGAAGCCGAGCTTCTCACCCGCTTCGACAGCGGGCCGCGCGAGGATGATCCGCTTGACCTCTTTGCGCTGAAGCGCAGCGACGGCCGACGCCATCGCGAGGTAAGTCTTGCCTGTGCCCGCGGGGCCGATGCCAAAGACGAGGTCGTGCTTCGCGATGGCCTCGAGGTACGCGCCTTGGTTGGCGGTCTTTGCGGCGATGGCGCGGTGCTCGTGCGTCGTCAGGACGGGCGCCTTCGACAGCGCGTCAATCTGCACAGTCGGGTCCTGCTCAAGGACGCGGATGACCTGCTCGACCTCTTGCAGAAAGAGCGACTGCCCGCGCTGCGCGAGGGCGACGAGCTGTCGCAGGGCCCGCTCGGCGAACGCGAGTCGGCCCGCCTCGCCATTGATCGTGAGAGCGCCGCTCCGTGCGCTCAAGCGCACCGCGAGGCGACGTTCGAGCAGCTTGCGCGTGGCGTCCTGCGGCCCGAAGAGGCGCGTCGGCAGGTGCGGGTCGTCACCGATTTCGAGCGAGCGCTGGTGCGGGTTGTCGTCCGTCATCGCAGGTCGTAGTCGAGGCCGATGGTCATGTACTCCACGGGCTCACCGTCTGGCATCTCCAAGACCTCCTGACTCACGAGCCCTGCTTCGGCCAAGGCGTCCAAGCTCTCCGGAAACTGGCCCTGCTCAACCCGATAGACCTCAAGGGCTGCCGCGACGACCTGCAGGCGATTTGTCCGTGCGCGCGCTGCATAGTCGTGGGCGAACTGGCGGCCGCTCTCGATGATCTGCTCGCGGCTCAGCGGAAGGGCCGCGACCGCGAGGCCAAGGGCGCCCAGCACCGAGAGGTTGAGTGCGACGCGCCCAATCAGCGCGCCCCAAGCGACCTTCTTGCGGATCGAGCCCGCGTCGACCTCGGGCCGCCCGACGACCTCTTTGACCGGCGCGATGTAGCCCTCGTCGATCAAGTGCACGAGCGACTTGCACGCTTCGAACTCCCCGAGCCGAGACAGGTCGATGACCTGCCCCGCATGACGACGCCCATCAATGAGCCCGAAGACCTTACGATCGTTGCGGGTCAGGTTCGACGCGGCGCCCGTCGCCTTCTTGCCGCGCGCGACGCTGCCATCGGGGGGCGAGGTCGGGTCCACGAACTCGCTGAAGGCGTCATCGAGGATGCGCTCAAGGGCCTCAGCCTCGGTCTCACTCTCTTCGATGGTCTTCGTCGCCTTGAAGACGACGCGGTCGTCGGAGATCCGCTGCCGAATGAGCGGCCATTCGTCCAGCATTCGCACGCCCTCCATCAGGAGGGACTCCGACGAGATCGGCGTCACAGTCGGCTTCGCGAACGCGGGCGGCTTGGACTCGAAGCGGTACTTGCCCCGCTTCCAGTGGAAGAGCTGGTAGAGCGTCTCGCGGGTCTGCAGGTCGACGAACTCCTGGTGGAGCTCGGGCGTGATCGCGCCTTGATCGATGAGCAGGTCTCCGATGGGCTGCAGCGTCTTCTTCTGAGCCGCCTGAGCGCCTTGCAGCTGCTCGCGGGTGACGACCATCGCCGCGAGGAGCATCGCGCCGAGCGGGTCCCGCTTGTCGCGGAGCGCCGTCTCGACGCGGATCACCTTGCCGCCGCGGAACCAGACCTGCACCTCCTCCGTCTCCCCCGTGCCTTCGACGAAGAGGATCCCGGTCTTCTGCTGCGTGCCGATGAGCTGCAGGATCTCACCGATCCCGAAGTCGTTGAGCGTGCCCTCGAGCGCCATCAGGTCACCTCACGGCTTGCGCGCACGGCCGCAACCAGGTTGACGAGCCAGAGGATTGCGAAGGCGCCTGCGGCGACCGCAGTGATGGGATTCATCGCCGCGTGGGTCGGGCTAGGGTCGGCCAGAAGGCCGCGTGGGAGCAGGATGTACGTCAGGAGCGAGACACCCAGCGCGAGCGGCAGCGCAGCCCGGCCCGGGTGACCTTGGAGCGCGAACCCGAGGCCCGGGATGAGCGCGCCGCCCACGCCGAGCGACCACCGGCGCGCGATTCGATAACGCGCGATCTCCTCGTCCTTCTCGAAGCGCACGCGACGGTCCACAGGCAAGTTCCGCACGAAGAGGCTATGGCACTGCTCACACAGCGGCGCGCTCTCGGTCGATGTCGCGCGCTTCTCTGCGCCCCGCCCGCAACGGGGGCAGGCAAGCACGACCTTGCGGCGACTCGCGGAGGCGCTCAGAATAACAAATGCGACGAGCGACGCCCCAGCGAGCGCGGGCGCAGCCCCTTCGGGCACCGGACCGGCGAGCCGGAGCCACGCGCGCGCAGCGAGGGGAGACGGCGCGAACAGGGCGCTCACCTCACGCTTGAGCAGACCGCTCGCCTCCAGGGGCATGTCAACGACATACCGGTTCAGGTTCAGGTCATTGTCGTCGCTCCAGCCAGAGACCCTGCCCGTCTCCAAGGCGAGCGCCCGACTAAACTCCACCTTCGCCTGCTCGAGCTGCCCTGTCCGCGTGTACAGCCTCGACAGGTTGAAGAGCGGCTCAGCGCGTTCGGGCATCAGTCCGGCGGCCTCTCGGTACAGGGTGACAGCCCGCTCCGAGCGACCGGACGCGAAGCGCGCATTTGCGAGGTTGTTCATGACGAGCCCCGCCCCAGCGCTCCCGCCCGGCGCGTGGCTCAGCGCTTGCTCCAAGAGCGCGATCGCATCGTCGAGCCTCCCCAAGCGCTTCTCGGCCATGCCCAACGCCGCCGCAGCCTGCCAATCGTCGGGCGAGCCAGCGAGCGCTGCGCGGACCACCTCGGCCGCGCGTACGTCCCCGGGGTCGATCGAGAGCGCGTGCAGCGCCTGGCTTACTCCCGTCCCCGCCTCGCTTAGGCGATCCACCGCGCGCAGCGTCCACGGCACGGCGCCGAGCAACGCGACGAAAGCCACAGAGACAACCCGCTCGCTCTTGTTCTGGAGCGGCCACAGCACGATCGCGAGCGGGAACAGCAGGAGCGCCGGACCAAAGCCCAACGCGAGCGGTGTCACGAGGGCCACCCCCAACGCAAACACCGCCACCCACGGATTGAGCAGCGGCAGCGCGCGCGCGAAACCATGGGCCACGGCGAGGGCGTAGCGGCCGACCTGCGCCGCCATCAGTCCGAGCGCGAGGACAACCACTACCGCGGTGCCGAGCAGGGTCGCGTCGGCCAGCCACAGGCTTCGCCGATGAAAGTCCGCGAGCCGGAGACGGAGCGAAGCCGCCTCGGCGAGGAACCAGCGGTGAACCGCCCACGGTGTCTCGACGAGCACGCGCTCCGACTCTGCATCCTCGATGTCCGGGAGCCCGGGGGCGAGCGCGCGCGCTTGCTCTAAGAGCGTCAGCGCCCGGACATGGTCTCCCTTGCCCCACACCGCACGAGCCTCGCGCACCATCGCGAAAGCGAAGGGGTCGAGCCGCGCGTAGCCGCCGTCGCGCCGATGCGCGACCAGCTCCGCCACCAGCGCATCGGCGCGCGTCGTGTCGCCTTCGTCAACCGCCTTGACGCGCACACGCCACAGCGCGACGAGCTGGTCGCGGTCGCGCAGCGGCGGGACGAGCGCCTGTTCGACGACCGCGGGTTCGGGCGGCTGTTCAGCCCGCGCGGACTCGCAGAAGACCCCGAAGAGGAGCGCGAGCGAGAGCGTCCACGTGCGCTTTCCAGCCACTTGCATCCGGCGTCAGTTATCACGAATCATGGCGCGCGGCCACTACCCGCGCGAAGGAGCCTCGTGGCGACTAAACGGCAAACGCTTGAGTTTCTCCTGGAGCAAGGCCTCGTCTTCGTGCAGCTCGACCCACGCGTCGAAGGCGTCGTCGTGCCGGACCACCTGCGCGCGCATGTGCCGCTCGGGCTCAATCTGAGCCGCAACTTTCACCTTGAGACCTTCGAGATCGACGATGACGGCGTCCGGGCCAGCCTCTCGTTCAAGGGGGTCCGGTCCATCTGCGTCCTGCCGTGGTCCGCGGTCTTCTCGATGTCCGCGGACGAAAAGGCGTACTTCTTCGAGGATGCGCTGCCGCCCGACCTCGCTCAGGCGACGGGGGCGCAAGCGGGCCGCGTGGACGACGCCCAGGTCGAGCCGCCGCCCCCCGAGCCGCCGCCGCCCCGTCCGCGGCCCCAGCTCAGGCTGGTCAAATGACCCACGCTGAACGACCGGCCGCTCGGCCTGACCCCTGGCGACGGGCCTTCGCGTGGGTGTACTGGGGCTTCACCATCATGCTGGGCGCGAGCGTGGCATTGGGGGCGACCTTGGGCGCGTTCACGCATCCCGCGCCCGACCCGGCGACCGCGGCACCCGAAGGCGTGACCCCGAGGGACGACAACGGCCGCGCGTGCGTTCAGCGCCTCAGCGCACTGCACGACGCATTGACCCAGCGCGCGGGCGAGGCCTTCTCCGGCGGCGCGCACGCGGGCGACCTCAGCGCCGCCTGGGGCGAAGGTTCCCGTCGCTGGCGTCGCGAGCTCGCCGTCACGCGCGCCAACTGCCGACTAGACGACACAGAGGCGATGCAGCCCGTCGCGCGACTCGCAGATGGGCTCGGCCGCCTCGATCTGGCCTACACGACCGCGGTGCTGGGCTTCTCCGACGTCGGACGCGTCAAGCTCGATGAGGTCCACGAAGCCCTTGAAGCGCTCAATCGCCCTTGAGCTGCTCGTACCGCCGCTTCGCGAGGGGCGAGTAGAGGTTCCGCGTATATCGGCTGAAGAAGCGAAAGTAGTGCTCGCGGGCCGAGCGCTTCTCGCCCATGCGGTCGTGGCAGTACGCCAAGTGGTAGCTCGCCTCGGCAAGATACTTGCCGTCGAGAGTCCCTGCGATGGCCTTCCGCAAGAGCTCAGCGCCGCGCGGGAAGTCCTTGAGCCGGACCGCGGACATCCCTTGGTGGAAGAGCAGCATCGACAAGTACGGCGGCTTCTCGTCGTACTCGAGGCTCTTGATGAACGACTCGTCCGCCTTACCGAAGTTCCCCTCGCCGTAGAGCGTCACGCCGCGGTCATACTTCTCGCGCGCGACCTCCGCTTTGAACCGGACGATCAGGTCCTCGAGCAGGCCGGCGTACCGCAGCTTGCGCAGGTTGGAGAAGGCCTCGACCGCCTTCTCTTTGTTGCCATCTTTTACCAGGCGCTCGAACTCAAGCAGCTCGCGTTCGACCTGCTGCCAACGGCCCAGTTCGGCGCGTAGCTCATCGACCTCGTGCTGGAGCTGTGTCTCCTTCTTCGCGAAGAGCGCCTGGTCGGCCTTCGACTTGTCGAGCCGCGCTTGAAACGTCAGCCACAGCCCGCCGCCGATGACCACGACGAAGAGGCAGTAAGTCCCGACATTATTCAGGAGCGCCTTCTTGTCGTGCCCCTCTTGTCGTCTCGCGACGGTCTTGACCTCGGTCGCGAGGTTCTTGAGCGCGTTCTCAGTCTTGATCGTGAGGTTGCGGGTGTTGACCACCTCCTCACGGACGCGTGCGAGCTCGTCGAGGACGAGATCCGCCCGCACCTCTGGCTCACCGCGCATGCGCAGCCCTCAGCTTCGCGTCGGTCACTGCGCGTCGGGCAGGATGATGCCGCCGTCGTCGCTGGGCAGGATGATCCCGCCGTCGTCGCTGGGCAGGATGATCCCGCCGTCCGCCTCGACCGGCGCGCCCTGGAGCTGCTGGTTCACGTCGACCTTGAACTCGATGAAGACCTCGGCGCCCGCAGGCGGGGGCTGAGTCAAGCGAATCCGGACCCCGCCGCCGCACGGCAGGAGCGGGTCATCCGCGCGTGTCTCGACGGTCCACTCGTTGCTCTGCAGCACACGGAGGTCGAAGATCTCCTCGCAGGCGCCGCCTTGCGCGACCGAGTTCAGGCACCGCATCTTGACGCGGACCGTGCGCTTGAAGTTCTCGCCGGTACCCCGCTCGTCCGCCGAGCAGTCGCGGACTGCACCGACAGTGCCGTCGACGAAGTCCTCGGCCGTGTCGACCACCTGGCAGACGGGGGGCTTGTTCAGGCAGTAGCTGCCCAAGATTTGGGTGATCTTCTGCTTGATGGCCTGCAGGGGCGCGCTGAAGTCGTTCTCGCAGATCGACAGACACGCGTCGCCGTTCCCCGGCGCGCCCGGAGGACACCCAAGGCCGTTTTGCCCAAAGGCCTCGGCGAGCTCGTAATAGCGTCGCCCGCTGAAGGCAATCCCGTTCTCCGAGCTGCAGGTCGCGCCGCTCTTCCCCTCGCAGCGTCCCTCGGGGCAGCACACCTCGACCGGCACGTTCGGGTCGTACTCCGGGCTCATCCGGTCGCACGCGGGGTTCCGTGGCACCGCGGGCGGATTGTAGGTGAGCTCGATGCTCTCCATCGCGTCGAGGTAAGCGCGCTTGCCGACGATCGATGCGACGAAGACCTGGTTGCGAGGGTCGGCCTTCAGGCCGTTCAAGAAGTCTACATAGTCCGCGACCGGCGTGAGCTCGTCACGCAGCCACTCGCAGTTGCTGTTCTCGTTGCGGGGCACAGCGCAGCGGCGCGCGTAGCAGTCCTCGCCCGTGAGGCCGCCACACTCGTTGCGGAAGCAGGCGCCCTGGTCGCCGCCCGGGCAGAGCGCGGGGTCCCGATAGCCGTCAGGCGCCCCGTTGCCATCGCCGTCATTCGGGCCGTACTTGCAGATGGCGCGTCGGCTCTTGCTCGGGTTCGACGCCGGGTCTGAGCAGTCCACCTCGTCGGACAAGAAGATGACGACCAGGATGGCGTCCGGTCGCAAGAAGTCAGGCTCGACGTTCGGCGGCAACTTCGACGCGCACTGACGGTCGTACTCGCTCTGAATGATCCGGCCCGAGGCGTCCGTCTGGTCGATGCAGCACGCGGCGAAGGACTGGCGGTTCGGCCCGTCGCAGGAGAGCGCGAACCGGACGGCCTCGAGGCCCTTCTCGTACGAGTCGCCGCCCGTGCCCAGCGTCGCCATGCAGCGGAACTTGCGCTCCAGATCGCTCAGGTCGCTGAAGTTCGCGCGTGGCGCGGACTTGATGATCGGCCCGATCTTCATGCGGCGGTCGTTGGCCGCGTCGTTCAGCAGGTCATCGCAGTCGGCGGTGTTCGGGATGTCTGCCTGGCCCGTGATGGGGTCCTGACAGCTCAGCGCCGGAACGGGCCGTGCGGGCGTGCTCTGGAAGGCGCCCTTCGCGCCTTCAGTCTTCATGTCAGTCGAGATGAAGGCGATTCGGTAGTCGGCCGTCTGCCCCAGCTCGTTGAACAGGAAGTCCGAGATGATGCTGAAGTTGTTCGAGAGGTTCTTCTGCTCCTCACACATCGACCCCGAGTTATCGATCATGAAGAGGAAGTCGAGCTTCGTCTTCGCCGGCAGGTCGATTTCGTCGTTGCTCGCCGCCGAGATCACCTTGTCCAACGGCACGAGCGGGTGGTCATTACACCCGAGAACGCCGAGGCCAAGGCCGAGCGCGCATAGTGAAGCGAGGGGAAGGCGGAGACGCGAGAGGGTCTTCACGGACGGGCTCCAACGGGTCGACGAGTGACCCGAAACTACCCGCACACACAGTCTGCGTCAATGCGCGACGCCCCCTCCCGAGCAGGTCAATCGACCGGTGTCTCGCGGAGCGCGGCTTTGAGGCCCTGCGCGCGGCCGACCATGAACGGCAACCCGCACACCACTTGGACGAGCAGCTGCGTGACATGCAGCATGATGATGTAGACCGTGATGTTCGCGCGGCTCTCCTCGCTGAGCAGCAGCAGAGAGAAACCGGCGCTGAGCGCCAGCTCGAACGTGCCGGTCATTCCCGGGCCGCCCGGCACCATGATCCCGACGACCAAGATCGCGAGCAGCGCGAAGCCGCCAGAGAGGGTCACGTCGGGCATGTGAACGGCGTCGGCCATGAGCTTCATGCCCACGCCTTGGATCGCCCAGTAGACGACCGTGAGCGCCACGAAGATCAAAATGCGGCGACGGTCAGGCAGGATCTTGAGGCCTTCGAGGAAGGCGTCCAACACGCGCACGACCTTTCGCGTGAGCCCGGGGTGCACGCGGCCCCCGACGCGCTCGATGAGCGACACGGTCGCTTGCCGTCGAGTGTACCCAGCGACCAAGACGAGCAGCGCGGCGACAAAGACCGCCCCCGCGATGTAGCCGCTCAGCTTGACCGCGTCGACGCGCGGGTCGCCCGTCGGCGGCAGGAACGAGATAAACACGAAGAAGAGGGCCACGAAGAGCAGCCCATCGATGACCCGCTCGACCACAACGGTCGCCAGCGCGGCAGTGCCGGAGACGCCCCCCTGCCCACGGACGAGGTACGGGCGCACCAGCTCGCCGAGCCGCAGTGGGAAGACCATGATGCACAGGTAGCCAATCGCGCCGGCCGAGACGACTTGGCGCCACGAGATCGGGCCGAGCGCGCGGACCAGCGCGCCCCAGCGCACGATCCGAACGACGTGAGACACGAAGAAGAGCGTCGCGTAGCCCAGGAGCGGCACCCAGTCGACTTGTGCCACACGGCGACCGACGTCGGCCCAGTCCTCGCCCCGGAACGCGAGCCACATGAGCCCGACGCCGAGCACGATCGAGGCTGTCCACTTGACGAGGGCGTTGCGCACAGGCGGGAGCTGACGCGTTAGGCCGTGGTCAGCAGACGGTTCGGAGTTCCGGTCAGCAGGCGCGCGAGTTTCGGGGCGGGCAGCCGTTCACGCAACTCTTCGAGTACGGGCCGGACGATTTTTCCGAGCTCCCGCGGGCTGTGGCAGTCGGTCGCCACGAGGTCAGCGTAGCCTTGCTCCACTAGGGTCCACGCGGTGCGCTTGATCGTTCGACCAAAGGTCCCCGCGAGCGAGCGAAAGCTGACTTGAATCAGCGCGCGCCCAGACGCGAGCGCCTCGAGCCGCGCCACATCATCGTGAAACGGCGCACAGCGCTCGGGGTGCGCCAAGATGGGGTAGTAGCCGGCCCGCCCGACCTCAAAGAGCACGCTGGGCATCGTCGCCGGCATGAACGCCTCGGGCAGCTCCAGCAGGACGTAGCGCGTGCCCCCAAGGGTAATCATCGAACGCCGTTGCAGATCGTCATGAAAGCGCGACCCGTACGCATACTCGGCGCCATAGCCCAGCGTGAGCCCGACCCCTGCTGCGGTCGCGGCGCGCGCGGTCTCGTCGTGAAGGCGCTCGATGCGCTCGACCCCGTAGGTGTGGCGCTGGTCATCGGCGTGCGGCGTCGCGACCAGGTGTGAGTACCCGAGCGCCTGAAGCCCCTGCATCATCTCGATTGACGCCTCAATCGAGCGCGAGCCGTCGTCGATCCCTGGGAGCACATGCAGGTGCAGGTCGATGAAGCCGCTCAACTTGGGGAGTTCCGCCACAAGACCTCTCAGGGCTCAAAGGTTGACATCGATTGGACCGCCCTCATAATCCACGCATGGCCGGCGAAAGACGCAAGGTCATGATCCTTGATGACAACATCATCAACCTCATGATCGCCGAAGACCTGCTGGTGAGCCACGGCTACGACGTCGTGAAGCTCTCCGCCCCGCACGGCTGCATGGCCAAGCTCGATTACGAGGTCCCAGACGTACTGCTCATCGACGTCTCGATGCCCCGCTTGGCTTCGGACGACCTGCTCGACACCATTCGTGCGGCCCCCGAGCACGAAGACCTCATCATCGTCCTCTACTCTGATATGGAGGCCGAGAAGCTTGAGAAGATCTGCCACGACAAAGACGCGAACGGGTACTTTTGCAAGAGTATGGACATGGCGCAGCTGCCCGAGTTCATCGACCGTTTCTTCTAGGGCACACATCGACTTGACAAGTCAGATACCGTCGCGCTAAGAGGCGCGGCACCGGCGACGCGGCGGCGTAGCCAAGTGGTAAGGCAGAGGTCTGCAAAACCTCCACTCACCGGTTCAAATCCGGTCGCCGCCTCTCCCGGAAAGACCCGCGCAGCGCCCGCTGACGCGGGTCTTTTTTTATCCCCTACCCGCGGCGAGCTGGTGCTGCACCGCGACATAGCAGGCATCGACTGCCCCCTCGAGCGTCAGGGACGTCGCGTCCACAAGCGTCGCGTCTGGCGCTTGGCGGAGAGGCGCGATGGCGCGGTTCATGTCCTGCGCGTCGCGTGCCTCGATCTCTGCGAGCACCTCGGCGAGCTCGCCTCCGAGCCCGCGCGCATGGAGTTCGGCCAGTCGACGCTGAGCGCGCTCTTGCGCCGACGCGGTCAGGTAGATTTTGGCGTCGGCGTCAGGAAAGACAACGGTCCCAATGTCGCGCCCGTCGAGAACGGACGGCGCAGACCGCCCGAGGCGGCGCTGCAGCGCCATCAGCCCCGCGCGGACGCTCGGCAGGGCGGCGAAATCGCTCGCGGCCCTGCTCGCCTCGGGTGTGCGGATCGCCCCCGAGACGTCCTCGCCGTTGACGAAGACGGCGTCCTGCGTGACGCGCAGGTCGAGGGCCTTGACGAACGCCTCGAGCGCGGCGGCGTCTTGGGCGGCGAACCCGGCCTGCGTCGCGGCGAGCGCGACGGCCCGGTAGAGCGCGCCCGTGTCGATGCGGACGCAGCCGAGGCGCTCCGCCAGCAAACGACTCACCGTGCTCTTGCCAGCCCCCGCCGGCCCATCAATCGCGATGATCATCCCAGCCGCTCCAACGTCTCAAAGAATCCAGGGAATGAGACCGACGCGATCGAGGGTGCGTCGATCTCGACCCCTCCCCGCGTGACCGTCCGACCGAGCACCGCGGCGCACATCGCGAGCCGGTGGTCGCCCTCGACGCAGACACGGCCGCCGGTCAGCGCTGCGTTCCCGGCGATGCGCCAGCCATCGGGCGTGTCCTCGACCGTCGCGCCCAGCGCGCGTAACAAGGCGCCGGTCGCACGGATGCGGTCGGTCTCCTTGACCCGCAGTTCCTCGGCGCCCGCGACGATGCTCGGGCCGTCCGCGACCGCGGCGAGGCACGCGAGCATCGGCAGCTCATCGACCATGTCAGCGACTTGCTCCGGCGCGACCTCGATGCCACGCAGCGCGTCCGGCCCGCGCACACAAAGGTCACCGACGGGCTCGTCGTCTGCCGTGAGACCAGGGGCGAGTGACCACACCACCTCCGCGCCCATCGCGCGCAGTGCATGCAAGAAGCCCACGCGGCGCGGGTTGAGCCCTACGCCGCGAACGATGATCTCGGACCCCGGGACAAGGGCCGCGGCGCCCGCAAAGAAGGCCGCGCTCGAGATGTCTCCGGGCACGACAAAGTCACCGGCGACGAGCCGCTCGGGTGGGCGCAGCCTGAGGCGACCGTCTTCATCGAGGAGCGTCACCCCCACGTGACGCAGCATGCGCTCCGTGTGGTCGCGCGTGCGGGTCACCTCGAACACCGTCGTCTCGCCCGACGCGAGCAGACCAGCGAGCAGACACGCGCTCTTGACCTGCGCGCTGGCGACGCCGGTCTCCACCTGCGCGCCGATGAGCTCCCCCCCCACGATGCGGACAGGCGGATGGTCGCCCTCGGGCATCTCGATGCGCGCGCCCAAGAGACGCAGAGGGCGCGCGACGCGCGCCATCGGCCGCCCGGAGAGCGACGCATCGCCCACGAGCTCGAACGCGCCGCGCTGCCCCGAGAGGAGGCCCATCATCAGGCGCATCGTGGTGCCGCTATTCCCACAATCGAGGGGGCCCGAGGGTGCACGCAGGCCTCGCAGACCGCGCCCTTCAACGCGCACGCCGCGCGCCATGTCGATCTCGATCTGAACGCCGAGCGCGCGCAGGACACGCAACGTGCTGTGGTTATCGCCTCCACCGGAGAAGCCAACCACGCGGCTCTCACCCTCCGCCAGCGCGGCGACCAAGCATGCGCGGTGCGCGATGGACTTGTCACCGGGGACGCGTATCTCTCCGTGCAGCGGCTTCATGGGCGCTCGGCAAGATACGCTGCGACCTCAGCGTCGGCAACGGGGGGCGCCCACCACGTGATGCCCGCCATCGCTCTAAACCACGTCTCTTGACGACGCGCATACTGCCGAGAGCGCAGCGCTGTCTCCGCGACAGCCTCATCCAGCGTGCAGGCCCCCTTGAGCAGGGTCACGCACTGGACGTAGCCGAGGGCCTTCAGCGCGCGCGCGGACGGGTCGAGCCCCGAGTCCAGGAGGCCGCGCACCTCGTCGACCAGCCCACAGCTGAACATCTGGCGCACCCGAGCATCGATGCGCGCATCGAGCTCGGCCCGGGGCCACGCTAACCCGATGCACCGTGCGGTGTGGCGCGGCGTCTGCGCGGCCGCGGCGGCGTGCCAGTCGGAGAGCGTTCGGCCCGTTGAGCGTGCGACCGAGAGCGCTCGCTCGACCCGCTGCTTGTCGCGGGGCGCGATGCGGGCCGCTGCCGTCGGATCAACCTGCGCGAGCTCACGGTGGAGCGCTTCGACTTCACCCGCGTCGATGCGCGCTCGCAGCGCCTGTGACACGGCCGGGTCGACGGGCGGGACCTCGCTGAGACCCTCGAGCAGCGCGCGCAGATAAAGGCCCGTCCCCCCGCACAGCACGACCCGCTGGCCGCGCCCGCGGATCTCGGCAATGGCTGCGTCCGCCAGCGCGACGAAGCGCTGCGCGTCGAACGCTTCCCCGGGGTCCGCGACGTCTATCAGGTGGTGCCGCACACCGCAGAGTTCGTCCGGCGTGGCTTTGCCCGTACCGATGTCCATCCCGCGGTAGACTTGAGATGCATCGACACCGACGATCTCCGCCCCCCAGCGCTGCGCGATGCGGACGGCCAAGGCCGTCTTTCCGCTGGCCGTCGGGCCGACAACGGCGATCAGCGACGTCACGAGCGGGGCCGCGACGCGAGTCGCCGCTCGAGCTCGCTTGTCGAGAGCGCGACCGTGAAGCGGCGAAGGCCGACCCCCGGCGTTCGCGCGGCGGCCTGAATGAGCGCGCGCAGTGCGTGGGCGCTGTCAATCTGCGTCATGCCTTCGACCAAAGCGCACAAGCGCTCCAAGACGGCGCGAGCATCGCTGGGTTCGGCGCTCAGCAGATGCGACAGGGTCTGGTCGACGGGCAGGCCCTCGAGGCCAGGCGGCAGCGCAGAGACGCGCCAGGTCGTGCCCCCAAAAGGCTCAGCCACGAACCCAAACGCCGCAAGTGCGCTTCGCCATCGCTCCAGTCGCGCGCCGCGCGTCGGGTCGAGCTCCACCGCGACAGGCTGTGCGAGCATGACGGGGGAACGCCCCGCCTCAATCCGCGCGCCAGCGAGGCCGCGGATGAGCGCAGGCAGATCAATGAGCACGAGCCCCTCGACGGAACGCCCCAGGCCAACCCGGGGCGACAGGGTGCCGAGCACCTCGACCTCAAGCGCCTCGGCGTCCGGGCTGGGGCCTGAGCGTACCTGAAGAGACGCTTGCGACGGCGAGGGCGACGGCGACGGCGACGGCGGGTGTGCGAGCGCCGCATTTGGGCGCTCGTCCGCCGCGGCTGGGCGCATGGGCGTGGCGAGCGGCACTGCCGGCGTCATGGGCCGTCGCAGCGCCGCGCGCTCGAGCGCGTCGAAGATGCGCTGCCGCTGCTCATCGACCGCAGACGACGGCGGCGCCGCGGGCGTCGACGTCCCGGGGGGCTCGGTGTCTGAGACGGCGTCGAGCGTGTAGGCACGCGCTGTGGTCGGCGTCGGCGCCGTCGTCGCCGCGCTCTCCGGGGCAGATGGCGCGCTCGCGGCCTGCGGGCGCATGGCGTCCTCGCCCCTGAGCAGGGCCTCACCCACGGCGCGCATCACGAATCGATGGACAGCCCCGGTGTCGACGAACCGCACCTCGGTCTTGGCGGGGTGCACGTTCACGTCGACCGTCTCGGGCGGTACGCGCAGATGCAACACCGCAAATGGATGGCGGCCCCGCTCGAGCGCGCCCGCGTACGCTTGCTGAACGGCGCCGATGAAGACCCGGTCGCGGACAGCGCGTCCATTCAGGAACAGGTGGTAGTGTCGTGTGGAGCCGAAGCTCGTCTCAGGGCGACCGACGAGACCCACGAGCTCAAACGCTCCCTTCGCCTCGACCGCGACGAGCGGACCACGCGCCTCGCGCCCATAGAGCGCACGGACTCGGTCGACCAGCCGCGCGTGCGGCGGCACGTCGACCACCGTGCGGTCGTCTCGCACCACGCGAAATGCGACGCGCGGCCAAGCGAGCGCGAGCTGCTCCACGAGGTCAACCACATGGTTGCCCTCGGTCTCGGCCTTCTTCAGAAACTTGCGGCGCGCCGGCACGTTGAAGAACAGGTCCTCAACGAGCATCTCTGTGCCGACCGGAGCGCCCACCTCGGTCACGTCGAGGACGCGCCCCCCCTCTACCCGAATGCGCGTCGCCGCGAGCGAACCCGGCTCGCGGGTGCGCAGCGTGAATCGACTCACCGACGCGATCGACGGCAGCGCCTCGCCTCGGAACCCCAGTGTGACGATGCGGCTCAGGTCGTCGCTCGTCCTGAGCTTGCTCGTCGCGTGCCGCTCCAGCGCGAGCAGCGCGTCCTCACGCTCCATGCCGTGCCCATCGTCGGAGACGCGCAGGCGGTCGACGCCACCACCCACCAGTTCGACCACAATCGACATCGCGCCCGCATCCAGCGCGTTCTCGACCAGCTCTTTGGCCGCGCTGGCGGGTCGCTCAACGACCTCGCCGGCCGCGATCTGGTTGGACAGGGTCTCGTCGAGCTTGAGAATTCGGCCCACGGCCGCGTTCTACGTGGCTTGAGGCCCGACGTGCAAGCGCGCCAACGCGTCCTTCAAGAGCGCGTCCGAGCCCAGTCGACCCGCCGAGACCGAGACATCGAGCGCGACGGGCAAGACGCTGTCGTTGTACTTAAAGGTGCTCTGCTCGACGTGGCGGCGAAGCTGTTCCGCTTTGCGGCGCGCCGAGGACTCGTCAAGCCCGGGGACAAGCACGGCGAAGGCCGACGCGCCCACTCGAGCGACCACATCACTCCGGCGGACGCGTTGCCTGAGGATCCCGGCCAGTAACGCGACGATCCGCTCCGCGGCCAAGGGGCCATGACGCGCGCTGAGTCGGGTGAACTCGGCGATCGCGAAGCCCAGGACAGCCCCCGACTCGTTCGCCTGCGCCACCATCGCCTCCTCGAGCGCCGCGCGTGTCGCCGTCTGCGTGAGGCCGTCCGTCAGGGCGATCCGCTCAAGAACACGCGTGACTGCCTGGTTGAGGTTCTGGCTCACAACGAACCGAAACGCGATGCCGCCGAACATGACGATGTCACCGTCGCTGAGCCATCGTCGCGAGACGCGCTCATCGTTGACCCATGTGCCGTTTGTGCTGTCGTTATCGATGACCTCGAAGCCTCGTGGGCCGCGCTCGAGCACTGCGTGGCTGCGGCTCACGCTCGGGCTCTCCACGACGATTTCGCTCGGTGATACACGGCCGACTGCGTACCGCACACCGCTGAGCTCGACGCGACGACCCACGCTTGCGCCGTGGATCTCGATGAGGCAGGCACCGGGGACGTCCCCCGGGAACGGCGTATCGGTCGAGGGCAGCTCGACGGTCAACTTTTCGGCCAGGCGTGGGAAGACCTCGCCGGGGCGCGTATCCACCGTCTCAAGCGAAGGCGAGACCTCGGTCACTCGCGCCTCTGGGTGGACATCATCGGGGTGCTGGTTAGACACGGTCCTCCCTTCGGCGCGACGCTCGAGAAACTTAAGGCCTGGGTACCAGGTCAAGCGCCAACGGCGCAGTCTCTTGCGGCTTGAGCTCCACAGCGATGCTCAGCGGGTAGTGGCCGGGCGCGGAAAACCGGAGGACGTGGGGTCCCGGTCGCAGGCAGACGCGTCGGTCACGCCAGGTCGATAGCGCGCCGAGCGAGGCGCCGTCGCTCTCCATCGTGAGGTCTGCGAGGGCCGACTGAACCACGACGCAGGCCAAGTCGGCGGGCAGCCGCGGCGGCGCGCCGACCCGGGTTACGACGCCACCACCGCATCCTGCGATGAGCCCCGCGAGGGCCACCGTGCGCACCCTCATGGCACGAAGACCTCGACGGCTCGAAGCGAACCGCACGTGAGCGCCGGAGCGTCACCGAACACCGTCAGCGCCTCACCGACACGGACCGCTTGGGCGGCACCTGCGGGGACTGCGGCCGCGGCAGGTCTCCACACCAGCGCGATGGCCCCACCCGCTCCGATGGCGCATCGACCTCCGCGAGGATCGACCAGCTCGAAACCAGCGACACGGGCGGTGCCCGGGGGCGCGATGAGGGCCGTCGGCTCACCCGAGAGCCGTGGCTCGATACGCGCGCTCGCGTCCAGCCAAACAGTGCCGTCCGAGAACCTGCGGGGCGTCCCGGAGACAAGGCGCGCGACCAAGGCGTCTACCCAAACAGACCAGTCCGCTTCGTTCAGGTGCTTGGGTCTCTCGAGGCTGGCCCGGACGTTGTTGGCCATGCTCTGTCGCGCGGCCTCGACGGGATCGCCGTCGTGTAAATGGCCGGTGGGCGACAGGATCCGGGGCGCGCCGACGCCGCGCACACGCACGACGTTGACGTCCCAGTCCAACATGACGCTCGGTGGCGGCGCGCCTGCGGGCCCAGCTGTGAGCGCGACCCCGATCAGGAGCGAAGCGACCATCTCACTCCCACTCAATCGTCGCCGGCGGCTTGCTCGAAACGTCGTAGACCACGCGGTTCACTCCCCGGACTTCGTTGATGATCCGCGTCGAGAGGCGCCCGAGGACCTCGTAGGGCATCGGATACCAGTCGGCCGTCATGCCGTCGACGCTCGTGACGGCCCGCACCGCGAGCACGGACTCGTACGTTCGGTCGTCGCCCATCACCCCGACTGTGCGCACGGGGAGCAGGACCGCGAACGCTTGCCAGATGGTCCGCTCGAGCCCCGCCGCGCGCACCTCTTCCTGAACAATCAGGTCGGCTGCGCGCAGGACCCGAAGCCGCTCCTCCGTGACCTCGCCGAGGACACGAATCGCGAGCCCCGGCCCCGGGAAAGGCTGTCGCCACACGATGTGCTCCGGCAGGCCCAACTCAAGGCCAGCGGCCCGGACCTCGTCCTTGAAGAGCTCGCGCAGCGGCTCACAGATCTTCAGCTTCATCCGCTCAGGGAGCCCGCCGACGTTGTGGTGGCTCTTGATGACCGCGGCGGGACCGCGAACGCTCACGCTCTCGATAACGTCCGGGTAGAGCGTGCCCTGAGCGAGGAAGTCTGCGCCCTCGAGTGTCGCGGCCTCTCGCTCGAAGACCTCGACGAAGACCCGCCCGATCGTCTTTCGCTTGGTCTCGGGGTCCGTGACCCCCGCGAGCGCGTCGAGGAAGACCGCGCGCGCATCGACATGCCGCAAGTTGAAGCCGAACTGCCCACCGAAGACCTCGACGACCTGGTCCGCCTCGCCGGCGCGCAGCAGGCCATTATCGACGAAGACGCACGTGAGCCGATCACCGATGGCGCGGTGGATGAGCATCGCTGCCACAGCCGAGTCGACGCCGCCCGAGAGCCCGCACACGACCTGCGCGTCGCCCACCTGAGCCCGGATGCGCGCGATGGCCTCGTCGACGAAGAGCGCGGGCGTCCAGTCGCCTCGGAACCCTGCGATCTCAAAAAGGAAGTTCTTCAGCATCTGGCCGCCCCGCGGCGTGTGCACGACCTCGGGGTGGAACTGCACGCCGTACAGACGACGGGCGTCATCGGCGACCGCGGCCACGACCCCGTCCTCGCTGCGCGCCAAAACCCGGAAGCCCGGCGCGGGCGTGGAGACGTGGTCGCCGTGGGACATCCACACGAGCGTCCGCGCCTCGCCCAAGTGTGCGAGGAGCCCCACATCCGACTCCACGCGGAGGAACGCGCGGCCGTACTCCCTGTGCTGGGCGGGAGAGACCACGCCGCCCAGGGTCCGCGTGAGCACTTGCAGGCCGTAGCAGATACCGAGTATCGGCATGCCCAGCTCAAGCAGGGTCGCTGAGAGACCCGGCGCGTCGTCCGCCGTGACGCTCGCCGGCCCACCACTCAGGATGATCGCGGTCGGCTGCCTGGCCGCGATGTCCGCGATCGGCGCGTCGAAGGGCAGGATCTCGCAGTAGACATGCTGCTCGCGGACGCGCCGCGCGATGAGCTGGGTGAACTGGCTGCCGTAGTCGAGGATGACCAGGGTCTGGTGCGGCGCGGCGGCCGGCTGGGACGTCATGAAGTGCTCCTGCGCTCTCAGTCGACTCGGTAGTTGGGGGCCTCGGCGGTCACGACCACGTCGTGCACGTGCGACTCACGGAGTCCTGCGGCCGTGATGCGGACGAAGCGGGCTTGGGTCCGCAGCGCGTCGACGCCCGCAGAGCCGGTGTAGCCCATCCCGGATCGCAGGCCGCCGATCAGCTGGTACACGATCTCTGCCACCGTGCCTCGATAGGGGACACGCGCCTCGATGCCCTCGGGCACGAGCTTACGCGCCTCGACGCCTTGCTGAGCGTAGCGGTCGCTGCTCCCCTTCTCCATCGCGCCGAGGCTCCCCATGCCGCGATAGGCCTTGAAGCGACGCCCGTCGACCTCGAGCCAACCACCGGGCGACTCCGCCGAGCCAGCGAGCAGGCTCCCGATCATCGCGACGTGCGCGCCCGCAGCGATGGCCTTGACGAGGTCGCCGCTGAACTTGATCCCACCGTCCGCGATGACGGGGACGCCCGCGCCAGAAGCTGCCCCGACGGCGTCCATCACGGCCGTAAGCTGCGCGACGCCGACCCCCGCGACGATGCGCGTCGTGCAGATGGAGCCGGGACCGACCCCCACCTTGACTGCGTCCGCACCTGCGTCGACGAGCGCAGCGGCGGCCTCACCGGTGGCGATGTTGCCTGCGATGACCTGAAGGTCGGGTGACGCGTCCTTGAGCGCCTTGACGGCGTCGAGGACGCGCTGGCTATGGCCGTGTGCGGTGTCGACGCAGACCACGTCGACGCCCGCGCGGACGAGGCCGGCGACGCGCTCGCGGCCCTCGGGGCCAGGGCCGACCGCAGCGCCCACGCGCAGGCGCCCCGCTGCGTCGACACAGGGCGTCGCGCCGTCACCCACTGCGGCCTCCTTGACGCTTCGGACCTGCGCCGCCTGCGCCTCGGT
>Ga0114972_10000218_pt1 | contig 41277 bp, 31 predicted proteins | sample M_140807_EF_Meta_FD_87354 | JGI IMG/M metagenome (GOLD analysis project Ga0114972, IMG submission 87354) | Freshwater microbial communities from Lake Montjoie, Canada to study carbon cycling - M_140807_EF_MetaG | ecosystem: Environmental > Aquatic > Freshwater > Lake | place: Lake Montjoie... | reverse complement strand
GTTCCCCTTACCACCAATTCAATTTTAAATGGCACACATTTTAACCCAAAACTCGCATTGGGAGCGGGTGTACTTAAAAGCCAATTCGGACAAATGTCTTTGGTGGCATTAAGCATATAAGCCGCAATTTGATTTAAAACTTGTCCCTTAAATGGAATGGGATGGGGTAGAATGACATCGAAAGCAGAAATGCGATCACTGGCAATCATGACCAAATTTTTGTCTGAAATGCCATATACATCTCTTACTTTACCGCTATAAAAACTAGTTTGATTGGGGAAATTAAATGCTTTCATTTTGTAAAGTTATCAAACCCATTTGTTTATACGAATTTAAAAACAATGCAAACTATCAACAGATGTTAAAAATTAAATTTCGTATTAGCATCAACTATACTTATTTTGCTTAGTATTATAAAAACCAAAAAATCTATATGAAGAAAAATTACAACTATTTGGTTGCATTTGTACTCCTTAATTTCTTTTGTGTAAATGCTTTTGCGCAATTTCAAAAAATTAATGGGAATGTAAAAAATGGTCAATCTAAAGAAAATGTTTCTGCAGTATCCGTTTTAGTAAATGGAACGACAACAGGTACTTTTACAAATGACAAAGGAAACTTTGATATTAATGTAAAAAGTTTACCCGTTACCATTACAATTTCAGCGGTAGGATTTGAAACCATTGAAAAAACAATTAATTCTGCTTCAGAGAAACTTCAAATCACATTAAACCCATCAAATGCTTTAGGGCAAGAAGTGGTGGTTTCGGCATCTAGGGTTCAAGAAAAAATATTGGAATCACCCGTGTCTATTGAAAGGGTGAGTGCGGCTACATTGAGAACTTCTCCAAGTGCTAATTTTTACGACATAGTAAAAACATTAAAAGGCGTTGACGTAACTACAGCTTCGTTAACTTTTGTAACCCCAACAACCAGAGGATTTAACTCAAGTGGAAATTATAGATTCAATCAATTGGTTGACGGAATGGACAATCAGGCACCAGGTTTAAATTTCTCGGTTTCTTCTATAGTTGGTTTGAGTGAGTTGGACGTTGATAATATCGAATTGTTGCAAGGAGCTTCTTCTGCTTTATATGGCTCAGGCGGTATGAACGGTACGATGTTAATGACCAGCAAAAATCCATTTAAATATCAAGGATTTTCTTTTATGCGCAAGGAAGGAATAATGAATATAGATGGTTCACAAAACGATCCTTCTTATTATAACAACATGACAGTTAGATATGCAAAAAAAATAAGTGAAAAATTTGCCTTTAAAATCAATGCAGAATTGATCAAAGCAAAAGATTGGAGAGGCGTGGATAATAGAAATTATGCACGTTTGGCTACTGGTGGAAGTATTAAAGCGGGGAATAGAAATACCGATCCAAACTATGATGGCGTTCATGTTTATGGTGACGAAACCACCATTGATTTAAGGGCTTTGGTTTTTCCTACTGTAGCAGCAAGTGCCCCTTTTTTACAAAACTTTTTGGATACTTTAAATAATGGCAGAACGATTTTTGTATCTCGTACAGGTTATACCGAAAAGCAAGTTGTAAATCCTTATACCATCAATGTGAAATTTAGTGGTGCATTGCATTATAAAATCTCGCCAAAAATTGAAGCAATTGCAGCAGGATATTGGGGTAGTGGAAATACAGCATATACAGGAAGTGAAAGATATTACCTTGAGAATTTTAAAATGGGACAATACAAATTAGAGTTGAACCATAAAGATTGGACAGTTAGGGCGTTTACTACACGTGAAAACTCTGGTGATTCTTATAACACCACAGTAGCAACAAGATTATTCAACGAAAGCTGGAAGCCATCACAAACTTGGTATGGCGATTATACAACGGCATATTTAGCAGCAAGATTAAATGGTGCTTCTGATGGAGATGCGCATCGTGCAGCAAGAACTGTGGCTGATCAAGGTCGTCCAGAATACAACAGTGATTTGTTTAAAAAGAATTATGATTCAATTCGTTCTAAAACTTTGGCAGAAGGTGGCGCCAGATTATTCGATCGCTCTCGTTTGTACAGTGGAGAAGCAACATATAATTTATCAAAATTTACCTCTAAAATTGCGGATGTAATTGTTGGGGGTACTTACAAAGTATATGAATTAAACTCTGAAGGCAATTTATTTGCAGATCAGCCTGGTAGCCCAATCTATACCAATGAGTATGGTGTGTTTACTCAAGCTACCAGAAAAATTGGCAACAGATTAAAATTGGCTGTTTCTGGTAGATATGATAAAAACCAAAACTTCAAAGGACGCTTTACGCCAAGAGCTACAGCTACTTTCAAATTGGCTGAATACAATCATGTTAGGGTTTCTTACCAAACCGCTTATCGTTTCCCATCAAACCAACAACAATGGATTGATTTAGGTGTGGGAAGTGGGGTAAGATTATTGGGGTCTAACAGGTATTTTAGATCAAAATATAATTTTGACAACAAACAATTATATGACTTAGAAGCTTTCAGTGTTGGACGCATAGACTCTTTTAAACTTGTAGATCAAAAACCAGAATCCATTACTTCATTTGAAACGGGTTACAAAGGTCTATTAGCAAAAGGAAAATTATTGATTGATATATATGGCTATTATGGACAATATCAAGATTTTACAGGTAGGAAATTAGTGGCTCAATTTAAAGATAGACCAACTAGCCTGTCGGATACAACAAATCGTTATTATTCATTACCAGTTAATTCTCCAGATAAAGTAAAAACTTATGGTTTTGGAATTAGTTTGGATTATCGTTTACCAAAGAATTTTGCAGTAGGGTTTAACCTTGCATCAGATGTTTTGAAAGATGTTCCTGAAGAATTTGTTGCTTATTTTAATGCACCAAAATACAAGGTAAATGCAAGTATTTCTAATTCAGGTTTTGGTCCTGATAAAAGAATGGGATTTAATGTAGGATATAGATGGCAACAAGCATATTATTATCAAGGCGATTTTGTTAATGGAAATTTACCTGATGTTCAAACCTTAAATGCACAGATTAGCTATAAATTACCAACATCTAAATCTATCATCAAACTTGGCTCAAACAACTTGCTTAACTCATATTATTATGATGGGGTAGGAAATGCTCAAATTGGTGGCTTGTATTATGTAAGTTTTGGGTTTAACGTGTATTAATCAATATCTACTTTTTAAATAAATTATATTTTATGCAAACAATAAAAAAAATTAGTTCAATAATCGCTTTTTTCATATCTGTAATTTCAATTTCATCATGTAACAAGGAATTGGAACAGGTTAATGAAGCAGCAATAGTACCATCTAATTTACCTAAACTAGACCAGTCATTAAGAAATAACGCTGACTTTAGTTTGTATTATGCGTTGGTGGTAAGAGGAAATCAGTTGAGTTTGATAAACGACAGCACAAGATCATTCACCATGTTTGTTCCAGGAAATGCGGGCATCAAAGCATTGATTAATGCTTTATCAGGGGGTTTAGTTCCAACCAATGCACCCAATGCTGTCTTTGAAGCTTTTATAAACAATCAGGTTCCAGTAGAACAAGCTGCAGCAATTGTGCAATACAATACCATACCACAAGTGATAAGGTCTTCAAGTATTCCAAACACATACTTCAATTTCTCTTACCCATCAACATTGAATCCTTTACCTAGCGTAAGTCCGTTATTAAGATTGAATATTTTTCCATCAAAAATAAATGGAGCATGGTTAAATAATGTACCCATTTTTGCATTAGATCGTGAAGCATCAAACGGGGTTATACATCAAACAGCAACATTGGCCGTTCCTGCACAACGCACATTATGGGATAGAATAATTGCTGATACTACACTTAAGTTTTTAAAAGCTGCAGTTGAAAGAGCAGATAGTGGAGTAGCACCAATCAATTCATCTAGTTTGGTTTGGGTACTAAGCAATTTTGGTCCAGACATTACCGTGTTTGCTCCGGTGGATACAGCATTCCAAAATACGTTGAAATTAGTAATCGCTCAAGCATTAATATCTCAAGGATTACCACCACAAACGGCTTTACAATTGGCAACCAATTTGTCTTCTACGCCAAATGTATTTAGCAATCCTTTGTTATATGGCGCTTTAACTGCACAAACAGTAAAAGGAATCTTAGTGTATCATATTTTAGGAAAGCGCGCATATACCAATAATATGCCTACAACAGCAACTGCATTTCCAACATTGTTAAATACCGTAATTGCATCACATCCTGGGGTGAAATTGAGCGCAACCATCAATCCGCCAAATCCATTTGTAGTTAGTGCTACTGTAAAGGATGTATATAATAATTCACCAGCAGCAAACATCATCATCAATGCATCACCATTAACACCTGAACCATTTGGAACAAGTGACCAAGAATATATCAATGGCGTATTGCATAAAATAGATGCGGTGTTATTGCCACAATAATTTTTGTTGATAAATTATTAATAGAAACGGCTTCATTGATTGGAGCCGTTTTTTGTTTTAAAAAAATGTGATGATGCTTGATACTGGATACTAGATTGTTAATAGCAGTATGTTTCAACAACAAAACAAACCACAAACAATAAACAACAAACCACAAACACCAAACACCAAACAATTTTCCTATGTAACCTTTGTTACCTATTTTTTAAATTAATTACTACAACTTTGGCTAAATTAAAAATAAAATCATGGAAATACTAGGCTACATACTGGCAACATTCGTTGGAATTTCTTTAGGCTTAATCGGAAGTGGTGGATCTATTCTCACCGTACCCATTTTAGTTTACATTATGGGCGTGAATCCTGTGTTGGCAACCGCTTACTCGTTGTTTATTGTTGGTTCCACAGCATTAGTTGGTGGAGTTCAAAGCGCCATTCAAAAAAGAGTAGATTTTAAAACAGTGCTGATTTTCGGAATTCCTTCTATCGCGGCGGTTTATGCCACAAGACTTTGGCTGGTTCCTTTAATTCCCAATCAATTGTTTTCTATTGGATCGCTGATTATTACAAAGCCAATTGCCTTAATGCTGCTGTTTGCCATAGTAATGATTCTCGCTTCTATAAGCATGATAAAATCGGGTAAGAAATCGACTATCTCCGATGAAAATGCACCAATGAAATACAATTACCCCATGATTTTAATTGAAGGTTCTGTTGTGGGTTTACTTACTGGATTAGTTGGTGCTGGTGGCGGATTTTTAATTATCCCAGCTTTGGTTTTATTGGCCAAAATGCCCATGAAACTGGCAGTAGGCACCTCTTTATTCATCATTTCAGCTAAATCATTAATCGGTTTTACCGGTGATTTGCAAGGGGCTGAAATTATTGACTGGACTTTACTTGCATCATTTACTGGCTTTGCTGTATTGGGTATTTTTATTGGTATTTTATTGTCTAAAAAAATCCCTAGGGATAAGCTTAAAAAAGCATTCGGTTGGTTTGTGCTCATCATGGGCATTTACATCATTATCAAAGAACTATTTTTCCCAACTGGTGGTGGTGGAAGTTTACCAATATTTAATAATGGATTAAGTTACGAATCAGCAACTAATGAAGTAAGATTAGGTGGAAAAACAATTATATTTTTTTATGGGAATGGATAGCAGTAGTTGAAGTATTCTTTTGTATTTTTTTAATTGCGGTTGGTTTGGTAAAATTGGGCGGAGGTTTAAAAAAAGTCAATCAAGCCATGAAAGATGCAGAGCGTCAAAGATTGTTGAGTAAGTTGGGTTAAATAGTGAAATAGTAGATTTTTGGTGAATCTATATTTTTTATGATTCTAATTTTGTCGATTAGATGAACAATATATTTTTATAAATACCTTTATTGATATTAAATTATTTTGGTAAAATGAATTGGAAAATTGGACAAAAAGTAGCTGCTTTATGTAAAGTATCTATTTATAATCATGATGGAACTTTGGCAGAGAATGTAATTGAAGTTGATCAAGTTTTTAATATCAGTTCAATAGAAACAGGATGCTGCATGAGTTTGCTTGATATTGGTAAAACATACAATGAAAAAGGATCTAAACTGCTTTATCTTTGTAAAAAATGTAAAAAAGAATATTTCTTTAAAGAAAATGAGACTATACTTTTTGATGAAAAATGGTTTAGACCAATTGATGATAATGAATCTAAGGCATCAAAAGCCATAAGAAAAATATCCAACCTATTTACAAAAAAGAAAAAATCAGATGGTCATTTTATTAAAATAAAAGTTAGAACGCCTGTACTTCCTCCATTTTTAGAGCCCGAAATAAGACCTATTATCAAACCTAAAAGAGAGGTTGAAATCATGCCAGAACGCGAAGAAGAATTGGTTTAATATTTCCATTAAAATTAACACCCTTAAAATTAAAGCGTGATAGTTTAGTTATCCCAAATTCCAACAAAACTTCTTTTCCTCCAGCCCATACCTAACCAGCTAAAAAAATTGAACTCATAAAAAAAGGTTTTACATTTCTGTAAAACCTATTTTGTGATTCGGATTGGATTCGAACCAATGACCCTCAGCTTAGAAGGCTGATGCTCTATCCAGCTGAGCTACCGAACCTGGAATTTGGGTTGCAAATATCGGGAAATTATTTTGAATTATCCTACTTAGATTTATCTAAATATTTTTATTCTTGACTTATTTCAAAAATAATTATTGTTCATTTTATTTTTTGAATCAATTTTTTTCTATATCAGATACCATATATTTGCAAAATACTAACGCCTTAAAAGGAAATAAATTCTAAAAATTAAACCAATTAATTATGAAACAAAAACTAACATTATTATGTTGTTTTACTTTAATTACACTGATTTCTTTTTCACAAAAAAAAGAAAAACATGCCTTTGAAGATAGAAGCATGTTGGGAATGCATATTAATACACTTGATTTCTCTACCATTAAAGCTTGGAGAAGCAACAAAGCACCTAAAACTTTATCTGGTTTCAAAAAACAGGATTTAGGATTTTCACTTTCTTATTGGAAAATGGTTTATAAAAACGTAGACTTTTCTGGTAAAGCAACTTTATTATTCCATGATTATGCTGGAATTGACAGAAATACATATTCTAGTGACTTAAATCAATTCGCTTTTATTATAGAACCAACTGTAAATGCTTATTTATTTGACGCTGAAAATAAATACAATGCATTCGTAACTGCAGGTTTAGGATTTGGAACATTTAGCAACAAATTTGGTGCTTATTTCCCGGGTGGTATCGGACTTATGGCTAATTTCCAACACGATACAAAAGTGATGATTCAAACGCAGTATCAAGCTACTTTAAGCAAATCAGTATTAAACGATAACCTTGCTTATTCTATTGGTTTGGTACAAAACATTGGAAAAGAAAAACCAAAAGTGGTAACGCCTCCACCGCCACCACCAGTTGTAGATCGTGATAATGATGGCGTTCTAGACGTATCTGATAAGTGTCCAGATGTTGCAGGTATCGAAAAATATCAAGGTTGTCCAATTCCTGATACAGACGGTGATGGCTTGAACGATGAAAAAGACAAATGTCCAAGTGTTGCTGGAACTTCAAAATATGAAGGATGTCCTGTTCCTGATACTGATGGTGATGGTATCAATGATGATAATGATAAATGCGCTACAGTTAAAGGATTGGCTCGTTATCAAGGATGTGCAATCCCTGATACAGACGGAGATGGTGTTAATGATGAAGATGACAAATGTCCTTCAGTAGCGGGTATTGCTTCAAATATGGGTTGTCCTGAAATTGAAAAAGCAGTAATTGAAAAAGTAAATTATGCGGCAAAAAGAATTCAATATGCTTTAGGAAGTGCTAAAATTTTACCTGCATCATTCAAATCTTTAAATGAACTTGTAACTGTATTAAAAGGCGACAACTCATTGAATATTGATATTGAAGGACATAGTGATAATGAAGGAGGAGATGAAAGAAATAAAACTTTATCTCAAGAAAGAGCAGAATCTGTAAAAAAATATTTGATGGATAAAGGCATTGATGCTTCAAGAATAGTTGCACAAGGATTTGGTTCTGAAAAACCAATTGCTGATAATAAAACAGAAGCTGGACGTGCATTAAATAGAAGAACTGAAATGAAAGTTAGAAACTATTAATACATTCTAAAAATGTTTATTTAAAAGAGGCTGTTCGGTAAGGACAGCCTCTTTTTTTGGATAGATAATTTTATTATAATAATCAGCAAGTTTATATTATCATACTACGACACTAGAACATTTATAATCAAGTACTAAACCGTAATATTTTTAAAAAAAATAAAATAATTTCATAAGTTAAAATAATTTGATAAATTCATATTAAAATTATTGTAACTAAAAAAACTATCATGAAAATTTTATCAATTTTAACTGCATTTGTAATTTGTACTATTTTACTAAGTTCATTCATTCGTGTTAATCATGATGAAAAGCCAAAAGCAACTATTTCAAAATCTGATTATAAGTGGTATATATGTTCTTATTGTTGCAAAACAAAAGAAGCTGAATCAACACCTTGGCAAAGTGGTTGCAAAGTAAGTTCAAGCGGTACCCATAATTATAACTTCTTAGGAAAAGCTGGTGATTATAATTATACCTGCAGATATTGTAGTGCTGAAATCTATATGACACCGAGCACGTCTCCAGCAGCTAGCAAATGTTGCTCAGGTCAATCTTCTACACATAGTTGGGAGCATAAATAAATTGATTATTTACTTAGGATTTCATAAGCTGACAATAAATTAATATGTTTTAAATCTATTAAAAAGGGGAATAATTCCCCTTTTTTCATTAGCCTTAATTTATAACATTATGCCAAAATCCTTTACGGTGAATGATTTCAGCTTTCAATTCAAATATTTCAGAATAACTCAAAACCCAATCATTTACATTTCCAGTAAATCCTTTATGATTTGAATTGTGTTTTCTAATTCTTTCTTCTAAATCATCAGCTGTGTTTCCGACATAGAATTTGTTTTTAGTTGCAGAATATAAAATATAAACGTGTGGCATAGGCATAAAAAAACCTCACTCTTTAATTGTTGCTAAAGTTTTTGTTTGTGAGATGTTGGAAAAGTCGAGCCTGATCTTCCCGATATAAATCGGGATGCACTAAACCAACTATTTTGCCCTTATAAATTCTTCGATTTTCTTTCTGCTTTTCCATTTTTTTTCATAGCCCACGGTTTAAACCGTGGGCTATAGACACAAAAAAACCTCACTTTTTATAGTGAGGCTTTCTTTGTGGGAGTTACAGGAGTCGAACCTGTGACCCTCTGCTTGTAAGGCAGATGCTCTAAACCAACTGAGCTAAACTCCCTTTCCGTTTTTCGGACTGCGAAGATAAGGGGAATTATTATTTAGAATAAAAAAAAATGAAATTATTTTTAATTTTTTTTTTACTCTTTTTTACGTTTATGCTTTACTTTTGTTTTCTAAATGAAAATCAATTCTTCATATAACCCATTTGAGAAAGAATCATACGATTCAGACACACTTACAGCAACCGAACCACCTTGTATTTTACTGGTTTGGAACGACGAAGTGAATACTTTTCAATGGGTTATTGATACACTAATCGAAATTTGCGGCCATTCTAAAGAACAAGCAGAACAATGCGCCATGCTTATTCACCACAAAGGAAAATATGCTGTAAAAAAAGACAGCTATGATATTCTAAAACCCCTTTGCGATGCCATTAATGATAGAAGTATCAATGCAACTATCGAAGAGCTTGTATAATTTATTCCAATTTTTTAAAAATCTTAAATAAATAATTTATGACTGAGATAAAATTAACTCAAGGTGAAATGCATACTTCAAAAGGTATTATGAAATTGGAATTATATGAAGATGATACTCTTATTGCTGTAGGAAATTTTATTAAATTAATTAAATCTGGTTATTACGACGGATTGAGTTTCCATCGAGTAATTCCGAATTTTGTGGTTCAAGGTGGTTGCCCTGATGGTACAGGTGCTGGTGGCCCTGGTTATAGCATCCCTTGCGAAACCAAAGGAGATAAACAATTTCATGATAAAGGCGTTCTTTCAATGGCGCATCGTGGCCCCAATACTGGTGGTTCACAATTTTTTATTTGTCATAATAGAAGCAATACCATTCATTTAGATCGTGTACATACCTGTTTTGGAAAAATTATTGATGGGTTAGATATTATTGATTTAATTCAACAAAATGACAAAATAGAAAAAATAGTAATGCTTGATTAGTATCATTACCCTCATTACATTACAACATACAGAATTTTAATATTTTTTTAAACATTTGTGGCCAATAATGTGGAATTTGAAATTTCAAATATTATCTTAGTCCTTGATTTCGAAGAAAATATATTAAAATCATGCTAACCAACCTACTTTTACGTAAAATAACCCTGTCGCTTACGTGGACTTTTTTATTAATAAATCTGCATGCTCAAACGAGTATTAAACATAAATTCAAGGGGACGAATGTATATGCAGGTATCGAAATTGGCTCCAAAGGGGTTAAAATGAGTTTAATTGAAGTGACTGGCTCAGGATTAAAAAATGGAAATTTCAATATTTTAAAAGATACTTCCACCAATACAGATTTTATTACATTCTCAAAAGAATCTTTTCAAGCAACTTTAAAAGGATTAACCGGGTTGTACGGTGTTGCGAAAAAATCCTATCAAATTCCTTCTGAAAAAATATTTATAGTATTTAGTAGTGGCGTTAAAGTGGTTTCAGAAAGAGAAAACAAAACATCTTGGCTGACTAATATGTCTGATTCTTTCAAAATAGCTATTAATGAACCAGATAGAGTTATAAAACCAATTGAAGTAATTGACGAAGCAAGATTATCTCACCTTGGCATAGTTCCGGAATCAAAAAGATATACAACTTTTTTAATTGATATAGGAAGTGGTAACACAAAAGGCGGTTATTTCCCCTCTGGTAACACAAAAAATTTCAGCTTATTTCAATTGACTTGGGGTACAAAAAGTATTTCTAATGCTACTGATAAAAGACTAGATGATGACAGAACAGTAGTTAATTTTAATAAACAAATGCAACGTGTTCTTTCAGGGCAAGCGGATGAAGAAATTACTTATGCAGTAAATGTAAGTGGCGCATATAATATGAGCGACAACATCGCATTTAGCGGTGGTATCGCATGGGCAACTGCTAATTTGATGTATCCTGAACTTGCCGAAAATCAAGTGGTACCAGTTTTATATGATGATGTGGTTAAATTGAGTGAACGCGTTTTCAAAAGTTACTTATCATTATCAGACACTGCAATAGTAAAAACTATTCAAGACAATTCGCTAGATAAAAAATTCATTGGCAACGAAATTAGAAAGGTAAATAAAGTTTTTGATCAACGTGCTTTAATGTCTGGTATAGGGTTATTGCTAAAAATCATGCGTCAATTTGAAGGTGTTTACGAAAAGAAACAATTTTACTTCATTAAGAATGGTCAAGTTGGATGGATAAGCGCCTTCGTTAATCAAACCATTTCAGAAAATAAATAATCTAACTCAAAAAATAAGATTGATCTTTTATGAAAGATTACAAATCCATATTACTCATTTTTGTTTCATTATTATTACTTACTGTTTCTCTTGCTTTGCTGTGGACATGGGGTTATAATTATGGAAAAAAGAAGTATACCCCTCCAACTTCAATTGGCGTAGATTCATTGGGAAACAAAATCTTAACAAAAGACTCTTTAAATCAATTATACATTAATGCACTCAATAATTTAAATACCCTTGATCTTGCATTATCAAAAGCAGATTCGTTGAAACTCGACATCACTTTTAAACTTTCAGAGTTTAATCATTTACGCGATGAGATAGCTACACTTTTATCTAATCCAACAGACATTGAAGGTTTATCACAAGCACAACAAAAAATAGGTGTGCTTCAAAGCAAAGTAGACGATTTAAGAAAACAAAACCTTGCTATTCAAAATGAAAATAAACGACTTGGAATTTTACTAGATAAACTATCTAAAGTGGGCGATTCAGGAAATGATATTATAGCAGATGCAAAAACAATAACAGAACAAAAATTGACTCCCGAAAAAACCAATCCATCAGGTGTTCTAACAATATCTGATTTAAACATGGTTGGGTTAACCAATGACGACATTAACCTTACTGAAACTGATTTGGCTGATAATTTAAATCGATTTGCAGGTTCATTTTTAGTAAGAAATAATTTATCTCAAAATGCTTTCGGAGAAGTGATGGTTGTAATCGTTCAACCAAATGGAAAAGTTTTACAATCTTCATCTTGGGATTCGGGGACATTTGAAACAAAAGATGGAAGAAAAATTTATACCAGTAAAGTGAAATTTGATTGTAATAAAGGGGAACTTAAAAAAATACCATTTTCTGTCTCAGCTGATCAATACGAAAAAGGAAATTATCAAGTATTGCTATATCAAAATGGCATCATGATAACCAAGTTTTCAAAATTGATTAACTAATCTTTTTCATACTAATTTTTACTATCTTTCGGCTCTAACATTATCAAAAAAATGAAGGCCGCATCTTCCAAAGAAATTAAATCCGCTCTAGTAGAACAATCTTCTACACAATTAATTGATTTGTGCTTAAGATTGGCTCGATTTAAAAAAGAGAATAAGGAATTACTGACTTATCTTTTATTTGAAGAACAAGACGAAGATGCATACATTCTTTCAGCAAAAAAAGTAATTGACGAAGGATTTGAAACGTTGAATATCCAATCCGTTTACATCGCTAAAAAGAACCTCCGAAAAATCATTCGCATTACCAATAAATTTATAAAATACAGTGGAATAGATACCACTGAAATAATCTTATTGATTTATGTATGCAGATGTATTCAAGAATCAGGATTGAAATTGAATAATAGTGTTGCACTAAAAAATATTTACTTGTCGCTTCTAAAAAAGATAAGCACAAAAATATCAGGCATGCACGAAGATCTTCAGTACGATTATAATAAAGAAATTCAAGAACTGGAAATTCAATAAAAGTCAAAAGTGAAAAGTAAAAAGTAAAAAGTGAAAAAAGAAGAGTTATCATTAGGAAGTAAAAATCAATTTTTTAATTTTTAATTTTGAATTTTTAATTTACAAACTCCACTTAGTAAATTCGTGGATAATCCATAAAGTAAATAAGCATGTATCAATCTATTGACGATTTTGAAAATGTATTTTTTATAGGTGTTGCCGGTACAGGAATGAGTGCAATTGCGCAATATTTAGCTGGCATTGGAAAGAAAGTGAGCGGTAGCGATAGATATTTTGTTGAAGGAGAATTAAATGACACCAGGGATAAATTGGAAATCGAAGGGATAAAATGTTTTCTACAAAATGGTGATGGTATTGATGAAAATACACAATTGGTGGTGGTTTCAACCGCAATTGAAGATAGCGTTTATGAAGTACAAAAAGCAAAGCAATTGTCTATTCCCATTATCAAAAGAAGTGCTTTATTGGCATTAATTGCCAATAGCAAAAAAACAATTGCAGTAGGGGGGACATCGGGCAAAAGTACCACCAGTGCTATGTTGTACGACATTATGGATTATGCTGGGTTCAATCCAAGTGTAATTAGTGGAGCAGGATTAGTAAGCATCATCAAAAAAGGAAAGATTGGAAATGCCATCGTTGGAAGTGGTGATTGGTTAATTATTGAAGCGGATGAAAGTGATGGTTCGATTGTTGGTTACACCCCAGAAATAGGATTGTTGCTTAATATTGATAAAGATCATCAAGAAATTGACGAACTGATTTTCATTTTTTCTACCTTCAAAAAAAATACAAAATCATTATTTATCGTCAATCAACATAATGCTTTAGCGGCTTCATTATCTGCTGATCTTATAAATGATTTTTCGAGTGATTCAAATTCGGGTGCAGGGTTTACTTCAACTGATTTTTTACAAAATGGCATGACCATTCAATTTTCAATTAATAATATTCCATTTTCATTAAACACCATCGGAAAACACAATATGGAAAACGCTTTGGCGGCCGTTGCTGTTGCCGTTCAATTGGGTATTTCACTCGAAACTTGTTCGAAAGGAATTGCAAAATATGAAGGCATTCATCGTCGTCATCAATTGTTGGGCAAAAAAAATGGTGTTTATGTAATTGATGATTACGGACACAATCCGGTTAAATGCGCTGCATCTATCGATTCTTGTCAAGAAATTGCCCCTAAAGTAATTGCCTGGTTTCAGCCTCACGGTTATGGACCAACGCGATTTTTAAAAAATGATTTTATTCATGAATTTGTAAATGTATTACGCCCCGAAGATGAAATTTGGATGAGCGAAATATTTTATGCGGGAGGTTCGGCAGTTAAAGACATTTCTGCCAATGACTTAATTGTAGAAATTAAAAATGCCGGTAAACAAGCTTTCTTCGCAGAAAATCGAAATGAATTTTTAGAAAAAGTGCGGCCACATTTGACCAATGATTGTGTATTATTGCTCATGGGCGCACGTGACCCAAGTTTGGAAACATTCAGCAAATCTATTTGGGAAAAATTATAAAAAATGACAACACTAATTCTAAATATAAAAGGACTCGTTAATGTTAGAAGTGAAAATAACTTACTTCGAGGAATTGAATTGAGAGAATTGCCCATTATTGAAAATGCTTTTCTATTAATTGAAGATGGCAATATTACCAAATGGGGTTTAATGGAAAATTTGAAACAAGAATTACCTGTTCTTCCTAATCATCAAATTGATGCTAGCGGACAATTTGTAATGCCCACTTGGTGTGATAGCCACACACATATGGTTTTTGCAGGAAGTCGTGAAAATGAATTTGTTGATAAGATTAACGGACTGACCTATGCTGATATTGCGGCAAAAGGAGGGGGGATTTTAAATTCTGCCAATAAACTACAACAAGCTTCTGAAGACGAATTGTTTAACGCTGCATGGGAAAGATTAAATGCTTGTGCGAAACTTGGAACTGGTGCCGTGGAAATAAAAAGCGGCTATGGATTAACGAAAGAAGCTGAATTGAAAATGCTTCGGGTCATAAAAAAACTAAAAGAGAAATCCAATCTTACGATTAAATCTACATTTTTAGGCGCACATACTTTTCCTCAAAAATATAAAGAAAACCACCAAGGATATATTGATGAAATCATCAACGAAATGCTACCTGTAATCGCTACGGAAAATCTTGCAGATTACATTGATGTGTTTTGTGAATCCGGTTTTTTTTCTGTTGAAGAGATGGAGCAAATTTGTAACGCAGGTTTGCGTTATGGCTTAAAACCTAAATTGCACATCAATCAACTGAATAGTATCGGCGGACTTCAATCTGCGATTAAGATGAATGCCATTTCTGTAGACCATCTAGAAACGATGACCGAACAAGATATTGTAGATCTTTCATCATCAAATACCATTGGGACATTATTACCAACGGCCGCATTTTTCTTAAGGATGCCATATCAACCTGCAAGGGAATTAATAAATGGTGGTTGTGCGATAGCATTAGCCAGTGATTTCAATCCGGGTTCCTCGCCCAGTTTTAATATGAATTTTGTAATCGCATTAAGTTGCATTCAAATGAAAATGTTGCCCCAAGAAGCCATCAACGCAGCCTCCATCAATGGCGCATTTGCCATGGAAATACAAGATGAGTTGGGTAGTATTTCAGTAGGTAAAAAAGCAAACCTAATTTTTACACACCCGATAAATTCAATTGAATATTTACCTTATTTTTTTGGTACCAATCTTATTGAAAAAGTAATGATAAAAGGAGAATTTATTTAACTTCAAGTTTAAAACATAACATTAAAATATGAAACAATTAATTGAATGCGTACCTAATTTTTCAGAAGGAAATGACCTGTCTATTATAAAACAAATTACAGATCAAATTGAAGCCGTTGAGGGGGTTCGATTATTAAATGTAGATCCAGGAAAAGCAACCAATAGAACAGTTGTAACCATAGTTGGCGAGCCCGAACTGGTTTTAGAAGCCGCATTCAGAGCCATTAAAAAAGCAGGTGAACTTATAGATATGTCTAAACATAAAGGCGAGCATCCACGCATGGGCGCAACCGATGTTTGTCCGCTTATTCCCATAGCCAACATTTCGATGGAAGAAACGGCTGTTTTCGCGCAAAAATTAGCCAAGCGCGTGGGAGAGGAATTGAATTTACCCATCTATTTATATGAAGCGGCTCAAACAGATAAAACCAGAAGCAATTTATCGATTATCCGTGCTGGTGAATATGAAGGCTTTGCTCAAAAAATATTGTTGCCAGAATGGAAGCCCGATTTTGGTCCAGCAGTTTTTGATGCAAAGCGAGGCGCAACCGTAATTGGCGCACGTGATTTTTTAGTAGCGTACAACATTAATTTAAATACAACTTCAACGCGTAGGGCAAATGCTGTAGCCTTCGATATTAGAGAAGCGGGAAGAACAAAAAAAGAAAATGGAAAAAATGTGTTAGATGCTGATGGAAAGCCAATTACCATTCCAGGAAGTTTGAAATGCGTAAAGGCAATTGGTTGGTTTATTGAAGAATATGGAATTGCTCAAATTTCCATTAACCTAACAAATATTTCTGTAACACCCGTACATATTGCATTTGATGAAGCTTGCAAAAAAGCATCTGAAAGAGGTTTGCGTGTTACAGGTAGCGAATTGGTGGGATTAATTCCTTTAAAAGCCATGCTTGATGCAGGTAAATATTTTTTACTCAAACAAGAACGCTCGGTTGGCGTAAGTGAAGCAGAGCTCATCAAAATAGCCGTAAAATCAATGGGCTTGGATGAATTGTCACCTTTTAATCCGCAAGAAAGGATTATTGAGTATATGCTAAACAATCAATCCGGAAAAAAATTGGTGGACATGAACTTGATTGCATTTGCCGATGAAACCGCAAGTGAAAGTCTTGCACCGGGTGGTGGATCTATTTCTGCTTATGTTGGGGCACTTGGCATATCATTAGCTACAATGGTGGCCAATTTATCTTCACATAAAACAGGTTGGGATGCACGTTGGAAAGAATTCAGTGATTGGGCAGAAAAAGGTCAGCAAATAAAAGACAGCCTTTTGAATTTAGTAGATGAAGATACCAATGCATTTAATAAAATCATGCATGCATTTGGTATGCCAAAATCAACGGATTCAGAAAAAACAGCAAGAACGTTGGCCATACAGGAAGCTACAAAATATGCAATAGAAATTCCGTTTAAAGTAATGGAGTTGTCATTACAAAGTATGGAAATCATTAAAGCCATGGCAGAAATAGGCAATCCCAATTCTGTTTCAGATGCTGGTGTAGGTGCACTTTGTGCTCGTTCGGCTGTTATGGGTGCATTTATGAATGTACGGATAAATGCTTCAGGTTATTCTAATAAAACCTATATCGATACAGTGATTTCTAATGGAAAAGCGATAGAGTCAAAAGCCATCGAATTAGAATCAGAAATTTTGAAAATTGTAAATGAAAAAATCGGTATTTAACCAGAATTTATTTTGGATTAATTGGGCGATTCGTATTCAAGTTTCAACACATTATTGTCCTTAAAATTGGTGCTAGAATGCAGTTCGAATCTTTTCTTTCCGCAGGTAACCACGATTAATGCTGTATTGGGTGGAAACGAACCCATGTTTTCTGCGTAAAGTGTGATTTCATGACTATTCGTATTTTCATCTAAATCCAATTCCAAAATAACGGGTTCTGCTGTAAGACGAACATGTTTTTTCAACAAATTTCCATTATAAAATATACTTACAGAATCATTATCAACATTTCCGTTGTCGTACATCTTAATTTGAACATAACGACTATTTACTTTTAATGTAGAAAGTGTTAATTGATTTCGCTGATTCATCTTAGTTAAAAGTGGTTCATCTTTTAGATATACAGCAATTGGTTTGCTACTTACGACACTATCTATTTTTACTTTAATTGGCTTTGAATCAATAGGAGTGGGGTTTGTTTTTATGGAATCTTTTTTAATGGTAACAATTGACTTTTTTTCAAGTGTTGTAATGATTGATTTTTTAGGTGTTAGTGGTTTTTCTTTTACAACTTCATCACAAACGGGCATTCCAATGGTAGGATTTTTAGTTTTAGTTGAAATTCTCCTCAACCAAAAAAACTCTGTTGCTGGGGCATCGAAAAAATTTGAAAAAAGATCTTGGATTAAAACAGTCGATCTTAAAACATCATTACCGGCTTGAGGTACTTTCCAAAGTTTTACAATCATCAATACATGATTGCCTTTGTTCTCTATAAAACGGGTACCTGTTAGTGTCCATATTTTTGTTTCCTTGTCATAAACTCCTTTAAAATAAGCTTTACATTGACTGGATTTATTTTTAAGCACGATATCATAAGTATATCCACAAAGCTGTTCTTTGTTTTGAATAATATTGATTTTTAAATATTCGTCTTTCATCAACCCTTCCCAAGTGCCCGTTAAATTCTGTGCTACACATGTTGTAACTATGCTTAATAAAAAACTGCAATAAATTATCCAATATTTAAAATTCATGGTTTAATTATTTTTTAATGTTGAATATTGGATAGTAGAATCATTAATGTTCGTTGATAATAGCAGAGATATCTTTTTTTTTATAATTATAAAGTTAATTTAAAACCCCAATTGCTGGAAATAATAAAAAGATAAAGTAATGTTATAGAATATAAATTTATAGCCTTACAGATTTATGGTTTAATAAATGGCTTGGATAATCCATCTAAATACAATTCAACAATTTAATTATTTTTTAAAAAGCACAAGTTTTGTGTATAGTTTAAATATGCCCGTTAGTAAAATCCCTATTTTTAAAAAATTGACCTTAAAATAAAAAACCTCATAATTTTCTTGTCAATAAAACATAGTTCCCTTACTTTTGCCGCGGAGAGTTGGCAGAGTGGTCGATTGCGGCAGTCTTGAAAACTGTTGACTGTTACAGGTCCGGGGGTTCGAATCCCTCACTCTCCGCATAATTTTAATAAGTTTCAATGAGAAGCGCCTAAAATAATATTTAGGCGCTTTTTTGTTTATTCAAGTTCATTTACTATTGTCTTGCTCTTTTATTAGTTTCATTTGCTTAGTTTTTGGCAAACAAATCGCATTTAAAATCCCATTTGATTTTCTTTGAATAATCCAATACTTTTGTACGTAAAATTTAAAAAAACATGAAAAAGCTAATTCCAATATTTCTACTTTGTTTAGTTGCAAACAGAAGTATTTCTCAAAATCTTGATGATATCAACGACTTAATGGGTCTTTTCAAAAATAGAGAAGCAAAGGCCGCTATTGATAAATACCTATCTAATCCCAAGAAAGTGACTGATGCTGATGGCTGGTATATGAAAGGAAGAATTTATAATGCACTTTCAAGAGATACTGGTGTTACTGTTGTAGAAAGTTATGAATTGAAAATTGAAGCATTTAAAGCATTTCAAGAAAATCAAAAGCTAGATAAAAAAGACATCAGAATGGCGCTTGAAGAACATGTGTCATATTTTGATTTATATAGTGAAATGTATAATAATGGTATTATTAATTACAATTCCAAAAATTATCAAGGGGCATATCAAGGTTTTAAGATGGCCAATGAGATTAAAGATTTTATTCTCTCAAAAAAATATAAAAATGAGAATATGCAACTTGTAGCTTTTGATACAAGTTTAATAATGAATATTGCAATTTGTGCTATGTCTGCAAAAAATGAACCAGAGGCTATCATTTATTACACAAAGCTTACAGATGCAAATGTTTCAGGAAAAGAATTTCAAGAAGTGTATCAGTATTTAATCGATTATTATAATAAAAATAAAAATGAAAAATCATTTAATGAACTTTTATCAAAAGCAAAAAAGCTATATCCAGGTGATGAAATTTGGGTTGAAATTGAACTAAAAGCAGTTGAAGAAAAAGGTGGTAAAAAAGCACTAATTGAAAAGTACGATGAGCTTACCAAACAAAACCCAAGCAACTTTGTTTATGCGTATAATTATGCTGTAGAATTATATAATTGTCTTTATGGAAAAGATGCTACAAATGTAGGAGATTCAGTAATTGGCGCTAAATTGAAAGATGTATTAAATAAAGCCATAGTTATTGAAGATAAAAAAGATGTTACAGCTTTGATGTTAATGTGTACTCATTTATTTTATCAGGCATCAGATCTTAACAACAATGCTTCCGCTATTAAAGGACCTAATCCCGACCAACTAAAGAAAAAAGCTGCAATGAAGGCCGCTGCAATGAAAGTTGCCGATGAGTGTATTTCTAATGCGTTAAAAGTGGAAACTTTTTTTGATGCAATTCCAACGAAATCAAAGGCTCAAAAATTAAATTACAAATTGATTATTGGAAATTTAAGCGATCTTTATTACATCAAAAAAAATCAGTTGAAAATTGATGAATATGAGAAGAAAAATAAAACTGCTGATGAAGATTATTTAAAATTATCAAATTAATTATTTATATAAACATCGTTAGTATTGAGCATACAATATCGACCTTGAATTAAATAAAAGAAGGAAACTAAATTTCCTTCTTTTTTATTTTGCCCCCTTTCAAATTATAACTATTTAGCGCAATGCTAAATTATTCATCTTATTTTCCATTAGGATTAAAATAAATCAAACCGAGGAATGTAAGAAGTCAGAAATTGATTGGAATGAATAATTAATTTACAACAAAGAAATTTTTACTTTTTGATGCTGTTTCCTGGGTATTAGAGCAATGGCAATTCATTTTCACACAACTATCAACATTCACTGGAATATCAACTTAGAAGTCAAAATAAATCAAGTTTTTACCTTTTACTTTAATTTAATTCCCGTCGTACTTATCGTAAAACTCAATGTGTTGTTTTTTTAATTCGTTTAAAACAGGTGTATAAATCTCTTTCGTAATGGGAATATGCAATCCTGTTAATGTTATTTCGCCATTTAAAATCAATTTTGCGGCTATACCAAGCGGTAAACCTACGGTTTTAGCCATTGCGGTTTTTAGAGCATCTTCGCCTTTTACTACTAAACTGCTGGTTACTTTATGCAATTCGTTGTTGAGTTTGTACTCAATTTCGTGAAGCATAACAATCATATCCTTATCATGCTTATGTAGGACTAGTTTTTTTTCCAACACAAATTGCAATACATCGGCAGGACTACAAAATCCTTTGTTGATGTATGTTTTATTGTCATCCATGCCCAAAAAATACAATTGCTTTAAAATCAAGTTAGCAACTTCCATTTTTTCAGAAAGTATGCCGGTTTTTTCCATTTTAGATTGGATTGAATCCATTTGTTCAATTTCCTCCAATATTTTAGCGCTCTCCGCAAATGGCACGCTTAATTTTTTATCCAACCAATCATTGAAATTTTGTTTTTGAAAATGATCTTTAAAAAAGTTCATCAGTGTTTTTTCGTCCGAATGGTAGGAGGGTGATTCATCCGTTAATTGTAGTTCAATAATATTATTCCATCCATCCATAAAATCAGGATGCCTTAATGTAGTTCTAACAAATGTTTGAATGCCATTTAGTTGATATAAATCTATGTAGGGCAAACTATTTCGGTTTGGATAATAGCCAAATTTGTAAGCATTATTTTTATCAGAAAAGCTTACCGTTTCTTCATTTTTAAATAATGCTTCGTATTTTTTTTCAACGATTTCGCCATTATTTAAATAAACAGCACCGGCTTTTCCTGCTAAAACAACGTTTCTGGAGTTCCAACTAATTTTATAATGCCAAGGATTATCATCACTTTCTGGTGCCACCAAACCGCCACAATGGCTTTTAAAACTTGTTATTTCACCGCCTTGTTCTTTAATGTTGTTGATTAATTCCATGGCACTCATGTGATCGATTCCTGGATCTAATCCCATTTCGCATAAAAAAATCAACCCCTTTTCTTTAATTGCTGCATCCATTGATTTTAATTGATCATCAATATAAGAAGCCGTTAAAAGCGATTTTGAATATTGAATACAATCTTTTGCAATTAAAATATGTAAAGCAGGAGGCATCATCGAAATAACGATGTCTGCTGAAGAAATTAAATCGCCTCTTTTTTGTACATCATTAATATCGGATACGATTGCTTTTGATCGTGGATGTGATTTTGTTTTCTCTAAAATGAGTTCTTGATTAGCATCCACTACAATAATCATCCAATTGTTTAATTCTGCTTCTGAAAGTAAATAATTGATTAAAACAGTGGCAGATTTTCCTGCTCCGAAGAGTAAAATATTTTTCAAAACGATTAATTAATGAAGTTCAATAGAAATGTTGCAAATTATGTCGGCAAGTTAAAGTGTTGATTTTGTTTTGCCAAAGTAAAATCAACAAAAAAGCTGTTTTTTTAACACAAAAAACTTGTGCACAAATTATTCTAAAATGTGCAAAAACTATAGTGAAATCATCAAGAGATAAACCTGAAAACAACTTTAAAAATATTATATTTGTGAACATAAAATTTATATGGAAAATATTGAAAATTTCGAAGGTGAAAACCCAAACAATCGTGGAAAAATTATTCCGGTAAACATTGAAGAGCAAATGAAAACATCTTACATCGATTATTCGATGAGTGTTATCGTTGGTAGAGCCTTACCTGATGTTAGAGATGGTCTAAAACCTGTGCACAGAAGGGTACTTTTTGGAATGAATGAGTTAGGTAATGCAAGCAACAAGGCCTACAAAAAATCTGCTCGTATCGTTGGGGAAGTTATGGGTAAGTATCACCCACATGGTGATGCATCAATATATGACACTATGGTTCGTATGGCCCAAGAATGGAGCATGCGTTATAAAATGATTGATGGTCAGGGTAATTTTGGTAGTCAAGATGGAGATCCACCAGCTGCTATGCGTTATACAGAAGTTCGTATGCAAAAGTTTGCAGAGGCGATGATGGAGGATATCGATAAAGAAACGGTTGATTATCAATTCAACTTTGATGATTCATTAAAAGAACCAACGGTATTGCCAACCAGAATTCCACAATTGCTTTTAAATGGCAGCAGTGGTATTGCAGTAGGGATGGCAACCAATATGATGCCGCATAATTTAAATGAAGTTATTGATGGTTGTATTGCATACATAGAAAACAACGAGATTACTTTAGATGAATTGATTTTGCATGTTAAAGCGCCTGATTTTCCAACAGGAGGAATCATTTATGGTTACGAAGGGGTAAAACAAGCCTTGTTTACTGGAAGGGGAAGATTGGTACTAAGAGGTAAAACAGCGGTGGAAACAGATGCTCGTGGTAGAGAGAAAATTGTAATTACGGAAATACCGTATCAAGTTAATAGAGATACATTAACCCAAAAAATAGGTGAATTAATCAACGATAAAGTAATCGAAGGCATCAGTGATGTCAACAATGAAAGTAACAATAAAGAAGGCACGCGTATTGTAGTAGAATTAAAGAAAGACGCTGTAGCTCAAGTGATAATCAATCAGTTGTATAAATATTCCGAATTACAAACTTCTTATGGAATTAATAACGTAGCATTGGTTAAAGGTCGTCCAAGACAATTAAATGTCAAAGAACTTATTTCGGAATTTGTTGATTTTCGTCACGAAGTAGTGGTGAGAAGAACACAATACGAATTGAAAAAAGCGCTAGAGCGTGCACATATTTTAGAAGGGTACATTATTGCTTTAGATAATTTAGATGCCGTAATAAAATTAATCAGAGAGAGTTCTACACCTTCAATTGCACACGAAGGGTTGATGACTTCATTTGGAATGAGTGACATTCAATCAAAAGCTGTTTTAGAGTTGAGATTACAACGCTTAACTGGAATGGAAATTGATAAAATTCGCGCTGAACATGCTGAAATCATGGCGTTAATTGAAAAATTAAGAGAGATTTTGGCAAATGAAGGATTGCGTTTTGAAATCATTAAAACCGAACTTTTAGAAGTAAAAGCAAAATTTGGAGATGAAAGAAAATCCGAAATCGTATTTGCAGATGATGAAATAAATATGTTAGATCTCATTGAAGAAGAAGACGTTGTGGTAACTATCTCACATTTAGGTTACATTAAACGTACTTCTGCAAATGAATATAGACAACAGCGCAGGGGCGGTCGCGGTGCTAAAGGAAGCAGCACGCGCAATGAAGATTATATCGAGCATTTATTTGTAGCATCAACACACCATACTTTATTGTTCTTCACCGAAAAAGGCAGATGTTTCTGGTTGAAAGTGTATCAAATTCCTGAAGGGGATAAAACCAGCAAAGGAAGGGCACTACAAAATATGATTCAAATTCCTCAAGATGATAAAGTAAGGGCAATCATTGATGTGAAAAGTTTGGATGATGAAGCTTATTTAGATCAACATTATATTGTATTGTGTACTAAACAAGGTATTATTAAGAAGACAGACTTGAAAGATTTCAGTCGTCCAAGACAAAATGGTATCAATGCGATTAATATTTTAGAAGGCGATCAATTACTTGCGGCAGAACTTACTGATGGAAATTGCGAAATCATGTTGGCAATAAAAAGCGGTAGAGCCATTCGTTTTGCTGAAAAAACAGTTAGAAGCACAGGTCGAGGTGGAATTGGTGTATATGGTATAGAAGTAGATGAGAAAAATGATGAAGTGGTTGGCATGATATGCATCAACAAAGAAGATAAATCAAAAACGGTTTTGGTGGTGAGTGAAAAAGGATATGGTAAAAGAACCATACTTGATGATCCAGAAACTGGTGAAGCAAATTATCGTATCACCAATCGTGGAGGTAAAGGGGTAAAAACCATGAATGTAACCGACAAAACGGGACAATTAGTAGGATTATTAGCGGTAACAGAAAAAGAAGATTTAATGATTACTTGTGTGAGTGGCGTTACAATAAGAATGTCAGTAAAAGCCATTAGCGAATTGGGAAGAGCAACACAAGGGGTTAAATTGATTAAAGTTGATGAAGGAGATTCAATTGCAGCGATAACTCAATTGGATGAAATGGAAGAAGTATTAGAAACTGAAATTTCAGCAGGAAATTTAGAAGACGTTGAAAATGATGATGCTTCAAATGAAATAACAGAAACTCCAAATGATCAAACTGAATCAACTGAGCCTAAAGATTCAAATGAATCAACAGAATCAAATGAGCCAGAATCGGATTCTGAATAATTTTATAATTCTAAATTTTCAAACAGCCATTCCAAAAGGGGTGGCTGTTTTTTTAACGCCAAACACCAAACAACAAACCATAAACAACAAACCATAAACAACAAACAAGGTAATAGCATGGAATTAATCAGAATACTCTATTTAACATAATATTAATTATAGGCAAATTGTAATACTCGAATTCAAGAGATGTATATGGTTGCTATGCTAAGCATTAGTTAGTTGCTAATCGATTTAAAATGATCTTAAAATACTCAGGGTTCATTTTCTACTTTTTACTTTTTACTTTTTACTTTTTAAAATCCTTTACCAAATTATTTAAGTTTACTTTTACATAATGAATAATCAATTAATGAATACGGATTCAATTTTAGAATCGCTGAAAATCAAAGCGCTGAATCAAATGCAATTAGACACCCAAATTGCATTACAAGATCACAACAATTTAGTTTTATTGTCAAATACCGGAACTGGAAAAACTTTGGCATTTTTAATCCCTTTAATTCAGTCTATTGATATTGAATTAAAAAATAAAACCCAGGCGCTTATTATGGTGCCTTCACGTGAATTGGCTTTACAAATCGAATCGGTTTTAAAACAAATTCAACCAGGTTGTAAAATTTCTTGCTGTTATGGTGGACATAAACGTGAAATTGAAGAAAATAATCTAGTTCAGCCGCCAGCTATTGTTATTGCAACCGCTGGAAGAATGGCCGATCATCTGCGCAGAGGAAATATCAAAACGGACAATATTAAATTCCTCGTTTTAGATGAGTTCGATAAAATTTTAGAACTCGGCTTTCACGAGGAAATGGCTTATATCATGTCGCAATTGCCTTCTATTGAAACAAAAATGCTTACATCCGCAACCCAATTAGAAGATTTCCCTGAATTTATAGACATGACTGACAGTTTCGTTTTAAACTGTATTGTAGAAGATTTGAAAGATGAGGTGATGCTTAGTTTTTACACCGTAAATTCTGAAGAAGACGATAAAATTGATACTTTATTTGCACTGCTTTGTACGTTGAAAAATACTTCCTCAATTGTGTTTTGTAATCATAGAGATGCCGTTGAAAGGGTGTATAATTTGCTTAAAGATAAAGGAATCATCAGCGTTTTTTATCATGGCGGAATGGAACAATATGAAAGAGAATCTGCTTTGTGTAAATTTAGAAATAACTCTTCTAATGTATTAATAACCACTGATTTAGCTAGTAGAGGATTAGATATAGAAAACATCCGTTCTGTAATCCATTATCATATTCCACATACGGAAGAATCATTTACACATCGCAATGGCAGAACAGCAAGAATGGATGCTTCAGGTAGTGTGTTTACCATTCTTGGTCCTGAGGAAAAAACACCCGAATACATCAGCAGTATTTCTGCAGAAATGACCCTTCCCGATTCTTTAACCTTACCAGAAAAACCGCAATGGGGAACGTTGTTTTTAGCCGCTGGTAAAAAAGATAAAATCAATAAAATTGATATTGTGGGATTTTTCTCCAATAAAGGTCAACTTAAGAAAGATGACATCGGTTTGATTGATGTAAAGGATTTCTCTGCTTTTGTCGCCATCCGAAAATCAAAAATTGGTGGAGTCTTAGAACTTATTAAAGATGAAAAGATTAAAAATAAAAAAGTGAAGATTGAGATTGCTAAGTAAGGAGTATTTAAAACTAGAAAACCATTGAAATGGTTATAAGGACATTCGTTTTCATAGCCCACGGTTTAAACCATGGGCTAGCTTTTTGTATGGACGTTTTTTTTCACAAATTCTTGCTCGCCCACCATTTAAAATGATGGGTTTTTATATTAAACCCCATCAATCTCTAAAACCCCATTCTCATCATTCCGCCACCTTCCCCACGCATTTGTGTTCCAGATTGCATTTCCCCAGAAAATTTATTCAGTTTACACACAAAACTAAACATAAAGTACCTGCCCAATCTATTGGTTCTAGTGTCTGTAAATCCTGTTCCACTTACATTTCTACTGATGCCCACATTTTGATTCAATAAATCAAAAGCCTGTATTTTAAATATCAGATTTTTCTTCTCTAGCAACTGCTTCTCAATCGTTGCATTAATTATTAATGGATTTGAAGTTGCATTATTGGCAAAACCTAAATTTATATACTTATCTACGTCATAACTGAGTATGAAATCCTTCGGTAAAAACATGCGTGAATTATGCGAAATCGTCCATGCTATTGTATTTGAATTCAATTCTGATTGTACAGAATATTTAGTACTGTTTAAATTGTAATTCAGACTAAAATTCGTTTCCAACCATTTTTTGATTTTTATGTCTGTTGAAAATCGTTGTCCCAATACCCAGTTTTTACCCGTGTTCTTCAATTCCAATTTACCGGTATCCCTCAAATACGAAATGTTGTTATTATATAAAATATTTCCACCAAGATTAAACACATACTTTCTGTTCTTAATTGGTTTGGATACATTGTAAAACCCTAGGATGTTATAAAACCCATCAGCATTTTTATATTTGGTTTCCTGTGCAGCACCGCGCAACAAACGGGTACTATTTACAATTTTATCCTGTGTAAATGAAGCGGTTATATTCCCAAAAAAAACATTACCAGATACAAAATTAAAATTATTGTATCGCATGCTAAAAGTGTTGGTAAATTCTGGTCTCAAATCAGGATTACCTATTGTTATAAACTGTGGATTAGATTTGTCCTCTATCGGTTGCAATTGTGTATTGCTGGGTTGATTTGTACTTCCATTGTAGTTAATATTTAAAGACCTGCTCTTTGAAAAATTATACGCAAATCTGATTACAGGATAAAAATTCACCAAATTGTTCCTAAAACTAGTATCAGCTGTTATTGAATTGGTGGTGATTGTTGCTGGTTGTGCCGAAAATCCAACGGTATAATTATACTTTTTTTCCGTGGTTTTTAAATTGATTCCTATTCGATGGGTTATGTATTCATTGTTGTAAATATTGCTTGATGTATCTACATATTCGGCTACACCTGTTGAAGGATCCAAATTGTAGTTTTTTCGATCATTTCCAATAAATTGGTTGTTGTATGAATAATTAAATTCTAAATTCCTTTTTTTACTTAACGGCTCGGTATAAGAAATACGCGTTCCAAAATTCTTGTTTTTATTGTCTTGCAACACATTTTGATACAAAGTGTCTTCGAAACTACCAAATGGCGCAAAAATTTGGGTTAGATTATCATAATCATCATCAGAATCTGTACCCGATTTTCCTTGACTTAAATTTATCGACATGGTTCTTCCCCTCTTTTTAAATCGGTGATTAAACAATAAAGAGCTGCTGAAATTTGGCGATTTTGATCTTGTAATATTGCGATTCAACCCTGAGGTAGTTGTAATAGTGTCAATTTTTGTGTCAAAATACGTTGAGTTGTTGGCATCATTTTCACTGTATGAAAAAGACGGGTTGATTTTTATATAGTTCATCGAATCAATTTTGTATTCTACATTAAAAGACGCGCGATGATTTATGGCAATATTGTAGTTATCTGCATTCTGAATATATAATGATGTTTTGTTTTGAAACAAACTTTGCTGTGTAGAATTCTGAATGATTGAACTTGATTTATCAGAAACGCTATAACTTCCGTAAACATCCATCTTACTACCCCATTTATCTCGGTAATTTATTCCAATAGATTTAACGGTATTTAAGCCATCGTTATTTCCAAAATTCCCCATTACAGATGCAGCACCAGCGCCCCCTCTCCCAACGCCCATCGACCTGGCCATTCCACCCATCATATTTCCAACTGCTCCACCTCCTCCGCCTCCAAAATTAAACAAACTCGCATTGGTGTTGTTCATGTTGCCAAATACAGAAATTTGTTGATCATTATTAAATTTGTTGATGGATAATTTTCCAAGATATCTCGATTCAGTTCCATATCCGCCCTCCATACTTCCAAAATATCCTTTGTTTTTATCTTTTCGAAGTTGAATATTCATTGTTTTCGTAGGATCACCATCCTTTATCCCTGTAAATGCAGCCTGATCGCCATAATCATCAATAATTTGGATTCTTTCTACCATGTCGGCATTTAATTCTCTTGTAGCTGTGGTTACATCTCCATTAAAAAACTCTTTACCATTTACTTTTACTTTTGTTACTTGCTTTCCTTGGGCTGTTACTGTTCCATCTTTATCCACTTGAATGCCAGGCATATTTTTAAGCAAGGCCTCTACATTGTCGTTTTTTCTGTACATAGTGCTATCAACCAAATAAGCAACAGTATCTTCTTTAATCTGCACTTTTTGAGATTCTAATGTGATATTACTCATCAAATTTGAACCCGGATTCATTTCAATATTACCCATATCAAATTCACCCACTTGAGCAGTTAAATCAATTTTTTTCAAAATGAAATCATAGCCAATATATGTTATCAAAAAGTTGTATGGTTGATTATATAACGATATTTTAAAAGCGCCCTCATCATCTGTTGTAATTTTTGTGCTGTCTTTTGTTTGTAAATTAATTATAGAAATGGTTGATTTAGAAAGATTTTTTCCATCTTTTGAAATTACTTTACCACTTACTTTTATCATTTCCTGCGCAAAAGAATATGATGTTACTACCAACAACATCACAATCAGATATATTTTCTTCATTTTATTTTTTTATTAGATGCAAGTTCTATTTATTTTTCTCAATAGAACCTTATTTTTTAATTAAATGCTTTGTTGTTGTGGATACTTTTCTATAAAAGAATTCAATTGATGTACGAAATGATCATTTTCATTAAATAAAATCTCGTGCTGGATAGGCAATACATATATTGGGAAGTCAATTAATTCCGTTTTAAATTTCTCTAACCTTACCGCATCTTTTTCTGTGGTGATGATTATTTTTTGTTCGCTTTGAATTTTTTCAAATTGACGCTTTATTTCTTTTAAATCATTACTGGTAAAAATATGATGATCTGCATATCTTATCATCTCATAATAATGAACGTTATTCATTAAATGCATTTTCAACGGTTCCGGATTTGCAATGCCACATATCAACAACACGTCTTTTGACCTATCTAATGTTTCTTGTTTTTTTGTAAATAAATGATATGGCGCATCATATTTCAACGTACTGAAATAAACTTTTTGTTCATTTTGCGGATTGATTTCTTGGATGATTTTTGATCGCTCTTTTTCTGTTAAATCATTTTTGCATTTTGTTACGATGATGATATTAGCTCGTTTATAACTGGATTTAATATCTCTTAAATCTCCAGTAGGAAATAGAAAATCTCGAGTAAACAAATTATTATAATCTGTCAAAATAATATTTAGACCTGCCGCTACCCTTCTGTGTTGAAATGCATCATCCAGCACAATTACTTGTGTTTCTGGCTTTTGATATAAAATTTGTGGAATGGCAAATAAACGCTCTTCTCCAACTGCAACTACAATTTCCGGAAATTTCTGATGAAACTGCATTGGTTCGTCTCCAATTTCTATTGCGGTTGTTCCTTCAATTGCAATAAAAAAACCTTTGGTCCTTCTTTTATATCCCCGACTTAATGTGGCAATTTTATATTTTGATTTTAATGCATTTACGATAAATTCTGTCATTGGTGTTTTTCCTGTTCCACCAATCGCCAAATTCCCTACACAAATTAACGGGAAGTTAAATGTTGCGGATTTAAAAATCTTTTTATCAAATATGGCATTTCGTACCCAAATAATTATTCCATACACAATAGAAAATGGAAACAATAAATACCTGAAACTTTTTAGCAATTTGATTTCTTTTAATCTTGAATAAATATTGAAAATATGGTTGTTCCATAATTTCTTTCTTTGTTGTAATGATCAAATTTTTTATAATCATTTCTAGGTGTATGCTCCAAAACAAACCATCCGCCTTTATTTAGCAATTGTTGTTTAAATACCATCCGTGGCAATTCATCAATCGTTGTTAAAGCGTATGGTGGCCCAGCAAATATAAAGTCATACTTCTCTTTGGTGAATTGCATAAATGAAAATACATCCTGCTTGACTATATTAATATGTTTGAAGTTTAACACCTCAATTGTTTTTTGTATAAAAGCATACATCTTTGGATCTTTTTCCACGATTGTTTGTTCCGTAGCTCCCCTACTTGCCAATTCATAACTAATGCAACCCGTTCCGCCAAATAAGTCTAATGTTTTTAAAGATTCAATTTCCAAATTGTTTTGAATGATATTAAATAGCCCTTCCTTTGCAATATCAGTTGTAGGCCTAGTATGTGGCATATTTGCCGGCGGTGAAATTCTTCTTCCACCATGTATGCCACTTATAATTCGCATTGCGTTAATTCAGTAAGATGAGTGAAAAAATGTTTTGGAAATTGATCTAAAGTTTCAACAAATGAAAATTGATTGTCGTTTTGTTCTAAAGTTACATTCAAAAAGTAATTATAAATATGCGCATATAATGCAGAATCCTTTGAAATCATTCCAGATATAATTAAATTAATTTCAGTTGGTTCAATATTATTCTGTTTACAACAATTCAATAAATGGTACACAACGTTTTCAGGTGATTTTATTTGATATTGTTGTGTAAATATTAACGAACCATTTTTTTGTAAAACCAATTTTACAGTATCATAAAACACCAAACAACGAAGAATATACCCTTCTGATGATTTTGTAATCTGATGACTAGTAGAATGATAATGTGTTGCTTCAGGAAAATTCAATTTGAAATAATTTATCACATTATTGGGGACTCTGTACATATTAACCATTTCACCCCCCTTTATCAAATCAACCTTAATTTCCTCTTCAAATCCTTCGCCATACATCAAGTTAATCATATGGTCGTTGAGCATTGGGTTGTAATATTTTTGAGGAACAAGTAGAGATGCTTTATAATTATAAAACACTCGAATTTGACTAATATAACTAAGGTTAATTTCAATGTTTTTGAAAATGCCTAAAATGTTTTCATATATGTCATCCCCATAATCAAATCCATATACTGACAAGCCATTTATGTGATTTGTTTTGTCTTGTAAAATCATTAATGTCATTCCAAAATCACCGATTTCTGCAATTACGTAAACTTGATTATTTTGATTCCAATCATGAGGAACATTACAAATTGTTTTCAAAATCTATTTTTGGTGGCAAATTAAGAATAAATTTGTTTATAATATGGAAACAGGCTTCAAGAAAAACGAACTTAGTGTTCAAATTGGCAATAAACAAATTTTATCAATCGCTTTACCTATCACATTGGCGATTTTAGTTCCTCAATTAAATTTATTGATAAACAGTATTTTTTTAGGGCATCTTAGTAGAGAAGCTTTAGGAAATGCTGGTGTTACTGGTGTTTTTTATATGATTTTTGCGGTAGCCGGACATGGTTTGAATAGTGCCATGCAATCTGTTTTTTCGGGATACGCAGGAAGTGATAAACCAGAATTATTTAAAACTGTACTTTCTCAAGGTGTTAGAATCAGTTTACAACTTGGATTTTTTTTTATGGTTTTTACTTGGATTTTTGCGCCATTGATTTTTAAAAATGTGGCCGATCCATTAGCGTACCCTCAAGAAATGTCTTTTTTAAACATTCGTATTGCAGGCCTACCCTTCCTGTTTCTTTTTCAAATGGGTAATGCATTTTTGATATCTTCATTAAACAGCAGATTGCTCATTATTGGTTTTGTTTTTGAAGCACTAACAAACATATTGTTTGATTATTTATTCATTTTTGGCAAATTCGGATTTCCTCAAATGGGCTTTAATGGAGCAGCGATTGCGTCTGTTATTGCTGAATTTTCTGGTATGATAGCCGTATTTTGTGTGATTCATTTTTCAGGTTTGAAGAAGAAGTTTTTACTACTTTCTACTTTTGAATACAACAAAGAAATTAGTAAAAAAATCATTAGAATTGCTTTCCCGCTGATTCTTCAATTTATTATTAGTCTTACCACTTGGCTCGTTTTTTTTCTATTGATTGAAACCAGAGGTCCTATTGAAAAAGCAATCAGTAATACCATGCGCAATGTATTTGGATTAGCCGGTATTTTTATTTGGGCTTTTGCTGGAACCTGTAATAATATGGTTGCCAATTTAATTGGACAAGGCAAACAAGAATGGGTAATTCCTACTGTAAAACGCATTTCGTTATGGAGCTTGGGATTTTGCGTGATAATTGTTTTGTTGCTCAACATTCAACCTTTATTTTTCTTCTCCCTTTTTGGCCAGGATCAAAGCTTTATGGATGTTGGTACACCTGTTATCAGAGTAGTATCTTTAGGCATGATTTTTATGAGCGTTTCAAATGTATGGTTGAATGCAGTTACCGGAACAGGAAAAACGAAAGTCAGTTTGGTCATTGAAATAATAACGATTACCCTTTATTTAATATACACCCTTTATTTTATGAAGTATAATTACATCTCTTTAGCAATGGCATGGAGCAATGAATTTGTATATTGGACTTCAATTTTATTGCTTACCTCAGGGTATATGTTCTCTAAAAGATGGCAAAAAGTTACCAACAATTCATAATAATTTTAATAATTAATGGTAATTTACCTCATTCTTTTAAATCTAAACTTTACTATTAAATAAACTAATTTTCGACTATTTTACTTTAGTTTATTTTATATAATTTTTCTTGATTACTGTTTTTAATTTTTATATTTTTAACCCTTGATTAGTAAAGAAACCATACAACAAATTCAGAGTAGATTAGACATTGTAGATGTTGTTAGCACCTTCGTAAAATTAAAAAAAAGAGGTACTAATTATCTGGGAAATTGTCCGTTTCACAATGAAAAATCACCTTCTTTTACAGTTTCTCCTTCTAAAGAAATTTATAAGTGTTTTGGTTGCGGCAAAAGTGGCAATTCCATAGGTTTTGTTATGGATCACGAGAAATACAGTTATGTTGAAGCACTTCGTTGGCTAGCTGCGAAATATAACGTTGATATTGAAGAAACAGAAACCTCTCCAGAATTTAAAATTTTACAACAAGCTTCTGAAAGCTTATTTATTATCAATCATTTTGCGCGTGATTATTTTTCAAAAGCTTTGTTTGAGTTAGAAGAAGGAACAGACATAGCAATGAGTTATTTAAAATCAAGAGGTTTTAATGAAGAAATCATCAAGAAGTTTCAACTGGGATATAATCCACAGGCGCGAGACGGATTTACACAAGCAGCCATTTCGGCTCAATACAATCAAGAGCTATTAATTAAAACTGGGCTTGTTGCTAATCGAGAGGATCGATTGTCGGATAATTACCGTGGCAGAATAATATTCCCCATTCACAATCAAAGTGGAAAAGTACTTGGTTTTGGGGCAAGGGTGATTAAATCAAATGACAAGGCGCCTAAATATATCAATACCCCTGAAACAGAAATTTACGTAAAAAGTAAAGTGCTTTACGGTGCATATTTTGCTAAATCGGCAATTGATAAAACCAATGAATGTTTATTGGTAGAAGGTTATACCGACGTAGTGAGTTTGCATCAAGCTGGAATTGAAAATGTAGTGGCAAGTGGTGGTACATCTCTAACCATAGAACAGCTTAGATTAATAAAAAAGTACACCAAAAACCTAACCATTATTTATGATGGAGATGGCGCAGGTATAAAAGCTGCCCTTCGTGGATTGGACTTGGCTGTTGAAGAAGGACTAGAAGTAAAGCTGGTATTGATTCCTGACAATGAGGATCCCGATAGTTATGTAAATAAAATCGGCAAAGAGGCTTTTATTGAATTTGTAAAAAATGAGAAGAAAGATTTTATACTTTTTCAGCTTGAAATCGCTTTAAAAGATGCCAAAGGCGATTCGGCAAAAAAATCTGCTGTGGTAAACCAAATTGCAGAAACTATTTCTAGAATCAATAAATCCGAAGATTTTACAAAGCGACAGGATTATATACGAAATGTTTCTGAAATCCTTAAAATAGAAGAAGCAGGTTTTAATGCGTTAGTCAATAATATCATTCGAAATAGAATTTCCAGAGAAGAATCAAAATCGAATGTTTCTAATGATTCTGAAATACCACCCGAATTACCAGCAGATTTTTTTAATAATGCTGATGAGTTACTCAATAAAGACGAACGACAAGAGCAAGCATTGGTAAAAAGCTTAATAGAATTTGGTCAGAAGAATTGGAACGAAAATACCACCGTTGCTAATTATATCATTTCTGCACTTGACGAACTAGAAATAAATCAGATGATTGAAAATGAATTATTGATAACAATAATTGAATCATACAGAAAAGCCAACAACGAAGGCTTATCCCCTAACGCAAAGTTTTTTTTATATCATGAAGATGAAACCATAAAAAATATGGTAATTAAATTAATGGAAGAAGAAACAGAAATTAGTCCAAATTGGAAATATTACTACCAAGGTTATATTGCTACAAGAGAAGATTTATATAAGGAAGAAGTGAGTTCAACTTTAAATTATCTCCAATTGAGAAAAATAAAAAAATTAATGATGGAGAATCAGGCGGAATTAGAAAAAACAAACGACCCTGAACAGCAATTTGTTTGCATTCAAGTCCATCAAATGTTAAAGAAAATGGAGAAAGAAATTACCCAACAAACTGGAATGGTAATCTATAAATAACCTTCATCAATACTAATAAATCTTGAAATTATTTACGTTTAAAATTTCAACTATTAAACCATTTCCATTTCTGCATTAGCTAATTTATAACGTGGGACGCTATTGCTAACAGATTGATGCTCGCCTTCTAATTTGAAATTTGTAGCACACCAAACATTGTCCATTTCAATTTGATCAATCGCTTCTAATTGAAAATCTTCAACTACCTGCCAATGAAGTACCCTGCATAAATCAGAAGCTATTTTAGCAGTTGGTTTTGGATGCGCAACCCACAACTTTGTATTCACATGAAGCGCTGGCATAATTTCGGTGATGATATCTGTAAGTTGCTTTTGACTAACGGCAAAAACCAATGCGAAGTCAACTTTTTTTACACGTAATAACGGCGTAATACTTTTTGAAAATGTGATTTTCATAAATTGTTTTTCAACCGCAGATGGTAAGCCTTGTATTAGAATATTTTTCTCATTGTTGTATTGAATTTTTTCAAGAACTGTTTGATTAGCCATAATGAGATAATATTAATTTTAGTAAAAAATTATTCTAAAAAAAGAAATTGAATAATGATTTGAATTCTTTTAAAAACCGAATGCAAAAGTAAACAATTTATAGCCTAATTCAAATAAAATTGAAGATTAATTGTAGATTTTATCATTCTTATGGTTTGTAAAATGCCATCGCCTCGTCCATAAATTCATTTAATTTTTGAATTCTTTTCGTATTAGAGGGATGCGTCGCAAGCCATTCTGGAATTTTATTTTCATTTAAGTTGTTCATTTTATTCCAAAATACTAAAGATTCTCTTGGGTCATACCCTGCCATAGCTGCAAAAATAATTCCGAAATGGTCTGCTTCTAATTCATGATTTCTAGAATTGGGCATTATTACACCAAGCTGAGCTCCAGGCATAAATACCGCGTTAAATACTGCATTGGTTTCTTTATTTTTTTTTGTAAATGCATCCCCTGCAACCTGAAGTCCTTGGGCGATAAAAGCTTGACTTAATCTTTCATTTCCATGATGGGCTACAGCGTGTGCTATTTCATGTCCTAAAACAATAGCTAACCCATTTTCATTTTTTGCAACATCAAGTATACCGGTGTACACGACTACTTTACCTCCTGGCATGCACCAAGCATTAATTTCTTTGCTATTTACCAAATTAAATTCCCATTTATAACCAACCAATTCATTATACAAACCTTTTTGATTGTAATAATTTGTGATTGCATCAGAAATTCGAATCCCCACCCTTTTTACCATTTCAGCTTGTTTATTGCTACCGACAGGTATTACTTTGTTTTTATTTAAAAAACTGCGGTACTCAGTAAGGGCTTGTTTTTGTAAATCAGCTTCTGGAAAAAGGTTTAATTGGCGTCTTCCGGTAATTGCATTTCTTTCGCAAGAAAGAAAAAAAAGAAAAAAAATAATGCAGGAAATACGCACAGGAAATATTTTTGGAATACAAGAAATGGTCGTTAAGCGAACTAGTGTTTGTTTTTATTTTTTTTATCTCTAAATTTTAAAATAGGAACCCTGTTTTCTGCGCCTTTAATAATGCGGCTAATGTTTTTTTGGTGGGTGATAATAACCATTATGGCAACTAGTAATGCAAAAATCCTGTAGGTTAACTCATTTTCATTCCAAATCCATAAAACACAAATAGGAAGCATAATTGCACCAAGTATTGAACTTAAAGACACGTATCGAGTAAGGGATAAAACAATTAAAAAAACGCCAATACAAGTAAGCGCTATATAAGGTTGAATTGCTAGTATCATACCCAATAAGGTTGCCACGCCCTTTCCGCCTTTAAAATCTGCAAATACCGGGAAAATATGTCCAATTACAGCTGATAGTCCCAGCGCAATCATAAAATTGGTACGTTCAAATTCATTACTAATATAAAATGGCATTAAATAAAAAAGTCCAACAGCAAGCATGCCCTTTAAAACATCCATTACCATAATTATAGTACCGTACTTAGCGCCTAATATTCTAAAAGAATTGGTAGCGCCCATATTACCGCTTCCGTATTCTCTAATATCTATTCCAAAATATTGGCGGCTTATGATTAACGCGGAAGGTATAGAACCAATTAAATAAGCTGTTATGATTAATAAAAATTCTTTCATGTTAATCTGTTATTGTTATATTTTTCACTACAAATGACCTATAATTCGAACCACATTTAAATGTGCGAATGATATTATAGGATTATCAACTTGAAAAACAATAAATCAAATATAGAAAAATAATTTCAAATTCTTAACAATTAAATAATATTGGATAACTGATTATGCTCTTGTACAATAAATCACAAGCCAATTTTCTTTGGATTTTATTTGGATATTTTGGAAATGATGCTCAACTAATGCATCGTAAATTATCTCTTTATGCTCTATCAAAATACCGCTAAATAGGATTTCAGCCTCTTTTTTTGTAACTTCTAGAATGTTTTTTAACTCTGAAATGATAACATTCAAATTGATATTAGCTAGTAAGATGTCTACTTTTTCATTGTTTTTACAATGGCTATCTAAGACGGGGATTACTTTTTTACAGTTGTTTGCTTCTATATTCTCTGCGGTGTTATCATAACAAAGTGCATCATAATCAATGGCGATGACTTTTTCTGCACCTAATTTTTCAGCCAATACCGCCAAAACTCCAGTACCTGTGCCGTAATCTAAAACGATTTTACTTTCAAAATTCAAAAGACTCATTTCCTGTATCATTTGAAAGGTGGTAGGATGATGGCCAGTACCAAAGCTCATTTTTGGGGTAATTAATAAATCCAATTTTGCATCATTATTAATTGGATGAAAGTTTGCCCGAACACAAGCAAATATCTGAGAATTATCAATAAACGGTACAACTATTGGTTCAAAACTGCTCTCCCATTTAGCATTCCAATTTTCATGTTGAATAGTTGATTTATCGAAGCTTAAATTTGATTCTTTTAAAAATGTTTCAAATTCATATGTATTAAAATCAATTTGGTTTACATACGCTTTTAAAACATCCTCTTCTTGAAGAAATCCTTCGAAATTATATGGCATGATCAATGCAAGAACCATTTCAGCATGATCTGAATTTTGTGTTTGTATATTGTATTCTAAATGTGGCATAATAAAAAAAGCTGTTGCAAACTAAATGCAACAGCTTGTATTTTTTAAATGAATGAATTAGTTAGTTCCTTCTTGTGGCTTTGCAGGCGCTTCTGGTTTTGGCATTAACGCTTTTCTGCTTAATTTGAATTTGCCTGTTCTTGGATCTACTTCCAATAATTTCACTTTAACTTTTTCGCCTTCTTTAAACAAACCTTCCATGCTATCAAGACGTTTCCAGCTTATTTCGCTTATGTGTAACAAACCTTCTTTCTTTGGTAAGAACTCAACAAACGCACCAAATTCTTTTATGCTTTTGATGGTTCCTTCGTAAGCTTGCCCAACTTCTGGAACAGCAACAATACCGTTTATCCATTGAACCGCTCTGTCTAAAGTTGCTTTTTCTTTAGAGAAAATGCTTACTTCACCATGGTTATCCACTTCTTCAATATTGATGGTGGTACCCGTTTCGCGTTGGATTTCCTGAATTACTTTACCTCCGGGCCCGATTACTGCACCGATATATTCTTTGTCGATAATTAATTTAACCATACGAGGGGCATGTGGTTTCACATCTTCTCTTGGTGCTAAAGTACAAGCATGCATCGCATCTAAAATATGTAAACGTCCTTTTTTAGCCTGACTTAATGCTTGACGCATAACATCCATGCTCAAGCCATCTACTTTAATATCCATCTGTACGCCACAAATACCATCTCTAGTTCCGGTTACTTTAAAATCCATATCACCCAAATGATCTTCATCTCCTAAAATATCGGTTAATACGGCAAACTTATCTCCTTTTGTAATTAACCCCATTGCCACGCCACTTACATGTTTTTTCAACGGAACACCCGCATCCATTAATGCCAATGAACCCGCACAAACGGTAGCCATTGAAGATGAACCATTACTTTCCAAGATATCACTTACTACACGTACAGTGTAAGGGTATTCGCTTCCAGGCATCATTTTCTTCAATGAACGCATAGCAAGGTTACCATGTCCAACCTCTCTTCTACCAACTCCTCTCATCATTTTTACTTCTCCAGTGCTAAATGGAGGGAAATTATAATGCAAAATAAATTTAGAATATTCTGATGAATGTGCACTTTCAACCAATAATTCATCTAAAGGAGTTCCTAAAGTAACCGTTGTGAGTGATTGAGTTTCACCTCTTGTAAATAATGCAGATCCGTGTGGAGTTGGCAATAAATCAATTTCCATTTCTAATGGTCTGATGTCTTCAGTTCCTCTTCCATCCAATCTTTTACGATCGTTTAAAATCATGTCTCTAACCACATAATATTGAAGATCGCCAAAATAATGACCAATCAATGCTTTGTCTTCGTCAGGCAATTCACCCAAGAATTCAACGACTTCTTTATTTAAGGTTTTATATGCATCACTACGTTCGTGTTTTGCAGAAGCAGATGAAGATATTTGATACATTTTTTCACCAGCGAATGATTTGATTTTTTCATACAAATCTTCATTTCTGTATGGCTTTGTGTATTCTCTTTTTGCTGTAATGCCAACCAAACCACGTAATTCTTCTTGAGCTTTTACTTGAATTCTAATTGCATCATGTGCAATTTCCAACGCCTGGATCAAATCTTCTTCTTGACACTCGTTGCTTTCTCCCTCAACCATCATGATATTCTTGTTGGTTGCAGCGATGATGAATTCTAAATCGCTTTCTTTCATTTGAGTACGCGTTGGATTGATAACCATTTCTCCATTTACTCTACCTATTCTAACTTCAGAAATAATTTCCATTACTGGAATATCTGAAACAGCAAGTGCAGCTGAAGCGGCTAAACAAGCCAATGCATCTGGTAAAACTTCATCATCAGAAGAAATTAAACTCACCAATACTTGCACATCGCATAAATAATCTTCTGGAAAAAGTGGACGCAAAGCACGATCGATTAATCTTGAAGTTAAAATTTCATAATCGTTTAATCTAGCTTCTCTTTTAAAGAATGATCCAGGAACTCTACCTGCAGATGCAAACTTTTCTTGATAATCTACTGATAACGGGAAGAAATTTTGTCCCGCTTTTGGTTCTTTATTGGCAACTACTGTTGCTAAAATGATACAATTTCCTTGTCTAACTGTAACGGCACCGTCGGCTTGACGAGCCATTTTGCCTGTTTCGATCGTAACCATACGACCACCGCCAATATCGAATGTAACGGATTTTGATTGTAAAAATGACATGTATAAAAATTTAATCAACGAGTACTTTTCGTTGATGATGAACATTAACCATATACAAAGAAGAAATCCCAACAGTTAAATACAGTTGGGAAATATTCAAATTTGTAAATGAAAATAAAATTATTTACGAAGACCTAATTTCTCAATAAGAGATCTGTATCCACTAAGATCGTGCTTGCTTAAATAAGTCAATAAACGCT
>Ga0114972_10000217_pt1 | contig 41331 bp, 32 predicted proteins | sample M_140807_EF_Meta_FD_87354 | JGI IMG/M metagenome (GOLD analysis project Ga0114972, IMG submission 87354) | Freshwater microbial communities from Lake Montjoie, Canada to study carbon cycling - M_140807_EF_MetaG | ecosystem: Environmental > Aquatic > Freshwater > Lake | place: Lake Montjoie... | reverse complement strand
TGGCGTTGTATCCCGCAGCGGTACCCTGACCTACGAAGCAGTCTTTCAGCTTACTTCGCTTGGCTTGGGTCAATCCACCTGCATCGGTATCGGTGGCGACCCGTTGAATGGTACCAATTTTATCGACTGTTTGGAGCTTTTTAACGGCGATCCAGAAACTCGAGCGGTTGTGATGATTGGAGAGATCGGCGGCTCGGCAGAGGAAGAGGCTGCTGAGTGGATCAAGACCAATATGAAAAAACCGGTTGTTGGATTTATTTGTGGTGCAACAGCTCCTGAGGGACGGCGTATGGGCCACGCGGGTGCGATTATTAGCCACGGGTCGGGGACGGCCGAGGGTAAATATCGCGCTCTCGAGGCGGCGGGTGTCGCAACGGTCCGCTCACCGGCGGATCTTGGTAAGAGGATGGTTGAGGTGTTAAAAACAGCCTAATCTGGCCTTTGAACATATTTTTTTTTGGGGGGTGGGTAGCGAACCCCTCAAAAAAGCTATACGGAGGACCTTTTCTTTCTTGTGTCCTTTGCCGAGGACTGTCGGTGCCCCTTCCAAATTTCTGCTCATCCCTCACTCGAGGCTGCCAGTTTTTTCTCTTCTTGGCCGCCTCCCGATCTTTCCTTCCCGTTATTCCTTTGAGTTGCCATGTCATCTGCTCCTCAGTCAGCAGGATCCGCTGAAACGAATTCAACTCCTGCCGACGAGCTTCGGTGCGGTTTGCCTTCCTCGATAAGCCGAGAGTTTCTTTCTCTTCGAGAGCGGTGGTGGGTTGCCGGTTTAATTCTTGTCGCTCTAGCCGTTCGCCTTGTTACCCTTGGCCAACCGGCGCTGGTAGACCCATCTGAAACCCGCTTTGCGACCTCTGCTCAGCAGATGATCGAGAGTAACAATTACATTACCCCAAAGATTCATACCTCGCAGGGTTGGGAAAACTACTGGGCAAAACCGCCGCTTCACATCTGGCTTACTGCGGCGAGCTTTCGGCTCTTTGGATACACCACAGAAGCTGCCCGCTTGCCCGGATTTGTGAGTGTTGCGCTTAGTGTGACGATGGTTTCGGCAATTGGAGTTATCGTTGGATCTTGGTCTTTGGGACTTCTTGCGGCTCTTGTCTATATGTCATGTGGAGGAGTATTTCTCTTTTCAGCGGTGAGCTTGACAGATCCCACTCTTGCTCTCTGGGTGTCAGGCGCTTTTTTTTCAACTTTCATGGCGCTTTTCGGCGTAACCGATCCTAAAAAGCGCGACTGGTGGTTTAGAGCTGCTTTTGTTGCTCTTGGGCTTGGGTTTTTGACGAAGGGTCCGGTTGCGGTGGTTTTATTTGGAGTAGGAGCGGCATTATGGCTCGGTATTTCAGGCCGATGGTCGCGGCTCCGTGAGGTGCCGTGGCGTTCGGGATTGGGTATTTTTTTAGCCATCTGGATCCCGTGGTATATCGCAGCAGAGATCGCTACTCCGGGATTTATCCGATATTTTTTTGTACAGGAGAATTTTCTCCGATTTGTCAGTAGCGACGAATCAGGGGTTCGGTACGGTACTCTACATACTCAGCCTCGCGGAATGATCTGGATTATGTTCATCGGCGTTGCATTTCCATGGTCTTTGATCGGTATTGGTCGTCTCGTAACTGGATCTCGATGGCGCAAAGCGTTTGCTATCGTACGCCAAAACGAAAGAGTGCTTTTTCTCGGTTGTTGGGCAGTCGCCTCGCCCTTTTTTTTTACAGCGGTAAGACAGGTATTGCCCACCTATATCTTTTCGGCGCTTCCAGCGGTCGCGGTCCTTACTGCGATGGGGATTGCCTCTTTTATCGGGGTTAGAGAAGAGCGAAGAGCCCGTTCGCCCGGAATAGCGAGGGTCGCCATGCTTTTTGGAACCTTTGGTTTTATCGGAGGGCTTTATGGCCTTTATTCTGGCGGATTCTATACAAGCGGTTCCTTAACCGTGATCGCAATTGGGCTATTTATGGTTCTTGCAGCGAACCGTTTCCGGCAGTCTCGCGCTGCAGTCATAGTACCGATCGGAATGGTTGGTCTGATAGCCTTTTATAGTGGGATTGTCACTGGGGGCGACAATTATTGGTCCACAAGACGTTCGGCAAAATCAATCCTTGAGGCGGTCCATAAGGATGTTAGCTCAAACGGAGAACCATCAGCAGCACTCGCTGTGCTGTACGGCTCTCCACACTCGGTCATCTTCTATCGGCCCACGATAATCCCTGAACTGCCCGTCGTATCGATGGGAGGCGATCTTGCTCAGGCCCGCGCTGCGGGAGCAAATCGTTTCATATTAAAGGAGGGGGATATGGCACGGTTAACACCCGAGGAACTCGGGCAGCTCGAGCTTCGGTCTTCAATTGGTAAGTGGCGGTATTATCGAGGGAAGTAGAACGTGGAATGAGGAGAAGTGTCACTCAGCCGTCGGATCGACACAAACTGTACCGCGCAGCATCATCTAGAGATGAAGGTTCGGACCACATATTTCGCCTTTTTCTGCTGATGTGGAGGATAATTTGTAACTATTCGCCCCTTTCTCCTTGAATAACCTCCCACCAACCCCCTAGCGGTGGCGGGCGAAATTCTGACGGGGGAAAACAATTAACTATTCAGCTCAGCCACAAAATTGCCGACGAGCGTTTAGCGAGTCGATCCACCGGAATCACCATGGGTTTTGGGTTTTTGATGCGTGTCGAATAACTCCTATGAAAAAAATGGGGTGAATAGTCGCCCCAAGATATTCGGAAACGCTATCTTGATATTTCATTTTGTGTATGATCGAAATAGGGGCAAAATATTACACTCTTTTCATGGTCTCAATGGTTTTATATTGATCTACCGCGGGAAAACATTTCTCGATAAAGGTAGCCTCTTCGTAAATATTAATGTTGGGGGAAGGGTTGCCGACGGGGTGGAATATCTGGGCTGGTGGTCAATGGGCTTTCTAGGACTGATAATACCAGCCGATGGTTTCTTGCAAGTCACAATTGGTTACTAAATAGTGGTCGATCATGTTGAACGTTAAAAGCATTTTATCGCCATCCGGATCATTGAATTCGGGTTTGCTAGCCAACAAGCAAAGAGGAGTTCATGTAATTGAGCTTGCCATATTGCTGCCGTTTCTAATAATAGCCGGCTTAATGGCGGTGGAGCCGGTGGTTTTGCGTCATAGGTACAATTTTGCTCGTCTTCAGCTTGAAAAATTGGCAAACGAAGCGCGGGCCGATGAGCGACTATTGGTAGATTTATGGACATCAGGAAAAGGCAGGCAGAATACCGAGGCCGACGTTGCGAAGTTCAATTACGCTCGGGACAATCTGTCTGATCAGTTCAAGAGCTGGGCACAAAGCCAGAGTGGCCTGAACGTTGTACCGATAAAGCACCTGGATAGGACCTTAGGTAAGGAATCGTTAAGCACTCCACTTTCTATCGGTTACATGCCTCCTGGTACCTCGGGGGAAATTGTTGGTTGGACTAATACTCAGCTTCACAACAGTTTTCGCTGTTTGAAACCAATGGATCGGGAGTCGTTGGTTTTAGGGGATTCATCTGAGCGGGATGACGAGGACAACGGGGATCGTGATGAGGATGATGATGAAGACCAACACGTTCGGCCAGTTGTCCGACTAAGCAGCAGCTGTCCAGAGGATCGTAGGATCGACACGACTCGACCAGATCACTCGCTAACTACTCTAAGCACCTACCTTCCGACCGAAATATCAGCCGCGCTCGAGGTTCGCGGTCTTCTTTCTGGTATCTTTGGCCCTTGGAAAATATTGATAACAGTTCCATTTTACCCGAAAAGTAAACGCGCCTCCGCCCCTCTGCAAGAATGTAAGCAGAGCTGGAAAGCAGGTCCCTGGGCACCCGACTACCCCGTAAACGGGTGCGGTCCGATGTCACGCAGTCGCGTTGATACTGATGGCTGTGCGAGATTTCAACCGGTCAATGAATCTCGTTGCGTGGGAAATTGCGGCTGGACACGGGTTGCTGGCAGTGATTCGGCCTGTTCTGCTTCGTGTGGAGGTGGCCAGCGATGGTATCAGGCTCAGGATGCTTGTGGAACAATCGAAAGTCGTGCTGAAGGGTGTAATACTGAGGCGTGCCCACAGGTTCCGCCCCAGAGTACCCCACAGGGACAGCCCCAGAGAGCCTGCTACAATCTAAACGTACGAAGGATGCCACAGCGCGGGGCTAATGTGCGAAACGCGACTCAGTCTGTAGGTGAATTTTTTGGGTCATACCCAAACTGTTTAGTGGGGATGCTGGATTCCCAGCGTGGACCACGTGGTGGCGCTGTAGAAGGGCCATTTAAAGATGAGAGTTTGGCTAAGCAGTTGGGTGCAGAACGTGAAGGTGGTAACTTCTGGGTTACGTTGGACGATTCCTGCAATATAATCGCAAGGGACGAGCTCCGCTCGGGCTGTCTCGCCGGTGAATTTCGCTGGGAATTCTCTCCCGTATCCCTACTCTGGGAAAATGGGCACGATTTGGAATCTTCCTTCACGGTTTCGGAATTTCCCCTTCATCTAAAGGGTGTCAAAGGTCAATCCTACCAATGGCGTGCATCATCTGAAGCTCCTCTTCTAGTCTGGGATCCTGCGGGCGAGCGGAATGTGAGGGATGCGACTCAGCTGTTTGGTAACCATACCTTTGGCAAAAAGTGGAAGAACGGATACGAGGCTTTAGAAACGCTTGACACCGATAGCGATGGGAAGCTCAAAGACAAGGAGTTGAAATCGATAGCGCTTTGGTTCGACGCGGATCGAGATGGTGTGTCTGACCCGAATGAAGTAAAGGGAGCACAAGAGGCTGGTGTAGTCAGCGTATTTGTAACTCCCGACAGGACCGATCCTAAGAACGGTTGGGTACATGCGAGCAAAGGTTACGAGCGGGTAGTGAACGGTAAGGTAGAAACGCTTCCTTCGGTTGACTGGTTTGCTAAGCCCTACAGTGGATTGGCTGAAGCGATCGCGACAAGCGGTTCTGGCAGCGAGTCTAGCCGAGCGAGTTCGGTTTCTGGAGTTTCGGATGGTTCTGATGGTCAAGTTAAAGGGAGTGAACCGAGCAGCCAAGGGAAGGGATCCAAGGCGGACGCAAAGGCGGCAGAAGGAGCTCGATTAATATCTGGAACGTGGCTTTGGGCAAGCAACCCGAAAGTTCCATCGAGAGAAAAACGTGTAGGTGATGGGGTGCTGAGTTTTTTAGATGCTGGGAAAGGAACATTTAAAGGAATGTCATTTTTAGAGGTTCCTGTGGAATCTAACGCCGATAAAGTGGCAAAAATCCAGCTAGGGTTTCCGTTAGAGGGAACTTTTGAGGGCAAAAATCCCAAAGGGGAGGCAACGTACCGTTTTGTTGTTGTTGATAAGAAAACGGGTCAGGAGACCTCTTCACAGGTAATCCTATCGTCCGATGGGAAAACCCTAAGAGGTAGATCCAAAAGCAAAACAAGAGATGGGCAATTAGAGTACGGTTGGACAGCTATACGTCTTAATCCGGAAAATTAAAGGTGGCAAGGCTAGAGAGGAGCCCTTGGCTTCGCCAAAGAGGCGTTGTTCATCGCAAGATATCAGTAATAAGTTTGTGGCAAGAAAAATATTGGCTGATATATATGTTCGAAAAACGGAACTATTTAACCGCTGTCTTTTTTAAGGAGCTTTAGAGAAACGTAAAAAGACCGGAAGGTATGTGATTCTGGTGGTTCGACTCTCTAAACGCTCTTTGGCCGTCGTTTTCTGAATATGTATGTATCTCCCTCTCGGCGGCCTAGGCCCGCCACCCCTGAGGGGTTGTAGAAGGTGATTACAGATTGTAAGGGTGAATGGTTACTGAAAAACAAGGATCGGAACGAATCAAATGAGGCTGAATGAAGTAAGCCAAGAAGTTTAGATAGAAAAAGTGTCCTACACTGGTTTTTTAAGTTGACTTTAGTTTATGCCGGATTAGGTAACATTTTTTAGGTGAAACTGGGTGTGGTTTTTTAAAAACAGAAGCAAGGAAAGAGGATTCATGATACCACGACGAACCAAAGAGTCCGGAATAGCATTTCTGGAAACGGCTATATTTGCGCCTGTCGTTATTGCCATGATATTTGGCGCCATTATGCTCGACCAATCAGTAAGAGTGAGACAAGCTGTTGAATGGTCTGTTGGTGAAGGCTTTTTAATTCACGATTTCTGGGGTGATATAGGAAGGGGCCCTGGCACGCTGGAAAATAGTAGTTTTACCTTTAATTTTTCATCCGGGATCAATGGCCAGTGGTCTGAGAATAAGACAGATGATACGCCAAATTGCAATGAAGGTTCGGATTCTCGTTGCAAGGTTGCACGTACATCCGCTGAATTAATAGCGCGGGCGATTCAATCGTTTCAGGTAGCGAAAATTTTTGAGCAGTTCAATGTTACTTTTACTTACTCTGATTTAGGTTTCTCAGGCTATCCGAATCTTGCGGATAATTTAAAGGCGAATCGAATGGTTACTATAGAGGTGTCTGGCCGAAAACGGGGATTGCTCGGTTCTTTGTGGCCAACAGTAGCTGTTTCAAGAACTGAGGCCATTGGCTGAAGCACAAGGTGGAGAGAAGATTAGTTTTAACAGTGGTAGCGAGGAATATGAGCATGATTAAGAAAAGCCTCGACAACGACTCTGTAACCCGATCCGGTGTTAAAGCAAGTAAGAGGGGGCAGCAGGGTGCCGTATGGGCACTCATGTTGATTCTCATGATCGGATTTTTCACAGTGCTTGCGCTTGTTTTCAATATTTACCTCATATTCCGAGAGGATCGTGAACAGGAGAGAATAGCGCGAAGTGCTGCAGTAGTGGCGCTCAAATCGTATGTTCGAGCAGGGCCCCAATTTCATGAGAAAAAACGGATTACCTATGCCCTTGAAGCTGCTTCTAAGGTTCTAAATGTTGAAGTGGGATCTGCTGATCCGATTGGGCAATTTACGATGCCCTCTGAGTCGAGACAACAGTTTGAGGAGTCGGTAGCGATGCCCAACACTCCGGTAACCATTAAGTTATCTGATTCGTTAGAGGGTGATACGGCATCGGAAGCGGTGATTACTCTAGGAGCGGCAACGCGATATATCGATGCTGCTGGAGCTTCGACTTACTCATTAAAACCATTTTCTTTGCAGGATCCGTATATAGCAGTGCCGAGCAGAGCGCAGATTGATCGTATTGTTGGTGCACGGGTCAGCATTGAGGGTCTTAGCCAAACAAGTCGGAAAACGTTACTACCCCAACTACTCGGATTTCATGAACTTTTCAGGAAGAAATCGGAGATTATGGTAGTCTTCGATTATGATGTAGCAGAAGAAGCCCAACCACTTCAGGTGCCTGAGGTGGAAATATCGACCTCACCCCCTGTATTCAACCCACCAGCAGGTATAAATCCTTCGGTTGTTTCCTATACGATGTCGATGGATCTAGTGATTTCAGATACAGGTCCAAGTTGGCGGAGCGTTTTTAATAGCGGTGATATAGATTATGTGCCTGGTGTTTTTTCTCGATGTCCAGCTCTATTTATATCTGGGACAGACAATCCCCCAGCAAATCGACTTTATATTGTTCATTGCACATCCGATGATATTAATCGGCATGAAGGTACAAGTTTTCTGGCAGCCCACGGTGTTCCGTTTAACATCACCTGGACGGTTGCCAATGGTGCTCTCAAAACTTATATCAACGGAGCTCTTGATCCAACGGGTTCCTTTACTGGGAGCTTCCGTTGGGCAGAACAGTTGTGGAGATGGAACGCCTACCTGGCGCAACATCCGACCCGTTCAGCAAATGTAGCAGGCTCGGTGAAGGTTAAAAACGTCTACTGGTGGAACAGAGCGCTGTCCGAGGGAGAGGTTAGATCAATTGAAACAATTAGCAAGGGAAAAGATATTTCGTCTGAGTACAAATTTGTCGACTGTACAAAGTGGCATGAGATCTCAAGGTCGGAGTGTAGCGCCTCGTGTGGAGGTGGTACTCAGGTAGTTACTGAGAGATTTGGTTGCGGTGATGCTGGCTCTCCGACAAGGAATAGAAGTGTTCCCTGTAACACACGACAATGTGCGAGCTGTCAGTTTGGTGGCCGTGAGTTTTCACATGGAGAGGCTGGAATTTTTTATACCAGAAGCAGTGTAGCGTGTGGAGAATCGTGTTCAGCTTTTGAAGAAGCCAGAAGGTGTATTGATGGTACGATGTCTGGAAGTGCAACTTTAGCTAGCTGCACCCCGACGATATGTAGAGATTGTTCACTCGATGGACAAACCGTTCCGCATAATACGTCACGAACCTTTTTCTCTGCAGCTTCTGTAAGTTGTACGAACGAGTGCTCTGGTGTTGGTGGTACCAGGACGTGTTTTAATGGAAATCTGTCTGGGTCAGCTTCATTCAACAAGGCTTCATGCACCAAGAATGCCTGCAGAAGCTGTAGTGCAGGTGGAGTGGTTGTAAACCACGGACAATCAGGGACATTCTACGCCTCAAGCTCGGTTGGGTGTGGTAGCACCTGCTCAAGTGAATTAAGAGGGTGCAACGATGGTGCCTTATCTGGAAGCTTCACAAACACCTCGTGTTCAGTTGGAGCTTGTTGTTCGGGTCAAAATACACTTTACTGTCCTAACCCAACTACAGACAACCAAGCTATTAACCAAGGTTGTTGGGCTAACAAAATTATAGCGACCTATGGCCAATGGAACGTTAACGACAATCGGGGCAGGTGCCAGAACAAGAATACGGAAATTAGTTATAAATACTTCGATAGTTGCAATAACTATGTTGGGGAAAGTGCTCGTTTTGTCGTTCAGACGACTTGCAATTAGATCGCATTAAGCTTTGGAGTACGCTAACCGTTTTTCCGACGTCTTTTGAAAGGATTTATCGAGAGACTTCGAAAGGCCGAAAGATTTGGTGATTCCGGTGGATTGACTCGCTAAACGCTCGTCGGCAGTTTTGTGGCTGAATAGCTACTTCTTTCCCCCCGGCGGGCTTCGCCCGCCACCGCTAGGGGGGTGTGGGAGGTTATTGGACACCAAAGGGGTGAATAGTTGCGCTAATTTTAAGTCCCTTAAGGTTCAACACTCCCAAAAAACTCCAAGCGGAGGCAACCGAACGGTTGTGGCGGCACACTAAACTGTTCGGCAAAAAAATTGCAGACGTCCTTTTAGTGATGTTCATTCCTGAGACTATTGCTCGTCATACCGCTCGCCGCATTCGATGTTTCTTACAAGCGATATTTATTCACCGAAGCAGCAAAGACCTCTAGTTCATGAGGAACTATTCAGCCCATGCCTTTCATAAGGGTTGTTCGAGGCAAATCTAGAGCCCTAAAAATCATGGTGATTCTGGTGGATCGACTCGCTAAACGCTCGTCGGCAGTTTTTTGGCTGAATAGGTAGGATTTTATGATACTGGTTCTGCGAATCCTTGCTCCACGAGCGAGTAGCCCCCTTACTCTTTCGGAAGGACTCAGGCTATACTCCGCCTCGCAGGCACAGAAAAACTCTGAACAGAGAAACTATTTTTAAGGTTTAGCTATCTGGAAAGAGCTTTGTTTGATGCTCTTAGAATAGTTCGGTGTGTCCTGCGTGTGGCAACTTTGTACCCCAGGAGGTAGTGCTATCATGGCAATTAAATTAGCAATCAATGGATTCGGGCGGATTGGGCGGAATGTGTTGCGGCAGATTTTTAGCCGCAATCTTCAGGATTCCTTTTCAGTCGTCGCTATCAACGATCTCACCGATGCAGAGACTCTCGCGCATCTTCTCAAATATGATTCAGTACATGGACGGTTCGCGGGCGAGGTTGTAGCTGAGGATGGCGCAATCGTTGTTGGTGGACACCGGATTAAGGTATTTGCAGAAAAAGATCCTGCGGCGCTTCCATGGAAGACGCTCGGCGTTGATGTCGCTCTCGAGTGTACAGGTGTATTTACCAAGCGTGATAAGGCAGCTCTTCACCTTCAGGCTGGAGCTCGCAAGGTTCTTATATCAGCTCCATCTCCTGACCCCGATCTTACCCTTGCGTATGGGGTAAACGAAGGGGCGTATGTCGGCTCTGAACACCAGGTTGTAAGCTGTGCTTCGTGCACAACCAACTGTCTTGCTCCTGTTGCCAAGGTTCTCCTTGAGAACTTTGGGATCGTGTGCGGAACGATGACCACGATTCACTCGTACACAAACGATCAGCGTATTCTCGACCTTCCTCACAAAGACCTGCGTCGGGCTCGCGCTGCGGCGATGTCGATGATTCCTACAACTACCGGTGCCGCAAAGGCAGTGGGACTCGTATTGCCTGCACTTAAGGGTAAAGTTGATGGATTCGCGATGAGAGTGCCGACTCCTGATGTGTCGGTGGTTGATTTTGTCGCTCAGGTCGAGCGGGATGTTACGGTTGCTGATGTCAATCTTGCCCTCAAGAATGCATCAGAAGGGTCGCTCAAAGGCATTCTTGGCTTTTGCGACGAGCCCCTCGTCTCGATCGACTTTACTGGCGATCAGCGCTCCTCAATCGTCGATGCGGATTGCACAATGGTGATTGGTGGTCGTATGGTAAAGGTGGTCTCGTGGTACGACAACGAGATGGGCTTCTCGGCTCGTATGCTTGATGTATCGCGGATCATGGCCGCTTAAATCGGCTGTGCCTCCTGCGCTGTGGTTCTCTTTAGCGCTGTGGCGCTCTGCTTTGCGGTCGAATGGATCGCTATTTACGCAATTCATTCGACCGCGAAGGGGAGTTTTTTTACCTCTTACCGTTTTTCACTTCGGACACCGCTATGGCAGATACTCAAACATTTCCTTGTTACTTGGTTGCTAACTGGAAAATGAGTCTCTCGAATCGGCAATCATTAGAGCTGGCTCGGGATCTTATTAAGGAAGCGGCGATGATGCCGTTGCCCGACGACCTTCACACCTGGGTAGCTCCATCGTTTCTCGCTATTCCTGATACTGCTCGAGCCCTCTCGGGCAGTCGCTTCCAGGTTGGAGGACAAAATCTGTGGCCCGAGACTCACGGCGCCTTTACCGGTGAAGTATCTCCCTTGCAGCTCAAAGAGATCGGTGCAACCTTTGCGATTGTGGGGCACTCTGAACGCCGAACACTCCTAAAAGAGGGCGATGATCTAATCCGTCGAAAAGTTCAGTCCGCAATTCGTCACGGACTTGTCGCCATTTTGTGTGTAGGAGAAACGCGCGAAGAACGTCGTTCAGGGCGAACTCTTGAGGTGCTCCGCAACCAGCTTACAGCGGCTATTCAGGGTTGCTCTCCTCACGAAGTAAAGTCGCTTCTTATCGCGTATGAACCGGTATGGGCTATCGGGACGGGAGAGGTTGCTTCGTTGGATCAAATCGCTGAGGCTCATACGACGATAAGCAGCCTCGTGTACGATCTAACCCACGCCTACTGCCCTGTTCTCTACGGCGGAAGCCTCAAACCAGAGAATGCTGATTCGATTCTTGCGCTTCCCTCGGTCCACGGAGGACTCGTTGGAGGGGCGAGCCTGGTCGCTGAATCTTTCTTTGATCTGATTAGGGCTGGGGTCGCAGGAATGTAACGGCTATGGATTCAGAAATGCTATGCGCCTCCGATCGCTCTCTACGTTAGCCGTTGTATCGACGATCGTATATCTGATTGTCCGACTAGTCGCGGTGGAGGATTTCCCGATATATTTCTTCTGTGATGAAGCGTATATCGGGAATCAGATTGAAGCATTACTGAAGAATAATTTTCACGACTCTTCAGGGCGGCTTCTTCCACTTTACTATGAAAAAGCCCCTGGCCGATGGGTTCCTCAGATATCTCTCTATCTCTATCTCCCGTTTGTCCTAATCGGCGGAATAACGATTACCTCCCTCCGGTGGGCGACAGCGTTCATTTCACTTACTGGGATTTTTTCACTCTTTTTTATCTCTCGTGATCACCTGCGGCTAAAACAGAGCTGGGTAGTGATTCCCGTAATCGGGTTGATGCCGGTTTGGATACTCCATTCACGCACCGCATTTGAAACCGCGCTAATTATTCCGTTTCTCTCTCTCTTTCTTCTCTTTGTTGCGCGCTGGTTTTCCCGTCATCGCGACGCTCTTGTCGGATTACCTCTTAGTGCTGCGCTTCTTTTTTACTCACACTTCTCAGGATCTATAGCTCTAGTTGCTACATCGGTAGTAATCGTTCTGTGTAATCCCAAACGAATTATTTCTCAGTGGCGGTGGGTTCTTGTTAGTGGTTTTGTTTTTGCTTTCTTAATGATTCCTTTTCTCCTTTTTTCCGGACAAAGCCCCGGCGCGATGAAGGAACAGCTCACCCTCATTCAATCGTTGTGGTATCAGGGTGACGTAACGCTAAGCGATAAATTTATACTCGCGTTGAAAAACTATTGGAGTAGTTTTTCTCCCGAGTATTGGTTTTTCCCAGAGGGAGGGAAGCGGTATGATGCCACGCGACATCTTTGGGGAGGGCGGGGTTATTTTAGTTGGTGGATTGCTCCATTCCTCATTCATGGATTCGTTATCTCGGCATATCGAATTCGTGACTATTCGTATCGATTGATCATTATTTTATGCTTTACCGCCTCGGCCACATCTCTTTTAGTGCCGATAATGATCATGCGGGTGTTTGCACTTATTGTTCCCGTATCCCTTCTTGTTACGGTATCACTTGATAGTATCGTAAATCTGGTTCAGCGCCGCTTAAAAGTTGGCCTTCCAGTAACTGTTTTAGTTGCTGTAATTCTGAATGGGTATCAGCTCTTTCTTCTGCGCGAGGCACTCATAGGTGCGCCTACCTGGTTTCGTGATTACGGACTATATGGAATCGCGTGGGGTGCTAAGGAGCTTCATCATGAACTTGTTCCCAAGTTAGCGCGGAATTATCCCAATCACCAAATTCTACTGACGAGCTCCTGGGCAAATGGCTCCGACAGTTTCCCTCCTTTTTTTATTAAGGATGATGAGGTGCTGCGGAGATTTCGGATTATGACTGTTGGTGATTATACAGATCATCTAGTGGAGCTTAGTGACCAAACGATCGCAATAGTTACCGCTGATGAGTGGAGAGAGATCCGCTCAAATCCAAAACTTACCGTGTCTGAACCGATAACAACTCTTCCGTACCCCGATGGATCTCCCGGATTTATTGCGGCTCACTTCGCGTATTCCAATGATGCTCCTGCCATTTTTGCAGCGGAGCTCGCTGAGCGACAAAAACCGATTGATGATCGGATTACGATAGCACCCTGGGGTGCAGCAGCAGTACGCCACTCACAATTTGATATCGGTACGGTTGCCGATCTCTTTGATCGAGACCCGATGACAGTGGTACGAACTCCGGCAGGGGTAAATCCGCTACAGCTTCAGGTAATTTTCGATACACCACAATCGATTAACCGACTCTCTGGTATCTTTTGGCCGATGACTGCATCGTGGGAAATTTCTCTGAAAGATGATGCAGGGAAACTTTGCGGGGAGCAAAGCGGTAAAGAATCAAATACCGGTGCAGACATGACCCTGTCACTATCGTTTGAGGGTTGTCATGCAGTAAAAACTATCGAGGTTACTGTTACCGAAGAATCGAGATCCTCTTCATCTCGAGTTCACGCAAAATCGCTTGATTTTGGGGGTTAAAACGAACTGGCCACTTCAAATATCGCCGGTTCGTTATAACCAATTTACGTTTTGCACTAATCCACTAGATCCGATCGCCGCCTATTTTGCAGCCTCTAAGAGGCTGCAAAATAAAGGGGTTCGAGGCGAGGGTGCCGCTGCTTTGTCACAGAATCGATTCGAAAAGGCGAGGAAAAACCGGAGGAATATCAGGCATAATTTGAGGATTTTTCCTCGCCTTTTTGAATCGATGTATGGGCCGAATGAGCGGTGCCAACGTCCGAAACCCTTTATTTTGCAGCCTCCAATACCACCTTCATTCGTCGCTCGACTATCTGAGCGATTACCTCACGAACCTCCATCGAATCTATCTCACTAAGCACCTCACCAATGAACGCATGAAGGAGAAGAATTTTGGCTGTATTATGAGGGACTCCACGTGAGCGTAAATAAAAGAGCGCGGCTTCATCGAGCTGTCCAACGGTCGCTCCGTGAGAACATTTCACATCATCAGCCCAGATTTTCAGCCGCGGCTTTGTGTTAACCGCAGCATCTGGACTCACCAAAATGCTCTTGCTTGATTGAAATGCATTTGTCTTTTGAGCCCCTTCGCGGACAATTATAGTTCCCGAGAAGGCTCCCGTTGAGCGTCCAGCGTAAATTCCCTTAAACAGCTGTCGGCTCTCTCCGTGCGGAGCCGCATGATCCATTGATACAACTGTATCGCTGTGCTGTGTATCGGTACTTAGGGTAAGACCTGAGACCTTCACCGATGCTCCGCTACCTATCAACGAGGGGACTATTTCGTTCCGAAGTATCGCGCCCTCAGTATTCATCAAGAAGCTATGGCAAGAGGAATCTCGATCCGCGCTAATAAAAAGGGACGAGACCGCCTGAAGCCTAGGTGGTCCATCAAGGAGTCGGGTATAGAAACAGTGTGAACCAGGAGCAAGCATTATCTCTGTTACTGCGGGGGCTCGCGGGCCGTCCTCGCCCAAGCAAACTATAGTCTCCATGACCGAGAGAGATGAACCCTCTTCGGCGATAATCACCGTACGCGGGGGAGCCCCTCGGGAGCTTTCAACGAGATGAATTATCTGGATGACCTCGGTACAGGAGATGTTCTTACGGGCTTTAATGCCGATAGCGCTGTTAAGGGCTGCCTCATTAAGATGTACAAAGGGATTTTCGCTCTCGCGGGAGAGTGTTCCAATTGCTCTCCACTCTTCATCTTCAGGAAGACTAGTGACAAGCGGGTTAATTTCGTGAGCTAAAATTCCCTCTGAAATTGAACCAGAGCCATTAAAAGATGCGCCGTTAGTGCTGATGATTGCAGAGGGTAAGAGGGGTATTCCTCGTGATTCTAAATAAGCACGGAGTTCCTCTTTATTCCGAAAAGTAGAGTGTGACGGAGTGTTCACTGCACCACTTACCGCATCACAAAGCGCAGCCGAGAGCTTCTCTGGATTTGTGTATCCCCAATCTTCACGATCAAAGGAGGGGGATGTAAGCCGCGCCCGAGCCTGCTGTTTAAGCTGCGCGAATCGTTCCCCGAGAGTCGAGGTTGAAGCAATAGTGTTCGAAGGTATTACCGGTGAGTACGGGTCGTTATCCAATAATCGCGAAAAAGGGGAAGATTCAGTCGTCATGAGAAAATAGCTCCGCTCCTCGAAAAGATCGTGGGACCGCCGAAAGTGATACCGATGTTAGTGCGCAGCCACCTTGGTATCATTCGGCAATCTTAATTCTCTGGTACTTCTACTTGGGCGTACCAGAGGATGTCTCAGATCGAAGCCACTCGTAGCCCCGAGACTCAACTTCGAGCGCAAGACTTTTATCGCCCGACCGCACGATGCGACCATCAATCATCAGATGAACGACATCTGGCACGATGTAATCAAGCAGTCGCTGATAGTGGGTAATGACGAGAAATGACTTTCTTGGGTCTTCTCGCTTTACCGCGTTTACACCCTCAGCGACTGCTCTTAGTGCGTCGATATCGAGACCTGAATCGGTCTCATCGAGAATGGAGAGCTGCGGATTAAGGAGGGCTAGCTGCAGAATCTCAAGCCTCTTCTTTTCCCCGCCCGAAAATCCCTCATTTACACACCGCTTCAAAAGTTCGCGATCGATATGTATCAGTTCAGCGCGCTCTGCAAGGAGTGCATTGAACTCCCGAACACCCATCGGTTCCTCGTTGCGATAACTTCGCAGGGCATTAAATGCCGTCCGCAAGAAATAGGTGGTTAGAACACCAGGAAGTTCAACTGGATACTGAAACGCAAGAAAAATACCCTCACCGGCCCGCTCTTCAGGTTCAAGCTCGCTCAGATCCTTTCCCAACAGTGATATCGAACCGCTGGTGACTTCATATCCGTTATTTCCCGCGATGACATTCGCGAGGGTGCTTTTCCCGGAACCGTTGAGCCCCATAATTGCGTGGACTTCACCAGGCTTTATCGTTAAGGATACCCCTTTGAGGATCTCTTTATCCCCAACGGTGGCGTGAAGATCTTGAATCTCTAGCAAGCTTTCCATACCGCTCTCTTCTCCCTTGAAGGTCAGGCACCTCATGTTTGCGGTGCCTCAGCATTTTTTATTATTTTTTCTTCCTCGTTACTGATCACTATTATCAATAACAAAACATCTTATTTCCGGATATTTTTCTTCAGACTGACACAGCCTACATTAACCAACACTGCCCTCGAGACTTACCGCTAAAAGCTGTCGAGCCTCGATAGCAAATTCCATGGGCAGCTCCTGAAGAATCTCTCTACAAAAGCCGTGCACTATCATCGACACAGCATCCTCTGTCGGGATTCCACGTTGTTTGCAATAAAATAGTTGGTCTTCACCTATCTTCGAGGTAGTAGCTTCGTGCTCAATTACCGCTGACGGATTTTTTGATTCGATGTAAGGAAATGTGTGAGCTCCACACTTATCACCAATAAGAAGCGAATCGCACTGAGAAAAGTTTCGAGCCCCCTCAGCCCCTTTTTGCATCCGTACCAAACCTCGGTAAGAGTTTTGACCTCTTCCCGCCGATATTCCTTTCGACACGATCGTGCTTTTGGTGTTTTTCCCGATATGAATCATCTTCGTGCCAGTATCTGCCTGTTGGCACTTGCTTGCGAGTGCAACTGAGTAGAATTCACCGACCGAGTTGTCACCTTTTAGAATGCATGATGGATATTTCCATGTAATCGACGAACCGGTTTCGACCTGTGTCCAAGATATCTTCGACCGATCTCCCTGACAGATACCTCGCTTCGTCACAAAATTGTAGATACCGCCCTTGCCATTTTCGTCGCCGGGATACCAGTTTTGGACGGTAGAGTATTTAATCGTCGCATCTTCGTGCGCTATCAGCTCAACAACAGCTGCATGAAGCTGGTTTTCATCCCGCTGCGGAGCAGTGCATCCCTCAAGGTAGCTTACGTAGCTTCCTTTGTCGGCGATGATTAGGGTTCTTTCAAATTGCCCGGATAGCTGTTGGTTTATGCGGAAGTAGGTTGATAACTCTAGTGGGCAGCGAACACCTGGCGGAATATAAACGAAAGAACCATCGCTAAAAACGGCCGAGTTAAGGGCTGCAAAATAGTTGTCGTTGTACGGTACTACGCTTCCAAGATATTTTTTTATTAAATCGGGATAGCGATGAACTGCTTCGGAAAATGAACAAAAAAGTACACCCGCTTTTTCCAAGGTATCTTGAAAGGTGGTTGCTATTGACACGCTATCGAAAACCGCATCAACCGCTACTCCCGCAAGCCGTTCTCGCTCATGGAGCGGTATGCCGAGCTTTTCATAGGTGGCTAGAATCTCAGGCGGTACATCATCAAGGCTCTTGTACCTCGCCGCATTTTTCGGCGCAGCGTAATAGATGATATTTTGATAATCGATCGGTGGATATTTTACAAACGCCCACTTGGGCTCAGCCATTTCAAGCCATCGTCGATACGCTCGCAACCGCCATTCGAGCATATAGGGAGGCTCTTCCTTTTTGGCGGAGATAAATCTCACTACATCTTCGTTGATACCGGGCGGGGTTGTTTCCTGCTCAATCGCAGTGACAAATCCGTACTGATAGTCACGCTCAGCGGCGCGAGTAATGGCATCGGGCTCAGAGGTCATGATAACGTTCCGCAAACGATGAAGGGCACACCCGAAAGTAGTGCGCGCTCTTAAATTTGTAGGGCTAGTTCAGATGAGCTGATTTTTTTTCAGCTATTTCATCTCAAATTCAACTCAAATTCATCTCAAGGTTTATCCTCTCTTTGAGCTTCCTCGCTCTCATTCGGTGACAAACAATTGAAGCTTGTACTATAGTTGACTAAATTATTCAAGAATTGGGGCCCCTGATTCCGTGTGTTAATGGGCTTACCACCATTCTATTGGGAGTATTTAGCGATGCATGTGACCTTGTGGGGCGAGTACGGCATCCATTGTTGCACTGTGCTTGCGGGTCACTATCCGCAGCAGGTCGCAGCATCAACTATTGCCGAAGCTCTGATGATTGAGGTTGCCTACACCCACCAAATTTTGCAGCGACTGCGACAAGGGGGGATTGTTGAGAGTAGTCGCGGGGCGCGGGGTGGGTATTTTTTGACACGGCCTCCTGAGGAGATATCGCTGCTCGATGTATTTGTCGCAACGGAGGGAGATACATTTCGATTGGTATGCGACAGTAAGCCGATTCAGGATAGCTGCGGATTAGCGGGACGGTGCGGATTGCAGGCGGTGTGGTCGGAGCTTCGTGGAGCAATTGATACAGTTCTTGAGAGTCACACAATCGCATCACTGCGGGGGCGTACGCCGATTAATGATGATGGGATTGTATCGATTCAGTCATTAAATCGCGGATCGTCAGAGACGAAAATCGATCGATCGATTAAGGGAAGGGAAGGGAAGAGGAGGGGAGCGGAGCATGAGTGAAGGGAGTTCAAAGCAAAATGATATATCTGACCAATCGTTGAAAGACGACACGCACAACACGATTGTTCATCGATTACGGGAATTTTTTCCAATTCTCCGACAGACTGTTCGGGGAGTCCCACTTGTGTATCTTGATAATGCAGCGACCACTCAGAAGCCTATCGGTGTGATAGATGCTGTTAAGCACTTTTACGAGCGGGACAACGCCAATATTCACCGCGCGGCACACGATCTCTCGAGTCGCGCAACTCTAGCGTTTGAATCGGTGCGGGGAAAAATTTGTGCTTTCCTAAATGCTCGCAGTGAGCGAGAGATTATTTTTACACCAGGAACTACTGAATCGATTAATCTTATCGCGCACTCTTACGGCGCCCTCGCAGTAGGCCCGGGTGATGATATTTTGCTCACTGAGCTAGAGCACCACAGCAATATCGTTCCGTGGCAGCTCCTAGCGCAGCGAACTGGTGCGCGAGTTGTTGCTGCACCGATCTCTGATGCGGGCGACCTGTTGCTCGATAAGTTTCGGGAGAGGTTGAGTACCCGAACAAAGATCGTTTCCTTCACTCACGTATCAAATGCGCTCGGAACGGTGAATCCTGTGCGAGAGCTTATAGCTCTTGTCCGCAAGTATGCGCCACAGGCAGTTGTTGTTGTGGATGGTGCACAGTGGGCTGCTCACGGGCCGACTGATGTGCGGGCGCTTGATGCCGATTTTTACTGTTTTAGCGCTCACAAAGTGTTCGGACCAACGGGGGTCGGGATTTTGTACGGGAAACAGGAAATTCTCGAACGGATGCCACCCTTTCTTGGTGGTGGAGATATGATCGAGCGGGTGAGTTTTCGTGAGACAACATTTGCAAAGCCACCATCACGTTTTGAGGCGGGCACTCCCAATATTGCAGGGGTAATAGGTTTTGGTGCAGCGCTCGATTTTCTGGCACTCGCGCCTTGGAACGCAATTGCCGAGCACGAGGTGAAGATAGGGCGTCGCGTTATTGAGGGACTCTCTTCGATAGATGGGGTCAAACTCGTTGGTCGTCCAGTGGAGCGGATTTCGGTCGCAAGCTTTCGGATTGAGGGTATGGCTCCGATTGATGCCGCTGTGATGCTCAATAACTTTGGAGTCGCAGTACGGGCGGGGCACCACTGCTGCATGCCGCTGATGGAGCGGCTCGGTGTTCAGGGGACTGTTCGGGCCTCGTGGTGCCTTTATTCAAATGACTTTGATGTTGATACCCTTTTGACCGGAGTAGCAGCGGTAACACAGCGCCGATCGGTTAAGCGGCTTGTTCGGGTTGAGGAACGGGTTTCGATTACCTTCAGTGAGCCTTTTACCGCTACGGTTCACGATGCAGCAAAACGGCTTCGTGCTGAGTTTGACGATTGTATCGATTCGGCGATGAAACAGGAGTTACTGTTTGAGCTCGGCCAGAGCCATCGAAATCTTCTTGAGCGGCTTCGCGAGTGCACGACACCAGTAGCAGGGTGTATGAGTGAGGTGCGAGTGCTCTTTCAAAAGACTGAAGAAGGGCTGCTCATGATGGCATCGGATGCAAATGCCGCTGTTGTTCGTGGATTATTGACGATTCTTGAGCGGCTCATATCTGGGCACACAATCACTGAGCTTGCAAAATTCGATTTCCCCCATTTTTTCGCCGAGCTCGGCATAGAAAGTTTCCTCTCAACCCAACGCCGCACCGGTCTTGAGGGCGTGCTTCAGCTTTTGCAGCAGGAGTTGCAGGGATAAGAGGTGAATTGCGCTGGTTAAGGAGGGGAGGGCAGTGGCGACCGCAGTGTGATCAACGCAGTGGAAAGCGTTCATAATTGTGAGGATTCGATGAGGATGCGGGAAAGGGGTATCGGAGCTTTTGGAGAGAGTGGTAGGAGTTAGGCGACCTTCTTTTGGAGGAGTCTTATGCCAACAGCGCCATTTACCCCAGAACTATCTTCTACAAACTTTCAAAACTTTCCAGAGGGGCTTTGTTTCCCCGAAACTGCGGTCGAGCGAGAGGTTAAATTTGCGACGACTCGAGATCTTCTTTTGCGGGGAGGAGTCGAGCTTGAAAAGTTACCGAAAACAAGCATTGAGCAGCGTTACTTTGCACCGCAGTATTTTAGCGAGGTCGCGGCGCTCTACGAAGCACGAACAGGTGCTAAAATTCCTGATGAAATTAAAGATGAAATATCCCAGGCTCGTATCCGAAAATCGGTGTTTCGCGATGAAGTAACCTACGAGCTCACGATGAAAACGCCCCGTAATTCGCTAGGGCTTGGAGAGCGAATAGAGCTTCCCGCTGCTCGATTGTCTGCGGAAGAGTTTGCAACGCTTGTCTGCTTTGCATCGGCGGGAATGTTATTAAAGGACAGATACGAAGTGCCGACACCACCGCGCTTTGGAGTGGATATCGCAATTGATGTTGTTAGAAAAGCTGGCTCGGGAGACGCCGAGCAGGCTTTCGGCAGGGCTGGATGGCAGATCGTCACCATTGATGTCGAGGCAGAATCAGCAGCAGCGCTGCGGCGTTTAATAAGAGATCCGGGGGTTGTAGAGCCGTTCTTAGCTGCCGCGCTGATGCTCGAATATCATCCACGATTGCGAAAATCACTCGGTGCCACAAATCTAGCGCTCGGAGATAGGCACTCTGGTATGAAGCGCGAAGGGAAAAGTCATCAGCGGGGACGATTTGAAAAATGTGAGCGGGATGTATTGCGATTGTTGAGGCGGGGGTTTGTCGGGGAATAGGAGATGGGTTGCAGGGGCTTAACTTTATAGGTTTGCGACATTCTCTCTTTAGCAAACCTATGGAGTTTTCTCCATGCAAGCATAGCCCCTGAGAGTGGAGGTCGGCCTCTTTTCGCAGACTAATTTCGGAACGAACGCGAAACTTTATGCCCCGAACTTCTGTGCCTCTTAAGCTGAGGGGATTAGGTCCCCCTAGGAGCGTTTGAAAGTTTTACAGTCCAAGTAGTACTGCTGCGATCCACGGGAACGCGACTGTTACATCGCTCTGGATTATCTGGTAGTAGCTCGACGTTGAGAGCTTATCCCAGGTGATCTTTTCTTTGCCGCCCGCTCCCGAATATGAGCCATACGACATTGGTGATGATCCAATCTCAATGAAGCCAGCCCAGTCACGCACTTTGTGCATTTTGAGATCGTGCTTAATCGATGGGACAGCGCAAATCGGGAAGTCTGCCGCGATACCGCCACCCAATTGCAAGAACGCGATAGGGGAATTTTTGCTCTTTTCAAGATACCAATCGTACATTGAGGTGAAATACTCGAGTCCACTCTTCATGATGTTCTGATTGAGGACTACCGCTCCACTGCGGCGATATTTCCCATTGTAAGTATAACTCGCGAAGATGTTGCCCATCGTTGAATCCTCAAACCCAGGGATCACAATGGGAATGTTCTTCTCGTAGGCGGCGTACGTCCAACAATCATGAGGATTTGCCTTGGGATCTGGTTTAATCAGGCCCTCGGAGTAGAGTCGACGGAAATACTCGTGCGGGAAATAACGCTCACCATTTTTTTGGGCCTGTTTCCACATCCGTAAAAGGTGGGGCTCCATGATTCGCACGCTCTCATCCTCTGGCAGGAACGTATCAGTGATTCGCCTCAGACCCGCGTCCCGGAGCTCAGCTTCCTGTTGAGGAGTAAGTTCTGTGTATCGTGGGATGTAGGCGTAATGTGAGTGAGCAACGTATCGGTAAAAGGACTCCTCATGATTAGCTGCCGTGGCTGATATGAGGTGCACCTTATTCTTCCGAATAAGTTCAGAAAGCATAACGCCCACCTGGAAGGAGCTTAGAGCTCCCGAGATGGTAATAACGAGCTTGCCACCGTCGTCTAGATGGTTTTTTAGCCAGTGAGCGGCTTGAAGGGTCGCGCCACCGTTACAATGCTTGAGAGTTAGCTCAGCGAAGCGCGACACCGCACCCCGCGAGCCACCCTTCATCGCCGTGGAGAGAGGAGCCTTTTTAGTGGTTGAGTTTTCAGGCACGACGAACTTTTGCAGGCTCGGCGATAGGGATTTGAATTTTTTCTTCATGATTTTCTCTGTTCAAGAATTCATGCATTACTTTACGGATAAATGCGAGAGAAAACAAATACCTGAAGATTAAAATTTCTGATGGAGGTACCTCGAAGAGATCGCAATCTTAATATTTTCTCTCTCAGATAGTGGCCGCCGCCAACAAGTCTTTTTTTTCCAAAGACGAGCTCTTCTTTTTTTCGCGGTCTCTTTCCTAAAAAAGCCCCAACCCCATATCGAATCGCCATGTCCCACCTAATTTTCTCTTCACCCTGTAATTGCAGAATAAGGAACATGAACAATCCCGGGCCGTATTAGCGCTGCGGTTGCGATTGGGGCGATGACGCCGATAGAGGTAAAAGGGGGAGTTTTTTGAATCGCTGTAAGACTTTTAATGAGGTAGTGATCACACGATGCCCGTTCAGTTATGACGAAGGGAAGGATAGCGTCGGGGCGTTTGGCGATGAGATCGATCTTGGTTGTTCCACGACGTGAATAGTGAAAAAGTGTGAGTGGAGGAAGTCCTGCGTATTCGTGTTGAGCAAGGAGTTCGTTAACTACAAGGGTGAGAAGGAGAGTTTTCTCTTCTGCGCCGAGATACCGCGCAATAGCAGCATCAAGAAGACAGAAGCGATCGAATCCTGAACCATCGGCTTCACGAAATGGTTTTATCCTGTTTATGACAAAGAGCGATTCAAGATTGGTTAGGTGTCGCTTAATTCGTCTAGTATCTTCGCCGAGCTTTTTAGCGATCTCGGCTTCAGATATTTCGGAATTGCGAGCGATAGCGGTGAGTATTTCGCGAGCGAGTGCGCCATCAGATGCTGGGCCTTTGAGTTGAGGAAGATCCCGATAGCAGATCGATTGTACCCATTCCTCGATCATCTCCTCCCGTAATGCGGATTCTCCCAGGCAGCAGAGAGCAGGCATGCCACCCCGAGTGAGCCATATATCGACCTCGCGGGTAGTAGCGGTGGGAGCGACATAAGCGCGAGAATTGGGAAGAAAGTACGAAATGTTCCGACAACGAAAGATGAAGGGCCGCTGTGCAATTTCGCCGACTGTCAAAGGATATAGTCGCGTCATTCCGATCCGTCCCGTGAGGGTTTCTCGAATTCCCGACACGCTGAGAAAATCGACTGACCCGGTGAGCAGCACGATACCTCGATTTTTGCGCTCGTCGGCGAGTACCTTCAGTACGTCGAAGAGGGGAGGTGCCTTGTGGGCTTCATCGATGATGATCGGTTTTTTGAACTCCTCCGTATGAGTGAGCACGAATCCCTCCGGACGCGATTTTGCATCCCGAAGGATCTGGGGACGGTCGAGTGTTATGTAGGTCACACCGAGCTGTTTTGCGAGAATGTCGCGAAGGAGGGTACTCTTACCAACCTGCCGCGCTCCCAGAACCCCAACAAGTGGGAACGCTTTGCGTCTTTTAGCAATTTTATCAATAAGATGACGATTTCGAAGGTGCATAATACGGTAGTCTATAGCTCGTTAGATACTGTATAAAATTACCTACTATTGTAAAAATATACAGCATCTACCCCCAGAAGAGAAGCGTAATTACTCCCGTTGTAAAAACTATCTCTTTATACTCCCAATCCATTCCAATCGCCGTCTTGCTCCCCTTAAGCTTAGAGGCACAGATGTTCAAAGTAATTCAACTTACGAAGTGTATACAATTTAGCTCCCTCACAAGGCCGTAATCGAGTATTTGCTGAATTAAATATCGACAAGTATAGTCTTTGCACTCAACCTTTCGGCTCGTTTCCTAGCCTATAGTTTGCAAACTAATCTGGTTCGCAAACTAATTCCCTCCCATTAGCGGTGAACATGTCAGACATTGAACAGATATCCCTCCCCAATCCGACCGAATCGCTCAAGGTTTGTATCGAGCGTAATCCAAAGCTGTTGCAATCCATTAAAGAGAGCCCGTCTCGGTTTCGGGTTCTTACTGGAGATCGAACGACCGGTGCGCTTCACGTTGGGCACTATTTTGGTTCGTTAAAAAATCGAGTATTGCTACAAAATTGGGGCGTCGATGTCTTTGTCCTTCTTGCCGACTATCAGGCGATAACCGATAGAAATGTGACATCAGGAATATCCAATAGTGTCGCACAGATTCTTCTCGATTATCTCGCTATCGGTATTGATCCAGCGAAATCAACCATCTTCTGTCATAGCATGATACCGGCACTCAATCAGCTGATGCTCCCTTTTTTGAGTGTGATCAGTATGTCGGAGCTTCAGAAAAATCCGACCGTAAAAGACGAGATCGCGATGGCGGGGGCTCAGGCGGTAAGTGGATTGATGATGACATATCCCGTGCATCAGGCGGCAGATATTCTCTTTTGTCGTGGTAATGTCGTGCCGGGGGGCAAGGATCAGCTACCTCACATCGAGTTGACGCGAGTGATAGCGCGGAGGATGAATAACCTCTACTTCGAAGGGGCGCCCTATTTCCCTGAAACGGAGCTTCTGCTGAGTAACGCGCCGTTACTTCTCGGGTTAGATGGACGAAAAATGGGTAAAAGCCTCAACAATGCGATCTTTTTGGGGATGTCAGAAGATGAGACAGCACATCTCATCAAGGGAGCAAAGACCGATTCAAATCGGACGATATCCTACGACCCGGATAATCGCCCTGAGGTGTCTAACCTCCTTCTTCTTTGTTCGCTCTGTTTAGGAGTTGTGCCCGAACAAATCGCTGAAGAGGTCGGCGATGGAGGAGCGGGTACGCTCAAGCGAAAACTGACCGAGGCATTAAATGAATATTTCAGGGAAATCCGTACCCGCAGACGGGAAATAGCAGAAGATATGGGGTATGTTTTTTCGGTGTTGCGTGAAGGAAATCAAAAGGCAAACGCCATCGCCGACGAGACCCTCGCGGCGGTGCGCAAGGGGATGCGGATGGTTTATTATTGAGGGAAAGAGGAGCGGTGTTTATTGGGCCGAATAACATGCTTCTTGCAAGGGCAAACAGGTGCCGGTCATCACCGAAAGCGAGGAGCTTTCTTGAAAAAGAACAGTGTGTCGGGTTATTGATGTTGCTGGGTTCCTGCTGACTATATTTGCGGCTTCATCGCCACATGAAGAGAAGCCACAGGAAGAGTGAGGAGTGCCCAAAATTCTGTGAGAAACGAAACGTATGCTTCCACTCCGCCACCCCAGCCGTTTGTTCTGCATTTTATTTTCGCTCTTTTTATGGGCTGTAAACTGCAATGCACAGGGCGCCAACAAAACGTTCGAAGGAAAGTCCTACTCGATCTACCGCGTTGATCTAATCCATCAAAAGCTCGAACTCCTAACAACTGATGATAATGGCAAGCGGCTTCGAAATCCGGCTGATCTCAAAACTCTTGGCGCCAAAAGGGCCAAACAGCTTATATTTGCAACAAATTCAGGTATTTTTGATCGAACATTTTCTCCTCTAGGACTTCACATCGAACAAGGCAGACGACTAGTTCCTCTCAATACGAACAATGGTGAAGGGAATTTTTTCATGAAGCCGAATGGGGTTTTCTTGATTAAAGGAACAAAGGCCTCGATCGTGGATGCTAATTTATTCGATCGAAATAGTCCCGCTGATTATGCTGCACAATCTGGTCCCCTTTTGCTATTAGCCGGTTCAATTAATCACTCCTTCAATCTAAATTCGAATAATCGCCTCCTTAGAAGTGGTGTTGGAGTTCGCGGAGATTCTGAGGCCATTTTTGCAATTTCAAATCATCCAGTCACGTTTCACGAATTCGCTCGTTTCTTTCGTGATGAACTCGGATGTGGCTCAGCGCTGTATCTCGACGGAGTTATCTCGGTGATGTACGCCCCCGATATCGATCGAGAGCAGGTATCTGGAAACTTTGCAGCAATGTTCGCCGTCTTTGATGACTAGACGAATAAAATAGGAATTGACTCTCACCCATTCTAAAAAAATCAAATCACCTTAAATCGCTCGAGACAATGCTATTGTAATTCCGGGCAACCTCTTCCTCGATGCCTAACTTTAGGCCTCAGAGTTATAGAGCTATTCGATCGTTGCCTCATACCTAGTTGGATCAGACACACCGGCGAGCGCAAATGCTTCGCGCCGTTCGGTGCACGTTCCACATCGACCGCAATGTAGTTCGCCCCCGTTGTAGCAGCTCCAGGTTAACTCAAAGGGGACATTAAGCTCTGCGCCTCTGCGGCATATATCCGTCTTAGTCCATCCGATAAAGGGGCGAAGCAGCGAGACCTCATGCCAGTCGGCACGACGAATTGCCTCTGCGAGCGGGGTGACAAATTCCTCGCGACAATCGGGGTATATAGCGTGATCTCCGTGGTGTGCGCCGTACGCAATCGCATCGAACTTTTCATTGATAGCCCACGATGCAGCAACCGAAAGTAGTATCATGTTGCGATTTGGCACCACCGTAATCCGCATTGAGTCGTCTTGATAATGACCTTCAGGGATAGTGCTGTTTGTATTGGTGAGGGCGCTTGCCGAGAGTAGGGGGGCAATAGAGGAGAGATCTACTTCACGGTGTTCGATCGAAAGGAGTTTGCATAGAGCCCGTGCTGCATCTAGCTCGCGGCCGTGTCGCTGTCCATAATTAACGCTCAGGGCTTTAACTTCGTGTCCCTCGTGCAAGAGATGATGTAGCAGAACGGTTGAATCCATGCCGCCCGAAAAAACAACAACAATCTTCATGATCTATTTTGGTTTAATTGCATAGAACTTGTGCTGGATGGAATATTCTCGCTACGATACCGCAGTTTTGCTTTTGTTGCCATTTTGATTACCCATGAAAAATCCTCTCGGCCAGGCTGTTTCTTATCCCACGACGTATACCCCTGAGCTCCTCTTTCCGATCGAGCGCTCGTCCTATCGCTCCTTAATCGGAAGCTCGTCGCTCCCGCTTCGTGGCAGTGATCTCTGGAGATGCTATGAGGTCTCGTGGCTCCAACAGGAGCGGCCTCCAGCGATCGCGGTTGTCGAGATCTCAGTTCCCGCTGATTCGCCCCGCATCGTCGAATCAAAAAGCCTCAAGCTCTACTTCGGAAGTTTCGCACAATCCTACTTTGCAACGTTTGACGATGTCAGGCAGACGATTGAGCGAGATATTTCTGCGGTGGTCGGAGCGCGTGTCGAGGTGCTTCTTCTGCCGCCGATTGAGTGGGCATCGAAGCTTGCGGTTAGTTCACCGCGCGGCGAGTGCATCGATACTATTGCGGTCGGTTGTTCTGTGTTCGAACCCGATCCGAGCCTTCTGCGGTTGTCGCAGAGTAACGAGGCAATCGTGTCGGGTAAGGCCGTTATTCAACGATGGTATTCAGAGCTCCTCCGCACGAGATGCCCCGTCACGCAGCAGCCCGATTGGGGAACGGTCGAGATCTGTATCTCTGGTCCTCGAATAGAACCAGCATCGCTTCTTCAGTATATCGTATCGTTCCGCGAGCATCTTGGATTTCACGAAGAGTGTTGTGAGCGAATATTTAGCGACATCAGCCGAGCCTTTGCACCGGATGCCTTAAGTGTTCTCTGCTCCTTTACCCGTCGCGGCGGAATCGATATCTCACCACTCCGTTATCAGGGGTCAACAGAGTTAATCGGGGGATTATTTGAACCTCGACGGTTGGTTCGACAGTAGGAGGGAACAATGGGCTGAGGGTGGTTCATCATTGGTCCGCTTTCCAACGGAGATCGGTTGCTTGTTGTTTGTATTCAAATACCCGAGATTCTTAAGGAAGATGCATATCGTTCATGACTGTGGTTAGAAAGCGAACCGGTATCGTTTAATCGATTAAACGATTAAACGATACTCTCGGCAAGCCGTTCGTTTTTTGGCCGAACGTGGACGGTAACAGTGGGCGAGGGTTTTTTGGCGAGGGTTTTATGGGGAGTGAATCTAAAGCGTTGAACTACTGAAGCTTGGATCGTAGTAGTTTTTTTGCATCGGTCGATCAGGTTTTCCCAAACCTCCCACCCCACAGCTGATCAAGAAACATCCGCCACGGCAGCACCTCGATACCATCCTCGATGCGTGGGCGCTCTTCGTCGCAGACGAGGATGTAGTCGGTGCAGATCTTTTCCTCGCGTAGCGCGAGAAGGCCCCGGAAATGGGCGGGTTTTGCGATCTTTGCTGACTTAACTTCTATTGCGACTCGATCGTCAATGACAAAATCCACTTCCTCTTTGGAGGTAGAACGCCAAAACGTAAGGGTGGAGAGCGGATTGAAGTAATCGATCCATGCCTTAATCTCCATCATGATGAATTGCTCGAAAAATTCTCCCCACTCAGTTTGTTCGGGAACAAGGGTGGGAAGCCTTCGCAATGAGCGGACTACGCCGGTATCGAAAAAGTAAAACTTTGCGGTATTAATCGATTTTCTCTTTCAAATCGCCATAAACCTCTATGCCTTTGAGCTAAAGAGGTTCGGGGCCGCTGGTTGTCGAAATGATAGTCCGACGCTTGACGAGTTAGGATGTCTTCGCCATATAGTCGAGCGAATACAACACCGGGTCTCTTCCTTGCCCCTCAAATCCAATCGCTTCCTCGAGCACCTTCGCGAGGTGCTCTCGCGGGGAGAACGTCACTTCACCTTCATTTTGCCCACCGTCGACGGTTCCTAAACGATAGGCCGCCGCAAGCCGTTTTTCCCAGTCCTTAAGCGCTGAGGGTTCCTTTTGAGATTCCTCTTTATCGACATAATCAATATAAAGATGTTCAACTGTGCTAATCCCAAGAGGGCTCTCTTGGTAGAAACAATCCATGAGGAGCTGCACTCGATGATAGATGTCGAGAAAATCATTTACCGGCACTCCGAGAACAGAATAACCGGAACCTTTATCCTCGCCCGTTTGGATTAAATCGCTGATCTGTCTATCCACCCTCATCTTCAATGCTTCTAGACTGGTCTCAGGGTTCACTAAGACGACCTGTTCGTTGTCATCCATCTTCGTTCCCGCTCGCACCACCGAGAGGACATGATCGTGTGGGATAAAGGTGCGATCCAGCTTGGGAAGCGCTAACTGACCCGAATTCGGCGCATCCCACGCGATCCTGATATCAATCTTCCCAAGGCCTACCTCGGTGAGACGCTCAAAAAATTGGGGATCGACCGGCTTGTCGGCATGAGCGAGATCAAAAAGCGCACGCACGGCAGAAGGCTTCGAGGGTTGTGCAGAATCTCTTTGACGCAACCAATCGAGAGCAACCATGGTCGACCGCACCATTTCGGCGGGGAGCTGTTCACTCCCGACCTGAATCAGCTTCTCTCCGCTCGCTGAGAGTCTCGAGGAACTTGGGTCTATGAGAAACTGATCCGGCTCCAGACCGGCGAGTATCTCGCGAAAAAAAGGGGCCCCTCTCTCTTCGTCCGACCGTTGGCCATGTTGCGGTAAGGTGATATCGCTAAAAGTCTGTCCCAATCCAGCAACTGCCTGATGAACCGTATTCCAAAAAGACATCTTCAACTCTCCTAATTCTGTCTGCTGCACCTCACTCGAGCTGAGCTTTGTGTTTGCGGATTGACTGGACATACTTCACAATCTTTTTATTGCGAAGTTTCGCTCCGTGAAGTCGCTCATGAAGCTATAACGGCGGGTAAAGATACCCACTTTCTCGGGGTAAAAAATTACGTAACAGGCTTATAGCAAAAAAAAACTAGAGGGGAGCAAAGCGCTTAATTGCAGAAACCATATCGCGTTAATCGCTCTGACACCAGAAGTTTCAGCTTCCAAATGCAGGCCTATTAAAAAAACGTCCTTTTCAAGCCCTCGATGGAAGAGTCCGTCAGCTTCGAATTCCCGCTCGATTTGCATCGCGCTTAGGTTTTTAACATATATATTCTTTTTACTCTTTAGGGTCGAATTAGAGCTAATTTGACCACTGAACGCTATTTGACCTGGGAGGAAGCGGGAGAAATTTCTTAGTAGACTTCCGAGTAATCCTCGACCTCTATTTCTCTGATATAAAGCGGTCAGGGAACGGGAACAAGGACAGGCGGGATCTCTACCTCTACACTTCTGAGTCAAAGAGGGAGAGGGAAATGATGAAGAATTACTCCCTTCGTGCCGAAGCCAAAGACATCTGTGATATCGCCTTGGGCTTCTCACCTCTTTGTCTCAGAGATAGAGGTGAGGGGGAGTATATTTTCAGGGAGTACTAACGTACCTGACCTGTCGTATCGAAAGCAGAGACAGAAACCGAAATTTTTCATTGAAAGTAATGCTTCGGTAATTCATATCTGACAAAATGTCCCGGCAGGTAACCAATGATATAGAGTCAATTTTGGGGAGATACCGATCAAATGAATCAATCGCGACGTGATCAGATTCGCAGTGCAGTTAAAGAATTCGCTGCCGCTCGCTTGGAGACATTCAGAGTAGAAGTTGGGCTTATTACCGAACTTTTTGGGACTGGTAACTCTGAGGATCTCCAAGACGGTTTGGATAAATGCAAAGAACAAATAACGATCCATCACACAGAGATTACTCGATTACTTAAGCAGCAAATCGAGAACAATCCAAACGACTGCGCCGCTATTCTTGATTTTGCCCGCAGGCTCGGCGACACCGATCCCTGTACGAGTGTCCAATTACTTGGTGAATTATCCTCAGAGCTGTCCGACATAGAGACGATCTTAGAGGGCATCGGTTTTTCGGGTGGGACTAGATCAACACCAGAGGGAAAGATAAGTTCGGACTATACCTTCCAAGAGGCGTGGTCGTCAGCCTGGCGGATCGCGCGCCGCAGCGACGATCTTGAGAGTCTTGGCCGATTACACAATAAGTTGGGTCAAGTGGGGTCGTCCCTCGAGGCTATAGTGAATAGCATTAGCCCAGAAGCTGAACGAACTAAATGGGGAGAAATTTCAACAGATACCTTGAAGCCTCTTTATGATATCTTAGAACAACCGCTGTTCGATGTTAGCTTGCACAGCAAAGTACAAAAGGAAATTCAGGATTTATTAAATCAGCAGAAAAACAACGACTGCGCTGCCACTCTTCGGTGCTACGTGCTGGATATATTAGAGTATCGGCTCTCCGAACTTCAACCGTTGATGAACCCCATTCAGTTGAGCCTATTTGAATGAGGGAGAGGCTAAGGTTTGTATTGAGCGCAATCCAAAGTCGTTGTAATCCATCAAAGAGATATATTCCTCTAATGCTGATGGGTATAGCGCCCCCTCATACCTCTGCTCCATTAGCATATCGCTCAGTTCAACCCTGCCCTGGAGCTCTATTTCTCTGAGGTTAAGAGAATCAGGGTAAAGAGTTTGGGGGGGATAAAGGTCTGCTAAAGGTATTATTATCAATGCTATCATAATGCTATCATAATGCTATACACTATATAGGGTATCTGGTATAGTGGGTGAATGAGCTCGACTAAAGACTTCATCACCAACCTCTTTGTTGAAATAGATGCCGAGCTGGATCGAGCGACGAATGAGCGCCGCGAGGAGGATCTACCGGGCATCAGACCACTTCACATCAGGGTACTCGGGCAGCTCTGCCTCCTGATGGATGAGCGAGGGTTAGCGCTAAATCCAGCCGCCACTCGAGATATGGATGCTCTCGTGGTCGGTGATGCTCCCGCTGTTGCAATTTTTCGAGCGGTACTGCGCCGTAGAGGCCTTATCTATGATGAGTTGAGTTCCGAAATCTGGCTTCCTGATGATGCGCTTTTCCTTCCTTCGTATTCATCGAAGAACCTCCAAGTAACCTATCTCGATCCGATTTCTGCTCTCACGAGTAAAGCAATAAAGGCACCAGAGAAAAACAGGTTCCTTGTCAGACGCGGTATTGAGCTTTTTGGCGAATCGCTTGAGCGGTCGATTGCGAGGTACGGAGGTAATATTTCTTATTTTCGAGGCGGAAGACTCTCTCTGTGATATGAAGAAGAAGCAATCACAATTCAATCAACAACGAGAGGAGCGAATCATCGGCTTTTTCGTTGCCAAGGGACTTCTGATCGCACCCCATATTTCGCCCAAAAGCTCTATTAAGATAGCTATCTCTGATGTGATTGAGGTGGGCCTGACCAAGGAACCACGGGTGCTCGAGGTCCTCCCCGCAGCGCTCCTCCACTTCCCACGCTCGTTTCTCGGTCACCACGAGATGCCACCGAAGCTCAAACAGGTCCTCGATAATATCCGGGCAGGGAAGCTCACCGGTCCAACTATCGGGGGAATCCGCTATGAGGCGATGCTCCGATGGGCAAACGAACCGCTCCCCGACAAGCGCACCACACTCGAAAAAGATCGCAAAGTGATGAAAGCTTTTCGACTAAAACGATCCGCCGTACAGAAACTCAAGGAAGGTGCGGCGGCGCTATGCATGAACGAGTCGGAGTACATTGAATCGTTGTTGTTGAGGGATTAGGGCCGTCCGAGGGATCTATCTAGAGATCTTCATGCCCTAAAATCTGTGTATCTATAAGCTAAAGAGATCCGAGCTTCTCCGCAAAGTGCAATACAAACGGACGGTGCGACTCGCGAAAATTGGCGATTCAGAACGGGAGCAATGACAGGCGCGACTTGTGAAACTATTCGAATTTGCCGTCATCGCTCGATTACACTCTTTTTTTCGACCAAAAAACGGAGCACGATCCCTCTTATGAGATACCACCGCACCATCAACATCCTGCAATCACACAACTTTATTCTTTTTGGCGCTCGGAGTACCGGAAAGAGTACGCTGATTTAGGACATCCTGGACATTTATGCCCCTGAGCTGAAGAGGTTAGGGGGGGAGCAGCGGCCGTGCAACAACAAAATAACCGCGTTCACTTTAATCTGTTTTTGTTAGATACTGTCGCGGCGTGAATCGGGGTGAGCGATATAGAAGAATTGTTAGCAGGGGTTCTGGCTGTATCGAGCAGTCTTTTTAGAGGGATGGGTATCATGAAACAACAGAGGGAAGTGGTTATTCTTACTGACCCAAATAACGTAATCGAGGAGGAATTCTCCCTCAACAGCTTAAATCAGCTCGTGGTCACAGGCTCGGAAACAGTGGTGGGCGGTCACACGGAAGATCAAATTATTGAGGATTTCTTGCGAAAGAAGGGTTTTTCGGTCCTCCTCCACAACTATACTGCAGATCTCGGGGAGGTAGACGATCCAATCGTCTTTATCGGGCGCAATTGGCCTTTAGAGAGTCAAGATCACAGTAGGTACCAAGAGTGGAAACAAAACCTTATTGAAAAACATCAAAACTCAGCGTTAAGGCTACCAATTTACAGCAACCTAGCTGGTCAGGGAGATGTTTTAGGAAAAGAACACCTAGTGCGTTTGTATGAGAATAGAGCTCAACTTGGGATATTAAGAGAACACCTCATCCCGACAACCTTCCTCGAGAAGGGAATGGCGCAAGATTTTCCCTATTGTGATCGTTACATGATAAAGCCGGTCGATGGACTCAGCTCCCTTGGGTCCAGTGTCGCAACACAGGCCAATTTTCTCGCTTTAAGCGAAAATCCGAGCGAAGAATATTCGAGCTCTGAATCCAAATTTATCGTCCAACCTCTTCTGACTATAAAAAAAGAGATTTCTTTCTACTTCGTCGATGGCGAGCTTCAATACTGTCTTGATTTTCCACCTAAGATACCGGAATGGCAGCCACCAATAGAATACAAACCCTCCTCAGCAGAATTGCAGGTAGCTCAAGGGTTCATCGAGTGGAACGGGATGGCCTCTGGAATCACGCGACTAGATTTTGGGAAGACGAACGAAGGAAAATTTTTATTACTTGAGATAGAAGACTTTAATCCTTACCTGTCTCTGCCCGATATTTCAGAAACTCTGCAGAAAAAAATGCTTGAAGCGATCGGAGAGTCGCTTGAGCGCTTCATCGGAGAGCAATCCTTCTAATTCCTACGGGTCGCTTCTTTACGCCCATTTTCGCGAGTGCGAGCTTTCGCCCCATGGCACGCACTTGAGCGCCCACTTATCGCTCTATCTCATCAGCATATCGCTCAGTTCAACCCTGCCTACCCAGACACTCCCCTCAACCCCAACTTACCTGCAATCCATCAAACCCCAGCTCCACCCCTTGAGGAAGCCGACTCATTGTGTCGTTGTAATCGACCGAGTGATCCGTATGTATCAGTATTGTTCTTGGGACCTGAAGCTTTTGGGCTAATTCGCACGCCTCGCTGATTGAGAAATGGGTGGGGTGGGGTGCGACTCGGAGACCGTCTAGGAATAAAACTTTAACTCCGCTGAGCTGCTCGATTGTTTCAGGGGGGATGTAGTTGCAATCGGTGGCATAGGCGATTGGGCCGAATCGGTACATCGTCACCGGTAGACGCCCGTGATAGACCGTCAGAGGAAGAAACGATAGGGGGAGTGGGCTTTCTTGCTCGTTGCTACCGGAAATGGTAACGGGTTCTCCCTCCGTAATGGTTCGAAGATCGAGTTGCGCGGTTTTTCCCTCGTAGAGGGGGTGCGGATTAAAGACGTAATTGAATACCGAACAAATTCCCGCTCTCGTTTCTGTTGATGCGTAACACGAGATTGCTCGGCGACTTGAAAAATTAAAGGCGCGAAGATCATCAATTCCCAAAATATGATCGGCGTGGGCGTGAGTGAAAAGCACTGCATCAACGTGATCGATACCAGCGCGGAGTGCTTGTTGGCGAAGATCTGGTCCTGCATCGATTAGAACGGAGAGTCCGTCGGAGGAGGCGATGTGTGCGGCGGCGCGAAGTCGTTTATTGCGCGGGTCAATCGAATGACACAAATTGCAGTGGCAACCGGCGAGTGGCACACCGGTGGAGCCGCCGCATCCAAGGAGAGTTATGGTATAAGTGATCGGAGGAGTTTTGGATTGCATATCGGTTTGCAACTATGCGAACGGTTCTTTGGGTTGGGAAGCCATCAGAACCTCCCATATTGAGCGTTGAATTCTGTAATTTTTATTTTCGTCGATCAACAACATCAACCCCTTTCGGATAGGTCACAACTAGATCTGTGGCGGCGAGATTGCCGTTCCAGGTAGGGTTAATGAGCCTAATCGTTGTTATGTTTCCTGCCTCATCTATAACCTCAGCACCCAGCGGGCGTAGAGTCTCGGGAGCGAGAGCAAGTTTGAGAAGACGTACACCTTGTTGAGATTTTGCATCTTTGGGGACGACCGAAATTATCGTGCCTCCTTCGCCTTTACACGACTCGAGAAGGGTAAAGTCTCGCTTCAGGTTTCCGAGTCCAAGTAGAAAGGAGACTGGTAGATCAGAGAGGAGGACACTCGAGGCAGCATCGACTATGACTTGCTTATCGGTCTCCTGATAAAGCACTACTTCGGAACCAGCGATACCGAACTCTTGGATTTCGGGGGATTCGTAGCGCCACCGCATTTTGCCCGGTTTTTGAAACCACACTCGCCCCGTGCTGACTTCCTGCACATCGAGCGCCGATAGATAAGCAACCTGCGCAAAAGATGCCTGAACAGTTGTCACCTTTGCGTACGATGCCTGTATCTTTTCGAGAAGGCGCGGGTCGCCCGCTGTTGCGATTCCCCCGCATGCAAACCGAGAATCAAGCTGCTGGGAATTGTGTTGCGGTGAATTCGGCTGCGGCGTTGATTCCGATTCAGCGTGAGCAGGGAGAAGACAGGCGAGTGAACCAATAAAAGCAAAAAATCCGCTAAAATATCGGCGTTGAGCCCTACCTCGCTTATGTGGATACAAATTAATCATCATCATGACTCCAGATAGGTGTTAGCCGCCAAGATTTAGTTAGCCGCAGAGATAATGCATCAGTTGAAGATAAGGCGCAAAGGAGTGCTCTTTAGCTTTGCGCTAACAACGCAAAGGGTCAGCCGCTCCATTATTCTCACATTCTCGAGTGCTTACAATCGTGTAGCCAAGGCCTGCTGGTTACCTTGCCTTCAGTCGGTTTAAAGGGCACGATTGAGGCAGTAATCCGCAATTTTTTTCTGGATATACCATGCGCCTCACGACCCCCGCCCAGGCTATCGCCGCTATTCCTTCTTCGTCGACCATCTTTATGCACAGCGCGGTCGCTGCGCCCGGTTTGTTGATTGATGCCCTGATGAATCGTGCTCGAGCTGGTGAATTACTCGATATGCGGGTGGTGCAGATTCACACCGATGGGCCTGCACCGTATGGCGATCCGGAATTTGCCGATATTTTCAGAACGACCTGTTTTTTTGTTGGTGGAAATTTGCGGAAGGCGGTTGCTGAGGGGCGCGCCGATTACGCACCCGTTTTTCTGAGTGAAGTACCCGCGGTGTTTCGTTCAGGCGCAGTACCAGTTGATGTCGCGCTTATTCATGTATCGCCCCCCGACCGCCACGGGTATGTATCGCTGGGGACCTCGGTGGATGTTTCTCTTGCTGCGATTGAATCAGCAAAGCTTGTAATCGCTCAGATAAACCCGTGCATGCCACGAACACACGGCGATGGAATTATCCCCGTCTCGATGATTCATTACGGAGTTGAGTGCGATGTGCCGCTCCACGAAATAAAGACTCCCAAAATCACGGAGGTAGAATCAGCGATAGGACGCCACGTTGCGAGTCTGGTTGAGGATGGTGCAACGATACAGATGGGGATCGGTTCAATTCCTGATGCAACGCTTAGCTTTTTGACATCTCATCGCGATCTTGGAATCCACACTGAGATGTTTTCTGAGGGTCTTATTCAACTCGTCGAGAGTGGTGTAGTGACAGGTGCTCACAAGCGTGTATTGCCTCACAAGATTGTGGGGAGTTTTTTAATGGGGAGCCGCCGACTATACGATTTTGTGCATGATAATCCGAGTGTCATGATGCTCGAGAGCTCGTTCGTAAACGATACCGCGGTAATACGGCAAAATCCGCGCGTTACTGCTATAAATAGTGCTATCGAGGTTGATATTACTGGCCAAGTTTGTGCCGATTCAATCGGAACTCGCCACTATTCCGGTATTGGTGGACAGATGGATTTTATGCGTGGCGCGACCCTTTCGGAGGGCGGAAAAGCGATTATTGCGATGCCATCGACAACAGCATCGGGAGTAAGTCGTATCGCCGCAACCCTCAATCAGGGCGCAGGTGTTGTCACCACAAGGGGACACGTTCGGTATGTCGTAACCGAGTATGGAGTAGCAGAGCTTTATGCAAAGCCACTTCGCCAGCGAGCCAGAGCACTCATAAATATCGCACACCCCGCACACCGAGAAACGCTCGAACGACAGGCTTTTGAGCGTTATCATGTTTTGCCAGACTCCCTGTAATCTGCGCTCTGCCTCCCTCCCTGCATATCTTTCTTTAATCCCCCCCCTAAAGGATATTCGATGACCCATTCCTCACACTCTACTGAGCAATTCTTGGGATGCCATATTTCAGCTGCTGGAGGGCTCACAAAGGCTCTTGAAAGGGCTGACGCGGTCGGTATCAACACGATGCAGATTCACCCCTCGCCGCCGCAACGGTGGAACAGCAACCCATTTCCCGCGGGTATAGAAACCGCATACCTTGCCGCAAAGAAGGACTCCTGCCTTAAGAAAGTGTTTTTTCATGGCATTTATCTTATTAATATCGCGAGCCCCGACGATAAAAAACGTCATCTTGCTGAACTTTCCCTCGCGCACGACCTCCAGCTTGCTGATAGAATAGAAGGAGAGGGGGTTATATTTCACGTTGGAAGTCTCAAAGATGAACCTTCGGAGGCGGTTGGTTATCAGCGAGCGGCTGATTCGATAGTCGCTGCGCTAAACCGAGCAGGAGGTGGTGCGCCACTTATTCTTGAGGTCTCTGCGGGGAGTGGAAAAATCATCGGCTCTCGCTTCTCAGAGCTGGCTGCGATTTACGACCTGACCGATCGTCATCCGCGAATTCGTTTTGCGCTTGACACGCAACATCTTTGGGCGAGTGGGTACGATCTTCAGAACAATCTCTCCGGATTATTGGATGAGATTCGATCTACTGTGGGGCTCAGTGCGATTGCAGCGATTCACCTTAATGATAGCCGTTCAACGCTCGGCAGCCACGTTGATCGTCACGAAGATCTTGGAAAAGGGACGATTGGGTGGGATACCCTAAAGTCGGTGGTGACGCACCCCGAACTGCGCCACATACCTTTTATTCTTGAGACTCCCTCGCTCAAAACCGACGAGGGTGTCGCTGAGCAGATGGCGCAGCTGCGGGTAATGGCGAACTGATAGAGATCAGTGATCCCCCAGCGCGCGCCACAAATTGTACCATTTTGACCGCCGAGGATCCCAGATGGTGCAAAAGACCCTATCGAGAAAACTTTATTTTCTCTGAGGGTTTTTTAGGGATTATGCGCTTTTTGAGGAATCACAATGTTTACGATAGCTCTCTTTGGTGCAGGAAAAATTGGGGAAGCTGCCGTGGCGCTTCTTGGCCAATCTCCCCGTTACTCGATACGAGTCTGCGATGCGCGTATTGAGCGAGCGCAAGCGGTTGCTACGCTCTCACCACGAGCATCGGCTCATCAACTTGACCTTGCAGATGAAACGGCGACCGTTGATATTCTGCGGGGATGCGATGCGGTCCTTAGTGCCCTTCCTTTTAGCGCAACCCTCGCCGTCGCTGACCGAGCGGTCGCGTTAGGGGTCCACTATTTTGATCTAACCGAGGATGTTGCAACCGCTCAAACGATCTTCGAGCGGTACAATAAAGCCTCTTCCATCTGCATGCCTCAGTGTGGTTTAGCCCCCGGCTTCATCAGCATCGCAGGGGCTCATTTAATGAACTCATTTGATTCTCTTGATTCGGCGACTCTTCGTGTAGGCGCGCTCCCGATCTATCCCTCAAATCGGCTTAAATATAACCTAACCTGGTCAACCGAGGGGCTAATCAATGAGTATATCCGCGACGGTCGGGCGATAGCAGATGGGAAAATAACGAGCACTAAAGCGCTCGAGGGGTACGAGCGATTCACTATTGATGGTGATGAGTATGAGGCGTTTAACACATCGGGAGGGCTCGGCACCCTGGCTCAATCGTTTGAGGGCAAAATTCGCTCATTAGAGTACAAATCAATTCGGCATATTGGTCACTGCGAACTGGTAAAATTTTTACTTCACGATCTAAGATTCAGCTCTGATCCTGATACTCTCAAACATGTCTTTGAGAGAAGCATTCCAACGACAGCCCAAGATCGGGTTATCGTATTTGCAGAGGCAACCGGCATCGCTGATGGATGGTTGCGGCAGAGGACCTATGTGAGCACTATCTATAATCGGGTGGTCAACAAGAAGCACCTAAGCGCAATCCAGCTCACAACCGCTGCGTCAGCGATTGCGGTAATCGATCTCTGTCTATCAGGAGTGGTTGTGAAGCGAGCCGGATTTCTTCGTTCAGAGGAAATTTCGCTTCTCGATTTTCTTGATAATGAATTTGGAAATCACCTGAAAGATGCTCGTGCGCTGTCAGGAATCAGTTTGTAGAGGTTTTAGTTTGGGGGGATGAGGCAGTGAACCTAACCGCTGCAGAAAACCTCTTTGGGATTTTTGTATTGAGCGCCACTTGCGAGGCTTAAAGGCTTTGGCGCTCCTTTTTGTTACTGTTCGGTTTAGGAACTCGACCGTAAACTGCGCATTGTCAAAAAGAATGCTTGTTGCTCAGGCGTCATACTATCGGCTAAATATTGACACCTCTTTTGGTATATAGCTTTTGTCGTTCGCAAATTTGCGACTACAAAAAATGAAAAAGGAACGGACAAGAGCAAGGGAATAACACGAATTAGTGGAAGCGGGATATCTCTTACCGCGTCCCCCCATAAAACTAGTCCACGATTAACTTTTTGTATGAAAGACGCAACAGCCTGCAGAAAAGTTGGGGTAGGGTAAAAATAGAACGAATCCCTTACTGCGAGAAAGGCGGTAAAAATTGAGCGAGCGTATATGAGAAACAAAACTAAAGAAGCAACCTGAAACGCGGAAAAAACCGCTACGCGGAGGTAGTCGCTTCGTTCTAGTATTGCCGTGTCCTCTCGTATATTCGAGCTGTTAATCACAGGAATCAGGCCTCCTTATTCTCGTTATGTTCGATATCCACAGTAACTTAGGTGTACCGCTTCTTGACTAAGAGGGGTAGCACGCGACCGTTACTTATTAAGATAAGCGATCCAAAATTGCTAAACAACAATCTATTGAAATAGTAATTATACCGAGTGACAACACGAACAAGATAAGAGAGAAAACGTGGGTTATAAGCGGGGTTCTGTCCTTTTGTTGCCAAAATGGCTGTTCATTCGTCTAGGCGCGCCGTTGCCGGTGCGCTCGAGCGGCGTGTTTGGAGCGTAAGGGCGAGCAACCCCTCCTCCGTGGGAGGATACTCCGTTCCTACCTTGCATCAGCTGGGGTTTACCAAGCCGGATGGTTACCCATCCGCTGGTGGGCTTTTACCCCACCGTTTCACCCGTGCGATGTAGCCTAGGCTACATCGCCGGTCTTCTTTTCTGTGGCACTTTCCCCCGGTTACCCGGAGCCGCCGTTAACGGCCAACCTGCTCTGTGAAGCCCCGACTTTCCTCTCGTTCTTAAAAAGAACCAGCGAACAGCGGCCCACGTTTTCAGCCTGTGACTATAGCGCACCTTGGCTGGCGCGGCCACTATTCGGGATGGGCTCAAGGGGAGAATGAGGTATTGGTGAGGAGAAAGATGCTCGTTTTTTTCGTAACTATTCAGCCCACATTTTTAAAGGAGTCATTTGAAAGACATAAAAAGCATGAAACGCAGTGGTGATTTGGGTGGCTCGACTCGCTCAACGCTCGTCGGCAGTTTTTTGCTGAATAGTTAGTTGTTTCCCCCCGGCGG
>Ga0114972_10000214_pt1 | contig 41566 bp, 58 predicted proteins | sample M_140807_EF_Meta_FD_87354 | JGI IMG/M metagenome (GOLD analysis project Ga0114972, IMG submission 87354) | Freshwater microbial communities from Lake Montjoie, Canada to study carbon cycling - M_140807_EF_MetaG | ecosystem: Environmental > Aquatic > Freshwater > Lake | place: Lake Montjoie... | reverse complement strand
TTTTTCCAATGAGGTGAAAAAGATAAATGAATCAGGCGTTTATCTTGCACAAAAAGACGCTTTTGCGTGGTGGGTCAAAAAAGAGTGGCGTGGATTTGAGGCGGACTGGTATTTGAAAAACCAAACAGGGGGAGTTAAAACAGAATACAAAAGAAAAGAAACAATCGAGGAGTGCATGGCTAGATTGTCTAAAAGTGAAAGTGCAAGGGCAGAATTGGATGTAACACCGCCAAAGAATGGCCTAGGCTTGCCAGTTTTTGATGATTTTGATAGTGATAACCCATTCACATACTATAAAAAAAATAAAGCCTAAAAACGGCGTTAAAATCGAAAATAGAGCATATCGAGTAACGGCGCGATATGGTTAACAAAATTTAGGGGGAAACAAAAATGACTAGACGTGACAAAATAAAACACCTTGTAACTGTATTATTTACCAAACATAACAAAGACTTATCGCTAGTAACAGAGCCATTGTTAGAAATTTGGGAAGCGTGCTTGCATCAAGTTGGCGACAAAGGTTTAGAACGTGCCATGCGCCACAGATTTGGCAAGTTTATGCCATCAGTTGATGAGGTTGAGATTGTTGGCTTGGATCTTGACGACTTTATACTGGCTGAGCGCATAGAAAACGCTTTCGATTTAGACGCGAAAGGCAAGCTAGAAACTTTGAATAACAAGTATTTTTACCGCGCGTTTTTGAAAAAAAAGCCTTTTCTGTCCAACGAAAAGGACAGAAAAAAACAGTGCGAAGTGTTGCGCGAAACAATCTTTAAAATGATGGATTACGGGTGTGCTGAAATACCAGCCGCATTGATTGAATCAGAATCAATTATGCCAATTTCAAAAGAAAAACAAGCTGAAAACCTTGCCAAACTTAAGCAACAATTGCCAAACTTATTCAAGACATTACATTAAAAAAAGGGGTAAAAAATGATTAATTTAAAACAAATTAAAAAACTGGCAAAAAATGGTGATGTTGAAGCCCAATATACCTTGGGTAAGATGCACTACAACGAAGAAATAGACGATGGATGTATGGCTGACGCGGAGGAATGGCTAAAAAAAGCTGCCGAACAAGGGCATATACTGGCGGCAGTAACGCTTGGAGATTGTTATGCTCACGGAGAACACGATGGCGAGCTACGTGACGAGGCTGAAAAGTGGTATAAAGTGGCTGCCGAAAAAGGACACCCCGACGCGCAATTTATGATGGGGTATATGCTGGGACCGGGAAGTATTTCTTACACTAATCCAGAACCTAGCAACCCTGCAGAATCATTGAATTGGTACCATAAATCAGCCGAACAAGATTATGCGCCTGCACAATATGCGCTATACAAAATATACAAATACGGGGAAATAGGGGTTAAGGCAAACGAGACCGAAGCCGTGCGCTGGATAAAAAAAGCGGCGGAACAAGGCCATGCCGATGCGCAATATTGGCTTGGCCATATGTATGAGAACGGCGAAGGAGTGGAACAGAGTGATGTCGAGGCTTTTCGCTGGTACACCAAAGCCGCCGAGCAAGGCATGGAGTTTGCGGAGCTTTGGTTAGAGAGTCAAAAACGGATAGCTATGTATAAAAAGAAACGTCTGGAGAGCGAGAAGTGAATAAACACTTACAACACTTTAAAAACATACTGTTATTTATTGGAGTCGTGGCTTTAATTGTCCACTCAATAATTACACACCAACACATTAAAGCTATTGAATCAAATAACAAAGTTAGCCATGAACTTGTAGAAGCAATTAAAGAGAACAACAAGAAAAAACTATGACCGCGTTTTATAATTTGCTTAGGCACCAGCAACTTTAGCAATAAAAACAAACTTTTAGGTGTTGTTGGGAGCGAAATAGGCACCATCCCAATACAAGGCGATTTGTTTCATGTTGACAAGCAGATTGAATTAACCGCTAATCAAACCGAATCAGGTAGAAGGCGTGTATTAAACTTGACTAAAAAAGACTTTTTTTAAGTAGCACGCTTGACAAACCGCAATGCACTGATTAAAATTCAAACGTCGCCATTATCTTTTACTCTCTACTTAATCAAATTTTTTGTTTATGTTGATTGTTAACCGATTTTCAGCGTGGCGACACAGATTTTGAGGCTAGCATGGGTGCGCCACGCTTTACTCGCAAGACTTAATTACTCTTGCGACAGCAATGCGGTTGTAGTTTTGGCATAATTAACCAAAGCAAACCGTAGGTTTAAGGTCGATTCCTTTTTAGCTTCACCGAGCAAAAAAATAGTTTGCAAGAAAGTAAAATTAGTGTATAATCGGTTTTGTTGGTGTGATGCCCGACAAAATAAGCCTTTTTAAACTAGTAGTCTGTTGGGTAACCATTCCCTGCATCACCAGACTACTATTTTAAGAGGGCTTTTTTCATGGCTAAAACACAAATATTCAAGGATTACAAATCTTTTTTAAAAAGGGAAGATAAGTCTATCAATGGGGTAAACAGATATTTTGCAAAAAGGTATGGTATTGACTTAGATTTGGACAACGGGAATAAAGGTTGTTGGAATTGTGTGGATTGTTGGGATTGTTGGGATTGTGTGCGTTGTGTGGATTGTGGGGGTTGTGGGGGTTTAAATGGAGAAAATCATGGCTAAAACAAAAGAGTATGTAGAAGCAGGCAGTATACACAAAGACTGCGGCGGTATTTATAGAAAAAATGGTAGTTGTAGTTGCAATATAAGCCCCCCGTGTTCCGTATGCACAAGCGTGGAGCTTATTTGCCAAAAGTGTGACTTTGTACTAGAGCAGGAAGATTATGATTATATTCCTGATCGGGATATATTAAGTACACCGCCCAGCAAGCCTGTTGTTAAAAAAAGTACAGAATGTGAAAAAGAAACAGATGACGGGACAAAATATTATGTTGAGAAATATTTTGACACTTATCCTGACGGAGTTATTAAGAAAAACTTAACCAAATCAGAAGCAAAAGCTTTCGTTTCAATGCAAGAGCGAGGCGATAGAATGGTAGGCCGTGGGTATAAGGTGGTCTATTATATTAAAAAAGAAATCAACGGTTTAACAGATTTAGAGCATCAAGAAAAAATCGCAAAAGACGGCGACGTGGTTTGTGTGGATTTAACTGGAGGTTTAAATGATTGATTTTAAAAAATACTTTAGCGGATGCAAGTTAACGAAACGCCAACGCCGACTAATTAGAAAAAGCGTTTGGAAGCTAACAGATTATTTTGAGTTTCCAGAAGAAATACCTCTGCAGATTGGGTATATTTACAACGATACTGATGGTTTTTATGGCGTAAAACCAAACAAAACTCGTGCCGAAAAATTTATAAAAATGTCTGCTGAAAAAGGTTCGCACCTTGGAATGGAGGCTTATGGTCTTTGGCTTTATGACAGAGGTTATTATAAGGCCGCGCTGAATTGGCTAGAGAAGAGCGACACTTTTAACGATTTTGATTTTTTTGAAGAGCTTAACGAGAAAATCGCTGAACAAAAAAACAAGGCTAGTTATGAACTCAAACCCCAAAAAAACATTCAATACTATTAAAAACAGAGAGGGATTGTAATGAAAGTTAAAGATTTAATATAAAAGTCTTGATGATGCTTATAAAAAACTTTTGCAATTAAATGGAGAGTGAAATGAATTTAGCAGAGCAAGTAAGGCACATGCACGATATAAGGACGCATTATAGGCTTGCGCGTATTGACTCCGACCTAGAATCGGAACTTAAATACTATGTCACGCATACGTTAAACGCCGCAGTTTACTTTTTAGACATGAATGACGATTACGAGCCAGAAACGTTTTTAGGGAAAATAGATTGGTTTGCCTGTCGAAATAAGTCACATTCTGACGCTGAAAAGGTAGCCAAGAAGCACGGATTTATAACTGAATTGGTAGGCCTTGAAGATGTTCTCGGGTTTGAGCTGGCATACCCAATAAAAGCACTTAAAATAACTTGGGATTAAAAATGGGTTAATAAATAAAAAAAAGGAATTACAATGACAACAATCGCTTTTGATGGTAGGTTTCTTGCTTCTGACAAGCAAGCAACCTCTAATTCAACAATCGTAGAAAATAATGCAAAAAAACTGTTCATGCCGTCAAAAAATGACAATTGGCGATTAAATGGCTATAAAATAGTTGCATTTGCAATTTGCGGAAACCAAGGATGTGAAACGGAAATTAAAGACGCTTTAAACATAGAAGGAAACGGTTTAACTTACAAAACAGAACTTGTTGAAATCAGTGATTTTGGGTTAATGGCAATTACTGATGATTTACGTTGCATTCATGTCAACAAAGAAAAAGATAAAAAAACAGCTATTATTTGCGAAATTGAAAATAAAAATTATGCAATGGGCTCAGGTTCAGCATTTGCGAATTCTTACTTGAAAATCAATATGTCAGCGCAAGATGCCGTTTTTTATGCTTCAAAATTGGATGTTTACTCAGGCGGTGGCGTTGACGTAATTGATCTTTTCAAACTTGAAGATGGTATATTTACGTATGAACAAGAAATTATTGACAGATAACTTATTTTAGGTTAACATGATTTCTCTTTTAAATTCCCAAATTAAAAAGTTTAGACAGCCCAGACCCTAAAAAGTTTGGGCTTTCTTTTTGTTTAATGTATACTTTAAATGTAACTTACTAATTTTTAGGTATAAAAATGCCGATTCCGTACATGGGCAGTAAAGCCAAAATCGCTGAAAATTTAATGAATGAAATAACGCTTAACAACCCACAAGCAGATACGTTTATTGACCTCTTTGGAGGCGGTGGCGCAATGAGCGAGGAAGCGTTACGCAGAATGCAATTTAAGCGCGTGATTTACAATGAATTAAATGCAGGCGTGGCCAACCTTATGCGAAAAATACAGGTAGATGGAATAACGCCAGAATTTTATGAATGGGTGAGCCGTGACGAATTTCAAGAAATTAAAAACGGCGATTGTTGGAGGGCTGGATTGATTAAAACCTGTTGGAGCTTTGGCAATAATCAGAAGTGTTATTTATATGGTAAAGATGTAGAATATTACAAAAAAGCGTACCATGATTTAGTTGTGAGTGGCCTTGATACGCGTGATTTTATGCAAAATTATGCGCAAGAGTATGTGCTGAAAAAGCATGGCATAAATGAGCCTTGCATTATAAATATGCCAACCGCAAATAATATTCAACAAAGACGCTTGCAAGTACGGGGCGATTTAAATAAGTATGAAAAATCTTGTAAACTAACTCAAATTAGGCTATTGCAACAATTGCAACACTTGAAAAACTTGGAAAGCTTGCAAAACTTGCAAAACTTGCAAAACTTGGAAAGCTTGGAACGCTTGCAAAGCTTGCAAAGCTTGCAAAGCTTAAACGTGCTTGAAACGTTCAATCAAAACGCTTTTGAGTTTGACTTAAGCATTTATTATAAGGATAAAACTGTGATTTATCTTGACCCACCTTACGCAGGCACAAAGGAATATCAAGAGAAAATGCAGGCCAACATTGACCACTTTGCAAGCTTAGGATTTACTGTTTATTTAAGTGAATACAAAAACCCTAATCCTGACTTATGGCAAGAGGTTTTTAGTACTGAAAAACGCGATACAATGTCACAAAATAAAAGCAGGGTAAAAATAGAAAGATTGTTTAAAAATGTCATACGACCTAAAGTCAATTAAAAAGCAATTTGCAGAAAAAGGCGTTTTTTACACGCCATTAGAATTGGCAAATAAGCTTAAAAATTTGGCTGGAATAAATAATATAATAAGCGTTTATGACCCAACCTGTGGCCGTGGTGGTTTGCTAAGCGTATTTAATGATTGTGTAAAAAAGTACGGCGTTGAAATTGACCAGAACGCAGTTAATGATTGTAGCTACTTAAAAAATTCAAATATTAAACATGGTGACACTTTAGAGCTTGACCATTTTGAAGGGTTAAGCTTTGATTTAGTAATAGCAAACCCGCCTTTTTCAGTAAAATATGACCCAGAAAAATTTATAAATTACACGGAATGTCCAACTGTACCCAGCAAATCAAGAGCGGATTATGCGTTTATTTTGCATTGCCTTGATAAAATATCAAGCGATGGCGTGGCCGTGGTTTTGAATGCAATGGGCGTTACTTACCGCTTAGGACGTGAGGGAGAAATTAGACAATGGCTATTACAAAACAATAAAATAGAAAAAGTTGTTTACTTTGATGGAAACACTTTCGTAGATACAAAAATACCAACCGTTGCTTTTGTTATGCGTAAGAATCGCAATTCAAATAACGTTACTTTTTTATGCGATAAAACAAATAAATCAAAAAATATTACACTTAAAGAAATACAAAGCAATGATTACAATTTGAGTAAAAATTTATACTTACCAGATGATATTATTGAAAAAGAAAAAATAGACCCATTCCAGCTTGAAATAGATATTCAAGACAAGATAATAAAAGCACTTGATGCACAAATAAAAATAACAAAAACGATTGTTGATAATTTTGGCTTAGATAAAAAACATTTGAAAGATTTTTTAAATAAAATTCAACAGGTTGTAGATAAATATAAGGAGTGAAAAATGGCGCTTACAGCAAAACAAGAAGCGTTTTGTCAAGCAATCGCCGATGGATTGAGCCAAGCCGATGCTTATAGACTGGCTTATAACGCAGCAAAAATGAAGCATGAAACAATACAAAAAAGAGCATCAGAATTAATGAAGCACGGGGAGGTTAAGGGTAGGGTTCAAGAGCTAAATAGTAAGCTTGAAAATAAGCAATTGTGGACTCGTGAGCAGTCAGTTACAACAATCATGCTCGGCCTTCAAACAGCTAAAACTAATAATAAGCCCATGGAAATTTTTAAGGGCGTTGAGTTGCTTAATAAAATGTTTGGGTATGATGCACCGACTAAACACGATGTTGATGTAAAAGCATCGATAAATTCAAGAATAATTGTTGTCGAGGCGGTAGCTCCAAAGGATTATGACAATGAAGCCACAGATACCGATTAAGCTTGCTGAATCTTTTAAAAATATGCACACAAACCAATACGACACAATAGTTTGGCATGGCGGGCGAGGTTCTGCTAAATCGCAAGCGTTGGCATTGGTCGGATTGCTAGAGTCTTACATGGACGATGGAATTATTTTATGCGCTCGAGAAATTCAAAAATCAATCAATGACTCGATCTATGCGTCCATTGTGTCCTGCATCAAATGTCACGATTTGGAAGATGAATTCCACGTGATAAATACAGAAATCATCAATAAAATTACAGGCGCAAGGTTTACGTTTTCTGGTTTAAAAACAAATATATCAAGTATAAAATCGATTAACAAGCTAAGGGTTGTTTTAGTTGATGAAGCGGAAAACGTAAGCCAAAATTCATGGGATGTAATTAGACCAACGCCTCGTTATAACAATACGAGATTGTACGTTGTATTCAACCCACGCTTTGAAACAGATCCAACGTGGAAAGAGTTTTGCAAAGAAAAAGACGATAACACTTTAATAACAGAAATAAATTGGCGAGATAATCCGTGGTTTCCAGCGTCATTAGAAAAGCAAAGGCAAAGAGCATTAAAAGGCGACCTAGACAGGTATAATTGGATTTGGGAAGGTGGTTTTTTAAGAGTATCAAACAGTTCAATTTTAGGTAAAAATCTTGATTATAGATATTTTGAAGTAGATGAAAGTTACGGCCAACCTTTAATCGGTATTGATTGGGGGTTCGCCCAATCGCGCAATGTGGTTGTTGAGTGTTATGTTAAAGGCCGTGACCTGTACGTTTACAAGTGCGGAATTGGTGCTGGTGTGTCTGTTTTAGATACCCCGTCTTGGCTTATTAGGCACGTGCCACTTGTTAAAGAAATTGTCAGTTATGCCGACTGTGCAAGACCTGAAATTATCGATCACGTTAACCGTTCGCTATTCCAACGAAACAACCCAATGATTAATCCTGTTAAAAAAGGTGCTGGTAGCGTCGAGCAGGGTGTTACTTTTCTGTTATCATTTGATAAAATAGTTATAAATACAAAAGCTTGCGAGACCAATCAAATGTATAATGATATGATTAGTGAGCTGAATGGTTACAGCTATAAAGTAATCGACAAAAACACACCGCAAGAGGTCGTTACAAATCAGATACAAAAGGGGAGCGATGACGTGGCCGATGCCATACGTTACGCGCTTGAGCCTATAATCCACAAAGCCGATACAAAGAGTTTCGCTTTCGCAACGGGATAAATAATGAATATTTTTGAAAGATTTGTAGATAAGGTTTTTGGCAGGACTGGCAATAAGCGTGGGCTACAATCCGCAGAGTTTACGTTCGAAACAGAGCCAATCAACTTTCGCGCGAAATATTCCAAGGGTATGTCAATACCAACGCAAGCGGTTAACAAAGTAGCAAGCGCGGTTAGTTCGATGCAGCCAAAAGCGGTGAACGGAGAAGGCGAAGCGATTAAGCATAAATTGCTCGATGTCTTGCTTAAAACGCCAAAAGGTTACGAGGCATTGATGTTTAAAGTGAGCGAGGATCTGCATTGGGGCGGCTATGCGCTTTTAGTGTTTGTCGGCAACTCCAACTCAGAGGCTTCAAAGGTAGATTACATCAAGCCTGAAAAGGCTACATTTTCGCTGAATGCTTATGATGAAATAGAATACATCACGATAATCAACGAAAAATATTCAGATACTTATTACGACAAAGATGGACGTTATTTGAGCAATGACGGACTTAAAGAGCTTGTTTTGATTAAAACACAGACAGAATTACCGATTTTGAAGCAGGTTGAAACAGAAATCTCAATATTAAGCGATGGCCTTAATAGAAACGGGGCATTGCTTCAAAACGCGGGTCGGCTGTCGATGGTATTCAGCTATCAAGACAATGCAAGCGCGGACGAAACAGAAGCACGAGCGGCGGCAATAAACCGCATGGTTCGTGGAAAAAACTTTGGGGGCGTTGCGGTAACTTCTGGTATGGGCGCGCCTGTGGATATTAAAGAGTTCGGCCTAAGCCCACGCGACATGGACTTTAATGCGCTTTATGATCTATGCAGGAAAGAGGTGTTTTTAAGCTGTGGCGTACCAATTGCACTGGTATCAAGCGAGGCAAGTACTTATAACAATATGGCCTCTAGCTCATCAGATTTTTACACTGGCACGGTTGTGCCTATGGCCAATTACATACTCAAACATATAAGCAGGGTTAACTCCTATCGTGCAAAGGATGAAGTTACGATTGTGTGTGATACGTCTGAGATTGACGCAATCAAGATACAATCTGCGCAGGTTGTTAAAGTGCTGGATGAGTCAAAATCAATCACGGTCAATGAAAAACGAGCAATACTAGGCTATGAAGCCATTGATGGAGGGGATGCTTTACTTGTTGAATCGCGTTACGTGCCGATTGATGAGTTAGGGTTGGTTGAGCCGAGTGCCGGTAAGGATAAGGATAAGGATAAATGACTTCAGAGCAAGAAGAGCAAGATAGGCTTGATCTTGAGTTGCTTGCGTTACTTCTAACCTATCCGGCAATTAAGTTAATCGATTTGAATTACGGACGGACTTTATCCCAAGCGGATATTGACAAAGCAACTAAACAATTGGCCGATGCACGGCTTTACGGATGGGATTATGTGAAAAACAACTCAATCGATGCAAAGCTGGGCGAAAAAGTCTACAATTCAAACGATGCACAAGCTTGGGCGATCGCATCAATACCTTGGCTCATTCAATCGCGTGACGAAATTGCAAATCAAGCGATTGAATCCTATGATGAAAAATTGACAATTGAAGAAAAAGACCGTATCGTTCAAAAAACGCTCGATACACGCAGGCAAGGACGCGCTGAATCGTATGCTAACACTGCTGTAAATCAATCAGTCGAGATGGCAAAGTTTGGATTAGTTGGCTTGCTAGCAGGGGTTGGCCTAAAGACAGCAAAAAAGACTTGGCGAACGGTTGGAGACAAAAAGGTGCGAAATTCTCACGAAAAAGCAAATGGCCAAAGTGTTGGATTGACAGAATTTTTCGAGATTGGCGGTTATGATATGATGCACCCAAGAGACATTAGAGCACCTTTAAAAGAGACCGCTAACTGCCGATGTTCAACTGTTTACAATATAAAATGGAGCAAATAATGGATGCAAAGAACGTAAGCATACCAAATGGTATTTTTAAAGAATTCCCAAACGCGACAAATTTAGAGCAAATCTTAGCAATGATTAATGAGAAAGTTGCTGAGGGCGGCACGGGTGGATCAACAACCGTAAGCGTGGGTACAACCACGACGGGCGAGGCTGGTACGGATGCAAGCGTTTCGAATAGCGGCACGGCAACCGCCGTTGTGTTGGATTTCACGATACCCCGTGGCAATCAAGGCGTGAATGGCGTGAATGGCGTGAATGGCGTGGACGGTGCGGATGGTGCGGATGGTGCGGATGCAGTAAACCCTATCTTTTCAATAGGCGACGTGACGCAAGGAGCGACCGCAAGCGTATCAGTGACTGGAACGTATCCAAACTTGGATCTTAATTTTGTTTTAGTGAAGGGTGATACAGGCGCACAGGGGCCACAAGGTATACAAGGGATACAAGGGCCGGCATTTGTACCAGCAGATGGTTCAATCGTTCGCGCAAAGCTTGAAACGCAGTTGCTGAACGAAATAAAACACGACCAAGCCGTAATCACATGGACAGGCAGCCAAACGGTCAATAACAACGTATCGTTTAACATTGTCTCTTTGCTAACCAACGCTTCAATCACGCGCAATACAATTGGCCTTGTTTTGAATGAAGCGACTGACTTGTTTACATTAACTGCGCGAAATTATGATGAGAACATAAGAGTTGTTTGCAGGTTAAATGGCACAATTGGTGGTACAGCAGGTACACCGCGTGAGTTTTTTGTAGAATTAACTAGGCCCGGAGTTGCTGGGGCGTTGCTGATACGTGATACGATAACGAAAATAAACGACTCAAACATCAACAACAGACAGGTAGCTTTCGATACGTATGTTGTTGGTGGAACAACAGATTTATTTTTCACCCAAGGTTTTGAAATAAAAATCAACAATAACTCAACGCAAACACTCACCCTAACGGGCTTTACGTTGTTATTTTTCGGTTAAAAGGTTAAAAACATGATAATCAAAAAATCATTTGAAATTAAAAGCATAGGCGGAGACGGCGGCTTTAAGTGGGAGGGCTATGCTTCTGCTTATGGCATCGTTGATACTTATGATGACGTTGTCGAAAAAGGGGCATTTGCAACGCAAAAAGGACAAACAATCCCAGCTTACTTGGAACATCAAACAGAAATCGGCAAGATTAAAATAATCGGGGAGGACGATTACGGCTTGAAAGTTGCTGGTGAGTTACCACCTGACGACATCCAAGATCCCCGAGTAGGCAAGTTATCTGAGCGGTTAAGATGGTTGATGCGTGATACAGAAACAGGTTCAATCGAAATGAAAATGAGCGTTGGCTTTTATCTTAGAGACTTTGTTAATGAAAAATCAGGCGATAAAAACATACGACGCATTACAAAGGGCGAGCTTGTCGAGGTATCACTTGTTGCTAACCCAGCAAATGCTGGCGCGATTTTGACTGATTACAAAAGCGATAACGTATTGACTGTTGATGATTTTGAAGGGTTGGATATCCGTGAATTTGAGCGAATTTTAAGAAGCGGCCAACCTTTATCTAAAGAGTTATCTAAACGTATCGCTTCGATCGCAAAAAAAGATACGCAAAATTTTGAAGTAAACGTAAAAGCAATTGCTGATATTTTTGCTAAATACACATAGACGGCGTGATGCTGTGCATTAAATGGCGTGATGCCAAACTTAAACTTAAACTTAAATTAGGAGCTTATTATGAGCGCAGAATTAGTAACTGAAATTGAGAAAAACCTTAAAGCTTTGCATGAAAAGCACGATACAACGAGTTCTGAATATAAAACAATGCATGAAAAAATCAAGTCTGATGTAATTGAACTTGCAAAATCAACGCAAATCGCAGAGCTTGCAAATAAATCTCATTTAGAGCGTATTGAAGCTTTAGAGCAACGCATCGCTGAAACAAAATCAAGCCGTGATGTTAAGCCAGAAGACGTTTTATCTGTAATTGATAAAGTTGTTGCAAAATCACGCGGACAAGTTGAGTTTGCAGAGCTTGTGACAAAAGCCCAAACAGCAAGCCAAGCATCTTTTGGCGGCGTTTTGGTAAATGAAGATATTGTTAGTAACATTATAGTGTCATACATCAAAGACAGTTCGCCCATGATGCAATATGCAAACGTTGTGACTATCCCACGTGGCAGCTCAAGCATCAAACTTGCCAAGAAAACTTTAAACCTTGGTGCTAAATTTAAAGGCGAGTTACAAACTGGCGGAGAAACAAGCGCAAGCTATGAAACGGTTAGCGTGAATCTATCGCGGATTGGAGCTAGCAACGTAATTACTGAGGAGTTGCTTCAAGGTCAATTATTAATCAATGAATCTACTATTTCTCGTGATTTGTTGGACGACATTAGTTATCAAATTCAATACGCAACATTGCGCGGTGATGGGTTATCTAAACCAAAAGGCTTGCTAAAAGAAAAATTCTTGTTGGATACAGCATACCCTTCGAATGGTCAATTAACACCAACCCCAGCACCGACAAAAGTAACTTTGTCAGATTTGATCTATTTGCAAACAACGTTTACCTATGAAAAATATCGCGAGAAAGGAAATTATTTCATGTCTTACAAGACATGGGCTGATTTGGCGACAGAAAAAGGAGCGGACAATCACTTTGTTGACTTGACTAACTTGATGCTCGGAGACAAAAAAATCGTTATTATCGGCGAATTAGACTATGGCCTATCGCCAACTTCATTGCCAGTTTTATTTGGCGACATGAATAAAGCTTATACAATTGTTATTAATGGCAATTATCGCGTACTGGTTGATAATATGTTCGACACAGACAAGGGCTTAACTAAAATTACGGCTTCAACGTTCGCAGGCGGCCACGTTGTTGACGAAGAAGCGATTCGCGCAATCAAAGGAGCTTAAAATGATCAAGAAAAATTACTCAACCGAATTACGCTCATTCAAAGTGGCGGCTGGAACAAAGTTTGATTTAAAAACGTTAAAGGACGTTCCTCGTGATTTTTATGTGACGATCGATGGAGCGGCAGCATTGTCTAACATTGTTTTTACTGAGAGCAAAGGATCGACAAACAACATCGTTCCTCTCGAACGCTTAATCTTTAACATTCATGACGTAGCATCAGGTTATATTGTTCCTGCCCAGCTAACTAACGTTTTTAACACAACAGTGGTTCCAGCTGGTGGACAGTTAAACGTTGGTATTTACACTTCTGCACAGCACGACGAAATTACATGTTCAGCTGCTGTTGTTTACAATTTCGTTTGCCACAAAGACGAAGTGAAATAATTGAAAAACGGGCTAATTTGTTGCTAAATTAGCCCGACTTAAAAAAGGATTTAATGATGCGCGACAGACATTTTGCATTTTTATTAGCATTTTTTGGTGGATGGCTCGGCCTACAGAATTTTTACTTGGGCAATAAGGTCTTGGGTTTTGTTTGTGTATTTTTTTGTTGGACTTTATTACCAGCAGTTTTTAGCTTTTTCCACGCGATCGATATCCTATGCTTAACAAAAAAAGAGTTTGATGCAAAGTACAACAAGGGGGATTTATCATGAAATTAATCGCCAAAAAATATTTTGTTTTTATGAAAGATAAAGAGCGAGCCCAAGCCAAAGAAGGCGATTTAATCGATGTCGAAAACAAGCAAGAGGCATTGCATTTGGTTTATATTGGATTTGCAGACGCTTACCAAGAGCCTGAAATAGAGCAAAAAATCACAAAAAAAGGCTCAAAAGATGAAAAGATTGGATCATGAATCGGCAACTTTGATTGATTATAAAGCTTTTTTGCTGCCAAAACTGAAAGAGATATTGCGGATTTTAGACAATGAAACAGATGCGCAGTTTGGTGCATTGTTGCAAATATCTTTAGGTTTGATAGAGAGATGGACTGGATTAACTCTTGCAGAGCGTAATTTCACTTATAGCTATTCAAGCCCTGAGCAATCTAGACTAAAGTGCCACGAAAAAATCCTTCCGATTTCAAGAACGCCGATTTTTAAGGATTCTATCTTGGGATTAAAGCTTAATTTTGTTGACTCACCAAGCATAAATGTCGATTGTCAAATAGAACCTATGGATTCTTATGGCGAGGTTTTTATTGGCGAGAACAGTAATATAAACTTGGCAGATAGCCTTATAATCAATGAAAACTTCCCTTTAACGCTTGAATACAAAGCAGGCTATAAAGAGGTTGAAGGCGTTTGGGCTTGCCCTGCTGAATTACAGCAAGCCATTGTTAGCTTGGCCGCTTACATGTACACAAATCCAGCTGATTGTGACTCCAGCGGTTGCAGTTGTGGTACGTCCTCAAACGGCATAAAAGTTCCAAGTGAAACGGCTTTATTGATTGATGGCTTTCTTGTGAAAAGGTTTGACTATGGCATGTACTTTTAAGCGAGTTAAAACTTGGCAACTTTGCTACAGTGACTTAAAGAACAGATGCACGGTTGTTGGGCGTAATATGTCGCCTAACCACCCCGATGCAGTGGTTGGCCAATACAACACACTTAATGATTTGTTTGCTTTTTATGGCGCGGTCGAAACAAAAAAAGGAGTGACTAACTCAAGCGGATTGGCATTAGGCGACAACGTTACACACAAGATTTATGCGCGGTATCGTGACTGCCAATCTTTCGTTTTTGACGTGAAAAAGCACAGGATATCGATTAAAAATAAACTATACTCGATTGAAAGCATTGAGAATTTAAACGATGATGATGTCACGCTTATTTTTTATTGCAAACAAGAAGGCGACACAACAAACTTGGGGAGCCACTCATGAGTAACTCGTTTATTTTTAACGTTGCGCGGCTTATCAATGCTGTACACAAAAAGCACGCTATAACCCTGAAAAAAGACCTTGTATCAGGCTTAACAACGGGCAAACGAAGTGGGCGAGTTTATCGCATAAAAGGCCGTGATCATCAAGCATCCGCCCCCGGTGAAATGCCTGCGAAAATAAGCGGTACGCTTGCAAAATCTGTTAAATATCGATTAAAAACTAAGCAAATCGAGCTTGGCGAAACCGCTTTTTACGCTGGATTTTTGGAGCTTGGCACGGCAAGAATGGCCGCGCGGCCACACATTAAGCCAGTAATTGAAAATGGCATGGATAACCTTGAAAAACTTTATGCGAAAGAGGCCATTAAATGATTAGCCAAGTCGATATTTTGCGCCAATTAAACATTTATCTTCCTTTTGTTACGGCAGATTTTGAGTTATCAACAAGTGTAATTGATTGTTTTGTGGATAACTCAAGCGGCAAAACGCTGATTGTGGCCAACCTTGCTGACGCGTCCAACGTATTTATTGACAGGCACTATCACTTAAAAGGCGCGTACTTAACCAACCCAATCACATCAATTCAAGAAGTGGCCACAGGCTTTTATCAAGTTGATTTTGAGAATTATCACAACCTGACAATGCCAAAGCTTGAAAAAGACAATAAGGTTGTGCGATTGCGTGGGGCTGAAACGATAGATTATGAATTTAGCCAAGTGATTGATGAGTATTCAATCATAGTTAAATCGCCCACGCCTATCATTGCCGACGTGCAATTGTGGGGGCTTAACAGTGAAACTTGCTGGATGTTATGCGTTGAAAAAACAGGCAATACGGCCACTTTTGAAGCTGGCCCAGGTTATGCGTATAACGGCACAGTCGAGGCAGAAAATCTTCAACTTACAGGGCAAAACGTTTATATTGCACCAGCGCGAGAATCGGTGATGGAATTTTACTCACAGACCGCGCAAGACAAAAAAGCTTGCTACATTGTTTTTGGGGATCGTGCGACGTTGTCAAACAACAAAAACGATGCAGGCGAGACCAGTCGCAATGCTGGAAAAGAAAGCGAAGATTTGCGCGTAAGTACTGATATTGATCTCTTTGTTGTTTACCCTGCTGACCCAGCCGACGAAAAACATATAAAGGCAACAATTGACGCCTATACTAAGACTTATGATAATCTAAACAAGTGCTTATATGGCCATACGCGCTTTAAAAACGACAGGCAAATCACGCCAACATCAAGCGGTTATGTTGCGATAACCGACGATGCGAATTATGTGCATCAATATTCATACCAAGCAATTGATTTTATTAACATAGTTGACAATGGTTTATATTATAATCTGGCGCAAGATGACGAAGTTTTAAGGCAAATTAACATTGATTTGAGGTTTAAAACCGAGTTTGACGGTGATTTGAGTGATGTTTTAACGGCAAGTGTTAAATTAGACGGGGGATAAAATGGAAATTAAACAGTATTTAGACAGAAAAGGGCTTGCGGTTTTTGTTGAGTTTAGCGATGGCATAGCAATAAACAAAGAGCATCGGCAGGCGATTAAAAACGGGTTACTAGAGGAGGTGGAAACGGTAACAAAAGAGGAAGTAATCGAAACACACACATTAAAGAAAGGCAATAAAAAATGGCATCAATCAGACAACCAGTCGTAAGTGTTAACCTTATCCCCGAGCTATCCAAAGTAAGCCTAGGCCAACGCCGTGGCTTGATTGTGGGTACAGTAGCAGACGATAAGGCTGGCATTTTTGGAACAGGCACGACCAAGTTTTTACAGGAGAGCCAAGCCGTATCATTTGAATCAAAAACAGACGAGGAGTTGATTGGCTTGTTCGGCGTGGGCCGCTTGTATCACACAATCAAACAGGCCATTGCTGGCGGTAACAAGGCGTTTCCTTTTGACGTTTTGTTGGTTAAAAACGCCGTATCAACCGACACATCAACGCTTGAATTTGTTGGCAACGCAACGACAAAAGGCACATTATCGCTTAATATTTTTGATGATGCGCAATTCGGCATAAAGGTTGATTACGCAATTGGCGATACACCATTACAGGTAGCAACAAAGGTTTATAACGCGGTTCAATCGCGTGAAAACAAGCCATTCTCATTATCTTTGTTACCATTGGGATCAGTAAAATTCACTTGGTTAGACGGGTTCAATACAGCGTCAACGCCATTCCATATCAAATGCAATGACGGCGGTTTAGCACCCGTTTTAACGCATGACACCACGACTAAACCAACACAGCCTAACGTTAGCCTGTTTGATATCGTTGGTGACCAAAGATACACCACGGTGTTGTGGCCTGATTACTATGGGGATAGCGTGCAAAACGTTTTAATCCCATTCTTGCGCGATCGTTTGAATGTTTACAATAACATTTTGGACGGTATCGGCTACACTTCAAAAACAAGTACCTTGGCCGCTTTGATTTCTGAAACGGCTACTTATCAATCTGAGGGTGTTGTTATCACTGGCCACCGCTTAATTGATGGCGTATTTGATGCCTCGATTGGCGCGGCTGATACGCAATTCCCAGACGGCATGGTAGCGTTTGGCGCGTTCGCGATTGATCGCACAGCGGTTGAAGGTGCTATCCTGACTGACATCATTAGTGGGGCTGAAGGATTGGCGGATTACACGGGGGGCGCGGCACTTGCAAGCTTGCCATATCATAATATCCCCATCAATAACACCACGCCAAACAACCCAGCATGGTACTTCTCGCTTGAAGAACAACGTACATTAAAAGAGAATAACATCTCAACATTGGGCGTGAATTCTGCTGGCAATACCAATATCATCGGCGATTGGGTGACATTGTGGAAAACTGATACAGCAGGAAATCCTAATAACGTTTGGACGCCGCTTGAGCATATCCGCACCAGCTCGATTGTTCGCGAGTACTTTGAATCTTCGGCACGGACGCGCTTCGGCAAAACACGCATGACAAATGGTGACACTGTCATTGGCCGTTCGATGGTTAACAAAGCACTGGTTGAAGTTTGGGCTGAAAGGGTCTTTCAAAAACTTGGAGACTTAGCTTTAGTGACTGCTGGCGCGTTGGCACTTGAGCAATTTCAGAAACGATTAAGCGTGGTATTGAACACTCGACAAGGCGAGATTTTAATCAATTCAGAAGTCGAGATTGTGACCCACGTTGGCATCATTAACTTTAACTTGCGCGTAACCACCCAATACAAATAAGGATAATTAAAAATGGCAAATATTGAATTATATGACGTTTATTTAAATGGCGATGAAGTCATTACTGGTGCTGATTCTGTGACTTACACGGAATATTACGGCAAGGGGGAGGCCAGAACCGCACACGGCGGTGGTAAAATTATTACCTACTTTGTCAGCAAACTTGACGATCAACGCCAAACCATTAAATTTAAAGTGCCTGTTGGAATAGGTTCTGTAAATAACGCCAGAAAATTCAGGGAGGCACTTGCAAAAGAAAATATCGGTGAACATACAATTAAACTCAAGCCTCGAATGGAAGGCCGCGATACTTTGACATTTAGAAATTGCGGCAACACAGATAATGGAGAGGTTAACGTTTCTGATGATAATTCCACTGAATTTACATTTGAAGGCATACAAGTCATTTAAAAGGATAAATCATGCATATTTTAGAACTAAAAAAGCCGTTTGAGCTGGACGGCGTGACTTATGATGCGGTGACTTTGCAGTTGCCTGAATCTATCAGTAAGCAACAAAAAAGCGCGCTGGTTAAATTCAAATCGTTTATTGAACACGCCGACCGCAAAGCACAATTCGCAATGGCAGAAAAAGCTGGCGTGTTGGCCGATATTGCCTCACGTGAAACAACAAAAGAAGTTGTTACACAAGACGATGGCGAAAAGGTAACAGCCGAAGTTGCGCAAATGATGGTTATGTACCCTCTTTCGGACAAAAACTTTATTTTTGAGCTTTACGAAAGTTTTATCGAGCTGAGAAAGTTGGTTAAGCCTATCATTCAATACGATGGCGAGAATTTAAACGATTTGGCGTTTGAAGGCATTGATTTTAATGATTTATTAAATATCGCGGCAACATTTAGCGTGGTTTTTATCAAGAGCTGATACTGATTGACGAGAGGCTGGAGCTTGCATTGGTTCTGGCCTCTTCTAGCGATGGGCAGGTATCAGTGGAATACGCCCAAAAAATGAGTGGTGAAGATTTAATTAAGTCGTTGAAATATTATCAAATAAGGAACAAAGCGTTGAGTAACAATAAGCCCATGCCAGCTTACGATCAAATAAAAAGGGATATAAAATGAGTTCGAGTACAAATATAAATTACACACTAAGCGCGATTGACAAGATTACGCCTGTACTCAAAGACATTGAAAAGCTCTCAAAGAAGGTACAGGCCAGCTTAAAAATGACAGCAAGCGTTACGGCCAACACGCAAAGCGCAAGCGGTGCAATTAGTAAGCTTGCCAAAACACCTCTTAAAATAAACGGCGCAGTATCGGTGGATACAAGCGAGATTGATGCGGCCATAGCTAAAGCAAAAAAAGCAAGCGCGGATATTAGAAACGTTAGCTTTGGGTTAAACGGAATCACTACCACGAAAAAATTTGGCAACAATGGCAACAATATGACCATCTCAGAAAGTTCGATGCCTTCAATTCCGGGACTTGGCTGGGCAGCTGGTGCTGCTGCCGTTGGATTAGTGGCTAAGAAATCTGTGCAGGTGTTTGCTGACTTAGAAACAGAGCAGTACAAACTGGCAAAAACTTTGGGCGTTGGGCTAAAGAGCGACAAGCTCAAAGCTTACACAGCAGAAATGCGCAAGCTTTCAATTGAAGTAGGTATGTCAAACGAAGAATTGACTGAACAGGCTACTCAGTTCGCTAAAGTAGATAGCTCAAGAAGCGCAGAGCAGCTCGCAAAAATGGTTAAAACAGCGGCGGCGAATACAAAAGAGTGGGAGGTTGACATTGGACTTATTGTCAAAACAATGAGTTCATTGCAAGATACCTTCAAGATGACCGATAAGCAAGTGGCCGATACGATGGATAAAATCGGTATGCTTGGCGATGAAATGGGTATTCTATCCGAAGCTTACATTGTCGATTTTATGGCAACAAACGCGGCGTTAATGTCGACAAGTGGCTTTAATGCAGATCAAATTTTGGCAATTGCTGCAGCAGCTGGTGAGGCACAGGTGCAAGTTAGCGAGGCTGGTAACATGATTAAGGTGTTGTCAAAAGAATTAAGTAAGATAAGTAACGAGGATTTAGGAACGTTGGGAATCAACGCCGATGTGTTTAGAAAAATGGGCAAGCCAGAACAAATTGACGCGGTTCTTATGGGCTTGAATAGCATTGTTAAACAAACTGGCTTAACAGAGGAACAATTGAATAATCTTGACGCAAAAGGCCGACAAGAATTGTTTATGAAGCAAGGCGCAAAAATGGGCGTGGACGTATCCCAGCTATTTTCGTCGATTGTTGGCAATAACTATGACGATGTGATAGGTAGGATAGCGGCGCAATACGGAAAGAGTGAAAAAGCCAAAAATTTGATGGGCGACCCAAAAAACTATGAAGGCCGTGCTATGAAAGGTTTGGCTGGTGAAGCTGAAACCGCAAACGGTAAATTCTCTAGGCTCAAAGCTTATGTAATGGCTGGACTTTCAGACATTGGCGGAGCTTTTTATGAGGCCTTTGCTGGTGATTGGATTATGCCCTTGTGGGATTCGATTGGTGGCAATTTTAGCCGTGTTTTTGCGTTGTTTGGAGACGGGGCTGGGAATGCGACTGGTGCGTTGGAGGTCTTAAAATTTGCTGTCGGCGGAATAGCTGGTGTGATCAAGGTACTTGCGGTCGTTTTTGAAGTTGTTTTTCTAGCAATAAAGGGTATAGTTGAAGTCGTTGTAAATTTGTTTATGCTTGATTTTATGGGCGCGATTGATGCAATATCAACAAGATTCAACGACTTTTTGAATATTTTTAAATTAGGTTCTACCGAAGTCGAAACGAAAATCACGAGCGTTCAAAAAACAACGGCACCAGTCGTTGCGCAAGCTTTGCCAAACAGTAATGTTGGTGGAATGTCTTACGACGTAGCGCAAAAATTAGCATTTTCGCAGGCTCAAACAACAAACACGGCCAAACAAGCAACAAATGCCCAAACAATTGATATTGCAAGCAAAAACATTTTACAAGCGTCTAATTTTATGTTGCAAGCAGCTCAAACGCCAGTCAAGGTGCAAACGACAGCGGCCACGCCATTGGCTGGATTAGGCGATCAAGGGAGAGGTTAATGGAATCAGTAGATTTATTAGACGGTTCTTTTAAGGGAATTGATTTTTATGTTAAGGACGATGAAGGACTGACTACGTTTGGCCGCAAGTTGGCCATTCAAGAGTACCCAAACACAAGCGAGCAGTTTGCCGAAGATGTCGGAGGTTTTGCGCGTAATTTTAACCTGACAATATTTTGGACTGGCTCACGCGCAATTGAGGATAGCCAGTCATTCATACGGGCTTGCGAGTTCGAAGGTTTCGGTTTGTTGGTACTGCCAATTTTGGGCGAGTTCACGGTAAAAGCTGGCGAGTGTAAAATCAATTACACGCCCAATGATACAATCAATTACGTTGAAGCCACCGTGGCTTTCCACGAATCACGTAAAGAGGCTGGGTTTGTCGAAGATGTAGATACACTGAACCAGTGCTTACAATCGGGATATAATGCGCAAAAAAGCATGACAGATTTGTTTGATTTGACTTGGTTGAATGAATACACCGACTTGCTTAAAAAAATAGCAGTATTGACCGATGTCGAGGCTATGATTAACAGCATGATACGCATTGCGCGTACCACCACTGCTCCATTGCGTGAGTTCTTTTATGCCGTTGACTTGGTAGCCGGCAACATAAATTTTATTTTAGAAGAAGACCAGTTGGCCACCCAGCTGGACAGGGTTTACACTTCGTTAAGTGCTGGTTTGGTTGGGTACGAAACAAAAGAACTGCTGGATACTATTACGTCCGAAACTGACAATTACGAATCCACTTTAAGCACGGATTTAACGCTTGATAGCGGTGAATTGTCGAGCCAATCGAACGCGACTTATTGGCCAAGCGATACCGCCACGCGCATAGAGCGAAACAGAACGCGCCAATTGATGGCTGAATACCACCGCGCAAGCCTTGTTAATCTGGGCTATCAAACCCTCCCGAGCGTAATCTATGATACTGATTCAGAAGCCATAGCTTCTAAAAAATCGCTTGAGTTAAGCTATCAAAAGTTGTTTATTGGCGAGACCGTTATAGCAAACGGCCAGCCTTTATTGGAGACAAAAGAGGTTAGCGAGTATTTGACCAACAATGCCGTGTTTGATGAGGTCAATCGCACACGAAAAGCGAGCTTAGTCACGCAAGAGGCAAGCGAAAACGTGCGCTTCAAGATTGAAACAGTGGACTTTGGTCGGCTTGATGTAAACATACACAGCGCAAGCTACTTGACCGAAGCTGAAAAGCTTAATAACGAGCTTGAATTGGTTGATTTCAGTCGTGTTTTGCGTGACCAAAACAAACGCGCAACGTACAACATAAACGGCCAATTTGAAGCAATACGACGGGTGCTATAATGAAATTTACAGTACAGCTGAATGACCAGCCCTACGTTGAATTCACAAAGCTTACTTTTAGCCGCTCAATTGATGTAAACGTTGGCCAATTTAGCCTTGATGGCACGTATAAAAGCGATTCACCGCAGGCATTGGCTGGCGATAACATTAAGATATTTTTTGACGGTAAAATCGCGTTTACTGGTGTTATTGATAAGATAAGCATCAAGAGTTCTCGCGATGGAACAAAGGTTACATACAGTGGCCGCGACCTTCTTTGTGATGCGGTCGATTCAAGCGTTCCTGATTCAGTCAAGGTTCAAAAGGGTGAAATATCGCTTAAATCAGTCTGCGAAAAATACTTGAAGGCACTTGGCCTTGAATTGAAGGTTGCCGATAACACAAAAGAAAAGGTTGGCAACAAGCCAGTGCGCAAGCAAGAAACCAACGACGGGCAAAAGATGTTGCATCAATTAAGCAAGTACGCAGCGACCTATCAAGCGTGGCTTGTGGCTGATGAGGAAAGCAATTTAACGATCATGCGAGCTGGTGAGTTAGACCTTGACTGCCCATTTTATTACTTGAAAAATGGCAATGGCAAAAACAATATCCTAGACGCAAGCCTTGATGTTGACACCACCCAGATTTTTAGCAAGGTTAAAGTACGGGGAAAGGGTTCAATCGCGTTTGACGTATCAACACAATCAACGGATGATGTTGTTGATATTAGCGGCTCATTCTATGATGATGACGCGCGGCCAACCCGTTATCTTGAAATAAAATTGGCGGATACAGTATCAGCTCAGACTGCTAAAAAACGGGCGATTGATGAAGTCAATATGCGCAAGGCCAAGGCTTTTGATTACCGAATCGAGACCAATTTTTTCAACACACGCGATGGTGGAATGGTTAAGATTGGCGGCGTTTGTATGGTAGAGGATGAGATACGCAACGTGAGCGGACGCATGATTATCCGCGCTTTTGATGTGACTTTTGACCGAGAAGGAGGCACGTCCACAAGCCTATCATTTGCCCCACCAGAGGCTTATTCAATTGTCGACATAGAAGATATTCCACCGCAAAAAACTAAGAAAAAAAGGCACTTAAAAGTGCACAATAAACGATACCAAGAGAAGGAATAGCATGATTGACATTGCAAAAATAGACGAATCCAAACAATCGGGCGACCAGAACACGCTTGTTAGCGGTGACGGCAAAGTAGGGGTGGCCGCACAATGTTTGGCGCAAGTCGGTACGGCATACCGACCTAAAAAAGGTGCGCTTGCGGTATCGTTGGCCGTGGCTGGTAACAGCGGAAACAGTGCTATAATCCCTTTAGAAACAAGTAAAAAGGTTGTGTTGGCAGAAGGTGAGAGTGCGTTTGGTAACTTTGACGCTGGGTGTTACATGATTTTTCGCAACGATGGATCAATCCAAAGTTTTGGCGAATGGAAACACAAGGGCAATGTATCGGTCAATGGTAACTTGACCGTGACTGGTGACTTGACCGTAACTGGCCAAACACAATCGGAGACAATTTCTGCGAGCTCTGCCACAATTGACGGAATTGGTTTTTCAAATCACAAACATTCAAACCCCGAAGGTGGGAACACTGGGGGGCCTACATAATGCAAGATTTAGAAAAGACAATGGACAGCAACGGCCTATTTGTTTATACAGTTAAAAACGGCGATTTAGGCACGGTGGACGGGTTCGAGGAGGCGATCAAAGTCAGTTTGTTTAGCGATGCACGGCGTGACGAATCGCAGATAAAATCACCAATCGCCCGTGGTGGCTGGGTTGGAAACTTGCTGAATGAAGACAGGAATCGAGAGCTGGGAGGTCTTGTTTATTTGCTCGACAAATCACGATTAACGCTTGATGTAATCGCCAAAGCACGACAATACTGCTATCAATCGCTTAAGTGGATGATTGAAGACCGAATTTGTCGAGACGTGCGCATTGATGTAAAATCAGAAAAGCAACGACGATTAATCATTAATATTCAATTTGTTGGCCGCGATGGCTCAGAATTTGATTATACATACACTTGGGATAAAACAAATGCCTTTACGAACGGTCCGCATATCAAGCCTTGAGAACCTTGCGCTTAATAGAATCAAAGAGTTAGAGCCGCGCATTGATAGCACGGTGTATGGCTCAATCACCACAAACTTAATAAGAAGCTTGGCCGTTGCAGTCCACCCTCTCACGTACCTTGCGCAGGATATTTTAGACGACGCTTTCCCCCAAACGGCCAAAGGCGAGGCACTCGATAAGTTTGGCCAGCTCGATAGCGTCGAGCGCAAGCAAGCAAGCCAATCAATCGGGAAGATAAGCGTGTTTGGCACCCTAGGCGCGACCGTGCCGCTTGGTGAAGAGTTTGATGCGGATAACGTTACTATTTACACCAAAAATCCAGCGACAATCGAATCGGTGACATTGACAATCACAAGCATAAGCTCGGCCAACGGTGTGGTGACATGCCAAACTTTCGGGGAGCATTGGCTTGCACGTGACGCAACGGTGAGTGTATCGACAAGTGAACCTCTTTTAAACGGCACCCACAAAGTCATTGCGCTGGTTGATGGCCTTGGCTTTAAGTTTGAAATTGAAGACAAAAATACCATTGCGCCATTATTGGCAGGCACTGTAAGCATGCAATACGCGGTGATTGATGCGCTTTCAAAAGACAGCGGAATCGAGCAGAATGTGGCTGGGGGCGTGGCTTTAAGCGGTGATTATGAAGCCTATTTGACTTATAACGGAATGAGCGGCGGAGCAGGCGCGGAATCTGACGCGGATTATTCACAGCGGATTATTGCCACACGTAACTTAATCGAGGGCGTGTTTAACGCCCCACAAGTGGCATTGGCAGCGTTATCGGTCGAAGGAAATACTCGTTCGTGGGTTGTTTCACCGCTTGATGGCGTGTTTGGCGGCACCGAGGGAGTGGCAGGTTACAAGCCCCAGCCGGGACAAGTTTGCGTTTATGTGATGCGTGACAATGATACAAACCCTTTGCCAAATCCAAGCGTACTATTAGCGACACGTGGCGCGATTGTTGAAAAAGGCAAAATGCCAGTTCACACAATTAAAGAGGATATTTTTGTTTTCTCGCCAACGCTCACGCCGTGCAACTTCACGATCACAGGTTTGGTGCCAGATACTGCTGGCATGCGGACAGCGATTACAAACGAATTGGCCGCATTTATTGCGGATTATCTGTCGTTCGAAGAACCTTTAAGCGTTAACCAGCAGATAAGCATAATCACCAACACGCGCGACGCGCAAGGCAACAAGACCACGCAATTCAACGTAACAAACGGAGCTTTTGATGCTGGTAGCGGCGGCTTGCTAACATTTGGGGCTGTATCATGGGAATAGCTATCGAGTACAATGCGCTGGGTTTGCCATTGCTAGACGGCAAGCCTGTGGGGGAGCGTGGCACGTTAAATACAAGTGTTGATTATTTTGATTACACGCCCAGCCTTGATGAAGCCGTTTTTTGCTCAAAAATATTCAATAATTCAATGCCTTGCGGTAAATATTGGGAGGCTCATAACGTACCAAACACCCCTGATTATGCGTTAAGCGTTGGCGTGGGGGAAATGATAGCGGTTGTTTTTGCTTATCAGGCTTATTTAAGAAAAGAGCTTGATATTGATACAACCGAGGATTTAATCAGTGACTGGGAGGAAAGCGTGGGATTGCCCGAGCCTTGCTCGCTTTCAAGCGCACAAACAATCGAAGAGCGGCGTGAGTTGGTTAAATTGCACCTTCGCAAAACGCCAATTGTGACTGTTGCTGGTTTTGAAGAAATTGTTTTAAAATTAACAGGCTATGATGTTATTATATTGCCTAGACGTTCAAGTTCAAACGTTTACAACGAAGGATTTGACGAGGCTTGGCTTGACTTCACAGAGTTTGGCGGACTTTATGGCGATAGGTTCACGTTTGATGTTTTTGTTGATTTTTCAGACAATCAGTTCGGGCTGGATATTGACGAAATCGAGACGGCCAACCTTGACGAATACTTAAGACCACCCTATTTAATTGAGTGCGTATTCAACAAAATAAAACCAGCCAACAGCCTTGCAGTCTATCATTACGATTCAACACTTTATCAATCAATCAAGGAGTTACAACCATGAAACAGTTCGGAATTTCAGGCAACTTAACGCCTTTCGAGCCTGCCAATCCAGCGCTGGATATACCAGACGGCGACCCTTTGGAAAATAAAAAAGTAACCAACCAAAGCATGAATGCGTGGTACGGCGAAATTGCAACAGCAATTCAAAACAGTGGCCAAACCCTAACTCCAATTGACGGGACGAGCCCAAACCCAAGCCAGCTTTGGCAGGCGATAAGCTCAAACTCATTCAATGGCAACCTGTTCATTGATGCAGGCGGTTCAACGGCGCAGGTTCGCAACTTAAAAGCGGCCAATCCAAACACTTACTTACCCCCAGCAATCGGCGGAGACCCGTCAAGTCACGAAACAAAAACGCAGTGGGCCGGATTTTGTTTCACGATGGAGAACGCTCAAAACGCGGAATACAATACGCCTGTAACCATTAATTTTAAGGACAAAAACGGCGTAACGGTTATGACTACGAGTTACGGACAGCCATTGGCGCAATTGCTCGGCATTGCTGGTGGATCGTATCAAGACTGTTTCATAAGTAAAATTGGTAACAATGAAGTACAACCTCGATATAGCTATCCGCCCTTTAATAAGGAATTTGAGGCATCGCAATATCAATCAGTCGAAGTAAACAATTACAGACCCTTCGGTAAAAATTTAACATTTCAGACAGGGCGGATAAATACAAACTCCGCAAGCACGACAGCTTTCAACAGAGTATTTTTTCAACGGCCAATGACTGTTTTAATCGGTGTTTTTGTTGCAAAAATATCATTTATCAATTCGGGTTCAGTAACTTCAGAGACTGGTGGTAGTAATATAAGATTTTCCGATTTTGGAGATAATAGTGCAAGCTATTTTGATTACATTATATTTACACCAGAAAACACAAGGGCAACAAACGCACAATTTCACTGGTTCGCTTACGGTTACTCTTAAAAAGGAAATAAAATGAAATACTTATACAGCTTTGAATTGTTTTTACCTTTAAAAAGCTACGAAGAAAAAGAAGGTTATGACGAAATCAGTCAAGACGCTTTTAATGCTATTTTTGAAACACAATCGAAAAATTCAGGCTCAGGCCTTTACTTGCGCAAAAACGGCGAGTCAATCGAGTTAGTACGGCGCAATGGCAATGATACAAGCCCTGTTGCTGACTTAAAGGACGTTGTTTGGGTCGATGGAGCTTACTTGCCAACACGCCCAAGCCAAGCTCATGAATGGAATGGCACGGCGTGGGTTGTTGATGCCGATGTTGAGGCTGAAATGAAAGCGCAAGAATTGGCCAATCTTAAAGCCGATTTATGCGCAAAAATAGACGCACGAGCGATTGAAGTCGGAGATTCAAAGGTAAAAAGCAGCGTTTACTTAACCATAGAGTACCAACGAAACTTAAGCGATGCCAAAGCATGGCAGGAGGCTGGATATACTGGCGAACCGCCTTTATCAGTCAAAACAGGCGCAGAATCACACGGCCTAACATACCAAGAAGAGGCTGAATTGATTTTGCGCGAATCCGCAACGGCAGAAGGTTTTATCGAGACCTTGCGGACGTGGCGCATGGCGGCAAAGGGCGTTCAAGGCATTCAAGGCGCGACAACGGTCGAATCGGCGCAGGCAATTTATGACGATGCCATTGCTGATTTAGATCTCGCGCTGGAAAAAGGTAAAAGCTGACGAATATTTATGATCCCGATCCATCATGATATAAAAGTTTTTTTGGCTGGGGTATGCGGTGGCTTAATTTCTGCTTTTTTTTTAAAAAACAAAAACGCAAGAAATGCGATTATTGACGCGATTGTGGGCGGTGTTTTTGCTTTTTTTGCAATTGATGCAACTTTAAATATCATTGAAATAATGGTTAACGGCGTTTTTGCGTTTGGCCGAATGTTTTTCAAAAAGGCCGATTACGTAAAATTCATATCATTTTTGATCGGGGCATTTTGGGAAGGCTTGATGTGCTTTGTGCGCGATGTGCCAAAAAAAACATGGCCTTTTTTTGTTGAGATAATAAACAAGAAATTAGGGTTAAAAAACAAAGACCCACCATAGTTTAATCAACCAGTAAAAAAGGAGAAGTAACCATGAAATTGACTGAGCACTTTACTTTGGCAGAGGCGACCGTAACAAGCCAAAAGGCTGATAACACCCCCACGCCAGCGCACCTTGAAAACATCAAAAAAACAGCCGCCCAGCTTGAAAAAGTCAGGGAGGCCTGTGGCAACGTGCCTTTAAAAATCAATTCATTTTATCGATCGGCGGCTGTAAACAAAGCAGTCGGTGGTTCGCCAACATCGGCGCATTCAATCGGCTATGCCGTTGATTTTAACGCATCAGGCTTAACGGTTGCTGAGGTCTGCGAAAGAATCAATAAAGCAGGCATCAAGTACGACCAGCTGATCGATGAGAAGAACGCAAGCGGTGGTACTTGGGTGCATATTTCTTTTGATCCACGTTACCGTGGACAACACTTGAAAATGCGTGTTGTTAATGGCAAAAGTACATACACGCCAGCTTGATTGAACAGTCAAGTAATCCTTGATAGTTAAAAAGGCCAACCTCTTAATCAAGGTTGGCCGCATTTATTAATCTATTGTAAAAATTACGTGGTCTACTATGTCGCCAATTACAGACTCATGGCTTGGTACTATTTTCCAGCCGTTTAGCTTCTTAGATCCGACAATGTTAAAAGGTAAATTTTTCCCTTTTTTGGCTTTGATGATTTCCCATTCTGCGTCAGTCAGATCGCAAAGATCCATTACTTTATAAAAAGCCTGACCTTTATAGCCACTTGCCTTTTCTGCCTGTGACATAAGCTCTAAATCCGACAATTCATCATTTAGTGCATAAGCGTTAACCAAATCTTGGCGAGCCTGATGGCAAGTTATTTTAAAATCAGTTCTATGGCCGCAAAAATTGTAATAGTAAGACAATGGCACTTTTAATTCTTTCATTTTAAATCCCCTTAAAGTTTTTATAAAAAAGTTTGGCAGCAAAGGTTAAACGATTAGCATTTTTTCCAAAACGCAAAGCGGTTCTCCGCGCTTGCGTTTTTTGTATGCCGTGAAAATCTCCCCAGAAAACTCGCGGGCTTGCGCCCAAATATCCGCAGTTGACTCGGCCCAATCGATTATGTATTTTATATATTGATTTTCATAAAACCACCTTGCGCGTTTAATTAAGTCTTGTTTTTTTAAAAAGCGTTCAACCTCTGCAACCCCCAGTCCGTTTAATTTATTTTCTAGATGTTCTTTAAAAGTATCACTGCGCACAATTTCCTGCGCTTCTACTTTTGCGATTTGTTCGATACTTTCGAGGGTTATCCCTCGTGTCGCTAATGTTTCGCTTAATGTTAAAATTCGCATAATTAACTTAAATCCCCTTAAAGTTTTGAACCAACCGTGTGCTGATTCGATAAAATGAATTATATACATGTATCGGGTACTTGTCAAATCCTTTTTTAATTTAATCGAAAAATAATTTAAGATTTTTTTCTTGGGTTGTTGTTTATAAAATTATTTCCATTTATCAACAATGGCATACCTAGTTTTTTTCTTAAAAAATTACTTACACTTAACCCTTCTTTTTTAGCCGTTTCTTGGAAAAAAGCTTTTTCATCCGTAGTTAACGTAAGTTCTGCTTTAATTTGTTTTTTTCTCATTTTTCACTTTCTAAAGATTAAAATATTTTGATGGTTTTTGATGATTTTCTTTGACTTATCAAAGAGGTTCGCATGGTATGTTTTACCAAAAGTATTCGTGACAAGTATCATTTCATTGTACAAATGAAATCCTGCCATTTCCGCTGTGCGTATCGTATCACCCACAAAGTCAACCATATTTCCACGCTTATCTCGAAAGTTTCCAACCGTAAACGCGCAAAACTTATTAAGCTTCAATGCCTTATAACACTCGCGAAATATTTTATCGTAACGCACCAAAAATTCATCGTAACTTTTTAGGTTGCTCAAATCGTCGGCTTGCTCGGAATAAACCTCAACGTCAAAATAAGGAGGGCTTGTTTGAATGAAGTCGATTGATTCGGGCGATATGTAATCACCGATATTCTCGCTTGATTCGTGAAAGTAAATAGGCTCAAGCTTGCCAATTGTGAGTGATTCGTCTATCGCTTGATATTGAGTTGAGTTCTCTTCTAACTGCTCTAAACGTACATCAAAGCCAAAATAAGCACGGCCTTTTAAAGCGGCCACAACGCCCCTTACACTACCGCCAGCAAATGGGTCAAGCACAACGTCACCGCTGGCACTGAAAAGGTTGTAAAGGTACTCACACTGGGCATTGTTGTACTTGCTGATTCCTGCATTTATGCCAAAGTCTTTGTTGAACGTTATACCATCGTCCCGGCCTTTCGTGCTGTCGATATAAGCGTCCCAAAATCGCCCACGCAATACATGCTCTCGCTTGGCTGACATAAAAACGCTGACGGGGGAACGTTCGTCTTCAAAAGTATAATCAAATATCGCTAAATCCACTGTTCAAGCCCTCGATTAAGTCTTTCTTAATGTTTAAGTTTTTCATGATTCTGTTATCCATCGCGGATTCATCGAGCGATAAAATATCATAGACCGTCATTTCATTTTTTTGGCCAATTCGTTGGATTCGGCCTATCATTTGCTCGCGGTTTTTGTAATTAAAATCGGTATTAGCAAAGACAAGCTGGTGGCAAAATTGAAGGTTAAAACCCGTGCTCAAAATTTCGCTGCAGATTAAAACGTCAAACTTTCCAGCCTCAAAATCGGCGACTGCGGCCAACCTATCTTTTTGTTTTGTTGCGCCATTTACAACGACAAAAGACTTTTTTAAGCCTGTCGCAACAAAGTCGATCGGGGCTAAAAATCGGCTTGCAACAATAACCTGCCCGTCCAGTTGATTGACTAAATCCACCGTGGCCTTGATGCGCTCGCTGTCGTTGTTAACAACCTGCTTATATTCTGCGTAAACGCCATACAAATCAAAAGTATTGATGTTAGCTTTGGCTAGTATATCGGCCAATTTATCGTCCAAAACAACCGACTTTGCACGCACTTCTGCGCTGGGCTTGTAAGTCACTTGCTTAATGCTTAAATGAGGCAACACCGCAACCTCTTTCAACGTGCATCTAAAAACAAACGGCGAAATAAGCGCGGCCAACCCTTTTAAATCACGATAGCCAACAACGCGATCATCTTTGCCTAATACTATGTATTTGTTGCAAAAATAATCTTGGCTGTCGGGTATCGTTTTTTCACCCAAAAAACGCAATTGATTGTACAAATCAAGGACTGATTTTGATATGACACTGCCTGATCCGATTATCTTTTTCTTCGCGTATTTTCGCAAAATAAGCATGCTTTCCGTGATGTTTGTGCCTTTGTTTTTGAAAACGTGACATTCGTCAACCACGATTCCAGCCTTGCCTTGCGCCAAAAAGTCCACGGCCTCGTTTAAATATTTCTCATTCTTTTGGCTGAATTTTTCGGCATTCATAAACTTAATAGTCAAGCCTTGCGATCCGTCAAAAAGCGCGACAGAATACCGCTCAAACTCTTTTTTTATCTGACTTAACAAGTCTTTTGGGGCAATAAACAACCAGTTACTAAAACCTTGTTGCGCGTGTAAAGTGTTGATTGCGTCAATGTAAACGCGCGTCTTGCCCGTGCCTGCGTCCATGTACAAAACCGAGCCGTCAAGGCTTAGAACCTTGTTCAAGGCTAGGCTTTGGGTTGGATAAAGCCCACCTTTTGTCACAATTTCATGATTAACTGATTCTGTCTTGTTAAAAATATTGCCGGTTTTTTCAAAAACAAAACCAGCCTCTTTGGCCAATATCCAGTCTGGTATAAGCGCGTACCGCTCACCATTCTCACCACGCCCACGCACAATCTGACATTGGTTTTTTGATAGCCAAAAAGGCTGGACGCAACGGCCAACAAGCGCGTCACCATCGATACGAATTAAATAAGCGTTCAAAGTTTCTTTTTCAACGCTTATTATTTTTGTCTTTATTTTCAAGCGGATAATCTTTCTAATTGATTAACTTGCGCCAATTTTGCGCGTTTTGCAAGGTTCTTTTTAATTTCTTTTTTAATTTCTTTTGATTTTAGCTCGTCGGTCAAAGCCTTGAAACTTCTTAACTGCGCCACGCCAACCGACATCCCATTTTTTAATCGGCGAGTGCTATCTTTAAACCAAAGACAGCTCGCTACCTCAAAGCATTCTTGGCCGCTCCAGTGGTTGCTCAAGCGAATCACTGACTTTGTGCCAACTTGTTGAAAGTAACAAGAGTCTCTGTATATATTTTCACCAACGTAAACAATATTATATTTTTTGCCGTTCAAAGAAATTGGGAATTTTTGCCATTTTTCTTTTTCTTTTGTGCCGAATTCTGCTTTAAATTCATTGCGGGTCAAGTTTTGGCGGCGGATACATTCGTCAACCAATTTAAGCAAAGACAAGTCACCTTGTTTCCAAGTCACAAGCGTTTTTTCGTGAAAGTTGTCAATTGTAATCATTTTAAATCCCCTTAAAAATTTAAGTACTGCTTAATCAATAAAAGGATTATATACAAGTATAGTATACTTGTCAACACTTTTTTCATTCAATCGTATTTTAAGCAAACTCCCCCCAAAATTCAGATTCAACCCACGCGCGATATTGGGCATTTGCGCTTAAAAGTTCCTTCATTTTAGCCATCAAAATCCAACCTTTGGCTTGGCCATTAACAATTTGTGACTTTGGCAACCATACTGTCTTAACCAAAGATTGGGCTGAGTTTGCCATCCAAACATCAAAAGCAACGGCTTTTTCTGTTTCTTTTGTCGGAGCTGGTAGCCTGAAAAACGCATTTTTTACGTCAGAAACTTCTTTGTGATCTGCTTGTTTATCTTTCAACCAAGCCCAAGCTTTTTTAAGACCGGCAGAAATATAATCAACTGCTTTGCCGCCTTTGCCTGATTTTTTGCGAGTACCAAAAGCAATATCACCAGCGATTTTCCAAGCTAAAGTCATAACTGTTTTTTTCGCGTTTTTCATTTTAAATCCCCTTAAAGTGTAAGTACTGCTTAATCAATAAAAGGATTATATACAAGTATAGTATACTTGTCAACACTTTTTTCATTCAATCGTAAATAATTTAAGATAAAACAAAAAGCGCAATAAAATCATGCCTTAGGCAAAGTCACACCGCTTTGGCCTTGATACTTTCCGCCACGGTCGGCATACGAAACATCACAGATTTCGTCACTCTCGAAAAAAAGCACTTGCGCCACGCCTTCATTGGCGTAAATCTTAGCAGGCAATGGCGTTGTGTTTGAGAACTCCAGCGTGACATAACCCTCCAATTCTGGCTCAAAAGGCGTTACATTGACGATGATTCCGCACCGCGCATAAGTTGATTTACCAAGGCAAACAGTCAACACACTGCGTGGTATTTTAAGGCGTTCAACGGTACGGGCAAGCGCGAAACTGTTTGGCGGTATGATGCAATAACCTTTCCCAGATACGGTGACAAAAGAGGATTCGTCAAAGTTTTTAGGGTCGATTATCGTGCTGTTGATGTTGGTGAATACCTTGAAGTCATCGGCACAACGAATATCATAACCATAGCTTGAAGTGCCATAACTGATGACTTTATGGCCGTCTACTGTCTTGACTTGATTTGGCTCAAAAGGTTCTATCATGCCGTGTTCGATTGCCTGCCTGCGTATCCATTTATCTGATTTGATGCTCATGTTTAATCCCCCATTTTTTCGATGAAAACCTCGCAATAACCTTTTCCGTCTCGGTCAACCCATACGCCAAAGTTATTGCCTTTTTTTATTGACAATTCATATATTTGACTGTCGTCATTCCAAACACTGGCGTGGGTTAGAGCGTCAAAAAAGCATTTTTGAAAATTGTCAATATCGCGCTTGCGCCTGTCCTTTTGATGTAGCCAAACGGTCACAGCGACTGGGCTATCGCCAAAGCTTTTGATTTTAGCATTTTTGACAATAGCCAAAACTTCAAGCCGGTATTGTTGGCCGCGCTCCCCGATGTATTTAATGCCGTTCCTCCCGTTTTTGTAATAATGATTGATGCTGGGCGGATAAGGTAGCTTAATTTGAATCATACTCTCCCCTTTAAATTAGTTATAAAAACCCGTCCACCCACACAAAACTACCAATAAAAACATCGTAAAAATTACAACCAAGCAACGCATAAGAATCAAATTTTCCCGGTCAATTTTCTTCTTATTGGCAACAAAATCAATCATTAATTCTCGGTACATGGACTGCAACTCTTCTGCTTTTTTGTCCTGCAAGTTAGCTTGTTCTGATGTCATTTTTAATCCCCTTTTAAGTTAGGTGCCAATTGTTTATTTTTTCATTAACTCTTTAAAATCAAGTTCCAATGCCGCCAAATTCCAACCAAGGTGCCACGCATCATATGGAATCATTGCGTGAACAGATCCAAAACTCTCAAAAAAACGGGTTATTGAGGCGTGTTCTAAATTTTTGAATGTGAATCTGACTGGAGCTTCATTGTTTGCATCGTATCGTTCAGTCGACCTTTTTGTCGCTTCAGCAATGTCCAATGCCGCCCTTTCTGTTATTTCCCTCATTCCGTCTAGCGTTCTATTTTTAGCCAGCAACGGGTCTTTTAAGCAAAAAAATGCGGCCATAATTGTCGTTGAAACGTGTTTGAACTGGGAATTATCTCCATGAACGTCTTGGCCAAGTCTAATTTCACCCCACGCGTATTCAGTTGCTATCCAAAAAGTCAGCGCACGATCATCACCAACTTCTTTATGACCACGAATAAACGCGATTGATGGCGCGGCATAGTACTTTTTGCGCTTGCATTGTTTTCTCATTATCGTTAACCCTTAAAAATAATTAAAATCAAAAATCAAGATTAGGTAAGTCTCTAACAATTTTCATTGTTTCTAAGCTTACCGTTACAATTCTATGCAACAAAGAAAGTGGATACCTTGGATCTCCTACCGTTTCATTTGCCCAATCATTTGCATCATTAACAATACCGCTGTCTTTGTGAGTAGTCACGCTTTGACGCTCCATAACCCATTCAATAGCCGATTTTCCATTTACTACATAATCGTAAGCTTCTATAGGAATTCCTGATAATGTTATGTATTCGTTATAAATGATTGTTGTTCTATCATTTTTTATACCCAAAGATTTTTGATGATCATTTGCTTTGCCAAACTTCATTTTTTCAACACGATAAAGTTGTTTTTTATTTAAGCAACATCCAGTCATATTTTGCTTTAAATCATACTCTTTAACGTTTTCATAAGCGACATGAAGCTCCGCTAAATATCGACCAGCTAAACTAAACCTCCAAAAATCATATAAACTTTTAACCCTCGGTATGCGCGGCAATTCTTTGGTCAGATTGTCGGCAAAGCGCGTTTTGTAGTCTTCACTTTGTAATAGGCCGTAAATGTAATAAAACAAATCTTCTTTGCTTATTTCACGGTACATATTTGTATTTTCAAAAACTTTATTTTTATAAAAATCAACAAAATGGGCAAGCCCAGCATCCGTTATCCCATCTTTTTTTACTGGCTTATCAGTTCCATCTTCATCAGAAAATAAATCTTGCATTATCATTCTTTGTCCAATTCTTGGTTAATATCGTATAAAAACAAAGGGAAACATTGACTATCGCCGTTAAAATGCAAATCTGGCAAACAATTCGCCATCAAAACAGAAAAATCTCCTTTTTTGCAATTAACTGTAATGACTAAGTTTCCGTACTCACCTACTCGGTCTTCTAGTTTATTTTTCATAGCTCTAACTAAAAATCATTTTTTGAAGTTGTTTTTTTTCGGAGTTGGTTGGCGTTTTTACCGTGTATTTATTGCCATTTATTTGATAAATAAGCCCTCCTTTTTGAATTTGGACAATTGATTTATTAATAATTTCTTTGTAAAGATCCATGCTGATACCATATCTTTCCGTAATTATTTTATTGATTTCAATATCCAAAAGTTCGTTTTCGTTGTAGGAAACTTCACCTTTTTCAAGATAAATTTTCTCACTAAGTAATTCAATATCGATACCCTCGACTATTGACACTAAAGATTGAAAATCAACCAACATAAAAAACACCCCTTCAAGTTGCGGCCAACCTTTTTAGATTGGCCGTTTTTTTTGTTATAAATCAATTGTTATTTATTGCTGGGGGTTATATTTCTTTCTTTAATCATTTTTTATTCTCCATTTGTTCAATAGCCCATTTTAAATACACCTGTGCTTTTTTTAAATCTTCAAGACCGCTTTTGTGTTCATGTCGCCAAACGTATTTTAAAACGTCTTTCAAGCAAGCAATTTTAAATCCGTCACCGTGCATTGAGCTTGTCATTGCGCGAATTGCATCAATACATTCAATACCACCCTGCTTGTAATGACTAGGTGATGTCGGGGCGTTCTGTTGCTTGGCAGATAAGGCATCAACCAAATCGGCACGCTCAATCTTTTTTCTTTCAAAATCAACAAGCCCAAAAGCAAAATTTTCACATTCTTTTTCGCAAAAATCCAAGCCTCTAAAGTTTCTAAAAAGTCGGCAAGGTATGACTTCAATGCCAGATTCCATTTTCTTTCTTTTCTCATTGCTCATTATTTCAAAATCATAACCATCGTAGCCATGGGCGCAATCAAAACCAAACCACCAAAATAGCTCATTGTCGTTAGTATTCAAGAAACTATCTTTTCCTGCATAGCTTATTCCCCCATGAACCTCTATTTGAGAAACATTATCTGCGCAACAATGGTCGTAATCCTCGCCAAAAAGAATGCTGTGAATTGGTACTGCGACATACCCGCATCGATGACCTTCGTCTGGGTACGCAATAACTTTTGCAACAAGACCAGCCTCTGTGATCCATTCTCTTTCTACTTTTAAATTTGTCATTCTAATCCCCCTTTATTTTTTAGCGTTTTGAAAATGCGTGAGTTACTTTCATGTCAACCTTTAAGCCGTCCAAAATCAGGTTTTTTTCCATCAATTTGGCCATTTTCTGCAAGTTAGCATTGTCGATTTTAAGTAAAGTTTTCAACATTGGATTTGTGGCAATGTTTTTAATTATTGCCTCGATTGCCTTGTCTTCGTCGACTATTTCAGCCGACCATGTCTCGATGGTTTTCATGCCTTTTTGTGTTTGAATCAACTCGGGAACGATCGCTTCCGTTTGGGCGCAACTCAAGCTTAATTGCTGCTGTTGTTTTTGCGCTTCACGAGCTGCCATTTGTTTTTTTGCTGCCGCCTCAGCCTCGGCTTTTTTTAATTCTTCTTGCGCTTGCGCTTGCGCTTCGGCGTCGCCGGCCGCTTTTGCTTTTTCAATTTTTGCCTCGGCCTCCGCTTTTTCCTCGGACTGCTTTTTAGCAATAGCAGCCTGTTGTTCGGCATAAGCCTTATCTATTGCAGCCTGTTCCTCGGCCTGCTTTTTGGCCAATTCAGCCTCCGCCTCAGCCTTTTTTCTGGCAATTTCCGCGTTTTCTTTTTTTACCTTATTTTGCCACTCGCCGAGGCGTGATTTGGCTAAGTCTTTTATCTTGTCAGCCGTGGCAATTTCAGCCTTAAAAACGTCATCGATTGATTTCTTGTAACCCAAAATCGGGGCGGTGACGCTCTTTCTAGTGTTTTCTAAGTCATCAGAAACTGCTGTTATTTCTTTTAACAATTTCATGCAACTATCTGAATCATCTGGGTTTTGAATTGGTTGGTTATCGAGCAAAACTTCCAAATCAAATTCAAGATTTGAAATTTTGTCTGAAATTTCGCTGGGGATAACAACTCGTGGCAACTTGCTAAAATAAGCTATTGAATCCATGGCGTTTAGCGTGGGGGTTTGAGGCAAATCCGCATCAAGATTTTGGGTTGGTACAATGTCAATTGAATTGTTCATTTTAATTCCTTTTAAAGGGTGATAAAGCTTACAAATAGCGCGTTTTTAGTTGGTGAAAATCGAGTAAAGTGAAAAAGTCTTTGGTGTGGATTGGATCGTCATAAGCATGTATTTTATAACTCCCGTTTGGCTTAAGCTGCAACGCCATCGAGCTTCTCACGATCACGGGTTCTTTTTGGCCTATAAGCAACTCTTGATAGCCAGCAAGCTGTATGCCCGTGTGCTTGGCCATTGTTGCAATTGTTTTGATGTCGATTAAAACCATTTTGCCGTTCAAATAGCCCGTTCTGTCGATTGTTCCAGCATAATCAAGTCGGGGGTGAAATAACTGCCTTTCGTTATAAACGACATGAAAGTTTGTATCCACCAAAAACTGCTTGTAGGCCTGAAAATAAGGCAGTGCCATGGGGTGAATTTCTGATTCGTCACCCAAATCGCCCAAGTCGTAATGCTCACAAAGCGCATGCACATAATTGCCAAGTTCTGCCTTTTTGTGCAATACGTCGCGGTTTATATGCGCAAAGTATGGTTCAGTGACGGCTTGCATGATTTGCGTAACACTATAAACGCGCTTGCCGTCGCGAAAGTACTCATGCGTCTCTGGGTTAAATGAAGTTTCCATGATTATCTGTAAAAAATCAAAAAGGTTTTGGTTTTGTTTTGTTGGCTAAAGCGTAAACCGACCTCAATTCAGCAGTATTCAAAGAGTCAAAATCAGTGTGGCTCAAATTGTGTTCCTCGCAAATTTCGCTAAAATCGTAACCAATTTCAATTAACTTTCTTTTTAAAAAGTTTCGGGCTTTATCCAAGTCTGCTTGATTTGTTTCGACAGCTTCAATAGCAACTGTGCTTTTACTTTCTTCAATTTGTTCTGGGGAGCTTGCCTTCACTGTATTTGTGGCTGGGGTTGTGGCTGGGGTTGGCTTGTCTTTAAGAGGCAATTTAAATTCTGATGCGCTTGCGCTTGGCTGCATCGGCGTAACGTCCTTTTCATAGTCTCCTCGCTCATACTCGTCCAACTCAATGATTCCGCTAAACCCAAAGGCCAACCTTGCGGCCTGAATCAGTGTTTTGTGGCGCATCATTCGGCGCGGGAACTTCTTCCAAGGCTCGCTTGTCCCAGCACATTCTGCAAAGTATTCAACGACTTCAATCGGGAATGTTCGATCCTTTCTGTGAATGATGCACTTTACCCATGCGTCACTGTCATTTCTTGAGAAATCGCCATAAAATTCAAAGCTAAAACCATTAAATTGTGGGTGGCTGTTAATAATCTTGATCCATCCGTCCACGCCAACAATCGGTTGAATTCCTCCTCCCTTGCTTGGGAAGGCATAAATTTCCTTCGTCCAAGGGTTGAGTCCGTATTGATTGCTGACAAGCAACAATTGCATCATTTGCTCGTCTGTTACCTCTGGGGCCGCAGTGGTTACCCATTCGCCTTTTTGGTTTTTGTAAGATTTGTCAGCCACTTTAAAGCAAGTGGCTTTTAATGACGACATCATCGACGTTGCGTCGATTGTCACGCCAAGGTTTTTGCCAAGTGTTTCTGTTAGTGTGATTAATGCGTTGCTCATTTTAAAGATCCTTATGTATTCTTAGTTAATATAAAACTACCGCGCTAATGGCATCATCAAGGTCATCTTCACCAGTCCAATCTCCATTCTGCTCTATTTTTGGATATCGATAATTTTGAGAAAAACCCTCTGGGGTTTCTGCTTTGAAAACATCCTCGACTTCTGCTCCAATAAGTTCATATATCCACCCCCCACAATTATCACAACAAGCTTTAATAATAACCTCGGCGTCCCCATCCCTACAACGAAGTTGCTCGATTAAATCTTTAACTTTCATCCAAATCTCCTTAAAAGTTACGACTGCCAACCAGTCGATAAGGGCAATTATACGCATAACTAAGAAAAAGTAAAGTATTTTTTACTTAAAAGTGAAAATATTTTTACTTTTAAAATTTTTTGTGTATAATGCAAGCCATCAATAACACAAAAGAAAGGTACATGAATGAATGATTTAAATGATTTGGTTAAGCTTGCCAGCTCTTTACAGCAAAAAAAAATTGCAAAAGGTACAGGTTTAAGCAAGTACTTAGTAAGTAATTTTTTTAAGCATAAAGGACTTAAAACAACTCACGGGGACGTGCTTAAAATTAAGCAATACGTTGACAACTTAATCGGGATTAGGATTAAAGATGGTGATTGAATATGCACTACTTCAAGTTTCACATAAGCGATTATTATGCCAACACAGGCCATTTAAGCGACGCTGAGGATTTATGCTACCGAAGGTTACTTGATTACTATTATCTAAACAATGGTGCTTTACCTGACCTAAAAACGCTTGCAAAAAAGCTTAAATTTAGCAAAAGAGAGGAGATTGTGGAGGAAATACTCAACGAGTTTTTTGTTATTGAGGACGGCGTATTTAAGCACAGTAGAGCAGATAAAGAGATGTTTGAGTATAACGAAAAAGCCAATACAAACAAAAGAATAGCACTAGAAAGAGAGGAAAAAAGACGCGCTTTGAAAGAGAAAAAAGACAATGCAATCGTGCACGCTTCGTGCACGACTGGTGAACGGGACGTGCACGAAGCGTCACCTAACCATAAACCATTAACCATAAACCATAAACCATTAACCAATAACCAAAGGTCAAAAACAAAAGAAGCGCAATCGCAAGCGATTGACGCACCACCTATCAAAAAACGCAAAACAGTCGATTGGGATTGGACGGATAGAATTGTCGAGAGGTTTGGGGTGACAGAAGACTTGGCCAATGATTTTATCGACATTCGAAAAAGGGAAGGCTGGAAAATCAGCGACAGAATTTTTAATACTTTTTCCAATGAGGTGAAAAAGATAAATGAATCAGGCGTTTATCTTGCACAAAAAGACGCTTTTGCGTGGTGGGTCAAAAAAGAGTGGCGTGGATTTGAGGCGGACTGGTATTTGAAAAACCA
>Ga0114972_10000210_pt1 | contig 41842 bp, 21 predicted proteins | sample M_140807_EF_Meta_FD_87354 | JGI IMG/M metagenome (GOLD analysis project Ga0114972, IMG submission 87354) | Freshwater microbial communities from Lake Montjoie, Canada to study carbon cycling - M_140807_EF_MetaG | ecosystem: Environmental > Aquatic > Freshwater > Lake | place: Lake Montjoie... | reverse complement strand
TCCCGCAAAACCGGCTGCGAAGAAGATTGCCAAACCGGTTGTCAAAAAGGCTCCCGCCAAACCGGTTGCGAAGAAGATTGCCAAACCGGCTGTCGCCAAGGTTCCCGCCAAACCGGCTCCTGTGGTCAGTAAATCGACCACCGCGACCACACCGTCAAAACCTGTTGCCCCCAGCTCGGAAAAACCGGCGGATACAGCAAAGTCGAGGCCTGTTTTCAAACCGCTGAAAAAAGCTGTTTCCATGCCCGAGCCTCCCTCCATCATCGTCGAGCCGATCACCGATCCCAAGTTTCTCGCTTTCGCCGAAAAACAAAAACACCGGCTGCTCGACCTGCGCGATGACATTGTCGACGCCATGACCGGCTCGGCACGCGAGGCCATCCGCAGTTCTCCCGAGGGCAGCGAGGCTTCCGGCAGTGGCATGCACCAGGGCGATGCCGGAAGTGACGCCTACGACCGCGAGTTCGCCCTCAGCGTTCTCGCCAAGGACCAAAGCTCGCTCTATGAGATCGACGATGCATTGTTGCGCATCAAAAAAGGCCTGTACGGACTCTGCGAAATGTCGGGCAAACGCATCCCCATCGCCCGGCTGGAAGCAATCCCGTTTGCCCGGTTGACTGTGGAATGCCAGGCTCAATGGGAAAAGGAGCACGGCAAGCGTCAATTCCGCCCCAGCGGCAGCGTCGGCTTCAGCGGCGGCGGGATTTTTGAGGAAGATGAAGAAACAGAAACGATTTTGCTTGACGACGACGAAGATTAACCTAGTTTCTCCCTCCCATCAATTTCAGCCATGCCAAGAGACATCATCATCCTAGAATGCACGGAAGCCAAAGCAGAGGGCAAGCCCACTTCCCGCTACGTGTCCACACGCAACAAAAAGAGCCTCCGCACTCCGGGACGTCTTGAGAAAGTGAAGTTCAATCCCTTCCTCAAACGCAGGACTCTCCATCGCGAAATCCGCTAACCGATCCAGCATATGCAAGAAACCGAACCAAAAACAGTCGAGCGCCGCATTGCCTTTCGCAAGGCCAACCGCCGCATGACCCGCCGTCGTCAGGACATTCCCGTGGACAAACTCTGCCACACCAACCCTGACCTGCTCGCGAAATTCACCTCGATCACCGGCAAAATCCTTCCCCGCCGCGTGACCGGCGTCCCCGCCAAAGTGCATCGCAAGATCACCCGCGAGATCAAACGCGCCCGCGCCCTGAATCTCGCACCGTAATTCCCGGTTCCCACCATTTTCAGGGCTTGTCCGTTGCATTTCGGGCAAGCCCTTTTCCTTTCTCCCGCACTCCGGCATGCAAGAACTGACAGATACGCAGAACGAAAAAGACGACCGTAACCTCCCCATCGACCAGGTGGGAGTGAAAAATCTGCGCTTCCCGGTGGAGGTTCGCGAGAAAAACGGCGGCACCCAGAAAACCGTCGCCACGGTCTCACTGGCGGTGGCCCTGCCTCAACATTACAAGGGCACCCACATGAGCCGCTTCGTCGAGGTCCTCAACTCCCACGGCAATTGCCTCGACATCCGAACGATCAACAGCATACCGAAGGAATTGATCGAACGACTCGACGCCCAACGCGCCCACGTCACGTTCCAATTCCCTTTTTTCATCAAAAAACTCGCCCCGGTCAGCGGCGGCGAGGGACTGGTGGATTACGAGGTTCGTTTCGAAATCGACTATCGACGCGACGGCCGGTCCGACTTCGTGCTGACAACCATCGTCCCGGTCACAACGCTCTGTCCTTGCTCCAAGGCCATCAGCGAACGCGGCGCGCACAACCAGCGGGGCATTGTCACCTATGCGATCCGCTCGAAAAAATCGATCTGGGTCGAAGACCTGATCGCCCTTGTCGAACGATCCGCGAGCTGTGAACTCTACAGCCTGCTGAAAAGGCCCGACGAAAAATTCGTGACCGAAAAGGCCTATGACAATCCGGTTTTTGTCGAAGACCTGGTGCGCAACATCGCCTCGCGAAGCAATGCCCATGAGAACATCACCTGGTACCGGGTGGAAGCGGAAAACCACGAGTCCATCCACAACCACAACGCCTACGCGGTGATCGAACATTCGCATCCCGCAGTCGATCCATCGTCTCCGGCCTGATCGGACTTTTTGGCGACTCCCCTGAGCGGCCCGCAACCGCACTTTCTTTGCGGATCGCACCTTCCCGCTTTGACAAAGCGCCCGAACTGCCGCAAACTCCGCGCCCCGAATCCATGGCTACTCCCAAACTTTTCATCCCCGGTCCGATTGACGTTTCCCCCGCCACCTATGCCGCGATGTCGCGCCCGATGATCGGCCACCGCGGCTCGGAATTCGAAGCACTCTATGCTTCGACGCAACCAGTACTGCAACAACTCGCAGGCACCCAACGACCGGTGTTCCTCTCAACCTCTTCGGCGTGGGGCGTGATGGAAGCCGCGCTGCGCAATCTCACGCGGACAAAAGTGCTGACTCTCTGCAACGGTGCGTTTTCGGACAAGTGGTTCGATGTCGCCAAAAAATGCGGCAAGGAAGCCGAGAAAATCCAGGCCGAGTGGGGTCAACCGATCGACCCTGAACTGGTGCGGGCCAAACTTGCCGAAGGTGGCTTCGACGCCGTGACCTTCATTCACAACGAAACCTCCACCGGGGTGATGAGCGACCTCGCTGCGATCGCCCAAGTTGTGAAGTCGTTTCCGGATGTCATGCTGATTGTCGATACCGTATCGTCCTTTTCCGCCGTGCCGCTGGCGATGGATGATCTGGGCATCGATGTGCTTCTCGCCGGTGTCCAGAAGGCGATGGCACTGCCACCAGGTCTGGCGGTTTTTGCCATTTCCGAAGCGGCACTGGAGCGCGCCAAGTCCGCCAAAGACCGCGGTTACTATTTTGATTTTGTCGAATTCGAAAAAAACGCCGCCGCGAACAACACCCCGTCGACCCCGGCGATCTCGTTGATTTTCGGCCTCCAGAACATGCTGGAAACCATCGCCTCCGAGGGCCTGCCCGAACGTTTCGCCCGTCATCAGCAAAACAACCAGATGATCCACGAGTGGGCCGCCCGCCATGGATTCCAACATTTCGCTCCCGACGGATTCCGCTCGGTCACGCTGAGCTGTTTCCATACGCCGGAAGGATTCGACCAGGCAGCATTCATCAAAGCCCTGAAAACCAAACACAATTTCCTGATCAACGGAGGATATGGAAAGATCAAGGGCATCACCTTCCGTATCTCGAACATGGGCAATGAAACTCCCGCCACCATGCAGGAACTCATTGATGCCATGGATGACGTACTCGCCTAACTCTCTAACAAAATGAAAACAACGCTGCTCACACTCCTGCCGGCCCTTGCCTTGCCTCTTTTCGCCGCCGAGCCCAATACCCTTTCCGATCAGGAAAAAAAGGACGGCTTTGTGTTGCTGTTCGACGGCAAAACGCTGGACGGCTGGCGCAATTACAAAAAAGAACAGGTCAATCCCAAGTGGACCGTCGCGGACGGCGCGATCACTCTGCTGAGCAAGGGCGCGGGCGATCTCATCACAACGAAGCAATTCACGGATTTCGAACTGCGTGTGGAATTTAAAATTGCCGCCGACGGCAACTCCGGAATCATGTGGCACGTGTCGGAAAAATTCGGAGCACCCTACGAATCCGGTCCGGAATACCAGATCCTCGATTCCTTCGCGAAAACCGGATTCCAGGCGGAAGTCGCCAAGGGCAACATGGCCGGAGCGTTCTATGACATCATTCCTGTCAAAGCCGAAATCTCCAAACCCGCCGGTGAATGGAACGAGGGAGTGATCCGCATCGTCGGCTCGAAAATCACGCTGTCGATCAATGGCAAAGTCACCGCCGATGTCGACAGCACCACCGATGAGTTCAAGGCGATGCTGGCGAAATCCAAATTCGCCAAGTGGGATCATTTCAACAAGGAGTCCACCGGTCACATCTGTTTTCAGGACCACGGCAATCCGGTGAGCTTTCGCAGCATCCGCATCAAGGAAATCAAATAACCCCTGCTTGTGCACATCAGCATCTCCATCGATGAACAGCTGCTGAGGCTGTCGGAAGGTGACGAGATTCTCCGCGAATACCCGGTTTCCTCGGCGGCCAAGGGCGTGGGCTTCCGCGAGGAAAGTTTCCGCACCCCGACCGGTCAATTCCGCATTTGTGAAAAAATCGGCTACGACCAGCCCTTGGGAACGATTTACAAAACGCGCGAACCCATGGGCCTGTGGTCGGCGGACGATGTGGTGGAAGACGACCTGATCACCTCGCGCATCCTCCGGCTCGACGGACTCGACCCCGAAAACAAGAACACGCTGGCGCGCTGCATCTACATCCATGGCACCAATCAGGAAGAACTGATCGGCACCCCCGCCAGCCACGGCTGCATCCGCATGTCGAACATCGATGTCATCGAACTCTTCGACCTCACCCCGCTCGACACGCTGGTGTCGATCGAGGCCCCGCAGCGACAACGCGGCAAGTTGATTTTTTTCGACTGCGACTCCACCCTCTCGTCAATCGAAGGCATCGACGAACTCGCCCGCGCCCGCGGACCGGAAATTTTTCAACAGGTCGTCAACCTCACCAACGCGGCGATGAACGGGGAAATCCCGCTCCACGAGGTATTCCCGCGCCGCATGGAAATCATCCGACCCGACAAAGCCCTCTGCGAAACCGTGGCGCGCCAGTACGTCGAAACCATCGTCGACGGCGTTCGTGAAACCTTGCAGACCCTGCGCGAGGACGGCTGGACGATTGTCATCATCAGCGGCGGTTTCGCCCCGCTGATCAAACCGCTGGCGGAAACATTGGGCGTGGAGTTCATCGAGGCGGTGCCACTGTTTCTCGATGAAAGCGGCGCTTATGCGGGCTACGACGCCCATTTTCCAAGCACCCGCAATGGCGGCAAACCGGAAATCATCCGCGAATGGAAGGCGGCGATGCGTCCCAAAACAACCGTGATGGTGGGCGACGGCATCTCCGATCTGGAGTCACAAAATGAAGTCGACATGTTCATCGGCTTCGGCGGTGTGGTGATCCGCGATGCCGTGAAAAACAGCGCACAACATTTCGTCGAATCCTTTGCCGACATCCCGGCCCTCGCCAAAAAAGCCGCGAAACGCAAATAGGCGGCTCAGATTTCTTACCCGGATCCACCTTGGCCGGGTGTATGTTTCATTCCTTCCCTCGCCGCCGCCGCAAGACCAGACCGACCCCCGCTGCCGCAAGCAACGATGCCGAGGGCTCCGGTACTACGGACCCCACGATGTTCAGGGCGAAACTGTTGAGAACCATTGTGTCACCGGTCGCCAAATCGGCCACATACAAACTCCACAATCCGTTGGGATTCAGCCCGTTGAATGATGACAGATATGCCGTCCGGGGCGAGGTGCCCACGCTGTTGGCAGGATCCACGGCACGGGCATCGGGTTGGAAAACCCCGCTGACATCGCCGTCATTGGTGATTCCCGTGTGGATGTCGAGCAGCCCGCTGTCGGCGAAGCTGACCAACAGACTGCTGGCACCCGAGCCGTCCGGCGCACTCAAGGTTCTACCCGGACGGTTCAGCAGCACCGAGAACCCGCTATCGTGGCTGATGTAACAATACAGGTCCCCCGCCCAGCCGCCGGACATGTCGAGAATCACCGAAAGTTCCGTGATCGAGACGATGGTGGATGTCACCGGAAACGTGATGGACAATCCAATCGGCGAATTGTCAGGGACCGGTAGACCGACGACAGAAATAACCGTCGCTCCCTGAGAGGGAAGGTTCATCAGAGCGAGCAAAACAAAGGGTAGCTGTTTCATGGTTGGAATGGGAAAGACGTTGGAGATTGTATCGTAAACTGCCTCATCAAGGAAGCGCAAGCTGGTAGAAGGCACTCGGCTGGGGCGGAGATTCGTCAGTGAAACTCACCACACCGGTGGGACCGGCGGTGACCGTTGCAATGGTCTGCCAGACAACCATGTCCGTTGACCGCTCGATCTGATAGGAACGCCCCGGGATCCCCTGGAATCGAATACCAACATGACCGCCCGGCAGCATCGTGAGGATGGGTGGATTGGTGGGCGGAGCGCCCGCTCCACCACCTGCCGGCGCGGGACCGACAGTGACTGTGACCGTCCCGTTCACCGTGCCGCCGCGCCCGTCGCTCAGGGTCAGCGCAAACGTATCGATGCCCGAAAAGGAAGCTGGCGGTGTGTAGAGGATGGCAGTGGGTTGCAACGCCACCGTGCCGCCCATGGTCGATGCCGGGCCGGCAGCGGTGACTGTGAGAAGATCGCCATCGGGATCGGCCCCCTTGGCCAGCAACTTGCGAAGCGATACCGAAGCCGCCGTCTGGTAGGGCGTGCTGAAGGCATACCCGGAGAAAGTCGGCGGGCGGTTGGTGGTGAAGGACATGTCGGCTCCGTAGGATGTGCCGCCTTCGTTGCTGGTGACGATCCGGAAATGATAGGTTCTACCGACAAGCAATCCCGAAAGGTTCGCGCTTGCCGCAGTAGTGCTGCGACGGCTGAGGGGAGACGGACTTGCCTGAATGCTCATGCCGTAGGTTGTTGTGTCACCGTATTCGAACCACACATCTGTCGGAGTTCCGCTGGCCCGAGCACTGCCGTTCAAGGTGGCGCCCGTGTTCGTGACCGCGCTTGCCGCCAAGGTTATCGCAACGGGAATGGGTGTCGCAACCATGACCAATCTGTGGCTGCTGATGCTGCTGCGGTTTGAGAGGCTCGTAATACGTTCCCCTTCCACCAATGGTTCCAGGTTGGTGGCCACCGGAACCAAGCGGTTCGTGGTGCTGTAGTCCCCCAATTGACCGTTGTAGTTATTGCCCCATGCTGCCACCGCGCCGTCCGAACACAATGCGTAGCTACCGTAGTAACCAGCACCTACAGAGATTACGGAGCGGTTCATGAGAATTCCCGCCCGGTTGACCTCCACTGGCACCAAGCTGAGGGTCGAGCTATTGATCCCCAGTTGGCCACTGGAGTTCAGCCCCCATGTCACCAGGGTTCCGTCCGAGCAAAGAGCCAGATTGTGTTGGGCACCTGCGGCGATTTCAATCACGGTCTTTCCAGCGAGAGCACCGTTTGTGTCCACGACCACGGGAATAGCGCTGTTTGTGGTGCTGTTGTTGCCCAACTGGCCAGAATCATTCCCCCCCCATGTGGCCAAGGTTCCATCTGTACAGAGCACAAGATTATGGTTGATTCCAGCCGCGATCAAGCTGACGGTCTTATCGGCGAGTACACCAGAGGCGCTGACCGCGACCGGCACAAAACTTCTTGCTGTGCTGCCGTTACCCAACTGGCCGTTCGAATTTGAGCCCCATGAATACAATGTTCCGTCAGAACACAAAGCGAGCGCGTGGTATTCCCCTCCCACCACTTTGGTGACCCTCTTACCAACCAGGGCCCCTGAATTTTCCACTAATACTGGCAAAGACTGGGACACGCCACTGCCGTCACCGAGCTGTCCGCTCCCGTTGGATCCCCAACCAGCCACAGTTCCATCTGTGCAGACGGCATAGCTGGAATTTCTTCCGGCCGATACACCGATGACAGTCTTGCCCGCCAGCACACCGCTTTGGATCACGGTGCCCGGCTGCAAGCTGTCAACTGTGCTATTGTTGCCCAATTTACCAAACGCGCTATCTCCCCAAGCAGCTATCGTTCCGTCGGAACACAAAGCAAGCGAATGGTCAGCTGTTGCAGTGGCCAGAACGTGTTTACCGGTCAGAGCACCTCCGACCGCCGCCGCTGTGGGAATGGTGCTGAAATCAATTTGCCCGTTGCCCAGCTGACCGTCGAGATTGGCTCCCCATCCGATCAGGCGGGTGTTTGCCCATTCCAACACCAGATCATTGCCGCTTCCGCCGAAATAGTTTGCCACAAACTTGTATTGATTGCCTTCATGTTCCAAAACCACAACTTGACCGTGTGCGATATTGGCGAAATAGCCATTGATCAAGTCGGCACCGGTATTGCGCACCACCATCAGGTTGGTGCCCGTTGGCGGGGCGAAACGCAGAGCAAGGTTCAGAGTAAGACCACCCGCCGAGAACAGATTGGCAGTTACCGGAACCTCGGCTGCCGTTTGATAGGCGAAAAGTTCATGCAGTCGCGTCACCACAACTGTATAGGAAAAGGTTTCGCCGCCACCCGGACTTGTAACCGAAATGGTGACCGTGTTGTTGCCGACTGTGAGCGGGATTGTCCAGTTGTTCGCACCGGTTTGCACAGCGGCACCATTGATCCCAACGGTAGCTCCCACACTCGCCGCGATCGGTGTCATGATGATACTGGAGGTCGTGAAGGGCACTGTCGCGGCATATTGATTGGTGTTGCCGGCAAATGCAGGGTAAAGGCCACCTTCACTCAATGCCAGGCTTGCCAAGGTCGCATTCGTGCCAGTTGTGAATGTCATGTCGGTGCCGACTAAAGTTCCCGCCGGAGTAGCGCCACGGATTCGGTAATGATAGATGGTACCTGGCCGCAAACCGCTCAAACCGGCGCTCACTGCGGTCGCGACGCTTCCCGTGGCGACAGCGGGAGTCGCTGCGGCGATGCGGCCATACGCGCTTGTTAGGCCATACTCAAAGAACTGGTTGGCGGTGAATCCTTCGGGATTCACGCTGCCGTTGAGCGTGGCGACCGAATTGCCAATTCCCGACGCTGCCAGTGTCGTCGCGCGCGGCAGTCGAGACATGGCGGTGAGTGCAAGACTGGTGCTTGACAACGGGCTACTGCAAAGGGAGATGAAGCGCTCGCCAGCCAGCAAGTTCGTGGTGGAAAGCGTCACCGGGACCGGACTGTTCGTAGTACTGTCATTGCCCAACTGACCGTTTGTGTTAGATCCCCAAGTGGCGACGCTGCCATCAGAGCAGAGCGCCAGCGAGTGACTTTCTCCTGCTGCGATGGCGGTGATCGTCCTGCCCGAGAGACTTCCGTCGAGCATCACTGCAGAAGGCGAACGGAAGTAGCTGTCGGTCAAACCATTGCCCAATTGCCTTTGACCGTTATATCCCCAGGATGCCATGCTGCCGTCAGCGCACAATACCAGGTTGTGGTACTGGCCAGCGGCCATGGCGACCACCACTTTGCCGGCCAGTACGCCGGTCGTGTCCACCAATACCGGCACCGGGCTGCTGTAGGTGCCGGGGCTGTTGTTGCCCAACTGCGTCTGGCTGTTGGACCCCCAGGAGGCCACGGTGCCATTGTCGCAAAGTGCGAGCATGTGGTTTTCTCCGGCGGTGATCGCCACGACCTTCCTGCCAGCGAGCACGCCAGAGCGATCCACCAAAACGGGAATCTTGCTGTTGATCGTGGTGGTGTCGCCCAACTGTCCGGAGTTGTTTATACCCCAGGATGCCACGGTGCCGTCCGTGCACAGGGCGAAACTGCTGTTTTCAGTGGCGGCGATGGCCTTCACGGTCCTGCCAGCCAGCACGCCGGTGCGATCAACCAAAATGGGCACAAGGCTGTTTGCGTTGCTACCGTTCCCCAACTGACCAGACGAATTCAATCCCCATGCCGCGAGCGTTCCGTCCGCGCACAAGGCCAGGCTGTGTAAATTTCCGACAGCCACGGCGATGACTGTCCGATTCGCAAGCACCCCCGTGGTATCGACGAACAACGGTGATTGGCTGGGATTCGTGCTGTTGTTACCTAACTCTCCAGAACTATTGTTGCCCCAGGCAGCGAGTCGACCGTCAACGCCTAGGGCGAGCACATGTCCGTTCCCCATTGCCAAGGCGCGAATCGTCCCGCCGGAGAACACGAGTCCGGTATCCGCCGGCACCGGCACCTTGCTCTGTAGCGCGTTGCCATTGCCGATTTGACCGAAGTTCGCTCCCCAGCCAAGCACCCGGGTTGCCGCCCACTGCAACTCGAGGTCATTGCCAGTGCCGCCGAAATAATCCACGGTAAAGTGATAGACGCTGCCCGCGTATGGTAGTGCCACAATCTGACCTTGAACCAGGTTTGCGAAGGTGCCGTTGATGGGTCCTGAGCCCAGGTTTCTCACAGCCAGAAGACGGGTGCCCGGTACTGGAGTGAAATTCAGAGCGAACTCAGCAGAGACCCCGCTGGCCGAGAAGCCGTTGGCGGTGACCGGAACCTCGCTTGCGGAATTGAAGATAAACACCGCAGGAAGACGCGTCACGGTCATGCTATAAGTATTGGTGTTAATCCCATCAACTGCGGTTACCATGACATCGATCACATTGTCGCCTATGCTCAGACTGATGGGATTACTGGCCAAACCGGAGGCTACCGGGATGCCGTTTACTGTTACCGCCGAAGTGGCATTTGTTGCCACCGGAGTGATTGTGATCTGATCTTTGATGAATGGCAGCGAGACATTGTAGTGCGTATTGGAAACGGTAAACCCGGGCACAAGCATGCCGCCATCCAATAACAAGTCGGAAAGAGTGCCTAATATCGTCGTCGTAAAGGTGATATCGTTTCCGTAAACCTTGCCAGCCGCGCATGTGGCGACGATCCGGCAATGATAGGTCGTACCCGCAAGGAGATCATTGAGCGTCGCGCTCGCGTCCACAGGACTAGTGCCGCCCGTTGTGCCTGGAGTTCCGGAAACGGAGTTCCCGTAAGCTGTACTCAGGCCATATTCGAAACTAACGTCGGTAACATTACCGTTCGGTTTCACACTGCCATGAAGAATCGCGGATGAATCGTTGATGGCAGTCGAGGCCTGAGTGGTAGCTCTGGGAAGCAGCGGAGAAGCAGTGATCGCCAGACTAAACCTACCACCGCCATCCATCGCCACGAAGCGTTCACCGGCCACTAGGCCGGAAGTGTTGACTAGTACCGGGACTAAGCTTGAATTTGTGCTGCCAATACCTAACTGGCCATTGTCATTGCCACCCCACGCAGCCATGGTTCCGTCCGCACACAAGACCATTGCTTGTGCGCTACCGACGGTCAAAGCGGTAACAGTTTTCCCGGCAAGCACACCTGATCGGTTCACCAGCACGGGCACGCTGCTGTTGGTCGTGCTGTTGTTGCCCAACTGGCCGGCGTTATTATAGCCCCAGGTTGCAAGCGTGCCATCGGCACATAAAACGCTGTTGCAAGCATTGCCCGCAGCTATCGCTTCAATCGTCTTGCCAGCAAGAGCCCCGGTTCTATCAACCAACACCGGCACGCTGCTTTTGGTCGTGCTGCCGTTGCCCAACTCGCCACTGTCATTGCGCCCCCACGCGGCCAAGGTGCCGTCCACACACAAAGCGATAGCATGTGTTTCACCGGCAGCCACAGCGGAAATCGACTTGCCGGCAAGCACACCTGACTGGTTCACCAGCACGGGCACACTGCTTTGACCCGTAGTGTTGTTGCCCAACTGGCCGAATTCATTGTATCCCCAGGAGGCCAGTGTGCCGTCCGCACAAAGCGCGAAACTCGAGGAATTGCCTGCGGCAATCGATATGGCTGTCTTGTCAGCGAGCACACCAGTGCGGTCCACCAAGACCGGCGCGGTGCTGAAGCTGGCAGTATTGTTGCCCAGTTCACCGGATGCGTTGCGCCCCCATGCGGCAATTGTGCCGTCAGAACACAAGGCCAGGCTGTGATACCAGCCCGCGCTGACTCGTACAACTGTCTTGCCGGCAAGCACACCGGAGCGGTCCACCAAGACTGGGACGTTGCTGCTCCCCGTGCTGCTATTGCCCAATTGACCATAACTATTGTCACCCCACGCCAAGAGTGTGCCGTCCACGCACAACGCCAAGCTGTGGGAGTACCCGGTCGATACGGCAGTCACCGTCTTGTTGGCAAGCACGCCGGAGCGGTCCACCAGGATCGGGACGTTGCTGGCGACAGTAGTGTTGTTGCCCAATTGGCCGTTGTCGTTGTAACCCCAAGCCATGAGTCGGCCGTTCGGCCAGTGCAGCACGAGGTCATTGCCCGTGCCGCCAAAATAGTTGACAACAAACGGGAAGATTTGCCCATTGTACGTTAGATCGACAATTTGTCCCTGTAGCAGATTCTGGAAAACGCCTCGGATTGGGTTTGAGCCAGTGTTTCGCACCACGGTCAGGATCGTTCCGGGCACAGGTTGGTAACCGAGTACGAACGATGCGGTGAGACCAGAGGCATCGAATTGGCCAGCAGTCACAGGCACGGCGGTGGCGGAAGAAAATTCAAAAACCTCCGGCACTCGCGTCACAGAGATGCTGTAGGTCAGGGCATTCACCCCATCACCGGCATCCACCACAATGGAGATCAGGTTGTTGCCTGGTGATAGGGGAATGGGATCACTAGCGCTGCCAGACACCACAGCGGCACCGTTGACTGTTACCGATGCGGTGCTGCCGGTGATGGTCGGGGTCACCGTGATATTCTCGGTAGCGGATGACACTGTGACCGCATAACCACTGCGGCGGTTGTCAAGTGCGGGCAACAGCGAACCGGAGCTTACGTCAAGGCTGACGAGTGTTGCTTTGGTGGTGGTGGTGAAAGTCAGATCTTCTCCACGGGAAACGCCACCCGCGCTGGAGGCCACAACCCGGTAATGATAGGTTGTGCCCGGAAACAAGCCTCCGATGGAGGTGCTCACAGGCGCAGAGGTGGTGCCGTTCACGCTCGGGGGAGTTGCCGCGACGGTTGACCCGTAGGATTCCGTCAGGCCATATTCGAAACTTACCGTGGCAACACCGCCGTTGGCGTTCACGCTGCCATGCACGGTTGCACCCGTGTCCTTCACCGACGTCGCCGCCAACGTGCTGACTACCGGACGAGGCGGAGATGCAACGATGCCGAGGTTGGAGGAAGACCCGCATGCGATGCCGTAAAAACGCTCGCCCGTTTTCAGCGTGCTGAGATCGACGGCGATTGGAGATGGACCCCAGGTTGCCAGCGTCCCGTCCGCACACAAACCCAGACTGTAAGTCCCGGCAGCGGCTACGGCGGTTACACTCTTGCCAGCCAGCACGCCGGAAGTTGTCATGAGAACCGGCACCGCGCTTGAATTTGATACGGGATTGCCTAGTTGGCCGCTACCATTGTAGCCCCAGCTCACCAAAGTGCCGTCGGCACACCGGGCGAGCGAGTGATTTGGCCCCACCGACACCAGGGTAACTGTTTTTCCGGCCAGCACACCCGACCTGTCAACCGCCGCTGGCACCCAACTGTCAACCCTGTTATTAATGCCCAGTTGACCACTGGAATTGTAGCCCCAGGAAGCCATCGTGCCGTCCGAGCATAGCGCGATACAAAAATACGTGCCGCCGTTGATGCTCACCACTCGTTTGCCGGCGAGCACGCCGCTGGTGTCAACTGCCACGGGCAAGTTGCCGCCGATATTGGTGCCATTGCCCAATTGACCCCAGCTATTAGATCCCCAGCTTACCACGGTACCGTCGGAGCAAATCGCATAACTGTTAGCATCTCCCACCCCGATGCCTGTGACCGTCTTGCCCGCCAGCGCGCCGATAAAATTCACCGCCACGGGGACCAAACTGTTAGCGACACTCATCGGAATCCCGAGTTGGCCGTTACTGTTAGATCCCCAGGCAACCAGCGTACCGTCGGAACACAGAACCAGATTGTGGTATTGGCCGGCGGCGGCCTTGACTACCTGTTTGCCAGCCAGAATCCCCGAGGCATCGACGAGCAAAGGTGTCGCACTAATAGTCGTGCTGTTGTTGCCCAGTTGGCCGAAGCTGTTGGCCCCCCATGCGGCGACCATGCCATCCGCAGTCACCGCGAGCACATGACTGTTGCCCGTGGAAAATGAGACGACCTTTTTTCCTGCCAGTACGCCGGAGGATGACACGGGAGTCGGGGCCGTTTGCTGCTCGAAACTACCATTTCCCAGTGACCCGAAGCCGTTGTATCCCCATGCCAGTAATCGTGTATTACCCCACAGCAACACCAGATCATTGCCGGTGCCGCCAGTATAGGACGCCACAAATGGATAGACGATCCCTTGATATGTCACTTCAACTGGTTGCCCTTGGGCCAGATTGGAAAACGTGCCTTGGATCATGCCGGTGCCGGTGTTGTTGATCACCATCAGGTTGGTTCCCGGACTCGGAGCAAAATCCAAAGCAAAGCTCACCGTATTGCCGGTGGCCACAAACGAATTTGCGGTCAGCAGTGTTTCGTCCGCCGAATGAAAAACGAATTGTTCCGGCAATCGCATGACAGTCACCGAGTAAGCTCGGGTGATGATCCCATCCTCCGCAGTGACGAACAGCGGGATCGTATTGTTGCCGACTGCAAGCTTGACCACAACGCTGGCTGGACCGGCTCCCAACGCGGTGCCGTTGATATTCAGCGTGGCTGCGGGGTGATTTGCCTGCGCATTGACCGTAAGACTGGCGGTGGTGAACGGAACGGTGGCAATGTAGTTCGCGACGTTGCTATCGAAAACGGGCGAGAGCGAAGCGTTATTTAGAACCAGGGCGGACAGGCCGGCGAAGTTGCTGGTGGTGAAGGTCTGGTCACCGCCATACGACGCACCACACGCATTGACAGTTTTCACACGGAAGTGATAGGTGGTGTTCGCCAGTAGATTCCCGACGTTAATGCCCGCCACCGCAACGTTGCTGCCAGCGACGGACGAAGGCGTTGCGGTAATCGTCGATCCATACGCAGTCGTGAGGCCGTATTCGAACGATACCAAGGTGTTCGAACCATTGGGCCGTATGCTGGCGTTCAGCGTCGCCGTTGTGTCGGTGACGGCGGTCGCAGCCAGGGTTGTTGCAAGCGCCTTTGGTGGCCCGGCCGCGAGGGCGAAGCTGTGGCTACCGAACGGGCTGGTCGCGCACGCAACGAATCGCTCGCCACTTGCCAAACCCGCCGTGCTCACGGCCAGCGCCTGGCTGCTGAATGAGGGATTCGTGTTGCCGATCCCCAAGCGTCCATCGTAGTTTTGGCCCCAAGCGCCAAGAGTTCCATCCGAGCACTGAGCAAGAGAATGCTGAGATCCTATCGAAAAACGCGTGATGGTTTTATTCGCGAGCAGTCCAGCCGCGTATACGGCGACCGGCACCTGACTGTCGGTCTGGGTGTTGTTGCCCAATTGGCCGCTACTATTGTAACCCCAGGCTGCCAACATACCGTTCGCGCACAGCGCATGGCTATAATTGTTCCCTGCAGCCACCGCGACCACCGTATTTCCGGCCAACACACCGAACGAGTTCACGAGCACGGGCAACAGACTGTTGACCTTGCTGGCGTTGCCCAACTGCCCGGAACCGTTGTATCCCCATGTGACCACGCTGCCATCGGCGCACAAGGCAAGGTTGTGGTTCTGCCCTGCCGAAACCGCCACGACCTTTCTCCCGGCAAGCAAACTGTTGGCGCCCACGGAAACCGGTTCCAGACTCGACAGGGTGCTGCCGTTGCCTAACTGGCCATAGTTATTGGCACCCCATGCCGCCAGTGTGCCGTCGTCTGCCAATGCCAGACTATAGCGGCTGCCAGCCGCAATGGCCACAATTCTCTTCCCAGCGAGTACCCCGAGGTCTTCGATCTCCACCGGCACCAGACTGCGCTGTGTGCCGATATTTCCCAATTGACCGCTGCTATTGTCACCCCATGAGAATAGCGTGCCGTCAGAACACAGGGCGAGATTGTGGAAGTCTCCTGCAGCCACCGCTACCACCGTCTTGCCGGTGAGGACTCCTGTCGGATCCACCGCCACCGGCACGTAACTCGATACCGTCGAGTTGTTACCAAGTTGACCATTGTCGTTCCTCCCCCAAGCAGCAAGAGTCCCGTCCGTAAACAATCCGAGACTGTGCTGATAGCCGCAAGCAACCTTGCTCAAGGTCTTTTCCGCAAGTATTCCAGAGTTGTCCACCACCACAGGTCCGGTGCGGCTGATCTGACTCTTGTCGCCCAATTGCCCCGAATCATTATTGCCCCAGGACAACAGGCGGGTATTCGCCCATTGCAGCACCAGATCGTTGCCGTTGCCGCCATAGTAGTTTGCAACGAACTGATAGGTGATGCCGTTGTATTCCAGCAACACCCTCTGACCGTGAGCAAGATTGCCGAAAGTGCCGCGGATGAAGCCGGAGCCCGTGTTATTGATCACCATGAGATCGGTACCCGTCGCCGGAGCGAATCCAAGCGTGAAAGATGCGGTATTTCCGCTGGCGACAAAACTTTCCACGGCAAGTGGCAACATTGCTGCAGTAGCGAAGGCGAAAACATCCGGCACGCGCGTCACTGTCACCGTGTAGGTATTGCTGATGGCATTCCCAGCCGCAGTAACCACCACGGGAATCACGGTGTTGCCGGTTGCCAGGCTGATGGGTCCGCTGGCGGTTCCGGATGCCACCGCGATTTGATTGACTTTCACAGTACTACCGGCATTGGCCACCGTCGGTGTGAGGGTCAAACTAGAAGTGGCGTATGGCACTGTGATGGCATAGCGGGTCGTCGCACTCGCAAATCCCGGATCGAGCGCGCCGCTGCTTGGCACGAGATTGGCAAGTGTGGCAAGAGCACTGGTGGTAAAAGTCATGTCCCCGCCGATGACGGTGCCTCCGGCATTGGTGGTGATCGCCCTGTAATGATAGGTGCGGGACGGAACCAAGCCTTCGATGACAGAACTGGACACAGTCACTCCGCTGCCGGTCACGGGAGAAGGTGATCCGGTCACAGTGTAGCCGTATGCTTCCGTCAACCCATATTCAAACACGACGGTGGTAGCTGTTCCGTTGGGTTGCACGGCGGCGTTGAGGGTCGCGCCCGTATCGGTCACGGCGGTGGCCTCCTGGGTCGTTACCGCGGGAGGAGGCGGCGAGGCGACGATGGCAATCGAATGATTGGCAACAGGATTCCGGCCCGTGCCCGTCACGAAACGTTCTCCAGCTATTAGCCTACTGGTGTCCACCAACACCGGCACGGAACTGCTGGTCGTGCTATTGTTGCCCAACGCACCCAAGTCATTTCGCCCCCACGCAGCCATGGTGCCATCCGCGCACACCGCCAAACTGTGGTAAAATCCCGCAATCAATGCCGACACCGTTCTGCCCGCGAGCACGCCGGAACGGTTCACCAACACGGGAACGAAACTGTTTACCGTGCTGCCATTACCTAGCTGTCCATTGGAATTGTATCCCCATCCGGCCAGTACGCCGTCGGAACACATGACCAGGCAATGGCCGTCGCCCACGGACAACGAAGTGATGGTTTTGCCAGCCAGTACTCCGCTGATGACGACCGCTACCGGCACGCTGCTTGAACTTGGGTTGGTGCTGTTGATACCCAATTCGCCATGGCTATTACTACCCCAGGCAGCCAACATGCCATCCGCACACAAGGCGAGACCGTTGGAATTTCCTGCGGCGATATCGATGACTCTCCTGCCAGCCAGCACTCCGGTACCCTCAATCGCCTGCGGAACGCTGAAATTAGCCTGGCCGCCCGTCATGTCGCGCCCCCATTGGGCAAGCGTACCGTCCGAACACAGTGCCATGCTATTACCGTAGCCAACCGCAATTTTGGTAATTGTTTTGCCGGCCAGCACGCCGACCTTGGACACCAATACGGGAACCGGACTATCCGTTAAGCTATTGTTGCCCAACTGGCCCCAGCCGTTATGTCCCCAAGCGGCCAGCGTGCCATCGGAGCACAACGCAAGGCTATGGTAGTAGCCGGCGGCGATGGCGACCACCTTCTTCCCGGCAAGCGCGCCCGAGGTGTCCACTGCCACCGGATCCAGACTACCCACCGCGCTGTTGTTACCCAGCTTGCCGTACTGGTTGTCACCCCAGGCCGCCAGGGTGCCGTCCCATGCCAATGCCAAACTGTGAAAAAATCCTGCAGCGACCTCCTTGATCGCTTTGCCCGACAGCAGACCAGGCGCAGCCAATGGTGAGGGCACGAGTGCGTTCACATTGCCGCTGTGACCCAGTTGACCGTAGTTATTGTAGCCCCAGCTGAAGACCCGGCTATTGCCCCATCCCAGCACCAGATCATTACCGCTGCCGCCGAAGTAATTGACCACGAACGGATACGTGATGCCGCCATAAGTCAAATTCAAGACTTGTCCATGCACTAGATTGGTAAAAGCGCCCCGGATCGGGTCGGTACCCGTATTCTGCACAACCGTTAGACTCGTTCCAGGCAGCGGATGATGGTTCAGGGTAAAACCAGCGGTGATACCTGCAGCCATGAAGTTAGCGGTAGTGATCGGTATTTCTGTCGAGGAGTTGAAAGCGAGCGTCTGGGGCATGCGATACAGCGACACTGCATAAGTTTTGATGTTCGCTCCGCCGATGGCGGTAACCACCACGCTGATGACATTATTGCCCACAGACAAATTGACCGGGTCACTCGCCGCGCCCGATTCCTCAGGAATGCCATTGACACTTACCAGGGACGTTGCATCCACACACACGGGAGTGACGGTGATGCTGCTCGTGTCAAAGGGCACCGTGGCAAAGTAGCTCGTGTTGCTGCCGACGAACGAAGGAGCGAGCGTGCCGACACTCAGATTCAGGCTGGAGAGATCAGCGAAGGTGCTCGTGGTGAAAACCATGTCCTCGCCTTTGACCGTTCCTCCCGCACTGGTCGCCACGATCCGGTAATGATAGGTAGTACCGGAAAGCAATCCGCCAATGATGGCACTGATCGAAGTGGTCGTGGTGCCGGATGCCGTATCGGGTGCCGGGACAACAGTGGTGCCGTAGGAGTTGGTCAAACCGTATTCGAAGGAAACCACAGTCGTGCTGCCCTGAGCATTCACGCTGCCATTGAAGATGGCACCGTTGTCGAGCACGGCAGTGGCGGATGCGGTCACAGCCACCGGCGGCAACGGCAGGGCCGTGATGCCAAATGAGGAAGTGCTGGATTGACCACTTGCTATGCTGATGATGCGTTCACCTGCCGCAAGTGAGGAGGTACTGACCGCCACAGGCGAGGTATAGGGGCCGGCACTGACAGTCCCTAAATTCCCCCAACTGTTGCTGCCCCAAGCGCCTGCGGTGCCGTCCGAGCATGATGCCATACTGTAGACGAATCCTGTGGCAATGCTGGTGACAATCTTGCCGGCAAGCACTCCCGCACCTCCTGCCAAAACAGGCACGGAACTGTTAACCTGCCCACCATTGCCTAACTGGCCGTTGCCATTATCCCCCCATGCGGCCAGGGTTCCATCCGCACACAACGCAAGACTATGATTGCTTCCGGCAGCCATGGTCACAACTATCTTCCCTGCAAGCACTCCAGTCCTGACAACAGCCACCGGCACGGCACTATTCGAGGTGCTGTTGTTGCCCAGGCGGCCGGAACCATTGTTGCCCCACGCAGCCACGGTGCCGTCAGCGCACGCTGCCAGGCAGTGGTCTGATCCAGCAGCAATCGCGATGACCTTCCTGCCTAACAGCACCCCCGTGTTTAGCACCGCCACCGGCACTTTGCTGTCATTGGTGCTGTTGTTGCCCAATTGGCCGCTGTCATTTCGGCCCCAGGTAGCTATTGTACCGTCCGAACACAGGGCAATGCTGCTCGAAGCACCCGCGCCGATGGCGACCACAGTCTTGCCAGCGAGCACTCCAGCGGTGTTGACCGCCACCGGCACAGTGGAGTTCGCAGAGGTGTTGGTGCCCAACTGACCGTAAAAATTGCCGCCCCACGCCACTAGCAAGCCATCTGCGCACAGGCCGAGAGTATGGCTGGATCCAGCGGCAATGGCAACCACGATCCTGTTCGAAAGAATGCCAGTTCGATCCACGAGTACCGGCTTTTGACCGACCGGAGCGCTACCGTTCCCCAACTGGCCTGAGGTGTCAGATCCCGAGCAGGCAACGGTTCCGTCCGAGCAAAGGAGAACGCTATGCTGCACGCCCACTGCAACAGCGACAACCGTCTTGTTAGCCAGGACTCCCGATTGATCCATCGGCGTGGGAACCAGCACATTGCTGGTGCTTGAGGCGCTGACACCCAGGTTGTAATAAGTGTTCGAACCCCATGCGATTGCCCGGGTATTCGCCCATTGAAGCACCAGATCGTTGCCGGTTCCACCAAAGTAGTTGGCCACGAAGGCATAGATCAGTCCGCCGTAGGTCAGGTTCACCGCCTGCCCCTGCGCCAGATTGTCGAAAGTACCCTGAATGGGGCCAGTTCCCGTGTTCTTGACTACCGTGAGGGTTGTCCCGGTCGCGGGAGCAAAGTTCAGCGAGAACGACGCTGTCATCCCTGTGGCCACGAAGTCAGCCACTGTAGCCGGCACGGTTGCGGCATTGTTGAACGTGTAATTCTCTGGTAAACGGGTCACGATTACGGCATAGGTTCTCGAGTTGATGCCGTTGGCAGAGGTGACCTCAACGTTGATCTGGTTGTCGCCAGGCGTTAGGTCGATCGCGTTGCTGGCGGTGGCGGAAGTCTCAGTTAGACCGTTCACCTTTATCGTGGCACCCGGATTGAGCACGACCGGAGTGAAGCGGATCGAAGCCGCGGAAAACGGCACTGCGAGAGAATAATTGTTGGAGTTGAGATCGAAAGCGGGAGTCAGGGTGCCGAGACTGGGTGTCAGGCTCGCAAGGCAAGCCAAGGTGCTTGTGGTGAACGTCATGTCGTCCCCCTTCACGGTCCCGCCACTGCTGACAGCGATGACCCGATAATGATAAGTCGCGCCCGACAAAAGACCTGTGATTGTGGCGCTCGTGTTGGTATCGGCACTGTCGGTCAAGGTGCCCGGATTACCCGTGACGACAGTACCATACGCAGTGGTGAGTCCGTATTCAAACGACACCGCGGTATTGTTATTCTGAGCATTCACACTGCCATTCAAAGTGACAGCGGTGTCGAGGATTGCGCTTGACGCCAAGGTTGCCGCAAGCGGCGGTGGCGGGGAAGCTACAATGACGATGGAATGGCTTCCTCCCGCGCCCGTTGCCGGAACAATTCTTTCACCGGAGCCAAGGGCCGTCATGGTAACAACAACCGGGATAGAGCGGTTCGTTTGGGTATTGTTGCCTAACTGGCCGCTGTTGTTATAACCCCAGGAGACCAGCGTTCCATCCGAGCAGAGAGCCTGAGCGAATTGCGCGCCGGCGGATGCAGCGATTGGTGTCCTGCCAGCAAGCACGCCCGTATTGTTCACCAAAACGGGCACCGGGCTGCTCGTGGTACTGTTGTTGCCCAGTATGCCGTAACTATTGTCTCCCCATGTGGCCAGAGTGCCGTCCGAGCAACGAGCCAAGCCAAACGACCAGCCAGCCGAAATATCAACAATACTCTTGCCCGCAAGCACGCCGCTGCGATTCACCAACACCGGGGCGATACTGCTGATCACGCTGTTGTTGCCTAACTGGCCCCTGTTATTGTAACCCCATGAAACCAAGGTTCCGTCCGAGCAAAGGGCCATGCTGAATTCCGATCCAGCAGCCAGCGAAACAACCGTCTTGCCTGCGAGAACTCCGGTCCGGTCAACCAACACCGGCACAGGGCTGTGGTTCTTGAGAGTCTTTGTGCCTAACTGACCGTATGAATTGGATCCCCAGGCTGCCAGGGTGCCATCCGAGCAGAGGACGAGGCTGTGAGTACTGCCTGTGGCCATGGCAACGATCCGTTTGCCCGCAAGCACGCCGGTTTGATCCACCCATGCTGGGTTCCCAAAAATCGATCCAGTTGCACCATTTCCCAATTGACCATAACCATTATCACCCCAAGCGGCCAGACTGCCGTCGGAACAGAGGGCAAGAACGTGTGACGAGCCAGCATCGATAGCGACGACACGTTTGCCCGCAAGCACCCCCGTTTGGTTCACCCATACCGGCACACTGCTGTCAGCCGTGCTGTTATTCCCCAATTGGCCATTCGCATTGGACCCCCATGCGGCCAGCTTGCCGTCCGAGCAAAGAACAAGGTTGAAATCTCCTCCCGTCGCCAACGCAAGGATCGTTTTGCCGGCCAGGATTCCAGACAAATTTACTGCCGTCGGAATCAAACTGTTCGCCGCATTGCCAGTAGCACCGTTGCCCAGTTGACCAAAAAAATTGTAACCCCACGACAGCAAGCGGGTGTTGGCCCATTGCAGCACCAGATCATTTCCCGTTCCACCAAAGTAATTGGCAATGAACGCATAGGTAACTCCTCCGAAGGTCAACTGCACGCGTTGATCCTGCGCTAAATTGTCGAAATTACCGCGAATCTGGTTGTTGCCGGTGTTATTGAGTACAGTCAGGTTTGTACCCGGCGTCGGGGCGTAGTTGAGGGCGAATGTCGCCGTATTTCCGGTGGCGAGAAAATCACCAGCGGTAATCGGCACGTCGGTGGCCGAATTGTAGGCAAAAGTCTGCGGCAGCCGGGTTACCGTCACCGAGTAAGTCTTGGCATTGATGCCATCTGCGGCGGACACCACGATGTTGATGTCGTTGTTTCCGACTGCGAGAGCGATCGGACTGCTCGCCGCACCGGATGTCACCAGGACTCCATTGACCATCACTGTTGAGGTTCCGAGTTCCACAGACGGTGTCACCGTGATGGCACTCACCGCATTCGGTACTGTGGCGATATAACTCGTGACATTGCCGGAAAATGCAGGTGACAACATGCCGCTGCCCAAACTCAGACCCGTGAGGGATGTGAAATTGGTCGTGGTAAAGGTCATGTTGGTCCCTTTCACCGTACCACCCGCGCTGGAGGCGATCACTCGATAATGGTAGGTTGTACCGGAGAGCAGGTTCCCCAGAATCGCGCTGGCTGCCGTGTCAGTGCTTCCCGATACAGAGGCAGGCGTAGCCGCAACGGTCGTGCCATACGCGCTGGTGAGCCCGTATTCAAACGACATTGCTGTGGCACTTCCTTTGGCATTCGCGCTGGCGTTCAAGGTGGCACCGGTATCGAGGACAGCCGTGGCGGCAAGCGTCGTAGCGACGGGTGGCGGTGGTGAAGCGACCAACGCCAGGCTGTGAGCAGACCCACCCGCCGCGCCAATGAAGCGCTCCCCGGTCTTCATCCCGTAGGTGTCCACCAGCACCGGTACTCTGCTATCCGTCGAGCTGTAGTTCCCCAACTGGCCAATATTGTTGGAACCCCACGATGCCATGCTACCGTCCGAACACCATGCAAGGCTATGATCGTTCAATGCAGCGACACCGACAATGGTCTTGGCGAGAAGAACCCCCGTGCGGTCCACAAGCACGGGCACGGGAAAAGCTGTATAGATGCTGCCGTTCCCCATTTCGCCGCTTTCGCTGTATCCCCAAACGGCCAAAGTCCCGTCAGAGCACAAGGCAAAACTGTGACTATTACCCACCGAGATCGCCGTGACCGTTTTACCCACCAGCACTCCGCTTCGGTCCACTAGCACAGGTACGCTGGAATTGGCCGTGGCGTTGTTTCCGAGTCTACCGCTAGCACCATATCCCCAAGACGATAAAGTACCATCCGAGCAAATTACGAGATTGGAATCTCCTCCACCCGCGATGGCGGTGACAGTCTTGCCGTTGAGAACGCCGGTTCGGTCCACCAAAACCGGCACGGTGCTTTGCGTGGTGGTGCCATTGCCCAATTGTCCCGAGGAATTGTAACCCCAGGTGGCCAAAGTTCCGTCCGAACACAAAGCCAGACTGTGATTGTTGGCCGCGGAAACAGCCACAACCGTTTTTCCGGCGAGCACACCGGTTCGGCTGACCAACACCGGCACGTTGCTCTGGGTCGTGCTGTTATTGCCCAGTTGACCGTATTGATTGAATCCCCATGCCGCCAGTGTCCCATCCGCACAAAGCGCCAAATTGTGAATTGTTCCGGCGGAAATCGCGACCACAGTCTTGCCAGCCAGCACACCTGTCTGATTGACCAACACCGGCACGTTGCTCTGGGTCGTGCTATTGTTGCCCAACTGACCGTTTGAATTGGCTCCCCATGCAACCAAGGCACCGTCCGCACATAGGACAAGAGCGTGGTTGCTCCCCGAGGACAGGATCGAGATTGTCCTGCCCGCAAGCACACCCGTCACATCCGCAGGAATCGGCAGGCGACTGCTCGTCGTGATGTTGCTGCCCAACTGACCGCTGCTGTTGCTGCCCCACCCCACCAGCCGGGTATTCGCCCACTGCAACACCAGATCATTGCCGGTGCCGCCGAAGTAGTTCGCCACAAACACATAGGTAATACCGTTGTAGGTGAGATTCACCAACTGCCCTTGCGCCAGGTTGTCGAAGTACCCTTGGATACTCCCCAGACCGGTGTTGTTGACTACTGTTAGATTCGTCCCCGCGATCGGCGCAAAATTCAACGAAAAATTTGCAGTGTTTGCTAGAAGCGTGAGCCCGGCCACTGTCAAGGGGACATCCTGCATGTTGGTAAAGTTGGCATTCAGGTTGTTGCTGACAAAACTTGCCACAATCGAACGCGCGCTGATAATGTTTGTGATCGTATAGCTGGCCAAGGGACCCTTTGAAGATCCGTCCACCACTACGTCCGCGATGCGATAGCCGGGCGCGGCAGTGATCGCAAACGCCTGACTTTCTCCTTGATTCAGGGTCACCGCCCCCCCGGGGCTGATGCTTCCATTCGGCCCCGCCGTCGCATCGACGGTCCACGAGAATGCTTCGTCGGCTCCGATGTCAGGCGTGCTGGCGTTCCGGGTACTTCCGTCAAAATCCATGGGCACTGCGGCAAGTGGTGTCCCGGTGTTGTTCGCAGGACTGCTGAAGGCGATGTGCAGATCCACCGATGCGGGAGGCTGGGCCGCGCCAAGAAAAAGAGGATCGCCGGTCCGGCTGTTCGCATCCTGCCCGGTCGCGGTCTGCCATGTGGCAAGAGAACTGCGGTCGGCGCTGTTGTAGCGGCCGAGCACACCGCCCGTGCCCGAGCTAAAGACGAGGTTGTTGCTTGCGGTCAGGCCGGCGGGATTCGCCACCGTGCCGCCATACTGCAGGGCATAATGTTTGCTGGTGGCTCCGCTGTTGCTGCGGGAATTAAAAAAAATGTTGTTCACGCATGCGCGGACATTGGTCGCGCCGCTCAGACCATCAAAGGCAAACGTATTTGCCGAACCTGCGGTCTGCAGACCTCCCACATAAACGGAATTGTGATAGAAATTGCGACCTGCGTTCGCGCCGTTGTCGTAGATGCCCCGTATGGCAGAGGCACCTGCTGTGCTCGCTCCATTCGCACCAATGCCAACCTGCACCATGTTGTTCCGTGCGGTGAAAATTCCAGCCACGAACTGCATCCCGGTCATCTGTGACACGGCGCTGGTGGAAGAAAGGGCGAGATTGTGAATCAGATTCAGCTCGATGAGATTCGTTCCCGTCGTCGGTCCTGCAAAGTACAGCCCTGTTACATTGACAGCCGCAGCAGCTGACTTGTTTGCGAGCGAATGAACCTTGTTGGTGGAAACGATCTGGCCCTCCGTGGTGGAGGTGGCGGCGATTCCCACAACCGACTGCGCCGTGGTGGCATTGGCGTTTAAACTCGTGGACGAAAGATCGCGGACGACATTGCCGATGATGCTGTTGACTCCTGCCGAGGTTGCCACACCGCGAATCTGCGAAGCGGTGGAGGTCGAGTTGTCGTTGTTGTTGAGATTCGCCACCGTGTTGCCTGAGATCAGCGCGCTGGTGCTGCTGGTGCTCAGAATGCCGGTGACCTGCTGACCTCCGGCGGCGGTCGAAGCGGATGTGGCATTGAGGCTGTTGGCGGTGCTGGTGCTGCCGATGAGGTTGTTGCTGATGGTATTTGTTCCCGCCCTGACCTGAATTCCGACGAGCGATGCCGCCGAGTTGAGGATTGCGGAATTCGCCGCGATGGCACCGATGTTGTTGTTCGAGATCACCACGGTTCCCGAGCTGATCGAGCCGAGTCCGTATGTGGTGCCACCACTGCCCGAAGTATTGGTCGAGATGGATTCCGTGCCGCTGGCGCTGCCAATGGTGTTTCCGGTTTCCGTGCCGATGTTCACAGAGCCGGCCTGAACATAAATCCCGCTCCAGATCCCCGGGACTGCTGTTGCGGCACTGTTCGTCGTCCAGCGGATGTTTGCGATGGTGTTATTCTGCAAGCTGCTGGCCATGGTCGTGCCGACATTCAGATGGATGCCTGCGAAAAGGAATGCCGCCGTGGTGGTGTTGGTGGTCCATGCCGCGCCTCCGGCACTTGGCGCGCTGCCGCCGATGAAATTGTTCGTCACCACGAAGTTGTTGCCAGAAGTGTTGTTGATGTAGATCGGACGGACCGTCGTCGCTACCGCTGCGCGTGTTGCGGTTTGATAAAAACTGTTGCCGGTAATGGTCCAGTTGGTATTGCCGGCGTTCAGGCGCACACCCGCCGATTCAACGCTTGCTGTGAGGGAGTGGAAATTGAATAGATTGCAATTGGAAATGGTGTTGCCGCTGTTGTCCTTCGGCGATGCCGTGCCGGTCGAACAAATGCCGTTGACGGGGGTGCTCGCACCATCGCGAATGTCACACTGGTCAATTGTGTTATTGTCATTGCCATCTGCTCCGGTGGTCGTGCTGAATAAAACCGTGCCACTGTTGGCGCTTGTATTCACTCCCGCAAGCGTCAGATGTCGGATCGTGTTGTTGCTGGCCTCGTTGATGAAGCAAAGCGCCACACCGGCATTGGCGGTGTTGGCAATGGTGAGCTGTTTCGCAGTGCCCGTGCCGCCGGGGCGTCCGTCGAGGATCACATTTTGCGCACCATTCAAATACACCGTTGCCGCAGTGGTATTCGCACTGGTGATGGACAGCGAACTCGCGCCAATGGCTGGCCGGATGGTGAGGTTGTTCGCCGCGCTCGAACCTGCGAGCGCCGGAATGGTCAGCGGAAACGTCTCGACGCTGCTCACATAAGCGGCCTGAAGCTCGAGAATGAGCGCGCCATCAAGCCCGTTTCCCGCCGTCTGTACATCAGCGATGGCGGCAGTGAGGGAAGTGTAATTTCCTGTCGGCCCAACGGTTTTGATGCCTGAAAGCGGAAGTGCCTGTCCGCTCAATCCAAGGGCAACGGATAGCAAGGCTATATGCAGGGGATGTCGGAGGTTTCCTATCATGGTAATGGACGGTGTTTGTCGGTGAGACGAAGGCTTAAACAGACAGTGATTATTGTTCGGGGATATGGCTCAATTGCGCAAAAAATGCCGGCGATGGAGAAACACAATGAAATTTCGTGTCGGCAAAACAAGTGTCGGCAATGTCAACACTACGGGTTCAAGGAAAAAAAGCTGTGCGCGGGGATTACAATTTGCCTAACGTCCTGAGAATAAATTCGTCATAAAAAAAGGAAAGAAAAATGATGCGAGCTGACAAATCGTCACACAGCGTTTACGCCAGCACATGATTCTCAAATCCACCCCTGACCCCGAAAAAAGATTTGGAAGTATTGAATGTCTCCGCACTGGTGACGAAATGCCACCACTTCGGCGACGCGCATGTTAAGGCCTGTTCAGTCACAGCCCGCATTGATGAGATAATCGCGCATTTTCAAGTTATTCAGCGCGAACTTCCCGCCGTGCAGGGCTTCGGCGGCGGCGATTTCCGCAGCGTTGAACTCCCGATTGTAGCGGACATAGGTGACTGCTTTGCCCGCCGATGGACCGATCAGATCACCGATCTCGGCGTCGATGGGACCACCGTGAAGACAGCGTCCAAGTTTGGAGAAGTGCCCGCGTCTTGACAAGCGCGGGTGACCGACATTTTTTCTGGCAGCAGCTTGCTCCTGTTCCTATCCTTGCTCCATGACGCAGCGGTTCACCACCTTTTCCGGCACGCATGCCGTCACCTTGATCATTGGAGTTGCGGTGCTCGCGATCCTTCTGGCTGGGGCGCGACTATCGGATCGAGCGAAAACCCTTGTCACCGCCATTCTTGCGTTTCTGAATTTGACGGCGTACGGCTACACCCAGTTCGGGTGGTTCTGCTGCGATCATGCGGCGGCTCTCGACAACATCGTGCCGTTTCATCTTTGCGACATCTCCTCATTCCTCGCCGGTTACGCGTTGCTCACCCGGAAACAACTGGCCTGCGAACTCACCTATTACTGGGGCCTCGCGGCGGCCACACAGGCCCTCATCACTCCCGCGATCGATTACAGTTTCCCGCATCCGGCCTACTTCACTTTTTTCATCCAGCATTTTGCTATCGTCGGCGCGGCGTTGTATCTGCCGACCCATGAAGGCTGGCGGCCGCTGCAACCGTTTTGGCGAAGTCCTCTGCGGGCCATGTTGTGGGTGAATGTCTATTTCTTTTTCGCTTGCCTCATGAACCTGCTGTTGGACACCAACTTTGGCTACCTCGCCCACCCGCCGCCGCAGCCGAGCCTGATTGATCATCTCGGACCCTGGCCGTATTACATCATATCCTTCGAAATCATCGCGTTCACGATGATTTTGATCCTGACCATTCCCTTTTTGAAGAAAAATCAACGGCATGGTGCAATCACGGGTTGAAATTTTCACAAGAAACCACGATGATCTCGCCACATGGCACCGACTTCATCACGACCCGCCGGAAAAAAAGTTCTGCTCATGGGCACCTGCCTCTGCGATGCGTTTTATGACGATGTGGCCCGCGCCACCGTGGAGGTATTGGAGCATCTGGGCGTGGAAGTTGTTTTTCCTGAAAACCAAACCTGTTGTGGCCAGCCGGCCTTCAATTCCGGTGACTGGGAGGCATCGAGAAAAGTGGCACGACACACGGCGTCGGTCTTCGCCGGGGATCTTCCCGTGATTGTTCCCAGCGGTTCCTGCGCAGCCATGAATTTTCACGGCAACCTGCTGCAATTCGAGGAGTGCCCCGAGCCGGCGATCAACTCCCTTGCCCAACGCACTTGGGAAGTGATGGACTTCATCGTCCACGGTCTCGGCATCAGCCAATGGCAAGGTGCTCTGGAGTCTCCGACGAAAATCGCCTTTCACCGGTCCTGCCACTCCCGCGGCACCTGTTCGGGAGAAGCCACACGCACGCTGTTGTCATCGATTCAAAACGTCACGCTGCTGCCCTTCGGCCAGTCCGAGCAATGCTGCGGTTTCGGCGGAACCTTCTCGGTCACTTTCCCGCACATTTCCGGAAAAATGGGTACATTGAAACTGGACAACATTCTCGATCAGCATCCCGATCTGTTGATCAGCGGCGACATGTCCTGTCTGATGCACCTCGCGGGACTGGCCACAAACCAGGGTCGGCAAATTCCGATCAAACACGCCATCCAGATTCTCCGCGACACGATCCGGAAACCGTAACGCCGCACACATCCCATGTTCCAATCCCTCGCCGACTCGCTCGACAAATCCTTCCGCAATCTTCGCGGCGTTGGCAAAATTTCCGAATCCAACATCGCCGATGCCCTACGCGATATCCGACTGGCCCTGCTGGAGGCCGATGTGGAATTTTCCGTCGCCCGTGATTTCATCAACCGCATCAAGGAAAAAGCCCTGGGCGTGGAGGTGCTCAAATCAATCAAACCCGGCGAGCAGGTTGTCAAGATTTTCCACGATGAACTCGCCGCGTTGCTCGGTGGCGACCACGCGCCGCTGAATCTGAATCCTCCCGCGCGGATCCTCCTCTGCGGCCTCAACGGTGCCGGCAAAACCACGACGGCCGCCAAGCTCGCCTATCGATTGAAAAAAGAGGGCCGCCGGCCCGTGCTGGTTGCCATCGACCTCTACCGTCCCGCCGCCATCGAGCAACTCGCGACGCTTGCCAGGCAGGTGGATGTTCCCTGCTACACGCCCGATTCATCGGAAAAAGATCTCGTCAAAGTTGCCAAGGACGCGATCAAATGGGCGGAGACCCAGGACCACAGCGTGATCATTTTCGACACTGCTGGACGACAGGAACTCGACGACTCGCTGATCGGCGAGCTGAAAAAACTGCACCAGTTTCTCGCACCTCGCGAAACCCTTTTGGTCGCCGACTCGGCTGCGGGCCAGCAGGCGGTTTCGGTCGCCACCCACTTCAATGATGCTGTCGGCATCACCGGCATCATCCTGACCAAGCTCGATGGCGATGCCCGGGGCGGAGCCGCCCTGTCAATGCGAGCCGTTACAGGCAAACCGATCAAGTACATCGGCGAAGGAGAGAAAATCGATCAACTCGGTGAATTCCATCCGTCGAGAATGGCCGACCGCATCCTCGGCATGGGCGACATTGTCAGCATGGTCGAACAGGTGGCCGACAAAATCAACGAGGCCGATGCCATGCGCAGCGCGCAACGCATGGCCGAGGGGAAATTCGACTTCTCCGATTTCCTCGATCAAATGAAAATGATCCAGAACATGGGTCCGCTCGAAGGTCTGCTCGGGCTGATGCCCGGTTTCAGCAAAATCAAAAAACAACTTCCGGCCAATGCGCTTGACGGAAAAAAACTCAAACGCACCGAAGCGATCGTATTGAGCATGACCCGGGATGAGCGCCAGCGTCCCGAAATCATCCGCGGCACGCGGCGCAAACGCATTGCCGACGGCTCGGGCACTTCCCTGCAGGAGGTCAACGCGTTGCTCAAGCAGTTCGGCCAGATGCGCGAAATGATGCGCTCCCCGCACAAGATGAAGAACATGATGAAAGCGATGTCGGGTGAGTCCGGCGGCCCGGGCGACATCAGCAACTATCCGCGCGGCTTCGGCAAGAAGAGATAGTGTCGCCACCCACGGCGCTCATCCGCGCGGGTGAAACGACTTGTGGATCGATTTCAACCGCTGCTGGTCGACATGGGTGTAGATCTGCGTGGTTGAGATGTCGGCATGACCTAACAATTCCTGGATAACCCGCAAGTCGGCGCCGCCCTCCAGCAGGTGCGTGGCGAAGGAGTGGCGCAGCAGGTGGGGATACATGTTCTGCTCCATGCCCGCCTTCGCCGCCCGTTCCTTGACGATTTCACGCACGCGATCCGGCGACAATGCGCCGCCGCGCACCGATAGAAAAATGTGCGATGACGTTCTGCGTTTCACCAGAGCGGGGCGTTCGACCGCAAGATAATGAACCAACGCTTCACAAGCCACGGCACCGATCGGCACAATGCGGGTTTTGTTGCCCTTGCCGGTGATCCGGATGAACTTTTCCTGGAGATCGAGATTCTCCAGTCGCGCACCGCAGAGTTCGGACAAGCGCAGGCCCGAGGAATAGAAAAGTTCCAGCATCGCACGGTCGCGGCTGCCGAGAAATTCAGCCGTGTCGATGCTCTCCAGCAGGCGCGCGCACTCGATAGCATGCAAGGTTTCCGGCAAGGTCTTTTCCGGTCGGGGCGAATGCAGCGGTTCGGCGGGGTCCATGGGCAAGCGGCCCTTTCCGGCCAGCCAGCGGAAAAAAATCTTCAAATGCACGGCACTGATTCGCAGCGAGGATGCCTCCAACCCCTCAGCCTTGCGGGCGGTTAGAAAGGCCGACAACTCATCGGCACCCAGATCGTTCAAGGTCAATCTCCCCTGCCGCATCCATTTCATCAACGCATCCAGGGTCTGTCTCACCGACAACTGATACGCCGTGGACAAACCGCGCTCCACGGCGATGAAGAATACGAATTCATCGATCTCCCTCCCCTCCCATGGTGCGGAATCGCTCAACAACTCAACCCGGTTTTTCGTTTTTGCGCGCCTTGTCCTTGAGTCCGTCATGCACTTTGACAAACCCCTGTTTTTCCACCTGTTCGAGCAGGCCGTTGGCACTTAGTGCAGAACCGACGTTGATATTCAATCCGCACGACTCCAACGACTGCGCTGTCCAGACGTTGCAAATACGAGGAAAATAGTAGGAATGTTTGCAGTCGATCAGGTATCCATCACCCCAGCTCGAAGGTGCGATCACCTGCGGGTTGCCATTCTGGTCAAACTTGTTGCAACTGTTGAGAAACGAGGCGAAAGCCTGTCCGTTTTTTTCCTGGATCTGCCCCCGATAGACGCGCTGCTGGAAACAGACATCCTCGATCTTCCAGGAAACCGGAATCACTTCGGTCACGGAAGGCGAGGGCAGGCAGAGCGCATTGAAAACCTCCCAGGGGTACAACCAACGCTTCTGAACATAAGCCACCCGGTTGCCCCAGCTCATTTCCACATAGCGATAGGGTCCCTGGGGGAACTTGAAACCTGCCGGTGCACGGTAACCGTGATTGACAATCCAATCATAGGGAACGACCAAAGCCGTATGAAGTGAGTCGGCGACCACATACACCGGCACGGTAGAACCAAGAGGAGCATGTTTTTTGATCGAAACCTGCTGGGTCGATGTCGCGCTTTTTTCCGGAACGGGAAGGCGCAGTGTGCACGACTGCAGAACCAGCAGGCAAGCGATCGAGGCGGGCGGAAGCAGAGCGGGGAACAAACGATTCATCAGTGAGGTGCGTCAATCCATAACATCCGGCGACCGTCACTGCGAGAATTTTTCAATGAAGAATTTGTAACTTACTTTTCAGGTTGAACTTCCGGCTGGACTTTCAACTCGATGCCATTCGCACCGCCGAAACCGATGTTCAGGCCGTCGAGCCTTTCCCGGATTTGGGGAGGAACCGCCGCTTTGTCCTGTTGGGTTTGATAGGGGCCCGACCATTGCAGATTATTGTCCTTGTCGAACACCTTCGCCTCGGTGGAATCACCGTCGCGGCTGATTTCAATTCTTCCCTCGCCATCCATCATGTTCACGGAGCTTTTCATTCCCATTTGAATGGCACCGCGGCCACCGGGTTGCAAATGCAGCATCCCCATGTTGGCATCCTTCATCATCTTTTCCACCCGCCCTCTCAGGTCGGCGGCACCAGGTGGCAATATCTGGATTCCCGCCGCGCCGCCGGCGATGTCATTCGCGCCCAACGCCTTCAGATTTTTTTCGATGGCATCGCGCATCTCCTTCGGCAGTCCTTCCAGCATTTTCTGCGGAGCCGGCCCGTCACCAGGTTCACAATTCTCCAGCCCGGCGACCTGCTCGGCCGGACGCGGCACCAAGGCCAGGGATTTTTCACTCAACTGACCCCGATGAATCACGCTGACTTTGACCGAGTCGCCCGGCTTGTGTTTTTCGAGCACGTCGCAGAGGCAGTCGTGACACTTCACGTGTTGTCCATCAACCTGGGTGATGACATCCGATTCCTCGATGCCCGCCTGCGCGGCAGGACCGTTCGGATCGATCAGCCGGACCAAGGCGCACGCGTCCTCGGCCAGACCAAGATGCGCGGCCAGAACAGGGGGAACAGGGGCCATGCCAAGACCGATATACGCCTTGTCCACAGCAGCCGCCTGTGCCTTTTGGGCATCTTTCTTTTCCTTGTTGCCCTCCGCAAGATCCGACTGGGCGGCTGCGGGCGCGGATTCCTCACGCTGCTCCTTGGGGGCTTGATTCGGTGCGAGAGGCTCAACTTTCTGTGGAGGTTCGAGGGCAAAAATCCGGAAAGCCGTGAGAGCGGAGATGCTTAATGTGATGGTATGCAGTTTCATAATTACTTGTTCTTTCTTTGCGATTGCAGCGACCCAATCCGGGTCATTTGTTCAAATTAATGGATTTTTTCGGGGACGATCATCAGCTCCTCGCGCGGGATGAAAAGCATGCGTTCGATGCCGTTCTCATCGCGAACGAGAACGCGATCCTGATAGCGGAATCGCAGCACGCGTTTCGGCTGGCGGTTCTGCGTCCAGATCACACCTTCGTCAGCAGCCTTTTGAATGCCGGAGCCATAACTGGTGGTGACAATGCCCGGCGACATCGTTTTTGCCGGGAGTAAAGGCAGATTGCCGCCACCCGAGGAAGAGACGGTAGGCTGCGCAGTTTGGTTCACGGGGATCAGGAAAGCAGCGAGACCGCCGATCGCGGCCACAGCAGCGGCGGCCAGCATTCTTTTGACCCGCGGGTGTTTCGCCTGGGGTGCCGCGACGGCATCCTTGTGGGAACCGGGAAACATCAACACCTTGTCGTTGAGGGCGAAGGGAACATCTGCAACAATCGCATGAAACCGGGCCATGGTTGTTTCATCAAGCGCACGGGGTTTCTGACCGACAAGCAAGGCCTCCAAAGGACGCAGCGATGCATCCACTTCGAGTTGCCCGCACACCGCGTGCTCCAGGCGGGCAAGAGTGCGTTCGCTCAACCCGGCGGGTTTCAGTGAGCACAGGATGTTTTCCAATTCTTTGCGGTTCATTTCCATGACTGAGACAGGTAAGTTGTTAAATCAACAGATCGCCCTTGGTCTTGGACTCGATCAGTTTTCGCTTGAGGATTTCCAATCCGTATCGATAGCGCGAAGCGGCGGTGTTCTGTGAGATGCCGAGCATTTCACCAATCTCAGCGAATGTTTTCTCGGCCCATATTTTCAAGAGGATCACCTCGGAGAATTTATTCGGCAGTTCCTTGATCCCCTGTTCAAGCTGCGACCTGGTTTCCTCGTCCGATGCTTCGGATTCAAACCAAGGATCGAACTTCAGCGCGGCTTCACACTCCATTTCATCGGAAACATAGTCCTCGCGTTTTTTTCTGCGATCATCCTTGCGGCCCAGATCGATCGACAGACGACGGATTGTTGTGTAAAGATACGCCATCCACATTTCCTGACCACCGTCGAAGGTGCCGTCGTTGATTTTCTCGACAAGTTTCACCAAGGCATCCTGCACCACATCCTCGGCATCGTGGGCATTGCGGGTTTGACTCTTGGCAAAGAGCATCAACCGCGGCCCCTGTTCGGCCAGCCAATCGCGCCAAGCAAGGGAGGAAGGGGATAAACTGATCGCTGCACTCATGGGAATATCAGGTTGCGAGAATCCAGCGTCATCCATGTCGCGATTTGTTTGTTTTTCTCAGCCGCCGGCCAGCCATTGACGCAGCGCCATGCCGGTGGCCGAAGTGGGATTCTCCGCGACCTGTTGCGGCGTGCCTTCCGCCACAATCCTGCCACCGTTGACCCCGCCGCCGGGACCAAGGTCGATCACCCAATCGGACGCGGCGACGACTTCCAATTGATGTTCTACGACCAGAACGCTGTGTCCGGCATCGCGCAACCTCGCGAATGCCTCCAGCAATTTTCTCACATCGCCAAAATGCAGTCCGGTGGTTGGTTCATCAAACAGATATAGAGTCTGTCCTGACGAAGCCGGGCGTGCCAGTTCAACGGCAAGCTTCAAACGTTGCGCCTCGCCGCCGGACAAGGTGTTTGCCGCTTGTCCCAGGGTCAGATATCCGAGCCCGAGATCGTGCATCACATCGAGCAGATGCCTGATTTTCGGAACGGCTTGGAACAAGTCACGGGCTTTGTCGATGCTGCATCCGAGCAGGTCGGCGATGTTGTGGCCTTTGTAGGCGATTTCCAAGGTCTCGCGATTGAATCGTCGTCCCTCGCAGGCAGCGCAGGTCACCCAGGCATCGGGCAGGAAATGCATTTCAATTTTAATGCGACCCGCGCCCTCGCATCGTTCGCAACGTCCGCCGCGGATGTTGAAACTGAAACGCCCGGAAGTGTAGCCTCGTTGCCGGGACATCGGCAGCTTGGAAAACAATTCCCTGATGATGTCGAACAAGCCCGTGTAGGTCGCCGGATTCGAACGCGGGCTTCTGCCGATCGCGCTTTGATCGACCACGACCACTTTGCTCAGCCACTGCGCTCCTTCCAGCCCCGCATGACGGCCTGGTGTCTCGCCCGAGCGGGAAAACCGGCGAATCAGCGCGCGGGCAATCACATCCTCGGCCAGGGTGGATTTTCCGCTGCCGCTGGGACCGGTGAGACAGACGATTTTCCCTAACGGAATCCGCACGTCCATACCCGTCAGGTTGCGTTCGCCGACCTCCTTGACCACCAGCCAGGGGCCTTCACTTTTCACCGCTTGATGAACGGGCCAAACACGCTTTTCCCGCAACCAGTCGACCGTTGGCAAGTGATGCAGGTCCTGCAACCGTCCGGCACCCAGCACCGTTCCTCCGGCAACTCCCGCCCCGGGACCCATTTCGACAATCCAATCGGCGGCGCGAATCAGTGATTCATCATGTTCTACTACGACAATCGTATTTCCCATGTCGCGCAGATTGAGCAGGGCGGTGATCAGTCGGCCGGTGTCGCCCGGATGAAGGCCGATGCTTGGTTCATCGAGAACATACAACACGCCCGACAGCCCCGAGCCCAGTTGTGAGGCGAGGCGGATGCGTTGAGCCTCGCCGCCGGAAAGAGTGCCGCTGGCCCGATTCAAGGCCAGATAGGAGAGACCCACATCCATCAAAAATCCCAAACGCTTGGAGGTGTCGCCCAGCACTTGACGCAGTGCCGGATTTTTTTCCGTCGGCATCTGAATTCCCTTCAGCCACAGCAATGCCTCGTCCACCGGCAGGGCGCAAAAATCCTGTATCCCCAGCCAGAGTCCGCCCGAGCCTTCGATCCTTACCGCCAAAACCGATGCCTTCAGGCGCCTGCCGCCGCAAACACGGCAGGGCCGGTGCGACATCACCCGCAGCAGCCTGCGGCGCGCCGCTTCCGATTTGACTTCCCTGACCTTGCGCTCCGCTTCCGGGGACAAACCTTCGATGGTTTTTGTCTGGCTGCGTTTCTCCAAACCAGCCTTCCAACCGGTGTCGACTTCCCCTCCATGGATCAACACCGCACGCAGCGATTCAGCCAAATCCTGCCACGTCGTTTGTTCGTCCACCCCGTGCATGCGCAACAGCGCCCGGGCCTCGCGCACGAACTGCAGTCCGCGCGGTCCGCCGGGTTTCCACCATCCGGCCACCGCTCCTGACAGAACCGGTTTGGTTTCATCGGCGATCAACAAAGCAGGGTCACAGAACATTTCCGTGCCCACACCTTCGCAGGACTCACAGGCTCCGAGATGGGAGTTGTAGGAAAAATGTTTGGGAGAAAGTTCACCCATCACGAAGCCCGTCTGTGGATTCCGATAACTGGTTTGAAAAGAGATCGTTGACCAGTCCTCCGCTCCGGGTTCGCTGAGCAGCACGCGGGCCTCGTTGCCGCACAGCCGCAAACAGGCCTCGACGCTGTCGGCCATGCGCGATTCCATCCCGGCGCGAATCACCAGTCGGTCGACCACGATTTCGAGCGATGCGACGGATTCATTCGGAGAGACTTCCTCGATTTCGAGCATCACGCCATTCACCCGAACTCTAACAAATCCCTGACGCTTCAGGTCGGACAACAGCGCGGAAATGTCGCCCAGGTTCACGACGTCCACAGGTGCCAGCAACACCACCTTGGTGCCCTCGGCACGGGACAGCAGCGATGCAACGATGTCCTGCGCACTCATGCGCTCTAGTTTTTCGCCGGTCTGCGGGTCGTGTGGCACACCGACGGCTGCCCACAAGACCCTCAAAAAATCGTAAATTTCCGTGGCGGTGGCCACCGTTGATCGCGGGTTGAGCCCACCGCTGCGTTGTTCGATCGCTATCGCCGGGCAAAGGCCGTCGATGCCATCGACATCCGGTTTTTCCAATTGATCGAGAAACTGCCGCGCATAAGCCGAAAGCGATTCGACATAACGACGCTGCCCTTCGGCATACAGAGTGTGAAAGGCCAGCGAGGATTTTCCGCAGCCGCTGGGTCCGGTGATGACGACGAGTTTACCCTTGGGAATGTCGAGGGAAACATTCTTCAGATTGTGCTGTCGGGCGCCCCTGATGCGAATCATCTCCACACGCCCACTTAAAACGCGAATCGTGCTTCTGGAAACTAAAAACTCCCCGTGACGGGAGGAACCTTCAATGAAGACATTGCTCTTCCTCAACGGAGCAAGAAGGTGGCTCGAGCCGGGATCGAACCAGCGACACATGAATTTTCAATCCATTGCTCTACCAACTGAGCTATCGAGCCATGCATTTCTGCATCGGCAACCTGCCTTTGGGCGGGTCGGGACAAGGATTATGGAAACAAAAGCCGATTTGGCAATGGAAAAATGCCTCGATGCTGAAAATTTCTGTCAGCGAAGATTGCGCCGCCGTGCGCTTCATCCTATGCTGATGTCATGGCCACTCTCACTCTCGGCAAGCGCGCGGTGTTCTCTCTAACGGGAAGTGACGCCATCCGATATCTCAATGGCCAGGTGACACAGGACGTGAGGAAGTTGTTGACGGATCCGGCACGCGCTTTGGCCACCTGCGTCACCGATGCCAAGGGGCGGCTGCAGGCGTTTGCCACACTGTATCTGAACGACCCGCAGAAGCCGGAAATTCTGCTCGAATCCGCTCCGGAGCTGCGGGAAATGCTTTACGCGAGACTCGGCCGCTATTTGATCGCCGATGATGCCGAGCTTGCCGATGTCTCCGACGAATGGATTCTTCTTCACCATCTGGGTCATGAGCCCACAGGAAAATCCTATGCGTTTCCTCGACTGGGGATTGCCGGCTTCGACCAATGGGTGCCGGCGAATTACGTTGTTTCTTTGGAAGATGAACTGACACATCCCGAGGCGGAAAAAATCCGCATCGAACATGGTGTGCCGGCGTGGGATGACGATTTGCAGGCAGGCATGTTGCCGCAGGAGGCGGGACTCGAGGCACCGACTTTGTCGTTCCAAAAAGGATGTTACATCGGCCAGGAAGTCATTTCCCGAATCAAATCAGCGGGCAAACTCAACCGCACTCTGCAAAAATTCCACCTTCACAATGATCATGCCGTCAAAGGCGGCGAACTGCTTTCCTTCGATGGCCAGGATGTCGTCGGCACCCTGACCAGCGTGGCTTTCCCCCATGCGCTGGGTTTTTTGCATAAAAAAGGCTTCGGTCAAAAAAACTTCGACTTGCGCCTGACCGATGGAAGCATGCTCGCGCAGGCGGTGGCCATCGCCGAAGCATGACAGCCTCACCGCTGGATCAGGAAAATTCGGTTTTCCCGATAGGTGATCACGGCATCCAGCTCGCGCATGAAGTCGGCACCAAACAGACCCACGTAGTCGAGCTGCCCGCCGCTGCGTGTTGTCATGTCGGTGGCGAGGGTGCGGCGGTTCGTCAGCTCCACCTTGCCCATGGTGAGTTTTTTGATCACGGTCTCGCCCGCCGGAGCCGAGCCACCGATGCCGTAAACCTTGTGCTCCAACGGTCCAACCTCACATCCATTCTTCTTGGCTTCGACGAGGTCGAGCAGCGAGGTGTTCGCTCCGGTATCGATCATGTAAGTGACCTTGTTCGCATTGAGCGTGCCATCGACGAAAATGTGGTTGCCGCGTCGCTCGTATTGGAACGAATTGTACTTGCGCAGGTTGAGCAACTCCTCGATTTTCAAAGCACCGCAATGACGTAAAAAGATGTCGCCCGCCTCAGTCCAACTGTTGGCGAACTCCTGATCCTCCTTGGACAAATTCGCCACCGGAATTTGCTGCTCCTTGCCGGTGGCGAGCTTGACCGTAATCACCGTGGATGTTTTGGATACGATGTTCGCGCGGAAACTTTTGCCGTCGAGCGTTTTGAAAATGCGGAAGTTGAGCACCTCGTCCTTTTCCTTCACCTCGCCCTCGACGCCTGAATCGGATGATTTCGCGGACTCACCGTCGAGGCGTTTGACATCGGAATTGTCCGGACGGAAGAAAATGCGGTTCTCCTTGTAGGAAATCACCGTGTCGAGCTGCGAAAGCAGGTCCGCACCAAAAAGACCGGCTGACGTGGAGTCCTTGGCGCCTTCGGGTTTGTCCTTGTCCATGTCGGTGGCGAGGATCTTGCGGTTTTTGAAAACCGATTCGCCCATCGCAAGGGTCGGCACCTCGACCCAGCCAGCGGGAACCTCTCCTGCGACACCACTGACTTTTTCCGTCATAGGCCCGACCTTCAAACCACACTTCTCGACGATTTTCGTATGCAGCAGGCTCGTGCCGGCTCCGGTATCAATGACGAAGCGCGCGTCCTTGTCATTGAGCTTGGCGGTGATGATGATCGAATTGCCTTCGAGCGTCATCGGAAACGATTCATACCCCCGCAACTCCAGCAACTGGCGCACCGTCAGGCTCAGGCATTTCTGCAGGAACAGAGCCTTTTCCTTGCTCCAGCCTTTGATGTACTCCTGGTCTTCGGCGGAAAGGCTGGCCAACGGAACAACGGCGCGACGTTTGTTTTCCATCAGCAGGGTGGCGGAAGTGTCGGTCTTGTCGATCAACGCGGCCTTGATTTCCTTGCCGGTGGAGCCCTTGAACACGCGGTATTCCTGGCTGCTGTCAGTTGTCTGCGCCCGCAGCGAAGCCATTCCGGAGAAGGCGAAAATGATGCAAATCAATGTTTTCATAAAAATATCTAACAGGAAAAATGCAGGCTCTTATTTGAACTCGCTGCTCTTGATGTATTCGACCCAGTCGGCTTCCATTTTTTCCACGCTGTCAAACCCGTAGATCTTGGCGAACTCAATCGGCTCGGGGATGGTATTGTTCGACTCCACCCGGCGTACCAGGCGGGCGAATGCGCAAATTCGCTTCGGGTTGCTCTGCAGATAATTCGCAAACGAATAGACCAGCACCAGTTTCGCCGGGTTGAGCGAGGCTTGATCGACGCCGAGGATTTCCTGCAAATTGGGCGTGAGCTTGCCGCGCTTCACTTCCGTCTTCAAAATTCTCGCCCACGCCGTGCCGTCCTCATATCCCGATTTGGATGTGATCTCAATTCCCGATGAACCGCTGGCATCGATCAAATGCGTCTCGGTCTTCTCGGCAAGCTTGATTTCCTTGTAGTAGGCGTGACCGGTTACGATGGTGAAGTATCCTTTCTGTCCCACGCTGCCGACTCCCCCCATCTGCTGGTTGAGCAAATGACCGGCAAGGCAGTGAGTGGGAAACGGGGTGAACACCTTTTTGAAAGCGATGCCGTTATCGATGTTGAACACCGAGGCCACCGGGTGGAAGTTCCCCTTCTCCTGCTCTTCCTTGGGCAGTTCGACGGTGTTGCCACCCACCTTGTCCCACACGGCCTTGACCTGCGCGACTTGCTTCTGGGCATCCGGGGTGACGGCATCCGCCATCAGAACCTTGGCATACCAGTCACCCAACGCCTTGTAAATCTTGCGGTCCTCGACCACGAAAATCACCCGGCGTTTGTCGCCCCAGTCGCGCCGGAAGTTCATGTGATAAAACGCCATGCCGTGCCAGAGCCGCTCGGCGATCTCCGCAACAACGTGGGGCCTGACATCCCCCGCATAGGCGATGAGGAAATGTTCGGTCTCCATCTGGTCAAAAGGACCCACGGTCTGATCGCCACCTGTAAGAGAAAGTTTTTTGTCGAGCTTTTTGAAAGTCTTGGGATCCAGCCTCACGTCTTTTTCCGGTTCGCTCAACACCCCCTCGGTCAGGATTTTTTCGTCCGCCTGGGCGTTTTCAACCAGATACTGACGGTCGGCCAGCGACAGGTCGGTCACCAACAGTTTTTTTTCCTTGCGGTCGGGACCAACGAGAATCACGTTGGCTCCGTCCATCTTGACCAGCGAGGCATTCAGGGTGCTCCCCTTCAGCGACGTCCAAACACGACTGTCCTCCGCTTGCAGCAGGGGGGCGGAGATCACCGCAACAGCCAACATTATGAATGATTGTATGATTTTCACGCGCATATTCCAACAGCGGATTCCCAAAATGCAAGAAAAAACATGTCAATGACGCAAAGCCGCCCGTTGAGACTGTAACAATTTGGTTCATCATTCAAATGGGCGCTATCCAATACCGAAGCTCACTCGCTGATCTCGTGACCGTGATGATCTACCATCCGAATGTCTCATCTGGTGAACTTGTGAAACCTGCTTAAAACAGCCAAGATCCGCCGTTCTGGCTCTATTTTCTCAATCCGGGTTGATCACTTTTCTCAGAAGACCAGCAGAGCAATGAAAGTCGACAACCCGGCCTAACGAAAAACAACTCCGGTTTGCGATGGAATCATTCCGGGTCGAAAAAATTTTCAGGGTGCGCCTGTTCCAATGCTGATAATGCCGCCATCGAATATTTGTGTCCCGGGCTGCGGTTTTCAGCCCGGAACGATGAT
>Ga0114972_10000207_pt1 | contig 42574 bp, 39 predicted proteins | sample M_140807_EF_Meta_FD_87354 | JGI IMG/M metagenome (GOLD analysis project Ga0114972, IMG submission 87354) | Freshwater microbial communities from Lake Montjoie, Canada to study carbon cycling - M_140807_EF_MetaG | ecosystem: Environmental > Aquatic > Freshwater > Lake | place: Lake Montjoie... | reverse complement strand
TTTGGCGACGCTAAACGTCAGATCAGCGCGCTTAGGCTCGCCCCAAGAGGTCAGCGTCTTGCCATTCAGCAAGATCGTGCCAGACTCAGGGCCGCGATCGTGCACAGGCCCGCGTAAGCGGTTGTAGGGCACGGGATCCGGGTGATGGACGCCCCAATTGGGCGAGGTGCAGTCACGGCTCCAGGGGCTTTCGTGTTCAATGGCAAACTGAATCGCCTGGTCTAGTGTCGGGTTCTGCATAAAAGCACCTTTATTGAAGTAAAAAGCCAGCGAAATAAGGGTTGGCACCAAGTGGGTTCGTACACTCTGGTGCATCAGCTAGTGTTATAACAAACTTCGTCTTTTGACACGTTCTTTAAATACTTACGATCACTTCAAAGTATGACGAGCACCCTAAGGAAAAAAATGACTGCTTCAGCCCAATCCCGCGACTTTCCCCTCCACCGCGTCACTGCGCGCCGTCGGTTAGGCCCACTCACTTGGGCAGCCTGTGCACTGAGCGCTCTTTTATGCTTGAGTACCGCGAGCTTTGCAAACAAAGCGAACGACACACTAGGCATGGCTTACGACCAAGCCCCTGAAAACATTGATCCTTACTTCAACAATGTCAGAATTGGCGTGATTATTGCCGCCAATGTCTGGGATACCTTGGTCTATCGCGATCCGGTCACCAATGAGTACAAAGGCCAGCTTGCCAAAAGCTGGAAACAAATCGATCCGCGTACGCTTGAGTTTGACTTACGTGAAGGGGTCAAGTTTCATAATGGCGAAGACTTTGACGCAGACTCAGTTGTCTTTACCTTGAACTACGTGTCAGATCCCGCAAACAAAGCCACGACACAAGCAAATGTGCGCTGGATCGAGAAGGTCGAAAAAATCGATAAGTTTAAAGTTCGGATCATCAGTAAAGAGCCGTTTCCGGCAGCGATCGATTATTTAGCCACCACGTTAGCGATCCACCCAGCCAAATACTACAAAGAGGTAGGTCCAACGGGTATGAATGCCAAACCGGTTGGCTCGGGTCCTTACAAGATCATTGAATATATCCCCGGTAAATCGGTCACGCTTGAGCGCAACGCCAACTACTTTAAAGACTCGCCCAAAGCAGCAGGCAAAATCGGCAAAGTGAAAATTCGCTTCATCCCAGATCGTCAAACGCAAATGGCCGAGGTGATGTCGGGCGGCGAGGATCTGATCATGCATGTGCCAAAAGATCAGGCCGAAAAGCTCAAAAACCTGCCACACCTACAAGTGCTCAGTGGCAACACCATGCGCATCGTGTTTTTGCAAATGAACACCCGTGATGGCACGCCGGCACCTGAATTAAAAGATATTCGCGTACGTAAAGCGATTGCCCACGCCATCGATCGCGAAGCCATCTTGAAAAACATTGTGGGCGGTGGTGAACTCATCAATACCATCTGTACACCCTCGCAGGTGGGCTGCAGCAGCGATGGCGCAACCATTTATAAATATGACCCCGCTTTGTCGAAGAAACTGTTGGCTGAAGCTGGTTTTCCCAATGGCTTAAGCATTGACATCATGGCGTACCGCGAGCGTCAGCAAACTGAAGCCATGATCAATTACCTTCAGGCGGTCGGCATCAAAGCCAAGCTGGGCTTTATGCAATATGCTGCCATGCGCGATTTGGCACGCGGAAACAAAACCGCATTAACCCACCAGACTTGGGGCTCAAATCTCGTCAATGATCTCTCTGCCTCGACGCCCGTGTATTTTGGCGGTGGCAGCGATGATGTCAGTCGCGACCCAGAGGTGATCGCCTTGTTGAATAAAGGCGACAACACCGTTGACCCTGCCGAGCGTAAAAAAATCTATAACCAGGCGCTCGTGATGATCTCTGAAAAAGCTTACGCACTGCCGTTGTGGTCTTTACCGGTGTATTACGTGGCAAACAAAGATTTGAATTTCAAACCATATCACGACGAACTCGTGCGCTTTTGGGAGATGAACTGGAAGTGATCGTCTGAACTCAGGTAAAACGGATGTCAGACCAAACGTTTTCCTAAGTTTTGAACGGGCGCGTGCTCAGAAATAATGTTTCTCTTTCTTTTGAACAGCTTGGGTTACGACAAAATGTTTCCTTTTCTTTTGACGCACCTAGGTTAGAGGCAAATGCTTGCTTATCTTGTAAAACGTCTAGGCTTGGCGGTGCTAGTGGCCCTCACCGTATCCGTCATTGCCTACATGCTGTTGTATCTTTCGGGCGACCCTGCGCTTGCCATTGCAGGCGAAGGTGCGCGTCAAGCCGACATTGATCTGATCCGCAAAACCTACGGGTTTGATCGACCCTTGATTGTGCAGTATGGCGATTGGTTGCTCAAACTGCTCAGAGGTGACCTCGGCGTCTCGATGTACTTTAAAACAGACGTTGCGCCTTTAATTTTTAGCAAACTCTCGACCACACTGTTGTTGGCTGTGTATGCATTGACCGTTGCCTTAGTCATTTCAGTACCCTTGGGTGTGCTGGCCGCGATTTATAAAAATAGCTGGATTGATCGTCTTTGCTTAGCCGTCGCAGTGGTGGGGCAGTCCATGCCCAATTTTTTCTTCGCGCTGATTCTGATCATGCTGTTTTCAATTTCGTGGCGCCTGTTGCCCGTTTCAGGTAGCGGCACTTGGCAACACTTTGTGATGCCCGCCATCACCTTGGGCTATTACGCGGCGCCCGCCTTTATGCGTTTGATTCGTGCTGGCATGATTGAAGTACTTAGCGCGGATTACATTCGCACAGCGCGCGCCAAAGGCTTACCTACCCACACCGTGATCTTTAAACATGCCTTGCGCAACGCGATCGTACCGGTCGTAGCCTTGGCTGCGGTGCAGTTGGGCTTTTTGCTAGGTGGCTCAATCGTGATTGAAACGATTTTTGCGCTGGATGGCTTGGGTTACCTAGCGTATCAAAGCATTACATTTAAAGACTATCCTGTGACGCAAATTATTGTGCTGTTGCTGTCTGTGATTTATATCTTGCTCACACTGGCCTCTGACGTTGCTAATGCCTGGCTGGATCCACGCATTCGGGTGGCCTGATATGAAAAACAATAAAGCTCTTTACGTTGGCTGCGGGTTGCTACTGATCATTTTTTGCATGGCCATCTTTGCACCCTGGTTATCACCGCACGATCCGTATTTTCAAGATCTGACTTACCGCACTGTACCCCCCGTTTGGTACGAGCAAGGCACCTGGTTGCACCCGCTTGGCACCGATCAACTTGGTCGCGATTACTTATCGCGCTTGTTTTACGGCGCGCGCATCTCGCTATTGATTGGTGCAAGCGTTGCGGTCATCTCGGGTTTAATTGGCTGCACGATGGGCATGCTAGCCGGTTATTTTGGCGGTCGCATCGATATGATCGTGTCGTTTTTTGTAACGACTCGACTCTCAATGCCCGTCATTCTGGTGGCACTGGCTACCGTTGCCTTGGTGGGCAGCTCGATGTGGGTGGTCATCATGGTGCTGGGCTTGCTGAAGTGGGATCGCTTTGCGGTCGTCATGCGCAGCGCCACGCAACAGGTGCGCGCAATGGAATACGTCGCTGCGGCGCAGTCAGCGGGCGCATCAACGCTGCGCATTCTATTAACTGAAGTATTGCCTAACGTGTTACCTCACCTGATCGTGATTGCAACCCTCGAAGCTGCCAGTGCCATTTTGCTAGAAGCCGCTTTGTCTTTCTTGGGCTTAGGTGTGCAGCCTCCCCTGCCGTCGTGGGGCTTGATGATTTCTGAAGCCAAGTCCTATATGTTCTTTTCGTTTTGGCTGATTGCCATCCCTGGCACCGCACTTGCAGTGTTGATCTTCGCGATCAATCTTGCCGGCGATGGCTTGCATCAATGGCTGACGCCACAAGAGCGGGGCTAGCCGATGACAAGCCAACTTATCACTGAATCACTCGTGACTCAGCCGCCTGCTTCGACCGCCATGCCTCAGAACGTTCTTGACATCACCGGCTTAACCGTTGACATCGCAACACCACGCGGCACCTTGCATGTGGTGCGCGATGTGTCGCTGCATGTCAAACGCGGCGAAACTTTATGTATCGTAGGTGAATCAGGTTGCGGCAAATCGATGACTTCGCTAGCGATTATGGGTTTATTGCCAAAAGCCGCTAAACGCAGCAGCACGCGCTTTGAGTTTTTAGGCGAAGAACTCAGTCAGGGCAGCAAAGGTCACATCAATGATTTGCGTGGCAATAAAATGGCCATGATTTTTCAAGAGCCGATGACCGCCCTCAACCCTGCTTACACGATTGGCGAGCAACTCACTGAGCACTACCGCCATCACCTCAAGGCCTCTGAAGCCGACGCACGTGCACGCGCGGTGAGCCTGCTTGAAAAAGTTGGCATCGCCTCTGCGGGGCAACGACTGGGGCAATATCCGCATCAACTCTCGGGTGGCTTACGCCAGCGCGTCATGATCGCCATGTCGTTGATGTGCGACCCTGAACTCTTGATTGCCGACGAACCCAGCACCGCACTCGACGTCACCATTCAGGCGCAAATTTTGCGCTTGCTGGCCGACCTGCAAAAAGAGCTCGGCATCGCCATGGTCTTGATCACGCACGACCTCGGGGTCGTTGCGCGTATCGCAGACCGCGTGGCTGTTATGTATGCGGGTCAAGTCGTTGAGCAAGGCTCGGCTGCCGAGATTTTTTCGGTCCCTCAACATCCGTATACACGCGGGCTGATTAGTTGTATTCCGATCCCAGGGCGTACGATCCCGGGCGGCAAGCTCGGTACCATCCCCGGCGTGGTGCCTTCTTTGTTAGGCGACATGACGGGCTGCGCCTTTCGAGACCGCTGCACATCTGCGCAAGCCTCGTGCGCTAGCAGTATCCCCGTGCATGAAACGCCGCGTGGCCACCAATGGCGTTGCGTACTTGAACCTACGAAGGTGATTGCAGCATGAGCGCACTCATCCACACTCACAACCTACAGCGCAGCTTTAAGGTGCGGGCAGGTTTATTCAAACCCAATCAAACTCTGCACGCCGTCAACGGCATCAACCTGTCCGTCAACCGAGGCGATGTCTTAGGGATTGTGGGTGAGTCGGGCTGCGGCAAGTCGACGCTTGCTCGCATGCTGTTAGGTTTAACCCCGCCCAGCCACGGTAGCGTGTCGTTTGACGGACAAGACCTGAGCAAGATTGATCGACGCGAGCTTGCCAAACGTGTTCAGCCAATTTTTCAGGATCCGTATTCGTCACTGAATCCGAGGCGCACGATCGCTTCGATTGTGGCGTTTCCGTTAGATGTAGCGGGTCTGGGCAGCAAAACCGAACGGCGTAACAAGGCGCTTGAGATGCTTGAACGTGTGGGCTTACCTGCACGCTACGCCGACAACACGCCCGGGCAATTATCAGGCGGGCAACGGCAAAGGGTTGCGATTGCACGTGCCTTGGTGATGCACCCCGAAATCGTGGTGTGCGATGAGCCCACCTCGGCCTTAGATGTTTCGGTGCAAGCGCAGATCTTGAATCTGCTGCTCGACTTACGCAAAGAATTTAATCTGACCTATGTGTTTATCAGCCACAACTTAGCTGTGGTTGAGCATATCGCCACGCAAGTGGCCGTGATGTATTTAGGTCGCGTGGTTGAGCTCGCCCCCACGGCAGAACTTTTTAAACACCCTCGCCATCCGTATACGCAAGCCTTACTGGCGTCTGTACTCACGCCAGAGCCAGGCCTGGGCCTACCCGACCTTGGTCTTGGGCTCTCGTTTCCTGACCCTCTGCACCCACCGTCAGGCTGCACGTTTCATCCGCGTTGCCCGCAGGCAACTGCCGAGTGTTCGACGCGAGCGCCTGAGTTAGCAAAAAATGGGTTGGGTGAGGTGGCGTGCCACTTGTATGACTCTGAAGACCTGAAAGTTTCTAGCTAAAAGTTAGGTGGCGGCACGTACGTTTGGTGGTGGAAAACGTTCTGCTCCGCGAAGTGCATCAGACATCACCTCACCTCGATGCTGCCTCCGATCAAACTGAGCGATTCTTAGCGCCAAGATAAGCTCTTGCTGGCCGAGTGCCTTGGCATCAACACGCCTATGATCACCTACAGCCTTGGCTTGTTGTTCAAGCTGCATAGGGACATCCTGCGATAGGTCTTGACTGTGACAATTCAATTTAGTAGCCTATTTTTTCAGTTCATTTCAATCGATACAATTGAGGCTGTTTGCCATGAACATTTCGCGTATTTTATTACTGTCTGCGCTCATCACACTTCCAATGAGTGGCGCTTGGTCACAGAGCAAAGACGTCACGCCCGCAGCCAATCCAGCTGCAGCGCAACCGCCTGCAGCTGCAGCGGCACCTGTTGTGGCAAAGTCAACGAGCAGAATAATCAAGACAAGCGAAGGCACTTTTACGGCCATGCGCGGCTCGAAAGGCCTTTACTGGAATTACACGCCAACCGACAGCAGTTATGGGGTGATTTTGAAAGAGACAGAAAATACCGAAAAAAGTATTGTTCTTGAGGGCTATGGGTTGAAATTTACGATTGATCCGGTCGCCTTAAGACTGATCCTCACTCACGGTACAACGCGCAAAGCGGTCAACATTAATGAGGCATCTAATGCGGTCAGCGCAGATAACGTCATCGAAATCACCTATAGCACCGGCAAATTTAGTTTTATCGAAGACGTTAACGGGTTTCAGGATGTGTGGGAACTGACACTGAAAGACGGCACAAAATATCAATTGATGGATCAAGGCGGGCTCATGCTCTATGACCCAATTCGCAAAATACTCATTGGCTTAGACATTGAAAAAAAACTCATCACCTTTGATGTCGAGGCGAAAAAACCAATGACGCAGAAAATAACTGATCTGCGCGCTGCTCAATAAATGATCGGGTCAGTGACCTGCAGTCGGCAGCGAGCCTTAGACTAAAAACAGGACTTCATGGCAGACCTCAACAACAGCATCACTGAAACAACGACCACGGGTTGGCTGAGCCGCATGGGCTCAAGCCTTATGGGCGTGCTGATCGGTATCATTCTTTTACCCTGCGCGATTTTTTTACTCTCTTGGAACGAAGGCCGTGCCGTCACAGCGGCCACGGGTTTAAAAAGAGGCTTGAGTTCGATTGTCGAGGTTAGTGCTGACACGGTTAACCCACAAAATAATTCAAAATTGGTTTATCTCAACGGCACAGTGAATGGGGCCGCCCCGGCGGTTGACCCCTGGAACAAACTCTCGGCTACCGGCCTGCTGCGCTTACAGCGCAAAGTTGAGATGTACCAATGGCTTGAAAGAGAATCTGAAACCACAAGCAACAACATCGGCGGCTCGCAAACAACGCAAAAAACGTATACCTACTCTTTAGGGTGGACCGAAACCGCAGTCAACTCGGCGCAGTTTAAAGTTCCGGCAGGCCATCAAAACCCCGCAATGCCGTTAAAGTCACAAAGCTTCGATGCAAGCCTAGTCAAAATCGGGGCTTTTACGTTAGACAAAAGTTTAGTGCAAGACTTGACTAACTTTGAAGCAGTTGAAACGCTCACCCAGGCGCCTGCAGGCTACCGAGTTCAAGGAAATCTGCTTTACAAAGGTGTAAATCCAGATCAACCGGTGCTAGGCGATGTACGTGTGACCTATAGCGCGATTGCAGCGCAAACCTATTCAATCGCTGCGCAACAAAACAATGGCACCTTAACCACTTATCAAGACGCAAAAAATGACTATAAGATTGTGCTGATTGAGCCTGGCGTGGTCAGTGCTCAAAAGCTGTTCGCCGATCAAGCCTCGACTGAAAAAATGATTACATGGGCCTGTCGCGTCGGTGGCTTTTTGCTGCTTCTGATTGGTTTTAATCTCATCATGGGCCCGCTCGCCATGCTGGTTGCCTTTTTGCCTTTTTTACAGGGGCTGGTGGGTGCAGGTACCTTCTTTATCGCGCTCGGCTTGGCGATACCCATCACCTTGATCACCATCGCAATCGCTTGGATCGCGAGCCGGCCGTTAATTGGCGGGGGTATCTTGCTGTTAGCCGTGGCGGCGACGTGGGCGATTCGCAGTGTGGCGATCAAGAAAAAAACCACTACAGCGACGGCTTAGCATCACCTCAGCACGCATGACTGAGCGAGGCACGCATACCTGCACGAAACATTTAATCGTTAGCTTGATACGCATTCGTTCGCAGAATACGTAGTCGTCAGCGCAACACGTATTCGCCAGAACAACGTGTATTGATTAACGCAATATGTATTCAAACGTCCAGTAATACTGCCAGGTTGTGTACGTCGCTTGCTCACCAAAAGGGTCGACCAATTCACACAGATCGAACTCATTCGGATAATTTTTAAGTACGCGATGGCTTGTGCCATCTGCTAACTTGCGGATCTGGTACGTGTTGCCCTCTGCATCAGGCTCTGTCAGTGGCGTGCTGTTGCCCTCGACATACAAGTTATCAAGCATTACCACGCGTGCGCCTGATTTAAGGGTTTTGTTCAAACCCAATAAAAATTCTTGTTGACGCGCAAGTGGTACATGCGAAAACCAAAAGCCTGCAAAGGCGGCATCATAGAGTTCGAGCGAGACAGGCAACGCATAAGCATCACCCACCAGCCATTGAGCGCGCGCATTATTTGGCCTGGTCTGTGCAATATCAAGTGTTTCGACTGACGCATCTAAGCACAACACGCTGGCGGCAACTGGTGCAATGAATTGGGTCCAGTAGCCGGTGCCCGCTGCAATCTCAAGCACCCGAGCACCTTCAAATCTTGAAGGCAGCCATTGTTCAATCAACCGTAAATCAGACTGACGCTCGGGCTTCGCATAAATTTGGTCGTATTCTTTTGCACGTGCGGCGTAATACTCTTTCATTTAGTGCTGCAAAATTTTCGACAAAAATTGCTTCGCGCGCTCGCTTTTTGCTTCTGTAAAGAACGCGTCTTTGGTGGCATCTTCAACGATCTCGCCCTCATCCATGAAGACCACGCGATGAGCCACTTTACGAGCAAAGCCCATTTCGTGGGTGACCACCATCATGGTCATGCCTTCTTTGGCTAGGGTGACCATCACATCCAACACCTCGCCGACCATTTCAGGGTCGAGCGCTGAGGTGGGCTCGTCAAACAACATCACCACAGGATCCATACTCAGGGCACGTGCGATCGCTACACGCTGCTGTTGGCCACCGGACAGCTGTCCCGGATGCTTATCTTTGTGTGCGGTCAAGCCCACGCGGTCAAGCATCTTCAAGCCACGCTCTAAGGCCTCAGCGGGGCTACGACCCAATACTTTAATTTGTGCCAAGGTCAGGTTTTCAGTGACGCTTAAGTGTGGAAACAATTCAAAGTGCTGAAACACCATGCCCACCTGACTACGCAACTTGGGCAGATCGGTTTTAGGATCATGTAACGCCACACCATTAATCGTGAGCTTGCCTTGCTGAAACGGCTCAAGCGCGTTGACGCATTTGATCAGGGTCGATTTACCCGAACCCGAGGGGCCGCAAACCACTACAACTTCGCCACGATTGACCTGCGTGGTGCAGTGCTTCAAGACATTGAAGCTGCCATACCATTTAGAGACATCTTCAATCGCAATCATTTGTTCTGACATAAAGGTTCCTAGTACTAATATTCGGGTCAAGGCCACCGTTTCATACCCCAGCATTGTGACACGGATCAAGGTTTAAAACACTTTGATTTCATTGGTTATTTTCGACTTAGTGCGCGTGAATCTCTCGATCGCTTTCCCCATTCGAGAGTCAAGCCCTGAACGGCCTACGCGAGCCACCTCTGGTTTGCACCTATAATTTTGCTTTGTCTTGCGTAGCGCTCATTTAGACCGATTGACTTGACGTCTCTCATCCTGAAAAGCGCTACCTTCTTCAGCTAGTTTCGCGAGTTTGCGCCCAAGCCTAATGAAAACCATCGATTCGATTAAAAATGCCTTTAAACAAGGCCAACGTTCAGAGGCAATTCAAGCCTGTGCTCAACTTTGCGCGGCCGAACCGAACAACCTTGAGCCCAAACGGCTATTGGCCTTGATGCATGTCGTCCTTGGTAACTTTGCCGAGGCAAAAACAGGTTATCAGGCCGTGCTGGCCTTACGTCCAAACGATGGTGATGCGCTCTTTAATCTGGCAGTCTGCGAACGCGAATTGCAACACCTTGAAGCTGCCATCGAAGTCTATACCACCTACACCAAGGCTCATCCGAACGAGATTGAAGGTTGGGTCAATCTGGCCGAATGTCATCAACAACTTGGTCAATACCAGCAAGCCATTGCGGCGGCTGACCGCGCCATCAAGATCACACCAACCTTGTTTAGGTCCTGGCTGATTAAAGCCGATGCCTTGAAGGCTGCCGGTGATTACGCGGGCGCCATCAAGCAATACAAAAACTCCATCCAATGTGAGCCAAATGCAGCCTCGTACCTTGGCATGGGCCTGGCGCAGCAAGCGCTCAAGCAAGCGCCCGAAGCGCTCGATTCATTGACACGCGCGCTGGGCCTTGCTCAAAAGCTATTACCTGCTTTACTTGCCCGCGCTGAAATTTTTGAGGCCCTTGGTCGCACCCAAGACGCACTGACCGACTATCTTGCCGCCTTAGCCATCAAGCCCGACCACGAGCAAGGCCTAAAAAATGCCTCTGGCTTACTGGTAGCACTTAATCGCGGCACCGAGGCACTCGAGCTCTTTAACAAGGCTCTAGAGGTGTCGCCCAATCTGTTAGTCGCCAAGCTCGGTTCGGCTTGGGCCACCAGCAAGATGGTGCCTCTTTGGCATGTTCCGATGATGAACGAGGCACACCGCAATGATGCCTACTTCGAGGGCATCAAAACCGCGGTTCAACCAGGCAAACTCGTTTTAGAGATTGGTGCAGGGTCAGGCCTGCTTTCGATGATGGCAGCCAAGCTTGGTGCCACTCAAGTCGTTGCCTGTGAGGCTGAGCCCTTGGTCGCACAAACCGCCACCGACATTGTAAAGACCAATGGTTTTGCTGACACCGTCACCATTCTTTCAAAAATATCGTACGACGTTTCAGTTGGCAAAGACTTGCCAGAAAAAGCCGACGTACTCATTCATGAGATTTTTGATAGTGCCATCATTGGTGAACACGTATTACCGGCCATCGAAGACGCAAAAAAGCGCTTGCTCAAACCCGACGCCTTAATTGTGCCGCACGCAGCCAGCATCATGATTGCCTTAATGGGTGGCGAAGCGGCTGGCCAGTATCTGCGGGTTGAAAGCAGTCATGGTTTTGATCTGTCGCGCTTTAATTCGATTTCGTCAAAAAAAATCCCGTTCTATCGCGAAGATATTGCACTCGTGCCAATGAGCACGCCGGTGGATGCCTTTCGTTTTGACTTTATGAATCAAGATTCATATCCTGCAGAAGACAAGATTTTAGAGCTGACCGCCACTGCAGAGGGCCCGTGCTATGGCGTGGTGCAATGGATTCGCATCGAGCTTGATAGCACCACCATCTGGGAAAACCCCCCAACTGATATTCGCTCAACCACGGCTTGGCAACGCACAATCTATCGTTTCGATCAGCCTTTGCAATTAACAAAAGGCATGGTGGTTAAGATTGCCGCGAGCCACGATCGCGCCTCGCCTTGGTTTGATTTGGCAAAATAATCAGCGAGAGGCTGAATGCCACACCAGCAGACTTTGCCCAGCCCCTGCAAGACGCTGGGGATACCGCTCAATCAGCGCACTGCAATCTTTGCCTGCAAACGCTTGACCAGCATTGACGCACCAAACGAAATCACAAAATACACCAAGGCCGCAAAGATATACATCTCGACCAAGCGCCCATCACGCTGAGCCACTTTGCTGGCCGCACCTAAAAAGTCGGTCAGCGACAACACATAGACCAGCGAAGTATCTTGAAACAAGATAATCGACTGGGTCAACAATAGCGGTGTCATCGCCCTGAAGGCCTGAGGCAATACGATATAGCCCATCACCTGGTGATAACGCATCCCTAGCGCCTGAGCTGCAGCGAACTGCCCGCGCGGCACCGCTTGAATACCGGCGCGCATAATTTCTGAAAAGTAAGCCGCTTCAAACAATGAAAACGTGACAAGCGCTGACATGAACGCCCCAACAGCCATCGGCCGTTCAGAGCCCAAGACCCATTGCCCAATGTAGGGCAGCAAAAAATAAAACCAAAAGATCACCAAGACTAACGGCAGCGAGCGAATAATGTTGACGTACGTAGCGGCAAACTTTTGCAATACGACAAATTTTGACAAACGCATCAGCGCCAAAATCGTACCCAAGACGATGCCCGCCCCCGTTGCTAAACCCGTCAACATCAAGGTGAACGACATCCCCTCTTTAAACAGATAAGGCCAGCTACGCGCGATCACATCAAAATCAAAATTACTAAACATGGTGCACCTTTAGTGAACAACCACGTTGGCCGACGTACCAAGATAGCCCGGTACAGCGATCGATTTTTCAAGACGCCGCATCAGCATCGTCACAATCATGTTTGTGAACAGATACAGCAGGGTTGCCACGGTAAAGGCCTCAAAGACTTGAAACGAGAACTCTTGCATCGAACGCGCACGCGCAGTGAGCTCCATTAAGCCGATCGTTAAGGCAACCGACGTATTTTTAATCGTATTCAACAACTCAGAGGTGAGAGGTGGAAAAATAATCCGAACCACCATCGGCATTAACACGTAGCGATACGTTTGTGCGGTGGTCATACCTAGCGCAGTGCTCGCCATACGCTGCCCCACTGGTAGTGACTCAATACCAGTACGAACCTGCTCGGCGACACGCGCCGACATAAACAAGCCAACCCCCAACACCCCGTTATAAAACGCGGCGTTAGGTAATTGCTTGAGCCAGTCACCGAAACGCTCGGGGACTAGCTCGGGAACAACGAAATACCATAAGAACAATTGCACCAACAAGGGTATGTTACGAAAGATCTCAACATACGCATTGCCAACAAGACGACCAGTGCGACTAGGCAGTGTCCGCAGCACCCCAATCGTGACACCAAGCAACAACGCAATCATCCAAGCAAAAAACGCTGTGGTCAGTGTCCACATCAGACCGGAAAGCAGCATCTCGAGATAAGTGCCCTTACCTTCAGGAGACACCTCAAACAAAATGCCCCAGTTCCATTTGTAATTCATGCAGCAATCCTGTTATTGCGCTGTCAGACACAGCTCATTAAAAAAATCAAACGGCGCAACACAATGACACCCTATTGAATATTACGCAGCAGCAACCGGCAGGCTGTCGAGTCGCTGAGCTGCAGTGAGCAGAATATCAAAGAGCTCAACGATCAAGAACTCGTCGATATTGTGCTGTACTGTCAACAATCAATAGCTAGCAGGATCAGGATTATTGGTTGGGTTTGCCAGCGCTTTCTTCATTTTGTCGCTCATTGGCTGATTCAGGATCAAACCTTTGGGCGGTACGGCCTTATCAAACCACTTTGAATACAAGGCAGGCATCTCAGCCGACTTGTAAAGCTTGGCGGCTGCAGCAGTTGCCATCTTGTTGAAAGGCGCGTCATCACGCGGCATCATGAAGGCATAGGGCTCTGGATTTGAAAGTGTGTCGCTCGAAATCGCGAAATCGCTTGGCTTTTTGGAGCCTGCAACCAACCCTGCCAACAAAATGTCGTCCATCACAAACGCAGCTGCACGACCCGTTTCAACCATCAAAAAAGCTTCAGGGTGATCTTTAGCCGCCAAGATTGTCAGGCCAAGGTTTTGTGCTGTATTGGCTTCTGAGATTTGCTTGAGGTTGGTTGAGCCAGCAGTCGACACAACAGTTTTGCCCTTCAAGCTAGCCAGATTAGTAATACCTGAACTCTTTTTGTAAACAAAACGCGTCGCTGTCAGGTAGTAGGTGGGGCCAAAGGCAACTTGCTTTTGGCGCTCGGCGTTGTTGGTGGTTGAACCGCACTCGAGATCAATCGTGCCATTGGCAATCAAAGGGATGCGGGTTGCCGAAGTGACCGGAGCCAACTTGACTTGCAAGTTAGGTAACTTCAGTTCTTTTTTAATTTCATTGACGATATACATGCAAATATCGACTGCATAACCAATCACTTTTTGCTGATCGTCAAAGTACGAAAAGGGTAACGACGCATCGCGATGGCCAACGGTAATTGTGTTGGTCTCTTTAATTTTTTTAAGCGTGCCTGTTAACTCTTGCGCAACTGCTGTGCTACCAATCACGACTGTCGCAAGCGCAAGCAGCCCGTGCTTTAGGGTTTGACGAAACATATTTAGACTCCGGTAGATTTTTGAATAGCACTGCGATTCAGCCCGATGTAGGCAAAAATCAAAAACAGCACCTATGAGGTGATCGAAGAGTAATCACCCACACCCCTATTTTGCACCGCAACAGGGTATTTACGCTAGCGGGTTCGCCCTAATCGACGTTAATTTTTGCTTTTTTTACAACCTCGCCCCAACGAGCCCGCTCTTGGGCAATAAAGACGGTAAATTCTTGCGGCGTATCACCAACTAGCAATGCGCCATCGTCTCGCATACGTTTGGTGCCTTCGGGCGACTTTAGCGCAATGACAAGCTCGCTTTGCAGGCGTTTGACAATCGCGTCGGGCGTACCCGCAGGCGCCATCAGGCCGTACCATTGCGAAGTTTCAAAGCCTGGGTAACCACTCTCTGCGATGGTGGGCACGTCGGGCAGTGAAGCAGCTCGGGCACCTGAGCCAACGGCCAAGGGCACCAAGGCACCACCTTTAATCTGCGCCACCAACGATGGCAAGCCATTAAACGTCGCTTGCGTTTGCCCGCCGATCAAATCTGTCAGCATTGGACCCGATCCCTTATAAGGTACGTGAGTCAATTCGATACCCGCCTCAGAGGCGAAGTATTCCATCGCGAGATGCCCTGCACTGCCGTTACCAGCCGACCCATAATTGATCGATCCAGGCTTAGCTTTTGCCGCAGCAACCATGTCAGCCAGCGTTTTAAAACCTGCGCGTTGGCTCACGGCAATCACGTTTGGTACCTTGGCGATCAAAGAAATCGCGACAAAATCCTTGACTGGATCGTAGGTCATCTTTGCGCCAAAGAGCGCCGGATTCACCGCAAGCGTACCCACATGTCCGAGGATCAACGTATAGCCATCAGGCGCAGCACGCTTGACTTCGGCCATCGCGATATTGCCGGCAGCACCCGGTTTGTTTTCAACGTATACCGATTGACCGAGCTGTGTGGTCAGGCTGCTTGCGACCGAACGCGCGACAATTTCAGAGGTACCGCCGGGTGCGAAAGGCACCACGAAACGAATGGCTTTTTCGGGATATTGCGCCCAGGCATGTGAGAAGCAACACAACAAGAGCGCACCGAATGAAACTCGAATCTTCAAGGCTGACATCCTAAAAATTAACCGACAGGTAAACGATGACAACCGTGTTAGAGCCCATCATGCTGAGAGCCTTGTGTCAATTGAATTTTATGTCGATTAAAAGTGAACTTTAAATCTGCTCTCAATAGTATCAAGTCGCAAGTTGTAAAAAATATTTATTCTGCAAATAAAGTGACCGGCACTGTCACTTGTTGCATATTTACTCTCTCATTTTGCTGACAAACGGCTGGAGCTCAGCGGGCATGCTCTCTAGCGATTTAGTCCACTCAGCACCGGGCATAAAAGCGACTAAGGGAGCATCGTTCTTGATTGTTTTCAAAAACTCAGGATCCGTGAGGGTATCTTGAATCGCTTTTTGCAACCGGTCTGCGATGTTTTGAGGCAAGGCCTTCGGGGCGGCGATACCCCGCTCTGAGCTCACTCGCACATCAAAACCAAGTTCTTTAATCGAAGGTACATCTTTAATCACTGCAACACGGGTCGGGTTGACGACCAGCATGGCAGTCGCAGTATCAGAGTCAGCATAGCCAGTCAAAAACTCGCCAATACTTGAAAACGCGTAGTCAACATGCCCGCCGATCACAGCGCTTTTGAAATCGCCCGCACCTTTAAAGGCGATGTCTGTTCCTTTCACACCTGCCGCCTGCTCAATTTTAAGCAACGCCTGATGGCCACTGGTGCCACGCCCGCTGGTCGCGAACGATAGCGATCCAGGATCGTTTTTCAGCGCCGCAAGTAGCTCTGGAAAAGTTCTATATTTTGATTTTTTGTGCATCACCAACACAGCGGGGTCGTCGACCACACGTGCAATAAGTTTCAGATCACTGGTTTGATAAGCCGACTGCTTATACATTGGAATAAAAACGAAACCTGGTACGTTCACAAACCCAACCGTATAACCATCAGGTTTTGAGCGGGCGATGTATGCCGATGATATTTCGCCACCCGCACCAGGCTTATTGACCACCACGATACGCGCCTTGCCGCCGAGTTTCTTTTCAACAAACGGCACCAAAGCACGGGCCATCAGATCGGTGCCACCGCCCGGGGCAAAGCCGACGATCAGCTCAATCGTTTGATCATCGGGCCAGGCCGCCGAACTAGCAACCGGAAACGCCCCCAACAACGCAAGCCAAAGGACTACTAACCATTTTGTGAAAATAACTTTCATCTTTTCGGCTTCCGGTCATGGGTAAACAAAGAGCAAGGAATTAGAAGGACGACAAACCCAGCGCCTTGCGAAAACGATTTTTGATATGCACGCCATCACGCGACGGAAAGGCGCGTGGCACATCGTCGGCTTTGACATAGACCTGCGCAAACGACACGCCAGCACGCGCCACCACATTCTGCGCAATGGTTTTGGCCTCGCTTGCGTCTCTAACTTTGAACGAATTAGAAATGCCACAGCCTTTTGCGACTGCCGTCAGGTCGGTACCCAGGCTACTGTGACTATGCTGCATACCCGTTTCACCAAAATGGCCGTTATCAAGCACGACGATTGTCAGATTTTTAGGCTGCTGCGCGTTAATCGTGGCTAATCCTCCGATCCCCATCAGTTGCTCGCCGTCACCAGTAATCACCAGGACCGACTTGTTCGGTTGCGCGAGGGCGAGGCCAAGACCAATCAAAGCCGCGCCACCCATGGCACCCCACATATAAAAATTTAAATCTCGATCACCGGCAGCATATATGTCATAGTTCGACGAGCCCAAGCCAGGAACAACTAAGGCGTCTGGGCACAGGCTGAGAAGTTCTTTCACAAAAGCACGGCGCTCGATCGTGCCAGAAAAAGCTGGAATATTGCTCATGATGTTTCCTATCTTAAAGAGTTAGCGTATTGAAATGGATGTGGTCAGCAAGTGCTTAATCACGCACCCATTTTTTGCGACCAATCAAACTTTGCGATAACAAAATGGCAACACGGTCACCCGCTTCAAATACCGAATCTAGTGCTGCACTGACAACATCTTCGACCTCGTCGGCCTTGCTCACGCGATAGACCGTGATGCCCATGGCCTCCATGACACCTGGCGTCGCGCGACTCATCGGACCTTGCCAAGGGTTGAACTCAGCATACTCGCCGCGCATGGTAACAAGCGTCAAAAACGGAAACCGACAGCTATCAAGCAGTGACATCATGTTGATACAGTTACCCACGCCGCTACTCTGCATCAGCAACGCATGACGATCACCGCCTAGCCAAGCACCAGCCGCAATCGCGACGCCTTCCTCTTCAGTCGTCAAGACAATGCCCCGCATATCAGGATCCGCGTGAATGCGTCGAATCACGTGGGCATGACCAGCATCAGGCACATAAGACACCTGTTTAATACCGCCTTTTTTCAAGACATTAAAAATATCGTCTTGCCAAGCGTGTGTCTGGCTATCGTTTGGGGCTGCTTGAGTACTCATGTTTGATGCTCCTGTATTTATGGCAGTTCATATCATTTTTGTATTGATAGCATACCTCAGCGCCGAGGCTTAACGCTGCGCACCCGGTAAGGGTAAGGCTGTTTTATAACGCACTTGCTTTAAAGCGAAACTAGAACGGATTTTTTCAATGCCAGGAATCGGGGTGAGTTGTTCAAGGATGAATTTTTCGAGGGCCCCAATGTCGGCCACCGCGATACGAATCAAGTAGTCGCTATCACCGGTCATTAGGTAGCACTCCATCACTTCGTCGTGTTCACAGATGCGTTGTTCGAAGTGGGCTAATGATTCTTTGCTTTGGCTGGTTAAGCTGATGCTAATAAACACATTGAGCCCTAGGCCAAGCGCAGCCGCGCTAGCCAGCGCAACATAACGATCAATGACGCCAGCACTTTCAAGTGCGCGCACGCGAGCCAGACAGGGCGACGGACTTAAATGCACTCGTTTGGCCAACTCAATATTTGAGAGCGCCCCATCGAGTTGTAACTCTTGAAGAATTTTTAGATCAATGGTGTCTAGCTTCATAATTCAATATTATTAGTTTTTTATTTTAATTAAACATAATTTTACAGAATTTTATGCTTTAAATAGATCTTTTATCCTGTATTTAAAGCACCTCATGCTGCGCAGTTATCTCTAGAATGATCGAACTGCCGCCTAACGACTCTTAGAACACCTCAAGCGCCTATGAACGCCTCGATCGACCCCCGTCTGACCGCCCTGCTCACGACGACTGATACCGATACACAAGAAACCAGCGAATGGCGCGAAGCGCTTTTAGCCGTGTTAGCCGCTCAGGGGTCTGAACGAGCCCGCTTTTTGTTGGATGAGCTTGTGCGCACCGCGCACTCCGCAAAAATCGGCTGGCGGCCCGAACTGAGTACACCCTATGTCAACACGATTTCAGTCGATCAGCAGCCGGTGTTTCCGGGCGATCTGGCGATTGAAGAGCGCCTGGCCTCAATCATGCGCTGGAACGCCCTGGCGATGGTTGTACGCGCCAATCAAGCCTATGGCGAGCTAGGTGGCCATATCGCCAGCTATGCCAGCGCAGCCGACTTATTTGAAACTGGCTTCAATCATTTTTTTGCGGCACGGCAAGGTACGGGCCCCGATCAGCATCGCGGCGACTTGGTATTTTTTCAACCCCATAGCGCCCCCGGCGTTTATGCACGCGCGTTTCTTGAAGGGCGGTTAAGCGAACAAGACTTACTGAACTATCGCCAAGAAATCCGCGCGGCCGAGCAAGGTGCCGTGGGATTATCCAGTTACCCGCACCCCTGGCTCATGCCTGATTTCTGGCAGTTTCCCACGGGTTCGATGGGGATTGGGCCAATCAGTTCGATCTATCATGCGCGCTTCATGCGCTACCTCAGCCATCGCAATCTGCTTGACTGCTCGGCTCGCAAAGTCTGGGGCGTGTTTGGTGACGGCGAAATGGATGAGCCTGAATCGATGAGCGCCTTAACGCTAGCCGCCCGCGAAGGCCTCGATAATCTGGTCTGGGTAGTCAATTGCAATCTTCAGCGTCTGGATGGCCCGGTGCGCGGTAACGGTCGCATCATCGACGAACTCGAGAAACTCTTCACCGGCGCAGGCTGGAACGTCATCAAGCTCGTTTGGGGTAGCGATTGGGATGGTCTGTTTGCCCGCGATGTCACGGGCGCCTTGGCACGAGCTTTTGCAAACACGGTCGACGGACAAATGCAAACCTTCGCCGCAAAAGATGGCCGCTTTAATCGCGACACATTCTTTGGACAAAACGAAGAGCTCGCAAAATTGGCACAGGGGATGACTGATGACCAAATCGACCGCTTGAAACGCGGCGGGCATGACCTCGTCAAAATTCACGCCGCTTATGCTTCAGCGGCTCAGCACGTTGGCCAGCCAACAGTCATCTTGGCACACACCAAAAAAGGCTACGGAATGGGTAGCGCCGGTCAGGGCAAAATGACCACCCATAGTCAAAAGAAATTTGACGATACCGATTTAATAGAGTTTCGCAATCGCTTTAATCTGCCCCTGACTGATCAAGAAGCCACCTCGCTGACCTTTTGCAAGCCCGCCCCCGAGAGCGCCGAGATGCAATATTTGCAGGGTCGCCGCGCAGCCTTGGGCGGCTATTTGCCCAAGCGCGACACTGCGTGCGAGACCGTTCCTGTGCCTGCCATCGAGCAATACAGCGGCTTTGCACTGAACGCCGAAGGTAAAGAGATGAGCACCACCATGGCCTTTGTACGGATGTTGGGTAATCTACTCAAAGATGCTGCATTGGGCCCGCGCATTGTGCCGATTGTGGCTGACGAGGCGCGCACCTTTGGCATGGCCAACCTGTTTAAGCAAGTTGGCATTTATTCAAGCGTTGGCCAGCGCTATGCGCCTGAAGATATTGGTTCGGTATTAAGCTACCGCGAAGCGCTTGACGGCCAGATCCTTGAAGAAGGCATTTCAGAAGCTGGCGCAATTGCCAGCTGGACAGCCGCCGCCACGAGCTATAGCGTGCACGGCTTGGCGATGTTGCCGTTCTATATCTACTACTCGATGTTTGGCTTTCAACGTGTAGGCGATCAGATTTGGGCTGCCGCCGATCAACGCCCACGCGGCTTCTTATTGGGCGCAACCTCTGGACGCACCACCTTAGGCGGCGAAGGCTTACAGCATCAAGACGGCTCAAGCCATCTTCACGCCGCAACCATCCCTAACTGCAAAGCTTACGACCCTGCCTTTGCGGGTGAGATGGCCGTCATCGTGAATCAAGGTATTCAAGACATGATGGTCGAACAACGTGATGTGTTTTATTACATCACGCTCATGAACGAAAACTATGCACAACCAAGCTTGCCCGCAGCGGTTCACGAACAAGTCATACGCGGGTGCTATTTGTTTGAAACGTACGTTGCACAGGCCGGCAACACTTCGCCCGCGACGGTCACGCTGTTAGGTTCAGGTGCAATCCTCACCGAAGTCATTAAAGCAGCCCAACAACTCGCCGCTCAAGGTATCACAGCCTACGTCTACAGCGTCACAAGCTGGAGCGAACTTGCACGCGACGGCCTGGCCTGCCAAGAAGCTCGCTTAGCCGGCTCTGCCACAACGGGCGTGCCTTTCATCTATTCGCAGTTAAGCACCAGCCAAGGCCCGATCATCGCAGCCACAGATTATGTGCATGCCCTGCCAGAGTCTGTGCGCGCTTACCTGCCCGCCGATCGCCGCTACTTAACACTGGGCACAGACGGTTTTGGTCGTAGCGATACCCGTGCTGCCTTACGTGAATATTTTGGGGTCGATGCTGCAGCAATCGTACGCGCAGCGGTGCTCGCTTTAGAATAGCGGGATGCCAGTCAATCAAGCAAATCCTGAGTCTGTTACTGCGTCGCCAGTTTTGCAACAGGCGCCAGGCCTAGTGCTAGATGCCTGTATTTTGATGTCTGGTTTGCTGCGGCCGCTGCTTCTGAACCTGGCTCATGCAGGCCTATTAGTACCGCTCTGGACAGACAAGATCGGCCAAGAATGGCAGCGTAACGCCGCACGACTATGGCCGATTGAACCAGAGCTTTTAAAAAAAGAATGGCAGCTCATGCAAGAGCAATTTCCGCACTCAAACATGGGCGATGTGACCGAGTTTGAGGTAGACCTTCGACACACCGATCGTAAAGACAAACACGTGGCCGCAACAGGTATTGCAGGCGTTGCAAAACACGCTGCGCAACCGATCAGCGTGCTGACCTGGAACCTCAAAGACTTTAGCCGCTCTGAACTACGCAAACAACAACTCGGCCTGATCGACCCCGATCGCTTGTTATCACAGTGGTGGCCCACCCAGTCATCGCTTTTGCAGCAGCATATCAATGCTACGGTTGAAGAGCTTTTTTCAACAGGCAGACGCCAGTCTGAGCCAGTTGTGGCGATGCTAAAACGCGATCGCTTGTTTAGACTAGCGGGTTGCTACGACCGCTTGCTGCAACAGCGCGCGAGTATTGCTGCGAAATCTTGATGTCAGTTGAAAGGTGCAACCAGGCAACGCGAATGATTTGATCCAGCATTGATGCCCAAAGAAAACCCCCGCAGGCACCAAGGTGCAAGCGGGGGTTTTCTTTGGGCTTGAGGCTGAAATCGGTCTAAAGATTTAAGCTCTAGACTAGCCTAGAACTTTAGACCTTACAACTTACGCCTGGGGTGCAGCCGGTGCTTCGGGGGCAGCAGCTGGGGCCTCAGTTGCTGCTGGGGCAGCGCCTTCGGTTTGTTGCTCGATACCGCCAATGGCTTTGACTGACAGACGCAGACGGCCTTTGTCGTCGGCCTCGATCACTTTGACGCGCAGAGGTTGACCGACTTTCAGGACGTCGTTGATGTTAGCGATACGATAGTTGGCGATCTCAGAGATATGCAGCAAACCATCACGGCCAGGCAAGACCTGAACGATGGCGCCGAAATCTAACAGACGCAACACGCTGCCGTCATAGACCTGACCGACTTCAACTTCTGCAGTCAGTTCAGAGATACGACGCTGCGCTTCGTGGGCCCGATCAAGATCGGCGCTCGACACAACAATGGTGCCATCATCTGAAATATCGATCTGGCAACCGGTTTCTTCGGTCAGCGCACGAATCGTCGCGCCGCCCTTACCGATCACATCACGAATTTTTTCAGGATTGATTTTCATGGTGAGCATGCGTGGTGCAAACGCTGACAGTTCAGTACGCGCACCCTGAGTGGCTTCGCGCATTTTGGTCAGAATATGCAAACGACCGTCACGGGCTTGCGCCAGTGCAACCTGCATGATTTCTTTGGTGATGCCCTGGATCTTGATGTCCATTTGCAAAGCAGTGATACCTTGCTCGGTACCCGCCACTTTGAAATCCATATCGCCCAAATGATCTTCATCACCCAGGATGTCTGTCAACACAGCAAATTTGCCGGCATCAAGAATCAAGCCCATTGCCACACCAGCAACCAAGTCTTTCACTGGAACGCCAGCGTCTAACATGGCCAGTGAACCACCGCAGACAGACGCCATTGACGACGAACCGTTTGATTCGGTGATTTCTGACACCAGACGAATGGTGTATTGAAAATCAGCAGCGTTAGGCAATAAAGGTACGAGCGAGCGTTTAGCCAGACGACCGTGGCCGATCTCGCGACGCTTGGGGGTACCCACACGACCTGTTTCGCCGGTGGCGAACGGAGGCATGTTGTAGTGCATCAGAAAACGATCACGATACTCGCCCATCAAGGCATCGATCACCTGTTCGTTTTGCTTGGTACCTAGCGTTGCAATGACCAGCGCTTGCGTTTCACCGCGCGTAAACAAGGCGCTGCCGTGTACGCGTGGCAACACGCCCATACGAATGCTGATTGGGCGCACAGTGCGTGTGTCGCGACCATCAATGCGTGGCTCGCCTGACAGAATTTGAGTACGCACAATACGGGCTTCTAGGTCAAACAAGATGTTATCAACCACAACGCCGTCGTGCTTAGGTGTACCTTGCGCAGCGGCTTCTTCAGCAAGTTTGGCATGCACATCAGAATAAACCTGACGCAGTTGATTGGTGCGCTCTTGCTTTTGACGGGTTTGGTAAGCAGCGTTTAACGGGCCTTGTGCAGCAGCCGTGACGGTTGCAATCAGCGCTTCGTTTTTAGCAGCAGGTTTCCAGTCCCAATCAGGTTTACCAGCGTCGCGCACGAGTTCGTGAATGGCGCCAATCACTGCTTGCATTTGGGTATGACCAAACACGATACCACCCAGCATGATCTCTTCTGAAAGCTGTTGGGCTTCAGATTCAACCATCAGCACAGCGGCTTCAGTACCAGCAACGATCAAATCCATTTGCGAGGTTTTGAGTTGCGAGGCGGTTGGGTTGACCAGATACTGACCATCGATATAACCGACGCGGGCAGCACCGATAGGGCCGTTGAACGGGATACCCGAGATGGCCAGCGCCGCAGAGGCACCGATCATGGCGGGGATATCAGGATCGATTTCAGGATTGCAGGACAACACGTGAATGATGACCTGAACTTCGTTGTAGAAGCCTTCTGGAAACAACGGACGCAATGGACGATCGATCAAACGCGAAGTCAGTGTTTCTTTTTCTGACGGCTTGCCTTCACGTTTAAAAAAACCACCGGGGATTTTGCCCGCAGCATAGGTTTTTTCGATGTAGTCAACGGTCAGAGGGAAAAAATCCTGACCAGACTTAGCATCTTTTTTTGCAACAACAGTTGCGAGTACGACAGTGTCTTCGACAGTGACTAACACTGCACCTGAAGACTGACGAGCAATTTCGCCGGTTTCAAGCACAACGGTGTGTTGGCCATACTGAAAAGATTTGGTCACTTTATTGAACATGACATTTATTCCTTACAAATGAAAAACCGTGGGCAGTGCGGCAGAAATGCCGCAGCGACCACGGTTGCTTCACGGGGAGACTGCCCCATGGATTTTGATCACTTACGCAGACCGAGTTTTTCGATCAGCGAGCGATATGAATCTGGGTTGCGGCCCTTGAGATAATCGAGCAGCTTACGGCGACGGCTAACCATACGCAGAAGGCCGCGACGTGAGTGGTGGTCTTTAATATGTGCTTTGAAGTGCCCTGTCAGTTCGTTAATACGAGCTGTCAGCAGAGCCACTTGAACTTCAGGAGAACCGGTATCGCCTTGCGCGCGTTGATACTGCGCGACGATGTCGGATTTTTTAATATCAGCAACAGACATTTTTAAGCCTCAAATGACAAGCGTTAAAGCCGAGGTGCTTTAACGTGATTAAAAAAGAACGAAATTTACAGACAAGCTTTTAGCGAAAAACACTATAAGCTGCACGTAAACGGCATGCATAAAAACAATTTTATGGAAAAAATCCAGTAAAGCCTGAGAATTATAGCTTATTGACTAAAATGGTGATATCCCGGCCATTAGCGCTTAACCAAGGCTGCGCTTACTCGGTGACCGGCAAGGTTTTTGAAGCACTTTAATCACGTATTAACTAATTAAATCTTAGGCATAATATGCGCGCGCAAACATATGTGGCAATGTTGTTAGTCCTCGCACTCGGTGGCTGCGCACAGCTGCAATCCGCCAAACCAGGTACCCCAGTGGCCGACATCATCAAGCAATTTGGCAAACCCACCATCGCTTGCCGTAACCCAGATGGTACTGAGCGACTGGTCTGGTCATTACAACCGTTTGGGCGTTACGCCTGGGGCACAAACATCACCAAAGACAACACCATTGGGCCGGTCACTCAGGTGCTGACCGATGCACATTTTGAAGTGTTGTCCACTGGAACCTGGTCTGACGAACGCGTTCGTTGCGAATTTGGTCCCCCTGCAGATATTGGGGGCATTGCCAAAGGAAACGAAAAAGTCTGGGCGTACCGCTATTATGAATCTTCAGTGTGGTACTCGTTGATGTACGTCTACATGGGGCCCAACGGCAACCTAGCTAATCGCCACAATCCGGGCCCTGATCCGGCGTATTTGCTAAACGATCGCTAGCTTATTCGCCACCGCTGCGCATCGCCACTTGTTTAGAGAGGCGGCGCCAGCGCCATAACCAAACCCCCCAGCCAGACAACCCGTAAATAATAAATAGGCCAAACAAAATCACGGGCGGGTTACTTGAAATAAAGACAAAACCAGCGACAAACACCAAAATCACCCAAAACGGTACGCTACGACCCAGCGCAAACGCCTTACCGCTGTAGAACGGCAGATTTGAGACCATTGCAATGCCGCAATAAATCGTGATCGCAAAGGCCGTCCAAGCCAAAAACTCGTGAGGCACTTGCAAGCGATTGTCGACGACCAACCAGACAAAACCCGCGATCAAGGCGCCGGCAGCCGGGCTGGGCAAGCCTTGAAAAAACCGCTTATCAACCACCGCAATGTTGGTATTAAAACGCGCCAGGCGCAGGGCGGCACCGCAGACGTATACAAACGCAGCCAACCAACCCCAGCGGCCTAAATCTTGCAGCATCCACTCGTACATCACCAACGCCGGCGCCACTCCAAATGAGGTCATGTCTGAAAGGGAATCGTATTGCTCGCCAAACGCCGAGGTCGTATTGGTCAGCCTTGCAACCCTACCATCCATTCCGTCAAGCACCATCGCAACAAATATGGCAATGGCCGCCATTTCAAAGCGACCATTCATCGCCTGAACCACTGCATAAAACCCGGCAAAAAGTGCCGCAGTTGTGAACGCATTGGGCAGCAAATAAATACTGCGGTGGCGAAGATCAGGGTCGCGCAATGGATTATTAGGCATCTTCAGGCTCAGCTAGTTGACGCAGGCAAATCGGCCAGCACCGTACTCGTTGCGCTTACCTTATCACCAATTGCGACTCTGGCGCGCGATCCTAGCGGCAAATAAACATCTACACGCGAACCAAAGCGAATAAACCCATAGCGCTGCCCGCGCGCCAAGGTGTTGCCAGCCTTGGTATAGCAAAGGATGCGCTTGGCAACCAAGCCGGCAACCTGGACTGCCGTCACAAGATGACCGGCAGGCGTACGCACCACCATGGCGTTGCGCTCATTTTCAAGCGAAGCCTTATCAAGCGCTGCGTTAAAAAACTTACCCGAAAAATACTGTGTTTTTAGGACTTCACCATCAACTGGGCTGCGATTGCTGTGAACGTTAAACACATTCATGAATACGCTAATCTTAAGTGCCTGACGCTCACCGTAGGGGTCAAGGGTCTGTTCGACCACCACAATGCGGCCATCGGCGGGCGACAAGACTGCCAAAGGCTCGGTTGAGCCCGAGCGGGCCGGATCGCGAAAGAACTGCAGCACAAAGGCGGCAATCACCCAAAAAAAGATTGACCAGCCAAGCGACCAAAAGCTGACGAGCACAGCGATGAGTATCGAGCCAGCTAAAAAAGGCCAACCCTCACGGGCGATTATGGGGTGCGGATAGTGTGGTGTATTCATCATGCCGAAAGGTTAACCCAAAAAAACACGCCCCAAAGGGCGTGATTCAAAAACTGAAGACTTCGTTTGATACCTTGCAGCCCTAATGGCCTGCCGACTGGCACAATGTACGAAGGCTTACAGATCAAACCTTCGCACATCAAACTGAAGACTCAATTAGTTCTTTGTCTTGTCGACCAGTTTGTTTGCTGCGATCCAGGGCATCATGGCACGCAATTTAGCGCCGACCACTTCGATCTGCGACTCAGCGTTGATCCGACGACGTGAAATCAGTGCAGGTGCACCGGCTTGGTTTTCGAGAATGAAACGCTTGGCGTACTCGCCAGTCTGAATGTCTTTGAGTGCCAAACGCATGGCGTCGCGTGTTGCCTCAGTGACAATCTTAGGACCAGTCTCGTACTCGCCGAATTCGGCATTGTTCGAGATTGAGTAGTTCATGTTGGCGATCCCGCCTTCATAAATCAAGTCAACAATCAACTTGAGTTCATGCAAGCACTCAAAGTAAGCCATTTCAGGGGCATAACCGGCTTCAACCAAGGTATCGAAACCTGCCTTAATCAATTCAACCGTACCGCCGCACAACACAGCCTGTTCTCCGAACAGATCAGTTTCAGTTTCTTCGCGGAAGTTTGTTTCAATCACACCAGCACGACCACTGCCGATTGCGCAAGCGTACGACAAGGCGACATCGCGTGCCGAACCTGAGTTGTCTTGATGCACAGCCACCAATGAAGGTACGCCGCCGCCTTGTGAGTACGTACTACGCACAGTGTGACCAGGCGCTTTAGGCGCGATCATGACGACGTCAATATCGGCACGGGGCATCACTTGCCCGTAATGCACGTTAAAGCCGTGTGCAAACGCCAAGGCAGCGCCAGCCTTGATGTTGCCGTGCACGCTTTCACGATACACCTGGCCGATGTTTTCGTCGGGCAAGAGCATCATCACTAAGTCGGCAGCTTTGACCGCGTCAGCCACTTCAGCGACTTTGAGGCCGGCGTTAGCAGCTTTCGCCCATGAGGCGCCATCTTTACGCAAACCAACCACAACCTTGACACCCGACTCATGCAGGTTCAAAGCGTGGGCGTGGCCCTGCGAACCGTAACCAATAATGGCAACAGTCTTGCCTTTGATCAGGGACAAATCACAATCTTTATCGTAGTAAACCTTCATTCTGGGCTCCAGATTTTTTAAGTTGAATGCAAACAATCAGAAAAACAAATCGGCTTCGCTTAAACGCGAGACAAGCACCGATCAAAGCTTGAGGATACGCTCTCCACGACCAATTCCTGAAACGCCCGTACGAACCGTTTCAAGAATTGCGCTGCGATCCAACGCATCAATAAACGCCTGTACCTTCTCTTGGTTACCCGTGAGTTCAATGGTGTAGGCTTTGTCGGTGACATCAATGATACGACCGCGAAAAATATCCGCCATCCGTTTCATTTCTTCGCGCTCTTTACCCACCGCCCGCACCTTGATCAACATCAACTCGCGTTCGATATGAGGGCCTTCGGTAAGATCGACAACCTTGATCACATCGACCAGGCGATTCAAGTGCTTGGTGATTTGTTCGATCACTTCATCGGACCCCATCGTGACGAGCGTCAAACGCGACAAGGTCGAGTCTTCAGTTGGCGCAACGGTGAGGGTTTCGATGTTGTAACCACGAGCAGAGAACAAACCCACCACGCGAGACAGAGCGCCCGGTGCGTTTTCCATCAGAACAGAAATAACGTGTTTCATGGTGGTCTCCGTTATAGGTCTTCAGAACCGAGCAACATCTCGGTCAGACCTTTGCCCGCCTTGACCATCGGCCAAACGTTTTCTTCGCGATCCGTAATGAAGTCCATGAAAACGAGGCGATCTTTTAATTTGAAAGCTTCGCGCATGGCGCCATCCACATCCGAAGGTTTTTCGATACGCATCCCGACGTGACCGTAGGCCTCGGCGAGTTTGACGAAATCGGGCAACGCATCCATGTATGACTCGGCGTAACGAGACGAGTAATCGATTTGCTGCCACTGACGCACCATGCCCAAATAGCGATTATTCAAACAAAGGATCTTAGGCGTCAGGTGATATTGACGGCACGTCGACAGTTCTTGGATGTTCATCTGAATCGAGCCTTCGCCCGTGATGCAGGCCACCGTTGCGCCTGGGTTGGCCATTTGCACACCCATCGCATAGGGCAAACCAACACCCATCGTGCCTAAACCACCCGAGTTAATCCAGCGACGCGGTTTGTCAAAACCGTAGTACTGCGCCGCCCACATTTGATGCTGACCCACATCAGAGGTCACGTAGGCGTCACCTTTGGTGACTTCCCAGAGCTTTTGCACAACCGACTGAGGCTTAATGACCTCGTTTGAGCTGGCAAATTTCATGCATTCTTTGCCGCGCCAGACTTGTACCTGCTGCCACCATTTGGCCAAGGCCTCAGGATTTTGACGGGTTTCGGTTGCACTGATTTTGTATTGAGCAATCAAATCAATTAACACGTCTTTGACATTGCCCACAATCGGCACATCGACTTTGACGCGTTTTGAAATTGAAGACGGGTCAATATCAACGTGAATAATCTTACGAGCATTTTGCGCAAAATGCTTCGGGTTACCAATCACGCGGTCATCAAAGCGGGCACCCACCGAAATCAACACGTCACAGTGTTGCATTGCCATATTGGCTTCGTAGGTACCATGCATGCCAGGCATACCGACAAATTGCGAATCTGAAAATGGAAAAGCGCCCAGACCCATCAGAGTATTGGTGCAAGGTGCCCCAACCAGTTTGACAAACTCGTGCAATTCGGCCGATGCATCAGACAGAATCGCGCCACCCCCGCTGTAAATCATGGGGCGCTCGGCTTGCAACAACATCTGCACAGCCTTTTTGATTTGCCCTTGATGGCCTTTTACGACTGGGGCGTAAGACCGCAACACCGGTTCGCCTTTGGCGGGCGTGTATTTGCAATGTGCAGCGGTAATATCTTTTGGGATATCAACAAGCACTGGGCCGGGACGACCGGTGCGGGCGATATAAAACGCCTTGCGCATGACGTCGGCCAAATCTTTAATATCACGCACTAAAAAGTTGTGCTTCACGCAAGGGCGTGTGATGCCTACGGTATCGCATTCTTGAAAAGCGTCTTCACCGATCGCGTGCGTGGGCACCTGACCGCTGATGATCACCATTGGAATCGAATCCATATAGGCGGTTGCGATACCGGTTACTGCGTTGGTCACGCCAGGGCCACTGGTGACCAGGCACACGCCAACTTTGTTAGACGACCGCGAATACGCGTCTGCAGCGTGCACGGCAGCTTGCTCGTGTCGCACCAGAATATGCTGAAATTTATCTTGCTTGTAGATTGCGTCGTAGATGTATAAGACAGCGCCACCTGGATAGCCAAAAACGTGTTCTACGCCTTCGTCAGCCAAGCAACGCACGACGATGTCTGCGCCATTGAGTTCCATAAGTTCATTCCTTTCATTACCGGCATCGCCCATCTGATTGCATCCTCGTTTAGAGAAATGCTGAACCGCTACATGTTCAGCAACATGATCCGACGCTTTTAGACTCACGGAGCCTAGCCACCCGGACACCTTGCCAATCTGAAGCGCATTCGCCATCAGGCTATGCACGCACCCAACAGGGGTGCACTGGATCGAAACGGAAGCGCTTGCCGCAGCTTGTGGCAGGGAAAGCAGCAAAAGTTTAGATGGCAATACCATTTGGGCGGTGACCCAAAATAAAAGCCATTGCACAAAAAAGCGATGAGCTTAAAGGTGCGAGCCGATCACTTTAACCCGTTGTGCGCCGCAGCGCAAATTGAGATACCCTCAAGCTTCTTGAAATCGCTGGGATTTCAAGAAAAAGCGGGCTTGAACGGCAATCTCTGGTGCCCACCCGCTTCACGACCCTCGGCCCCTGGATTGTTCCATCTGAACATAATGACTTCTGTATGAATTTTAACTATGGCCCCCTGCAACGCTTTCTGTTTAGCCACCATTTCTATAGTGGCGTCAGGCGTGCGGCCGGGATTTTGCTGCCAATCGCCGTTTTAGGTGGGGTCTTTGGCTGGTATGCCAGCGGCCTGATTGCGACCTTTGGCGCGCTCTGTGTGGCCTTTATCGATCAACCAGGGCCGCACGAGCACCGAGCTCGCGAGATGCTTGGCGGCACATTATTAAGCACCCTGACTGTCACACTGACCGGGCTGGCCTCGTCTCACCCCTTATTGATCTGGGGCGTTGTGATGGGGCAATGTTTTGCCTTTTCGATGCTGGCGGTCTACGGAAAAAAGGGCGGACAAATCGGCTTTGCCTGTTTGTTGCTCATGACCGTCACGCTTCACCACTCACTTTCGACACAAGAAGTTTGGCTACATGCACTCACTTCGTTAGGTGGCGGGTTGTTTTACACCCTGTTCAGTTATTCGGTCAGCCGAGTGATGCAATTGCGTGAAAAAGAGCAAGCGCTGTCAGTTGCTCTTTTTGCGACTGCCGACTACATCGCACGGCGCGCCGACATGTACGACCTCGCTCAGGATCTTGACGAAAGCTACCGCAAGCTGATTGTCTGCCAAGCCGACATGACAGATAAGCATCAAGCCGCACGCGACATGGTGCTGCGAGGGCTCGCCACCAAGCAGGCACAAGCCGATGCCAGCCGCGTAATGCTCTGGAATCTATTCGTTGAAATGATTGCAATTCTTGACTTGCTCGTGGCCACTCGTACTGACTATGCTTTTTTACGGCAGAAACTGAACGGTTCAGATGCTCTGCTGTTTATGCGCGACGCTCTGCATAAAATGGCGGGCGATCTCGAGCGAATTGCACTGGCCGTGGCTCGTGAACATACAGCAACGCAACGCAGCAGTGTCAAAGCAGAATTACGCGCACTTGAGTTTGAAATTCAACAAATGCAAACCGAGGGGCTCGCTTTTCGCGAACCTGAGCTCTATTCATTATGTATCGAGATCTTGCGTCGCTTGCGCAACAGCGCCAAGGTGATCGACCGCATGATTTTGGCGACTCGACGTGATCGCGATGCTCAACTGCTTGATGCCGTCAAAATTGATCGCTCTTTAACTCAGTTTTTATCACGTCAACATTTTCGGCCGCGTTTACTGACCAGTAATTTAAGGCTCGACTCACCTTTTTGCCGTTACGCGTTGCGCGTGACACTGGCGGCGGGTATTGCGCTTGCGCTCTCAGCCCTGATCCCAGCGCTCGCTCGTCAGGGCTACTGGATTTTGCTGACAGTACTGATCATCATGAAACCGGGCTTTGCGCTGACTCGCCAACGCAATGGCTGGCGACTACTAGGGACGTTGATAGGTTGCGGACTTGCCTTCGGTATCTTGTACACCACCCAGCACGAAACGTTGTTATTTGCGATCATGGTGCTTTCAACGATCATTGGTGGCAGCCTGCTGCAAATGAATTACTTGGTAGCTTCCGCTTTCAATACAAACGCCGTGCTGCTAGCGTTTAACTTTTTAGACCCTGGGGCCACCACTATCATTGCTGATCGTGCACTTGACACGTTCTTGGGCTCGGTCATCGCGTTTGCCTGCAGCTACGTGCTGCCATGGTGGGAGGCACAATTTATGCCGTCGCTCATGCGCGCGGCGATCTCGGCCAACCGCGAATACCTACGCGCTGCGCTTGCTCAAATACAAACACATGAAGCCAACGCCTCAGCGCATGAGGTTAAACGGGCAGACTTCAATCTGCGTTTAGCCAGAAAAAATGTTCATGTCGCACTTGCCAATTTCGCCGAGGCGTTTTATCGCATGATGCTAGAGCCAAAATCGCGACAATGGCATGTGATCGAACTCAACAACATCGTGATGCAAAATCACATGCTGTCTGCGCAAATCTCGGCCGTGACAACCGTACTACTGAGTTTGCCAGCCCCCCCTGCAGCGAGCACCGAATTCTTGAATGCCCTGCTACCCCAACTATTACCCGCCCCCGAGCTGCCGACTCCGCCTGTCCCAAAGTCGTTACTCGACGGAACACTCCCAGATCTGACCTACCCGCTCAAGCAACTGCAACGCTCGATCACGCTGATCAATGAAGAAATTGAAGTGATTTACGACAAATCGCACGTAAATCCTAGGGCAACTGCCACAATCTCTGAGCAAGCCTGACGTCGTTGCTCGTTGCTCGTTGCTCGTTGCTCGTTGCTCGTTGCTCTTTGCTCAAGCCACCGAGCAAGTGCGCCTGCGCTTCTGTAGATTGCAACTCTTTGCACCCAAAATGAGTTGCTGTCTTTTTTTATTTCGCCTCACGCCTTACACTCAATATTCGCGGCACGCGCCAGTCAGTTTTACCTCGTCAAGTTACTTTTGATTCACCTTTCAGGAGCTTCACATGTCAGTTCAAAACAAAGTCGCCCTCATTACCGGCGCAGCGAGCGGCATCGGCCGTGAATGTGCACTCACCTTGGCCCGCCAAGGCGCTGCTGTGGTCGTTGCAGATCTCAACTCGGCAGCCTCTGAGCTAGTCGTTGCCGAAATTATCAAGGCGGGCGGCCGCGCCATCAGTGTGGTGATGGATGTCACCGATGAAGACGCAGTCAACGCGGGGGTTAATCGTGCCGTCACAGAATTTGGCAGCATCGATATTCTTGTGTCGAACGCCGGCATTCAAATCATTCATCCGATTGAAGATTTTCCGTACGCTGACTGGAAAAAGATCATGGCGATTCATGTGGATGGTGCTTTCTTAACTACCAAAGCAGCGATTAAGCATATGTACGACAGCGGTCGCGGCGGTTCGATCATCTATATGGGTTCGGTGCATTCGCATCAAGCCTCAAAATTGAAATCAGCCTACATCACAGCCAAACACGGCTTGTTGGGCTTAGCACGCGCCATCGCCAAAGAAGGCGGCCCACGCGGCGTTCGCACCAATGTCGTATGCCCAGGCTTTGTTCGTACCCCCTTGGTGGATAAGCAAATTCCAGAACAAGCAGCCCTGTTCAATATGAGTGAAGAAGATGTGATCAAGAAAGTATTTTTGCAAGAAACTGTAGACGGCGAATTTACAACGACTGTCGACATCGCCAACACTGTCGCGTTTGTTGCTGGCTTTGAAACCAACGCACTGACTGGGCAATCGATTGTGGTGAGTCATGGCTGGTCGATGATTTAAACGTTGCGGTTTACCTAAGATGCTCGGGTAGGCATTGATTTAGACGCTACGGTTTAGATAAGCTCCAAGGGTGATCGGTCTTAAGCGGATCGTCACCCAAGCGCAACCACAGGCTAGTCATCAACTGAAACAGATTTTGCGCTTGAAGACTGTTGTTTATTCAGCTCGTTCTGCTATCGTAATCACTCTTATTACTCTCGGTGTTTGGTTGATCGGAGTCAGTCGTGAATACCCTTGAAGCAGCGCGCTTTGCTAGGCAAGTCGGTTTTGGCTTTGCCCCCGACGAAACAATCCCAAGTGACGTGATCGGTTGGGCGCATGGGCAAATGAACCGAGGGCCTAGCGTTCAGTTTTTTGCAGATCGGCAAGGCCACTTGCTTAAAGATCTACCCGAAGGGTTGAAACTTCTGCACACACAAGCAGAGGTCGCCGAGGCGCTCTTTCAACACGACCAAGCGCGTCTGCTCAGCAACGAAAAAGCCAAAGCATTGCCCCCGTCAGACGCCGAGCAATTTCGTTACGAGCAGGTCAATTATCCCTACTGGCGCCTTGAACCCTGGAAAGAAATCCTGGCCCGCGGCACGATGGCAGTCAATGGACCCGCGCCGGTGTTTGAACGTTTTTGGCACTTTTGGTCAAATCACTTCACGGTTTCGCCGGCAGTCAACAACATCAACACCGCAATTGGCCCTTACATGCGCATGCTCAGAGGGCACATGTCAGGGCACTTTAGCGAGATGCTAAGCGAGGCGGTGACGCATCCGGCAATGGTGTTGTATCTCGACAATGCAAAGTCGGTGGGACCAAATTCGCCCGCTAGATCCAAAGGCAAACTCAAAGATTCGTTCAACGAAAACCTTGGGCGCGAGTTGCTTGAGTTGTTTACCTTAAGCCCCGCAGCGGGTTACACCCAAAACGACGTGATTGCCGCCGCAATGATTTTGACCGGCTGGGGTGTGAGGCGTCGGCAACGCAATCAATCGGTGTCCGGGCCCTATGGCAGCTATTTCGATGACAATAAGCATGAGCCATCAAGCCAAACGGTCATGGGTCAACAATATGGTGGTGCGTATGCGAATCGCGACAAATTACTGAGGTTAATGGATGACCTTGCCCGTCATCCGGCCACAGCGCGCCACATCAGTACAAAATTAGCAATGGCGTTCATTACAGATATGCCCTCACCTGAACTCATCAATCGTTTAAGCACCGTCTTTCAAAAATCCGATGGTCATTTGCCAACCGTTCACAAAGCTGTGATCGCAGAGGCGGCGTCGGTTGGCGCTGCGTTGCGTAAGTTTTCAAACCCTGAGACTTGGCTGTGGACCATCTATCGAGTCTCAGGTGCAGCGTTACCCGTTGTGCTGCCACAAAAGGGAACGAAAGGTGAAAAGTTGCATGAGTTGTTGTCAGAGCTTGGTCAAGCCATTCACAATTGCCCGCAACCTAATGGCTGGTCGCTTTACGATCGCGACTGGCTTTCAAAAGAAATGCTTGATCGCAGAATTCGCTACGCCTTTCAGTTTGCCCCCAGACTAGTCAGTCAAGGGGATCAGCTCAACGAAGTTGTGCTGCGACAACATGGCGAGCAAAGCTCAATCTTCAAGACGCTGCAACAAGCGCGACGCATGCCCGATCAGTCGCTTAGAAGCCTTTGGGCCGTGTATTTGACTTCACCCGCTATTCTTTGGGGGTAGACACCATGAAACGCAGAGAATTTATTAAGTTTTCAGCGAGCCTGACTCTTGCTGGTGCTACGCCATGGGCCAGCTCGGCTCAAGCAGCTCAAGCTAAGCGTTTGCTAGTCATCATGCTGCGCGGCGGCATGGACGGCCTGGCAGCCATTCCGCCTTTTGCGGATCCCGATCTTGGATCATTACGTGCTGAGTTGTTGCCCTCGAACCTATTACTTGGCAATCAGTTTTTTGGCATTCACCCCGCGTTACCAACCTTTGCAGAGTTGATGGCGGCAGGGCAAGCGACTGCGATTCATGCCACAGGTTTTGGATATCAGGGGCGCTCGCACTTCGAAGGACAAGACATCATGCAAAGCGGCATCACTAAACCCTACGCCTCGGCCTCTGGCTGGCTAGGTCGGGCGATGCGGGCGGCGCAGTCTAAGAGCGGCGTGGCGATTTCAATCCCTATGCCACTCATTTTACGAGGCGACGCTGCGTCAGAGACCCAATATCCAAGTTGGATGCAGGCACCGCCCAAGGCAACCTATGAACTCGTGAGCCAACTTTGGGCTAACGTCCCAGAACTCAAACCCTATGCTGCGCGCTTGATCGAGTCAGACAACGTACGACTCGCTGCCGACGGGACACCCGAACCGAATCAACAACGCAGAACCGCCTACAGTCTGGCCAAAGAGGCCGCACAAAAAATGCAGTTACCAGGCGGACCAGTAGTTGGTGTATTGGACTTTAACGGCTTCGATACCCATGCCGGGCAAGGCGCAGCAGAAGGGGTCAACGCCACGAAGCTCAAACAAATTGACGATGCCATCAGAGGTTATCGCGAAGGCATTGGTACAAAGTGGGCACAGAGCCTTGTCCTGACAGTGACCGAATTTGGCAGAACGGCCAGCGTAAACGGAACCTTAGGTACCGATCATGGCTGGGGCTCATGCCTCTTAGCGGCTGGCGGGTTGGTCAAAGCAAAGGGGATCGTGAGTCAGTGGCCAGGCTTGAAAAAGTCTCAGCTTTTTGAGGGTCGGGATTTGAAGGTAACGGTGGATGCACTTGCCGTTTATGCGGATGCTCTCCAATCTGTATTTGGCTTACCGCCCGAAGTGATTCAAAAAGAGGTGTTCTCTTATGCGCGCGATTCGTTTAACTCGCGTTTGTTCGTTTAGGCCGTGCAAACAAGTGCGCGACGGTTTGAGTCGATCACTTGCTTGGTGCTACTACTGATGACGATGTACGTCGTACGTCACAAAGTTTTCACCTGGCGGTGGCAGGCTTAAACATTTAGGATTCTCAAGCGTTCGCCGCATATCTGATAAGCCAGTGCTCCAATGATGACTCATGGTTTCATGGCTGAATTCAAAGTCTTTGTAATGACCCGCACTTGGTTTATTTTTATAAATTAACTGAATACAGTTGTAACGCGCGCCATAGACCTGTTGCTCTAACTGATCAAACCACGGGTCTTTTGCCTTAACGTTTTTGGGTATCCGGTCCAACGCATCCCAAAGCAATTGCCTTAACTGTTGCAGATCATTGACCTGAGTGGTCACTCCTCGAGTCCGACTCGAATACTGAATGTCTTTTTGGCGCTCGAGTACTTCGAAAATATCGGTGGGTAATTTGCCGCGAGCACTCCATAAATCCACTTGAAATACCAGAGTATCTTCTCGCGGCTTGACGTTTAAAACATGCTCAAGCGGCGTATTCGATACACAGCCCCCATCCCAATAAAACTCTCCATCGATCTCAACGGCCGCAAAGCCAGGTGGCAGCGCCCCAGAAGCCAAAAAATGCTTTGGATGGAGTTTCATCTCAGTATTGTCAAAATACACAAAGTTGCCTGTGCTGACGTTTGTCGCGCCAATCGAGACTCGCATGTCTTTGCTATTGATACGGTCAAAGTCTGCAAATTTTTCTAAGGTCGCAATGATTGGCGTTGTATCGTAATAGCTTGTTGAGGCCGGACCACCGCCCCCTGGGGCTAACGGCCGTGGCGTAAAGAAACCAGACTGGCCTTCAAGCATCGTTTGGGTCGCGGCAAAAGAGCCGAACATTCTTTCAGTTTGATTCTGTGTGAAGGTGCGCAAGGCCTGCGCGCCGGGCCCAAACATGTCAAACATTGTAGATACAGCCGTCGCAGCAAGTGAAGGCGGCCGACAAATCGTTTCCCAAAATTCTTTGAGCTTACTAATACGATGCTTTGGCGCATTGCCTGCCATCAACGCACAGTTCAACGCCCCAATTGAAATACCCGCGACCCAGTTCGGGCTAATCCCAACTTCATATAACCCTTCAATCACGCCCGCCTGATATGAGCCAAGCGCACCACCGCCCTGCAGAACTAACGCGACGCGGGGATAAGCCTGTACCTCTTTATGACGCACCGTTTAACCTGCGCGCCGAAACACGAGTTTGTCTGCAGTCGATAAACTGGAGACATAGGCATAGCCCTCACTATCAAATTTTTTCAAATCTTCTGGTTTGCTCACGCGTTGCTCGATCGCAAAACGTGCCATCAGGCCACGTGCACGCTTCGCATGAAAACTCACGACTTTGTACACATCGTTTTTGCCGTCCTGAAACACGCATTGAACGATGCGTGCCTTCAGCGTTTTGAGGTCGACGGCTTTGAAATACTCTTCAGAGGCTAGGTTCACCAACACCGGTGCTTTTTCTTTTGCTAAGCGTTCGTTTAAGTATGGGGCAATCGTTGTCTTCCAAAATGCATACAGATTGGGCCCGCCCGGGTTTTCAAGCTTGGTGCCCATTTCTAGTCGGTAGGCTTGCATCAGATCAAGCGGCCTTAGCACGCCATACAGGCCGCTCAAGATTGCCACATGCTCTTGCGCCCATTGCAAATCCTTTTCTTTGAGCGTGGCCGCGTTCAAGCCCTCGTACACGTCACCGTTAAATGCCAAAACAGCCTGACGTGAATTTTTTTGCGTAAAGGTTTTTTTCCACGTGGCGTAGCGTTCAACGTTTAGCTGCGCTAAAGCTTCACTCAAATCCATCAAAGACGCCACGTCATCAGCCGATTGCGTTTTCAGCACCTTAATCAGCTGTGCTGCTTCGTCTACAAACAAGGGCTGCGTGTGCAGATCAGTTGGCAGTGTCGAGTCATAATCCAGTTTTTTTGCGGGGGAAAGCACGAAAAGCATGGCGATAGTCTCAAAAAATGGGTATCGGTGTGATGTCGAGTTTAACGGCTTGCCTCCGCATAAGCGCCCTTTGAGCAATTTGAAAGGTGACACAGGCCTCACAAAAGGGCCAAATGGCAAGAAAAGGCTGCCTAAACTTTGCTTTCTGATCAGATTCAATGCCCCTTGTCCCATTGAGGCGAGGTTTTAGGTGTCGATCAAATGAATCACTGTTTCTGCTAGAATGTTTGGCTTGACCAAGGTATGGCGCAACGCCGCCCTACCCGCGATTGATCCCCCAATTGCACGCACCGGAGAGGTGGCAGAGTGGTCGAATGTACCTGACTCGAAATCAGGCGTGGGTGCAAATCCACCGTGGGTTCGAATCCCACCCTCTCCGCCATGTAGTCAATTAATATAAGCCTCTCGGGGCGTTTTTTATTTATACATACCCAAAAGCATACCCAAAAATATTTGCTTGATTTCAAGTCAAGTGGGATTCAACACGACTGCTGGTTGCTTGCAGTAAACAGACCGGTCGCGCTTAGCCGTCCTTGTTTGGTCCAAGCAACACCCCACCCCTTGTCGATTTCAGCCAACCGACACCCTACCGTACCCCCACCCCCGTAAATCGACGGCTTCACTGTGCCGAGCTATGTACTGTATTTTGCTCAAACGAAACTGTTCGGGCTTCGCCCCCGGTCAGAACGGTCTGGAACTGGTGGGTTAGTCGCTAGGAAAACACCCCCCTTTGTTTTCTGTGCAAAAAGGGTGGGGGTATATATTTTTTATTTTGTTCAAGTTCGCTGCTCGGGCATTTTGATGTGGGCGTTAAAAAGCCACCCGAAGGTGGCTAGTACCCAAGTGGGTGTAGGTTACCGGCGCAGCAGGAGCTAAGGGTTCAGCCGCACTGGAAACTGTTCGGGCTACAAAGTATGACGACCCCCCCTGCTCACCACCGGCAGCCATCTCCAGTGCATCGTCAGATACATCCAGCACAACAACTTCATCAAGTTCAATGTTCATATTAATTCCAAGGTTGAGAAGCCACGCCCAAGTGGGTATGGATTAGCTGTCAGAAATGGCTAACAACGCCCAATCGTTTTAACAACGAAAGGGAAAGGCTGAACAGAAAGCAGTGGCTATAGCTGCGGCGCTTGTTTGATTGTCTCAAATTAGCAGCCTAACTCAACGATAAAACTCGACTGACTAACCTGGGCAGCGCTTGTACCCGTTAACGTTCCACGGCTTGCTTACATCACGGGGATTAATAATGCAACAGGTGGTGTTTGGCCAAGGGCCTAAGTATGCCGTTGGTTTGCCTCCATATGTACCATCGGTACAAAAATGTACGTTGCGGTTGCCGGTTTGTGGTGGAATGCACTCATGGCCCTTAAAGGACTTTGGATCGCCGGGAACTCGAAGATGCCAAACGCCTTTGGGATCCTTGACTGCTCCCAACTGACATACGGGCCTATTTTGAGCAAACGCAGACTGAGTCATAATCAATGCGAATGTTAGTAACATCAGTTTCAGTAATTTCATTTCAGTTCCCTCTTTAATTCGAAAAATCGTACGACTCCCAGTGCTTCATATCAAGTGTCAAACAATAAACAGTTGCCTCCCTGCAACAGCTCGATGAAGCGTTACAAAAGTAACGCAGCAGCGCAGAAAATTAATGAATGACTTTATGGTGAGTCATTTTTTTTGCCTGCTGTTTCACGCACACACCACGGATACACTTTTTACTCGCCGATTGCTACTTTGGAGCTGCGGCCGAAAAGTTGGACAATCTTGACAGAGCGCCTAAAGAAATAATATATTTCGAACTCAGTTATTAGGTATGGTCTGAACAATCTGTCGTCTCTGGGGTGTGTCATGTTGAAGCTATTCTTCTCTACGGTTTTTTTCTGTTTCTTCGGTTTGTCTGGACAAGCAGCGTTCGCGCAAACTGCGAGAGCAAACTATACGGCAGAAAATGCAAATGAAGTCGTGGTGGTGTACCAAATGGAAGGAGGTGGTAGCGTTCGATCGACCTTCACTTACACTGGCGAGAAAAACGGAAAAGCGCTGTGGGTTGAGATATTTACCTTTGAAGGAAAGCAGATCACCAACCGCTACATTGAAGAGTCACATGATGAATGGTCGATTTACTTGGTCGGCGCAGAGCGTAGCACACGCAATGACTCTGCTCAAATAGACTTTTATAAGCGAACGGTAAAAGAAGATACGTCCAACGGATCCTATTCGGGGCGCATTGTCTCATTCAAAACTAGATAGCGGTTGGTGAAATAGAGTTTTCCACTTTTAAAAAGCCATGACGGATTGCGTAGACTGAATGAAGCGATTAAATTTTCTGCCACTACGATTAGAGAAATAATTGTGCCGCAGGTAACTCAATTAACGCCCGCGTAAATGGCCTTAAATCGGCATCAGAGCTAGTGAATAGAAAGAGGCAGAAAAAATTGAAAAGATACTCGACGCGCTTGTGGGGCTCTTTGCTACTAGCGTTTGCATGTATATGCTCATTGCCGACTGTTTGTGCTAACACGACAAATGCTGAGATCGCTGCGGGTGGTTTAATGTTCACCAAAAATGAGGCGATCGTCATGCAACGCGAAGACCTCACGTTAACGCCTGGCAAAGTGATGATTCGTTATGAGATGTTGAACGACACGGGCGCACCTGTCACGCTACGCGTGGCTTTTCCAATGCCGGAAGTTCCTCCTATTACTTTCGTAGGCAACCTCTTGCGTGATGCACCACTTAAGGATCCAAATTTTTTAAATTTTCAGATTTTCGCCGTCCATTCTCGGTCAAAAGAAAAAATATCACCTGAGTTGGATGTAAAAGCTTTGTTACCTGATGGACGCGATATCGCGACTGAACTACTTCGAATTGGTGGTTGGCCATTAGTGTTGCAGCCTGGAATATTTGATAGCGACGACCGTCAATCACGTATCAAAGCAGCGAGTGATTCTGTGCCTGAGGCAGGACACCACGTAATGACTGCTAAGGTCAAAGAGGAGTTGTTTGCCTTGAGTGCGATTGAGGAAGATAAAAATATTTATATGCTGCCATGGCGGACAACCTTAACTTATCACTGGATGCAAACTTTTGCACCCGGCGTGACGGTGCTCGAGCAAAGCTATGTACCGAAAAATGGTTTCTATTTTTTTTCACCCAGTCGCTCTTGGACCGGCAAAGATTGGAAGGACGACGAACCTGTCCGACTAGATGGCATATCGCTCACCGACTTTTGTATCGATAGGTCGACCGAGGAGCGCTTGTTAACGTTCACAAGTGATCGTATCGGTTTTGCGAGAAATCTAAAGTACATTCTGACCACTGCGCAAAATTGGCGTGGTCCAATTGGAAACTTTCATCTGACAATTGAGGGCGACCAAGCAACTGGCGCAATCGCACTCTGTACAGACTTACCGCTCAAGAAGACCGGGCCCATTCGCTACGAAGCTGAAGTAGTAAATTATGTTCCGAACAAAGAGCTTGAAGTGCTTTTTGTCGATTCAAAGCACTGAGTAGTCCTGCCGCACTTTCTTATTATGAACTCAGGTTGCTCAGGCTTAATGCGTAAATGGTCGAGATTGCCGGCTGTAGTTTGTCCTTGATTCGCGTCGAATTTGTTAAACCCCGATGCGCCAGCCGATTAACGCTTCTGTCGCGCAAGGCAGCGTTTTGGATAAAAAAGTAAGAGTTTGGTTTGGTGCTCTGCAGTTGCTGCCTTGGGTTTGCTGGGTGCGGGTTGCGTAGTTTGAGCCATCACGACACCTGACAAGGTCATTGCTAGACACGCACCTATTAAGAATTTAATAAACTTAGGTACGACGGTATTCAAGATTGAGTACCCACGCT
>Ga0114972_10000205_pt1 | contig 42591 bp, 34 predicted proteins | sample M_140807_EF_Meta_FD_87354 | JGI IMG/M metagenome (GOLD analysis project Ga0114972, IMG submission 87354) | Freshwater microbial communities from Lake Montjoie, Canada to study carbon cycling - M_140807_EF_MetaG | ecosystem: Environmental > Aquatic > Freshwater > Lake | place: Lake Montjoie... | reverse complement strand
GACCTAGATAGCTGAGAACCAAGCTCTGCAAATTGCTCAGCTGACGAGACGTCATTAGTCGAACGGATGTCGACAAGAGAATCTACTGCATCGGTATGCGAGCGGAATTTTTCTCTCGGAGGTCGTACCTGCCGCTCAGAATCATCAGAAGAACCAAACGACGCTGCACCAAAACTCGCTTCGACCATACAGTACCGAACTATAGAAGAATAAGATATCGACCTAATAATCAGAAAAAAGCGGAAACTGTCTCAGCTCCGTCTGTCGGCAGATCCTTAGTTCCTTCTCTGACTAGCCGTTGCAGCATTGCCGACTCGGCACGATTCGCCAAGACTTTTTTTTAAAAAACCAAATTTTTTATCTTGCGCACCTGTTATCAAAATTTGTAGCGTGCCCCTTATCACTTAGGAAGTTAAACCACTATGAACGCAACCCCTGAGCCAAATTTATCTGGACCAGCAAGAGAATCAGGCTCCGACCTACCCGCATCGGAACAAGCCAAAGAGCTCGCAAACCTAGATGATCATAATCCCATCGAAGCTCGACTCCCTCTACGAACGAGAGAGGTCAAAGCTCCCACTCCACTTCTTGGACCTGGTCGACCAACTCTTTCTGAAGATCTTCGCGACCGACAAATACAGATAGAAAATGCGGCACGCGATCACGGTCTGTCGTTCTATCCAATCGTCTACGAAATGCTCTACTCGCATGAGATAAATGCGATCGCAGCTCGTGACGGCTTTCCGATTCGATATCCGCATTGGCGGTTTGGTATGGAGTACGAGTTTCTCAATACCGGTTATGAGCACGCATCGTCAAAGATCTATGAGCTCGTCATAAATAGCGATCCGGTATATGCCTACCTGATGGCCTCAAACGAAAACTTCGATCAGGAGTTCGTGATGTGCCACGTAACTGGGCATGCTGATTTTTTCAGAAACAATATCTACTTTTCGCAAACGAATCGACAATCAATCGAAATGATGGCTACTCACGCCCATAGGGTTGCAAAGTATATGCACCTGTACGGAAGGGATGAGGTAGAAAAGGTAATCGATCACGCGCTCTCGATCTCCGATCTAATCGATCCTTTTAAAATGCTCGCCTTTCCAAATGGAAACGATAAACAATCCTCGACAATGAAAGAGGAGCCCCTGAGAGGGCAGCCGGGAAGGCTACCGGTGACGCGCGACTATCTCGAGAGCTTTATTAATCCACCGGAGGCACTCGAAGCAGCTAGGATAAAAGAAGAAAAGCTAGATAAGAAGCCGCGACAATTTCCAGAAAAGCCTGTCAGAGATGTATTGCAATTCCTAATTGAAAACGCCCCAATTCCTGATTGGCAAAGAGATATTCTCTCAATAGTTCGAGAGGAATCATACTATTTTCTGCCTCAGATGCAGACAAAGATTATGAATGAGGGGTGGGCATCTTACTGGCATTCAACCCTGATGCGTCAGGAGGTTGTTAAAGACAAAAATCAGGATCAGCATGCCCATTTACATAGCAGTATCACCGCGAGTCAGCCGCCTAATCTTAATCCCTATAAAATCGGAATAGAACTTTTTCGGGATATTGAAGATAGGTGGAACAAAGGTAAATTTGGACCCGAATGGGAAGCGTGTACAAACGAGGACGAGAGGAAACGATGGGACAAGAAGGTTGGTCTTGGGCGAGAGAAAATTTTCGAAGTTCGGCGTCTTAACAACGACCTATCCTTCATTTCGAACTACCTCACAATGGATTTCTGCGAGCGTCACCAGCTCTATACATTCGATCAGAATGCAGTAACAGGTGACTATGTTATGAGGTCGCGAGAGTTCGAGAAAGTTCGCGACACACTCATCCGCCAGCTGGTCAATTGTGGAAAACCGTTGGTTGAACTTGTAGACGGCAACTTACACAACCGCGGCGAAATTCGACTTATGCATCACTTCGAAAAAGACCCTCTTCGACAGGATTACACCGAAGCTGTACTTAAGAGCATTTATTTTTTCTGGACACGGCCGGTGTGTATCGACAGTAAGCGAAACGAAGTTGGGGAACGGTGCGCATTTGATCAATCAGGGTACCGAAGATGGAAGAATTAGCTCTATTTTCGTTTTTGAATACTCCGAACGGTTGACCTCTCGAGAAAATGTAGAATAAAGGATCTGATGGATCGCTCCTCATCTTCACTAAATCAGCCAGAGAATAACTCATTTCACAATGAGGATGATTCTCTGGCTGACATAACCTTCACTCCGTCCTATATGACCCTCACGGGATTTGGGATTGATATCCAGCCAGATAGAGCCCGATATCGTGATATTGCGAGAGGCAAAATCCGTGAAGACCTCGGTAAGTATATGTCTCAGGATGAGATAATTGCCCAAAAAGGGAAAGATATCATCAAGATTCCGCTACCCCGGATCGACAGCCCGCATTTTCAAACCCAATCAGCAAACGGGGAGGGAGTCGGACAGGGAGATGGTGAACCAGGAGAATCGATCAGCCGCGGAAAAGGAAAAAAGGGATCCGGCTCGAAGCCAGGACAGGGAAAGGGCAAAGGTGAGGGCGAGGGTGAGGGACAAGAAGCGGGAGAAGGTGAGGGAAATCATATTTATGAAGAGGTAACAATCGAGCAATTTGCCGACATGATCGGTGAAAAGCTTCAGCTTCCTAGAATTGAGCCAAAAGGCGACCAAAAGATCTCATCTGATAAGGGTCGCTACACTACTATATCTCGCCACGGCCCCCAAGCACTAAGACATACCCGTCGGACCTTTAAAGAAGCACTTAAACGATCACTATCCAGCGGAGAGTACGACCCAGACGATCCAGTTATTATCCCCGAACGAGAGGATTTTCGTTACAAAGCCTTCAAACCAGAACCAAGACCGGAATTTAACGCCTGTATCATCTACGTAATGGATGTTTCATATTCGATGAATAGCGGTCAAAAAGAGATCGCGAGGAAGGTCGCTTTTTGGATCGACCTCTGGCTCCAGAGACAGTATCAAGGAGTTGAACGGGTATTCATTATTCATGATGAAAAAGCTAAAGAGGTAACAGAAGAGGAATTTTTCTCGATAAATGCAAACGGTGGAACAAAAATATCTTCTGCTTATAAAGAGGTCCTAAAAGTAGCAGAGCGTTTCCCTGCTTCTCAATGGAATCGATACCTGTTCCAGTTTTCAGATGGTGACAACTATGACGAAAAGGATGATTCGGTGTGCACCGATCTATTGAAGGAACAGATTCTTCCCTTCTTTAATCAGGTTGCCTACGGCCAGATACCTTTTCAGAGTTCACGAACCCTTCCAAGTGCTGAAACACAAGGATTCTATAAAACTTTACAAAATTCATTTAATTCAGCTGAGAATTTTGTCCAAACCCCGATTGCAGATGACACCAAGATTCTCGATGCTATAAAGAAATTCTTTTCAGGTGGACGATAAAGATTTCCGTAGTTTCCATCAGTAGAGATATTTTATATTCGAGAAAAGACAGTAATACAGATATTTGTATAAATTAAAAAAGATTTTTAATCCGCCAATAGTCAGCGGAAAAAAGTAGTTGAAGTAGTTCCCGTAGTACCAGTAGTTCTAGCAGTACCAGTAGTGACGCTTCCAAGCAGTAAACCATTCCTGAAAATTCCCGACAGAATTTAAGGAAGTGCCAGCGCGCCTCAGTGCAAGGAGATCAGACGTCGCTTAATGTCGTTGACTCGATTCGAATAATACTCGGCCGAGTCTCAGATTCCCGTCTATAATTACGGATAGTCCCGATGCCAGCACCTACATCCCAACCAAATGATTCCTCCTTTGACAGAGGCTCAAACCAACTTCCTAAGGGCGCTGGTCGACAATCCAGTAGTGCGAACACAGGCGACTTTGATACAGGATTCGCTAAATCACTAAAATCATCTCTTACCAATCACCAACAGGAACAACGCGCCATCTCGTGGCAGGGATCTTTTGATGAGTATCTCGACATCGTGCGGCAAAATCCTCAGGTCGCCCGAAATTCATACCAACGAATCTTTGACATGATTATTGCCGAGGGGACCTCTGAGAAAATTGATAATAGAACAAAGATAATCCACTACAACTTCTTTGATGACGGTGCTCGTGGCGGAAAGGAGGCTATCTTTGGGATCGATCGTTCACTCATGAAGATCGTAAAATTTTTTGAAGCCGCAGCTGAGGGATACGGCGCTGATAAACGACTTCTAGTACTCCACGGTCCAGTTGGAACAGCAAAGAGCGCGATCGCTGGTCAAATTAAGCGAGGACTAGAAAATTACTCCCGAACAGATGAAGGTGCGATGTACACCTTTGGTTTTCGGGAAACACCTGGGAGTACGATTGAATGGAGTCCGATGAATGAGGACCCACTTCACCTTCTGCCAGATGCAGATAAAAACCGTTTTCTAGACAAAGTGAATAATCACCCATCTCTTGAGCGACCCATTATTCTCAAGGGCGGCCTTAACCCATGGTCTCGTTTCAAATTAGTGGAGTATCTTGAACGATGTGAAGGCGATATCGAAAAGGCTCTCGAACATGTTGTAGTGAAACGACTTGTCCTATCTGAGCAGGATCGACGAGGTATTGGAACCTTTCAACCAAGAGATGAAAAGAACCTCGATTCAACCGAGCTGACCGGTGATGTTAACTACCGTAAGATCGCTGTATACGGTTCTGATTCCGATCCTAGAGCCTTCAATTTTGATGGTGAATTTATAGTCTCAAATCGAGGCTGTTTTGAGTGTGTAGAAATGCTCAAGCTACCAAAAGAGTTTCTATACGACTTTCTCACCGCATCTCAGGAAGGTCGTATTAAGCCAAAAAAATTCTCCCAGATCGACATCGATGTCTGTATCCTTGGTCATACAAACGAACCGGAATATCACCGACTCTTAGATGATAGACTAATGGAGGCGATTGAATCGAGAACTCTGAAAATAGATGTCCCGTATAATACCAAGATATCTGACGAGATGCGCATTTACGAGCGAGACTATAAGCGGGCGAGCGTACGTATACATTTTGCGCCCCACACTCTTGAGATGGCGGCAATGTTCGCCGTTATGACCCGCTTGGAGCAGCCGAAAGATGGAAGGCTTACCCTTGCTGCAAAGGCAAAGCTTTATGATGGTTCGTTCCTACCCGGTTATACCGAGGAGAGCGTCGCCGAAATGCGAAAAATGGGAAAGCGTGAGGGAATGGATGGTATTGAGCCACGCTTTATTCAGAATGTTCTGAATGAGGTATTAGTAAATACATCTCGTGAGGATGGAGTTAATCCCTTCATGATGCTTACCGCAATAGAGAAGTTAATTCCCGAGCACCGACTCTGCCGGAACGATAAGCAGCGAGAAACATTTTCGAATATCCTCTCTCAGCTTAGGGGAGAATATGTCGAATTGATAAAGACAGAGGTGCAGCGGGCGATCGCAGCGGACGAGGGTTCAGTTGCTCGATTGTGCGAGAACTATATCGACAACATTAAGGGTTATACTCAACATCAGAAGGTATACAACAGAGTTACTGGACAACCAGAGGAGCCTAATGAAAGTTTAATGCGCTCCATCGAAGAGAAATTAGAGCCGCCCGTTTCCGAGGCCGCTAAGAGAGACTTTCGCAGCGAAATTATGAATTCAATCGGTGCTCTATCTCTTGAAGGGAAACGATTTGATTACACCCATAATCTGCGGCTCCGAAAAGCGCTAGAAAAGAAGCTATTCGAGGATCAGAAGGACACTATTCGTCTTTCTCAGATTACTCAAACGACGATAGATAAAGAAACCCAGGAAAAGATTGACATAGTAAAGTCTCGATTAATACGAGATTTCGGGTACAACGAACGCAGCGCGTCTGATGTTCTCGAATATGTCGGCAGCATATTTGCCCGAGGAGCCTAGTGTACTAGTCTTATTTGATTACACCCAGTGTAATGCCTCCCCAACCTCCCCTAGGTTTGGGAGGCATCGTAATCTGCCTAACCAACCCAAATTCGCTATCAACATATCCTGGGCAATACCTCTCCCGTTGGAATACCAACATACCGTGCGCCACCGAAAGGAGTGCGCATAATAACTCGATTACGCCTTGGTTTTGTTGGAGTTTCTCCGTCACCAACGGTCGAATTAACGATACCAATTATGCTGGGGCCATTTTCAGGGGTAATCGTTGTAAGTACTTCAAGAACGGATTCTGAATCAGCCTCACTCACCGCCACAATGAATCGTCCTTCGCACGCCAAATGGAGCGGGTCAAGACCGAGGAGTTCTGATGCATGTCTAACCGCCGGAGTAATCGGAATAGCATCTTCTTCCAGAGTAATATCGCATCCAGCCATTTGAGAGCATTCATTTACAACTGCTGCGAGACCGCCACGGGTGATATCGCGCATCGCATGGATATCGGATCCTGTATCAAGGAGAGCGCGAACTGTTGCCCAGAGTGGAGTACTATCACTTAATACCGGCTGCCGAAAGTTAAGCGATGCTCGGGCCGCCATGACTGCGATGGCGTGTCGACCGATGTCACCACTAATAATAATACGATCCCCGGGAGCTATCCGAGTTGGAGTGATAGGCAGCTCGGTCTCGACAACGCCAACCCCCGTCGTATTTAAAAACAACTTATCTCCCCTGCCCCGCTCAACGACTTTAGTGTCTCCCGCTACAATTCGAACGCCACTCTCCCGTGCTGCTGATGCAAGGGAACGAAATATCGAAAGCAGCGTATTTCGGGGTAAACCCTCCTCTATGATCGATCCAACTGTAATATATAACGGTCGAGCACCCCGCATCGCTAAATCATTTATCGTGCCGTGAATAGCAAGCGAACCAATATCACCCCCGGGAAAAAAGAGAGGTTGTACAACAAATGAATCAGTCGTTAGAGCGAGTGCCCCTAATAGCTGAGGAATTACTGCAGCGTCATCACTTTTACAAAGCTCCTCATCGTCAAGAATCGGCCCAATAATATCAGCCAATAGCTCATGCATTAACCGACCACCTCCCCCGTGAGCTACAGTTACTGTTTCATCACATTCATATTCGGTCGGACAGATCCACATAATTCTACCCAATTTTATAATACATATAAGCTGAACACGCCCCTTCTTCTGATACCATCGTTGCACCAAGAGGATGGTCGAGTGTGCACTTTTTTCCAAAGGCGGGGCATTCAAGAGGTGTTTTTATTCCCCGAAGTATTGCGCCGCTGATACATTCGGACGGCTTGTCATCAGCATCACGAGGGAGTGAGAATTTTTCGAATGCATCATATTTTCGATAGGGAAGACGAATCTTTAAACCACTCGCCTCAATCGATCCAAATCCGCGCCACCTCTGAGAATCAATTTCAAACACCTCTATGAGAGCATCTCGCGCAGACCTATTTCCCTCTGCGATTACAACTCGCTGATACTGATTTTCAACCTTTGACTCTCCCCTTTCGAGCTGAACGATACAACGATAAACTCCAAGAAGAAGATCGACAGCCTCAAATCCCGTAACCACTATTGGAATTCGAAATCTCTCCGAAATCGGCGCATAATCGTGATATCCCATGACAGCACATACATGCCCCGCAGCGAGTATACCCTCTACTCCCGCCTCAGCTGAGGAGAGAATTTCAATTAGTGCTGGAGGAACAAGAAGGTGAGATGAGAGAACAGAGAAGTTATTAAGCTGCTCGGATGCGGCAATAAGAATTGCTAACGCCACTATTGGTGCCGTGGTTTCAAATCCAATCCCAAAAAAAACAACCTCTTTATCGGGATTATTTCGTGCAAAAGAAAGGGCATCGAGTGGAGAATATACAACCTCAACTGCTCCACCTAGTGCGCGTGCTTCTCGCAATGTCCGATGATTCCCAGGAACCCGAATCATATCTCCAAAAGAACAGAGTATAACCGAGCTATCACGGGTAAGAGATATTGCATTATCAATCACCTCCGGCGATGTAACACACACAGGGCAGCCGGGTCCGTGAATAAGTTTGACAACCTCAGTAAGACGTTGATCGATGCCAGTTCGGAGGAATGCATGTGTTTGACCACCACAAATCTCCATGATTCGCCACTGCCGAGTTGCTACTGAGAAAATATCTCTTATTATTTTCTCCGCTACTTCACTATCCCTATAGTAGTCGTCAAAGGTCATCAGAACGTCCCTCCAGAACTTCAGACTCGCTTTACTACTCAAGAAATCTATTACTTACTCACCATCCTTGGCCAATTCGAATTGAGGATCGTGTGGATCCCTAAAGGCAGAGCAGATAGCCACTCCTGCATGAACGAGTATCCAGTCACCTTCAACCGCTTCAGGAACAAATGAAATATTAATTTCCCGCTCGATAGACCCAAAGAGAACCCGAGCGGTTCGTCGAAGCGGATGATTATCTGTTACCGCCACTATCACTCCAGCGACTGCAAGGCACATGAATAATTCTCCGTCACTTGTGAAGAACATATATAAATCAAAACAAAAAACCTTTATAAGACTGTTAAATGGGATTCGATCAATAAAAACTAAACTGTTGGCTGATACTCGAAGCAACCATAACCTGACCAACTGACAAACCCTCGTCATTGCACGGAATACAATTATTCCAATAAGGAAGAAATCCACCCTCTCTTAATTTTCGAATCGCACCCGAGAGAAGCACCGTATTCTGAAAACACCCTCCAGTCAGTAGAACCCGCTCATTTCCAATACTTTGAGCACATTTTACGATGAGCTGTATTACTGTTTGGTGAAATCGGTGAGCGATATTGGCTCGCGATACATCTGCACTCAGGTCTGAATAAACCGCCCGAATCATAGGAACTAAATCAATTGCTCCGAAATCTCCTACATCAATTGGATATGGATCACCCGATCCATCGAGCGATTCATTTTCAAGCATCATCGCTGCTTCGCCCTCAAAGGTATTGTGGTGACACAATTCAAGAGCAGATGAGACTCCATCAAATAATCTCCCCATACTCGATGTAAGAATGCAGTGAGTTCCTGATGTAATAAGTTTCCACAATAGATCTGACTCATGGAGTCGCTGCCATATTCTCGTTTTGTATGCGTCATCACCGAGCATCTGGTACCATAATGCTGCTGCGACCCGCTCGGGGTATTGCACCGCTGTGTCTCCTCCAATCAGGAAAAACGGCTTCAAATAGAACCTTCGCTCCTCTTTTTTTTCGGATATATTAAACCACTCCCCACCCCACACGGTCCCATCTGGTGAATAACCAGATCCATCAAATACAACCGCTGATACGGGAAGTGTAACACCCTGTTCAGCTATAAGAGACCAGCTATGCGCCCGGTGATGTTGGATAGGGTAATACGGTGATGCATCTGGAAAATGTGCTTGAACATCGGGATGAAGATCAAAGCTAAGTCTCGAAGGCTCGGTTCTAAATCTTGGAGAAATCAGCTGAATAAATCGCTCTCTTCTTACAGCAACTTCTGGAGAATCGAGAGCGCCTTGATAAGGGCCAACGATAATTTCTCCAGCTTGCCCGTAAGAGACAGTGCTCTTTAGTAGTCCACCAACACCTAATATCGGTGATTCACTCATCCCTTTCGCCTGAATCACTAATGGCGAATATCCCCTTCCAAGTCGCCGAACGATCGGAGTTCCTTCAACAAGCTGAATAATTGAGTCGTCGCATGGATTCTCAATTATACGATTATGGAGCAAAAATAGATCCGCAACTCCCCGCAGCTGAAGTAATGCTTCTCTATTTTCAGCACAAACTGGATTACCAGACCGATTGCCACTTGTAGCAACGATAGGAAAACTAATCCGATCAAGTAAAAGCCGATGAAGTGGGGAGCTTGCCAGCATGGCCCCGATGTAACGAGATGAAGATGAAACATGCAAAGAGAGAAAATTTGGCCTACGGGCTTCAAGAAGTACAACTGGTGTCCTTGCGTCGGTAAGAAGCGCCTCCTCCTCTGGCGAAACGATGCCATCATAAACAATTCGATCAAGGCTCGGATAAAGCACTGCAAAGGGCTTATTTCCTCGATTCTTTCGAACACGCAAAAGTTCAACAGCAGAGTCACACCGAGCATCACAAAGCAGCTGAAATCCGCCAATTCCCTTTATTGCAACACAGCGCCCTGCACAAAGGGCTTCAGCGGCAGCTTCAATAGCCTCATTTCCGTCAGCTATCGTGTCACCCTCGGGAGATGATATCCAAACTTTTGGACCGCACGAGTGACAGCCTATCGTCTGAGCGTGAAATCTTCGATTATTTGGATCATCATATTCAGCACGACACTGATAACAGAGCGGAAACAAGTTAAGAGACGTTTTATCTCTATCGAAGGGAGTTTCCCTCATAATCGTGAAGCGCGGCCCGCACGAAGAACAGCTTATAAAGGGATACCGGAATCGACGATCGGAGGGGTTCGATAGCTCTAAGAGGCACTCTTCACATGGCGCCCGATCCACGGGAATAAAGCGAGTCGCTACGTCTCCTCCGATACTCTCAGCTATATGAAATCCCTCCTGATCGAGAGGCCGAGTCTGAGAGGTGCGTAACGCTTGGACCGATGAACCTACTAAAGACTCTGTCCGAAGAGACAATAAAAACTGCTCGGCTTTGCTTTTGCTCCCTTCGATCTCGACAGTAACCCCATCGATCCTGTTTCGCACGCTACCCGCGAGCCCATACAGTTGCGCCAATCGGTAAACGAATGGGCGAAATCCTACACCTTGAACACACCCGTCTACCTCAATTAAAAGCCGAACCAATTCATCCATGACACGCCGCGTTAGCAGCCTCAAGGGTAGAGATTGTTGGCTCTTCCACCGTAAGATTTACCATCGTTACATCTTGAGCATGCTGATCGGTGATATCATCTTTTGGTATTACAATAAGAGAGGCACCTTCGGCCCACGTGCCTTTGCACGCCTCAATAAAGTGCTCTCGAAGATGTTCTGGATCGCATGATGACAATGCGCCGACCTCAACGGTAATTGATCGGATACGTCGATTAGGAGATGCCGCAGACCATGCAAGCGCGGTGGTAACAAGTTCATCAATCATGCCACTTTCATGCATAATGCCTCCTTGTTTTTCATTGACTAATGATTGTACAAGTTGCCCTACCTCGTATATTGCTTGTTCAATCGCCGATTGCACCGACTGAGAAAGAGGTGCACATGATCCGAATGTGCTTCCAACAACCCCAACAAGAAAAACTTTTTTCGGCAAACATCCAAGTACACTCGCTAACCCAATTGCATCAAATAGCCCTCCAGTATGAGTCGAGGAGAGCTCGGTTCCTTTATTATTTCCCTCCATTAATAGGTCCACTGATACAACCATACCAGGAGAAAACTTAAGGTGTACATTAGGAATAATTGCATCAATGAAGATGCACCAATCACGCCCTCGAAAAAGTGATATTAATCCAGTTGGTTCTCCATCACTTTCGACAAGATCAAAATGTGGGTTCATCTTCATATCAATTCTATCCAGAACCAATGGACCGATTCCGTCATCTCCTCGATATCGATTGCCGATTCCAATGATTATTCCATTCATAGCCTTTGTACCTCCAGCGAGAGAAAATGGGTCGCACACGAGATACATGGATCAAAGCTCCGAATGATCTTCTCAGCACACTCCCGTAATACCTCATCATTCCCGCATTTACTATGGTTTAAAAAATAGAGTATTGATTTTTCTATCTGTTTTTGATTTTGAGCAGTAGGTGGTATAATCGAGCAGTTGGTTATAATTCCATCCTCATCAACATCATACTGTTGAAATAGAACTCCACGAGGAGCCTCAGTAATTCCTATACCCGTTCCAGCCCGTGTCTGGAGCTCGGGAAATTTCTCACCGTTTCTATTCTGTATTTCTCTCCGAAGCTCTTCGACAATAAGAAGAGCTTCACTACAGGCGAACCAAACCTCTAGTGCACGAACTTGAATACTTCGAAATGGATTGCAGCACGGCTGCGGAATTGAGTTTTCTTCAATTGCGGCGAGAATACTCTCAGGAAGAAACTGCCCGTTAAGGGCAAATCGCGCCATTGGGCCAGTAAGATATCGCTCGTGCGAGGGTCCAATCGTCGAGGCAAGTGCAGTACTATATGAAAGCTGCTCTTCGAGAATTACTGAACCGAACGATCTCTCATCGAGAACCCATTCACGATTAGTTACAAGATTTCCATCAGTCAGCGGATAGCTCTTCGGTCTGGACAGTGATACAAAAATGTACTCTTCGGTAAAATCAGGAAAAGAAAAGGAGCTGACCCAGCTTAATGTTTCGCGCGCCAAATCAACTGCGGATTCCAATCGTTTCTTTAGTTTTGTCAGCTCCTCAATGCTCGGCAACCGACACACCCCTCCTACGATAAGATTTACGGGGTGGACACTTCGGCCACCAAGCGTCGTTAAAATCTCATTTCCAACCTCTTTAAGGGCAAGCCCGCGCTTCATCTGCTCGGGATGATGCTTTGCCATCTCGATCGCATTCGCAAATCCAAGAAAGTCCGGAGCATGGAGGAGATAGATATGAATTGTATGGCTAACGATCCACTCTCCACACATTAATAGTCGCCGAACTGACTGAGATTGTTTCGGTATAGTTATCTTGGCAAGCTTCTCCATAGCCTGAGCTGCACTGATCTGATAGGCAACAGGACAGATACCACATATCCGCGCTGTCATATCGGGAGCCTCAGTCCAGCTTCGTCCCTTAAGAATCGATTCAAAGAGCCGTGGTGGCTCAAATATTCGAAGCTGCACATCGGTGATAGTTTCTCCAGAACAGGTAAGAGAAAGCGCCGCTTTCCCCTCCACCCGCGTGACATAATCAACGGTAACGGTTTGTGTTGAGGGCTCTCTATTCATCAGCTACCTCCCCATCCGCAAACCAATCAGGAGGATTAAAGCTGTGGATAAGTCGAGAAAGTTGGTCTGGCGATACACCACACTCAATAATCTTTGCTGAGATTGCCGGAATGTTTGCAGTTTCAGCACTTCCATAACATCCAAAGCAACCACGGTTAAATGCAGGACAAATTGCCCCACATCCTGCGTGGGTTATCGGACCAAGACAGGGAATTTTATCGGAAACAAGAAGACAGGTTGTGTTTCTAGTTTTGCACTCAATACAAACACTAGAAGAGGAAATTCGAGGCTTTCGTCCTTTTAGAAAAGCGGCGATCACCTCGCTTAGTTGGGCTGGATGAACGGGACAGCCACGAAGAGCGTAGTCAACCGATACCTCTTCACTTATTGGTGAACTTTTAGAGAGTGAATCAATATAGGATGGTTCTGCATAAATCGTTCGAAGACATTCGGCAGAATCGCGATAGTTTCGGAGCGCCTGAATTCCTCCAGTCGTTGCACAGGCACCAATTGTTATAAGCCAGTGAGATTGGCGCCGTACCTCTTGAATCAGTACACGATCCGCCTCAGTTGAGATTGATCCCTCGACAATTGATATGTCGTAAGGACCTGATTCCGAATGACTCGAAATCTCTGGAAAAACTAATATCTCGAGGGCATCAGCAAGCTCTGTGAGCCCTTCAGTGCAGTCAACAAGGCTTAGCTGACACCCATCACATGAGGCGAACTTCCATACCGCAAGAGTAAGTTTTTTCTTGCTATCCATCAGATCTCAGCGATTGATAGTAGTTTACTTACTTTGGCCCACGACACTATTGGACCATCACGACACAACAGAAGTGGACCAAATTGACATCTACCGCACCATCCAACACCGCAATGCATGCACCGTTCAAGGGATAGATATATAGTGGCTGGATCAACCTGTCGGCTAATTAGGTCGATTGCAGCATGAGTCATCATGGGCTCTGGACCACACAGAAAAAATATATCTGGTAGATTATTTGGATCTAGTAAGTCGAATAGGTCAGTTACGATCCCCGTCCGACCACTCCAGCTGAAATCAGCCTCATTAACTATTGTCTTCACTACTATCGCAGGAGATGAAGATAATTGGTTAAGTTCATAAAGGTAGAGGAGCGATGAAGGAGAGGTCGCACCAAGAAAAATGGTAGCTGTTGCACCCTCTGGTTGATTTGCCGCTATACGTTGAATCACAGGTCGAAGTGGTGCTATTCCGACACCTCCTGCGATTATACAAACGTGCTTTCCTTGAATGATATCTATCGGCCATCCATGTCCATATGGTCCCCGTATTCCAACAGTTTGACCAATCAATTGAGTGCAAAGGCCCTTGGTCACTGGCCCTACTCCATCAACCGTCACACAAACAAAATTTCCTTGGTCATCGCCACCACTAATCGACAAAGGGACCTCTCCTCGCCCTGGATTAGTCACCATAAAAAACTGGCCTGGACTCCATGAAAAACTTCCCCTAGATAAAGCAAGGGATAGTGTTACACAATCACGATACTCCTTTTTACGGGCAACTATGGTTGCTTGCGCCGGAAGAAGCGGATCACTTCGAGCCATTTTATAGCTTTCAGCGAGCTCCATCAGATACCTCCCTTCCCGATTCTGGCTGACAAAATTTAGGTACTTCCTCCGTTATATCAATGCCAACAGGACACCAGGTAATGCATCTTCCGCATCCTACACATCCGGATGTGCCGTACTGGTCGAACCATGTGGCTAATTTATGGGTTAGCCACTGACGGTAACGGGAACGGGTGGAAGACCTAACGACACCAGAATGAATTGCACTAAATTCCTCTTCAAAGCATGATATCCATCGCCGCCAACGTTCTGATCGCTCCGTTGAAAATCCAGTAATATCTTCAACAGTAGAACAAAAGCAGGTAGGACATACCATTGTGCAGTTTGCGCAACTTAAGCAACGCTCAGCGATTGAATTCCAGTTGGGATGCTCGAGAGAGCTCATTAGTAATTCGGGGAGTCCTTCCGTTTTAAGCATTCGAGAAAGAGACTCTCTGGCACGATCTGTTATTTTACATGCCTCCATCCACTCATCCGATGTTGCTTCACGTAGAGCGACCTCAGCAACCAACATTCTGCCCCTATCAGTAGCACCCTCAAGGATAAAGTAATGCTTCAATCCTTCTAAAATCTCGGTAATTCCAATATCAAATCCGTCTGTCGCTCTGGGTCCACTTCCCATCGACTCACAGAAGCAGGTCTCCCACGTCTCAGCACAGTGCGTAACGATAATGAGCATTTCATCTCGACGAGCCCTATACTCCTCATCAGGAATTTGTGCCCCAATAAATACCCTATCCAATATTAAGATTGCTCTAGCATCACACGGACGCACCCCAAAGAGTGCATAACGGGGGCGGTGCTGCTTATATTGTTTCCATACAGATATATCGCCAATTGTTATTAGGTCTCCAATTCGTTGGCGAGGAGGTTGAAGATATCTTTTCCAGGCATTGGCGCCCGGAGAATGAGAAAAGAGCCGTTTGTCATTACGATAAACTACTTCGTAGCGGCCCGGGCCCTGCTCCTCGTGCCAGCCTCGTGGAAGATCCTCTATTGATTCAATTGGGCCAAGCTCTAAGACAGGATTGAGAGAATCACGATGGACCAGCCGTGGTCCAATATTAGTAAATCCCTGTGAAGAGAGATTTTCGAGAAGACTGTTTAGCCTTTTTTCATCAAGAAACCACCGAACTGATTCCATCGGTACCTCGCGATGAGTTGTGCATCATTTTACTACTTACTCATTTCACTGCTCCGATATTCCTTTACTTGCCAACGCTAAATAGATGGGGAATACAGCATCGGGACTAAGCGAAATACTCTCAATTCCTGACTCAATTAAAAACCGAGCAAATTCAGGATAGGTTGAGGGAGCATCTCCACAAATCCCGATATATTTACCCCGCTCGCGGCAAGCTCTAATAACGTCACTTATAAGCCGCTTTACGGCTGGGTTTCTCTCATCAAAGAGATGGGCAACCATCGCCGAATCTCTATCGAGACCGAGAGTTAACTGCGTTAGATCATTTGAACCGATACTATATCCATCAAATAGGTCGAGAAATTGATCTGCCATCAAGACATTCGAGGGTATCTCACACATTCCATATACTGCGAGCCCATTTTTTCCTCTTTCAATCCCGTTGACCTTCATCTCTTCAAGAACACGGGTAGCCTCCTCTGGTGTTCGGCAAAAAGGAATCATTACCGAAACATTTGTAAAGCCGAACAGCTCACGAACTCTCGTAATAGCACCGCATTCAAGGGAGAATCCCTCCCGATAGCCTGCATCGTAATAGCGCGATGCTCCTCGCCATCCTAACATTGGATTTTCTTCTCTCGGCTCGAAACTTTTTCCGCCGAGAAGATTTGCATATTCATTCGTCTTAAAATCGCTCATCCGAACGATAACTTCTCTTGGGTTAAATGCGGCTGCAATTTTTCCAATACCAGAAGCTAATTGCTCAACGAAGTAATCGCGCGGCTCTCGATATCCAGCGGTGAGCCGTTCAATCTCATTTCGCTCATCACCTGATACCACTCTATCGATATGAATCAGAGCGAGTGGATGGACCCGAATATATGAGCTGACAATAAACTCAATACGTGTAAGTCCTACTCCATCGACCGGAAGGAATGAATAGCGAAATGCATTATCTGGGTCGCCTATGTTGAGCATTACGCGACACTTCGGCTTCTCGAGTTTTCTTAGATCGATCTCTTCCTCAGTGAAGGGAAGCAAACCACGATACACGCGACCTTCATCTCCCTCAGCGCAAGAAACAGTGATCTCCTCTCCGTTAGAAATCGCCGAAATAGCTCCGGTAGCACCAACGATGCATGGTATGCCGAGCTCCCTACTAACTATCGCCGCATGGCTCGTTCGCCAACCTTTTTCGGTGACAATCGCGGCAGCAGATTTCATTATCGGCTCCCAGTTCGGATCTGTGGCCTCAGTAACTAGAACTGAGCCCGAGATAAACTTCTCTATTTCATCGACAGATCTGATAACATCGGCCGGTCCGGCGCCAATTCCCTGTCCCACTGCTCGACCAGTTACGGCGATAGGGCCTCGTCTCTGAAGCCGCTGAGTTTTGACCACCGCGGGATCGCGACGAGTAACAACCGTCTCTGGACGAGCCTGAACCACATAGAGCTCTCCGGTCACACCATCTTTTGCCCACTCAATATCCATTGGGGTTGGGTGTCCCGCTCGCTCTGAGTAGTGTCTTTCAATATCTACCGCCCATCGAGCAAGGGTAAGAATATCATCATCAGATAGAACAAAGAGGGCACGCTTTTCTGCGGGAACGGGAACCTCTGCAATATGGTTCTCCGCCATTTCGTCATAGACGATCTGAACCTTTTTAGATCCACAGCTCTTTGCAATTATTGGTCGATAAGGGGGCCGCAATGTAGCCTTTGATACAACGAATTCGTCAGGAACGACACGCCCCTGAACGATCGCCTCACCCAACCCGTAAGAACCGGTAATTATAACGACTGAGGAGAGTCCAGATTCAGTATCGATTGAAAAAATAACCCCTGCACTACCGCAGTCGCTACGGACCATCGTTTGAACGCCAATAGAAACGGCAGCCGCCCGATGATCAAATCCCTTATCAACCCGATAAGAAATTGCTCTATCGGTGAAGAGTGATGCAAAGCATCGGTGACAGCACTGCATCAGATGATCGATTCCCTGGACATGAAGGAATGATTCTAACTGTCCGGCAAAGCTTGCACTCGGAAGGTCTTCTGCAGTTGCCGAACTTCTAACCGCAACATCTGTAACACCACCTGCACGGGAAATAAGCTCCTGGTAAGCATTAGAGATAGCATCGGTAAGTTCTGGTGAAAATGAAGCAGCAGTAATTGCCTGACGAATCGCGGCACCACATTTTGATATTTGGCGCACATCTCGAAGATCGTGACGAGCTAGCTCTGTGCGGATAAAAGAATCAAGCTCGTAGTCTCGTAACAAATCACGGTATGCATCAGCCGTTATAGCAAACCCCTGGGGTACCCGGACTCCCTCTCCCCGCAACCTCTGCATCAACTCTCCGAGAGATGCATTTTTTCCCCCGACAATCGGTATATCGGTGATACTTAGTTCATCAAACCAACGAATATAGGTAGGTTCCATATTGTCCCCTCCTTTGCTGCCCGAGCCTTGTTGTTACGGGCATCATACTGCGGAGGGGATATCGTGCAATGGGGCATTTTTCAAGGTTGAGGGCAGAGTACTGCCCTCACTGTTTTCCCTTATAATAATCGGGAACTCTTCAATAGTTACCGCACCACACTACACGGTGCACGCTGTTTTACATTGTAACATATCGAGGCGTCAGGAACCTTTACACATAGGTCTTTTCCTACACTAATAAAAGCACCGCCCTTTTTGGTGACTCGGCTGACCTGACTCGTCGAACACGAGAACTTATATCGTCCGAGACACTCTCCTCGGGTAGCCGCGCATCCTAAGCGAGTAGAACTTGTACAGACGAGCTTCCCATTTCTGTCGTACATTCTCGCTCTCTCGTTGGTGAATGTTCGAGTTCCTTGAGTCTCGATGATTGTCGGATTCATCAAGAAGCCAGTGATAGGGCCCGACAATCCACCAGATCGCTGTACCTGATTATTTTTGTATTGTACCAACACTCCTAAACCCGCTTTGTCGGTGATGGTCTTTACCGTTGGGCATACCTTCGAAAGTTGTGCCTCTGACCTATCGATAAATCCAATGAGGGCGACAATGAGTACTGTCATTTTTAAGAAATTCTTCATGTTGAACTATACTCCTAAAAAAGTAGTTCTAATTTTCCAAAAAAGCTTCGAAGAGGAATAACCCCAGTTGCTATATCATCTGGTGATTGTGAACTGTGATGCACAGATGTGCAAGTTTAAAGGCGTGGGAGAATGTAGGATGAATCCGACACGAGCAAAGTATGATCAGATTAGATTAAAATATCTTTTATTTTTTTTTCTTATTGGATTTTTTCAGATTGCTGGATGTAGTTCGGACAACACCTCAGGGACACCATCAATTATCGAGCTCTGTTCTTCAACCGACTCTAATCAAAAGATCATATCAGGCCAAAAATGTCCCCTATTAGAACGCTCCATCGGTCGTCTTGACCTGTATGACGAAGAAGATAATCCGGGGCGTTGTACCGCAATAATTATTTCACCTTCGAGAATTATGAGTGCTGCTCACTGCTTTGATGAGTTCGTATTTAGAGCCAGACTCACCGCTGGTGGAGAATCCCGTGAGGTAGTACGAGTAGTGAATCACCCCGAGGGTCGATTCTCCGGAAATCGATTTGAGCATGATATTGCAGTTGCAGAACTCGATTCTCCACTTTCGTTCAGTGTTAAGTCCGTCACTCTTGCCCCAGCACCACAGATCGGAGAAACGATTTATATATTCGGATATGGGCGAATCACCGACTCGTTAGTCACAGATGTTAAAAATCAAGAGCTTTTTGCAGGAATGATGACTGTATCAGAAGTTCATGAACTATTCTTTGACGCCCTCTACGACGGACGGAGTTCTAATACGTGTAGGGGTGATTCAGGTGGCCCCGCCTATAGCTTTGACTCATCAACCGGGAAACTCCAGCTGAGCGGTTTAGTTTCTTCAGGTACAATAGATTCTTGCACAACTGGCGATGTAAGTGTGTTTACAAATTTAGCGAATGAATCAAATCGTGCCTTTTTACTCCGCGAGGCACCAGAGATCGCTTCGTCAGTTGGCTAACGATGTAATTAAAAACGGCGTCTTCCCTAACGGAGATCGAGACACGCCCGAACCCGAAATGCCAACTCACTTATGGTGAACGGTTTTTGAATAAAGCTACTACGTCCAGCGGCAAGTAATCCCTGGACTCTGCCAGCTGGGCTATAACCACTCATCACGAGAACCGGTGCGTCTGGCTTTATTTCACGAATTCTTGCGAAAACTTCACAACCACTGACATCAGGAAGAATCATATCAAGAAGCACAAGATCAAACCCCTTCTCATTAGATTGAAAGGCTGCGATAGCCGCACGACCCGATGCCACGGAAACCACCTGATAACCGAGCTGCTGCAAACTCCGAACTACAACATCCCGAATAGACTCCTCATCATCCATAACAAGTATATGCTCAGTGCCTCGAGGCAATACTTCAGGAGACCTATCCACATTTTGGCGGCCAGGTTGGTTGGTTACTTCGTAATAACTCCCGGCTATCCCACCACTAGGTGTAAAAGGAAGCGTAATACGCCCAGTTATACCCGCTTCTATAGCCCCATCAACAGAAAAAGTACCCCCTACTTCCTTAATAGCTTTTGAGCACAGTAAAAAAAACGGGACTAGCGATGGCATAGCCTCACAGATTGCATCGGCCAAATAGTTACTCTTCGAGTCTGTTGAAGCTACTGGGCTAATCACAGTACTGTGATATTCGGTCGTCTCGGCCTGCAAATGAGATGCGCTGATAACTATCTGGAGGTATCTTGGCAGCAAAGTGTGGTCTAGTGCCTCGCCTTCCATCTGCGCAGTCGGAGGCAACTCCTCAATTACCATCCCAAGTTGGGATGGACGGGGAACTGCGTGCATGCAATGGATCGCAAACGGTAGGACGACTCGCTCGACTACGGCACCAAGCAAATGTCCAATAAAGGGGCGCGTCGGAATTTGTGAAACTACCGAAACTGAGGGAGGAGCTATTCCCTCTAATAACGTTAAGATTTGTCGAAGAGCGATACCGGCATCATCTATCTCCGCAATTGGATCATCTCTATGCTGGCCCACCATATCAAGTGCGCGGGTCATCAAACCAGCCCTACGAGCTCCCAACTCAATCGCTGTCAGCGAATCAAATGCAACAGAATTAGTTGGGAGAATCGCCTTAAGATATGCAATATGACCCAACATTCCGGTGAACACATTATTTAGATCGTGAACACACCGTGGGACCAGCGAACCGAGCATTGCCCACGAATCTAGTACTATGCTCCGATCCTCTGCAAAAAAACGAACCTCATCGAAACCACCACAATCGGACTGCACACCAGTCAATCTCGAATCCTCGCAACAGAGAAAACCTTGAATAGGTCCATCGAGGCGATGGATTATAAGGGGGATTGATCGCCGAGTCTCATCCGATAATCCAATAATACACCGAATCGGAAAATCGTTTTTTTTCGATCTCAGCACCGCATCGGCAAGCTCTGGAACAAGCACCGATAACCGAAACCCCTCTGCTTGATGACTACCGAGCCAAGCTGAAGCAACAGAAGATGCGAAAACGACTGTCAGAGTGCGATCAGTAAGGCACAGCCATGATGAAACACCCTCAACGCTACCCTGTGTCTCGTACTGCATATTACTCCCCCTATCCACAGTGTCGCCAATTTTTTATTTCAAGCGGTCTGTTCAGATGACGCACTCTTTCGACCGCTTACCTTTTTAAGGCTTTATATATCACCTCGAAGGTTTTACAAAGACGACACGACAAAAACTTCGGTAGTGTTTGTTCAACTCTCTTTAGCGATAGAGGCTACCTATCATCCTTTTGCTTTAAACAAAAAATTCGGACACCGTATTTTTTATGCTGGACATTAGAGGTGAGCTCTGCATTAATAAACCTTTGTGAGGTGTTAGAGGCTGTTATTGTTCACAATTTGACGGCTCGTCCCTTTTTTAAGACTTCTTGTCAAAAAATAAAGGATAGAGTCGGGCATGTATGCGAATGATTTTTGATTGGCTCTGCGTTAGCTGTTTATTGCCGCTTCGAAAATGAGAAGGGTTGTTCATTAATAAAAACCCAGATTTTTCTCAGCAGTGATTAGAAAACGTGCGCTTCAAAGCGGCTGATTCAGGAGATTCCTTGAGTCGTCGTAAGAGTCAAGAGCATCTTATTTGAGATGCAAAAATTAGTTTTCGAGATAAAGGAGTTTCGGGGACAGCAGGAAGTAGGGTTAACAAGAAGTACGGGGGGAAGACGGGATTAATTCTCAGTTCGCAAAAAAGCGCGCTGGGCTATGTTCTGGTCGTTATCTAGGCGAGCGGCTAGAATTGGCGAATTAAGGTGAAACTTTCAAGTAGGAAGATTTCACTACACCTGTCCAACAACCGCAAAGCAGAGCCGCAATCGTACGTAATTAGTTGCGACGACGAAATGCCTAGAACAGTTCGTTGCTTTTGAATGGTGAGAAGTTATGTCGGAGACACTTCGAGGAGTGGTTAAGTGGTTCAATGATGCCAAGGGGTTTGGTTTTATTGAACACAAGAGTGGAAAAGACGTGTTCGTTCATTACTCGGTAATTCAATCCGAGGGGTTCAAAACCTTAAAGGATGGGGAAACGGTCGAGTACGAACTTCAGGAGGGGGACAAAGGGCTTAATGCAGCCCGTGTTTACCGAATGGTTTCCAACGAACAGCGCCCTGCTTCAGAGCTCAAGGTGGAGGTCACAGTTGAGCAACCAAGGGGAACCTATGCTGGCGTAGGACTAGCTCAGTCAATTCGATTGGACAACCCGATACTCGCTGAACAGGCAGACTCGGGAAGCCTCGATAACTAATCGGATATGAGGGGGGAGCCGGAAAACGCCGGTGCTTAAATCCCGTTCGACTACTTCCTTAACCACCCCTCAAAAACGGCAACGGACCGTTCATCGAGCAATGATTGCCACTCGGCCCGATTCTCCGCAAACGGGCCGAGTGCTGGGTGAGACTGCCCTACCTCTTCGATCGCCCGACGCAGTTCTTCCGGTGGCGCTCCTCGCGAGATTAGGATCGCGCTTGTTAGAGCTCGACCGAGATCGCGTGGTCGAAAATATTGATACGCTAGAAGTATTTTGGCCAAGTACTCATAATCTTCAGCCAAGGGCCGAAAACGCTGGCTAATACGTCTCACTGCTGTCGCTACAACAGCACTCATAAACGCCGAGTCCTCAGCAATACTAAATCGGCTAGCAGCCTGTTGCGGAGCTATCCGCGTTGAAACCATCTCAAATGAAAGGTGGTCAACATCATTCGGATCAACTAAGACCCGTAGATTAGCCCGCCAAGAAATTAGTCGAGAACTTTTTTCTTCTGGGAATTTACTCAGGCATGCTCTTATAAGCTCAACCGCTCCAAAACGATTCAGCATATCACCCCACTCTTGGTGGTAGCTGTGCACGAGACCAATAAGCCCTCGCTCCGTTAGTTTCAGATCTTCACGCTGAAGGGCCAATATAAAAAGCTGGCTCATCGCTATTTGCGGGACAGCGCAGAGGCGGTTAATTTCAAGACCTGAGAGCTGTCTGAATTGGATATCATTTGATAATACTTTTCGCCATAGCGTAATTAGAGGATATGAAGAACCCCCCGCCCGCGAAGGGGAGTTTCTAAATTCCATCTCAGCTAACACCTCTTTGCATTTGCTAAATGGGGCACAACTAGTTTGGTTTTTTTTATGAATATGCTCCGCAAACCTTTGCGGAAAGCTCTCAAAGCGCTGAAGCATCCCCTCTATTTGATGCTCTTGCGGATATTCGTGCTGACCTGATGATTGCTCCGACATCACTTTTTCCCTGAGAGAAGCTGATCTCTTACCGCATCACTGAGCTCCGATTTCACTCTAATTTTAAAATCAACTCGACGGCTCAAGGCTGGATTATCGGTCGAATAATTGGGGTTTTTTTCAACCTCCTCCTTTGTCTTAGGACAACGAATCGGCGTCGAGCCTGGTACATCACACATCGGTTCACTCGAACCACGACCACTGACCGAGGTGATATTAAGGAAGCAGGTCTGATACTCAGGTGTTGTGAATGAGAGAGCCTTTAACATAACGTCGAGAGCTCTTTTCTGACTAAGTGCTAAATTATCCTTCTCATCACCTGTCAAATCGGTGTGGCCCTCAATAATCACTGAATTAACGAATTCCTGATTATCCTTGGCACATAAGAGTTCATTCATCTGTGGGATGAATCGTTCCAGGAAGAGAACCGACTGCGCGTCAACTTCGTGAATGGATGGATTAAATTTCAGCGCTCGCTCTGGAACAACTACGATCAGGGTATAAGGGTCATGATCGTCTTGTATAACTCGAACTCCCTCGAAGCGTGGTACTAATTTCTGTTCTAGGGCTGATTTGATTCGATCTCGTGCACTCTCAGTTGTACTTGTTTCGACTCTATCCTGGCTCAGCGCAACGACCAGCATCAGGATAAATATAACCATCAACGAGGTCATTAGATCGGTGAGTGAATTGCTCAGTGAAATCGATTTATGATCGAGCATGACACCTACCTATCAACTATTCGGTTTTGGGCTACTCGAACCGTTTCGATGATCTATAAGAACATCAGAGAGGTTTGTTATAGCGGATTCGAAGGTAACAAGGCCACGTGCGGTTAGCTCATCGTAATGTTGTAAAGACCCCTGTAATTGCTCCTGAACCTGAGATTGGAATCGCCAGATCTGCTCTTCCAACTGGGACATAATCTTCGCTATCGACTGATCAAGAGTGCTAAATACCTGTTGATAACGCTCTAGGGCGCCTGCATGTTGTTCAATTAGGTTCCTGTTTTGGGAGGTCAGGCTCTCTTCGCGAACCTGTAATTCTTTGGCTACTTCAACAATGCTAGTTACCTTTGTCGCACCATCTGCGACTGCTCGCGCACTCGCCTCAAGCGCATCTTTCAGCCACTCACCCGCTGCCAGAGATTGAGAAAGAGAGGTCAATGCTGGAATTAGTCGCTCAGATGTGCCCTCCAAAGCTCTCTTAATTTCAGCGGACATATCTGCGTCACTTTTTTCTCGGTCGGCGAAAGTTTCGAGAGTTGCAACAACCTGAGATACCATCCCTTCAAAATGACTAAGGACCGTTTTCACTGATGAAGTCATCAACTCTCCAGCCTCAGCAACTGAATCCTTCAAAGAAACCTCTGCTGATGCGATTCCCGAGACTGTTTTCTCTAGCTGCTGAACCGCTGCTTCATTCTGACGCGTCATCATCCTATCGAACGCATCAGATGCAGAGACAATCTGCTCTGCCGTATTACCCAATAGCTGGGGTAGCTGCTCTATCGCCCGACCTGTATCCTCAAAAGCCCGATACACGCCGGAGAGCTGTTCGTTAGCACCAGACAAGACCTGATTTCGGACCGCCTCGAGTGCCTCTGAATTGTAACGCCATACCTGATCATCGAGCTTTTCAATAAAGAGTTTTAGTGCTCTCTCACTCTCCTCAAAAATCGTCCGCTGCTGAACGATTGCGGATGAGTGATCCTCAAGCACACTCTGAGATCGCGACATTATATTTTCGCCTAGGGTAAAGAGTTGCTGAGCACTCTCCACAACAGCAGATAAAGTTCTTGTGCCCTCGCCTAATGCACCAACACTCAGATCAAGAGCGCTGCCGAGCTTCTCCATGCTCCCAAAACCAGCATCCATCCGCCCGATTATATCTGGATTAATTGCGTGATTGGCGGGTATGTCAATCGGATGATTCTCAAATCGCGCTCCAAACCTCTCACTCGCTTCTGAGAACGAACGGGCCGATTCTCCGAAAACTTCCTTCATCTCACTGAGACCAGCGGTACTCTCAGCGATTTTTTCGATCACCTCATTTAATCGACCGAACGTTTCAGATACCACCGATCGTATCTCGGCGAGCTCACCCGTTTTTTCTTCGCGGGGCTCATTGATAATTTTCGAGAGCGTCGTAGTTACTTCGCTTACCGAGGAAGTAACAGAGGCAGTTGTTCGATCGAGTCCCTCAGCGACCGATTGCAATCCACTACTTACAACGTCCTGAACAACGCTTCCTATTTGCTGGAATGATACCCCAAGCGCCTGGCGTTCCTCTTTAGATTGGGCTACAAACTCCCTAAGAACTCCCACCACCTCCTGAGAATCCTTCGACATCTGCTTCGTCGAACCAGCAACCGCTGAAGCCATCTGCTCTATTGTCTCTGAGACAGAGCCAATAGACTTCCCGACGAAAGACATCTGATCGGTGATACTTTTTATCATCCGCTGCTGAGATTCCTCGAGCTGCTCGAATGAAAATCCAACTGCAGCCCCCCCCTCGATTGAGCTACCTCGCTTCTTAAGCCCAGAGGCAACCGTACACAGCTGATGAAGCAATCCCTCCATTCGCTCAAGAGTCGCGCCTGCTGCATTGTGAACCTCTTGCCGAATGTATTGCGGAATGTGAGCCGAAACGATACGGCTTCGATTCACTGATTCAAGCACAGCCGAGTGAATTTCCCTCACGACTCTGTCAGAGGATTGAAACTCTATTGACTCATCAAGAATACGCCGCACCGAAACTATAGCCGAGAGACTAAAAGCAACGACGATCCGTTCATAAAGAACAAAGATCGCACTCGATCCCAATGCACAAACCGAGGCGAGAAATTTTCCGGATAGATTTGATACGAGATGAACGATCCCTACACGCATTTTTTCAAACTCGAGCAACGACTCCGCAGTCGATGACGAATTACTCGACACTATCGCACCATTGAGGCCGAACAAAATCGCGAGGAATGTCAACAAAAGACCAACGCTGGAGATAAGAGCTGGTACCGTGTCGATGAATCGCATATTCACCCACGATGCAAGAATCTCCTGCGAACTGAAGATCTGACGAACCGGAATTGGTGAAACAAGAATCGTTCCTCCTGTCTCAGGCTCAGCAACAGAGAGCGAGCGCCTCAACTGGCGCCACCGTTCATCGTATACCGGACTTTCGGAAAAAGCGGTGTCCAGCTCCTCAATTGTAGCGGGCGAAACTGGCTGCCCAGCGAGAATATCATTGAGGATGAACCTCAACCGACGAGATTGACGGGTCAAACTAATAGTTCGGGACGTAAGGTACGTTACTGCAAGGATAAAAAATAACCCAAGACCCCAGATTCCCGCCGCAAGGAACGATGGAATCGACAACCCAAACATGACAACTTCAGAAGCAGAGGCCATACAATCTCTTTATCGATGTAATACTTTTTCAACCGTTTTTTGTTCTCGACGACCAAAACGGATATGACGATATTTGAATTTGTGAAATATCAAATTACTAACAAACCTTATCCCGAATTCACCAAGAAACCATGGAGTAACTCGGACGAGTCCTTACTCGCTGCCTAATCCGAACGATCGGATGACGGCGGAATCACCTAAAGAAAAAAAGAGAAAACGGAGGTTTGTTGACAAACAACCCCCAACCTGACAGCTCTTGATCCCTACTGCGGAGACTGAACTAATAACTCTTTCGGGGCCTTGACCGCACGCCCCGTGGCTGTCAACAACTGGCCACACGCAGCATCTATATCTCGCCCTTTTGACCAACGAACCGTAACCTCCACCCCCTGATCGTGGAGTCGACGCTGCCATAGCGCAACCCACTCCTCAGGAGGCGTTTCAAATCCTAATCCAGCGTTTGAATTGTACGGGATAAGATTTACCTTCGCAGGCACACCCCTTAGAAGTGCAGGCAACCGTGCCAAATCCTCTCGGGTATCATTTACCCCGTGCAACATTACATACTCAATAGTTATTCGGCGTCGCTTGTTTGCCGGATACTCTCTCAACACACCTATTAATTCAGAGAGTGGATATTTTTTATTTACTGGCATTATCTGCGAGCGAACCTCGTCAGTTGTTGCATTAAGCGAAACTGCAATATTCGCCGGAACAGTTGTCCCGAATTCCCGGATTGCTGGAACCAAGCCAACGGTAGAAACGGTTATCTTTCTCGGAGCAATTCCAAGTCCATGCATATCGGTGAGCACCCGAACTGCTGTTCGCACGTTCGGCAAATTGTGGAGCGGCTCACCCATTCCCATAAATACGACATTGGTGAATGTATCACCAAAGGAGCGCGAGTCCTCAACAACGGCCATCACCTGCCGAACTATCTCCGATGCGCTGAGGTGCCGCCTCAAACCCATCGTTGCCGTTCGGCAAAATCGGCATCCCATCGCACAACCAACCTGCGACGACACGCAGAGGGTATTCCGGCGAGGTTGCTTAATCAGCACCGTCTCAACAAGATCTCCCCCCTCGACCTCGATAAGATATTTTCGTGTCCCGTCAGAGCTTACCTGCCGAGAGTGTATTCTTCCACGCGGGAGTACCAGATCCTGACCTAACGCATCTCGAAAACGCTTCGATAAATCGGTCATCTCCGAGAGGTCGCTTACGCCTCGCTTATATACCCACTGGAAGAGCTGAGTCGCCCTAAAAACAGGCTCGCCATATCGTTTTTGAATCTCTTCACCGAGTGTTTGTCGGCAGAATGCGAATAGGTCCAGAGTGTCCGCGCGCGCCTCGACCACAGTAGAGGATTCTGAAATTACTTCAGATAAGGGGGCACCATCGAGGGACATGACAACCACACAGCAGAACTAAAGGGAGGGACCGCGAACCGAGGGTATGACACTTCACGGCCGAACGACTCCGAATCATACCACAAAGGCGCGACATTAACAAACGGCGTTACATCTGTCTTGTCGCGCCCTCGCAAGAATTATTACTAAGCCAAACCTGGGAAAAACAGAGCTATTTCACGGGCTGCGCTTGTAGGGCTATCGGACCCATGCACGGCGTTTGCTCCAATTGAATCACCGAATCGAGCACGAATCGTTCCTGCATCCGCCTTCGCGGGGTCAGTTGCGCCCATCAAAGTGCGATTTTTCGCTACAGCATCTTCCCCTTCGAGGACTGAAATAAATACGGGACCGCTGCACATGTAATCGACAAGCTCACCAAAAAATGAGCGCTCTTTATGCTCGGCATAAAACTGCTCAGCTTCCTCTTTCTTCAAGGTGTGAATTCGACCTGCGATGATCGAGAGACCAGCTTCTTCAAAGGTCGCTAAGATCTGACCTAACACCTTTTTCGCCATTGCGTCAGGCTTTACGATTGAGAATGTTCGCTGCGTTGTTGTCTCTGATGTCATGATATTCCTCGAACTGACGGTACTGTTAACCTAAATGTACTTTCTCGCACCGCCTTTATGTCTGCGGTGTATGCTCCTTCCGCGAAGCGATGCAGAGCATACCCCGATTGACTTCAGAGTTCAAACTGGTCTTAAGGAGAGTCCCACAATTTCGAGATTTCCGAATAGCGATTTACGGTGTTAAGAGCACTATTGCCGCACCCTGAAGTTCGTGGAAGAATCCGGCCAGGGGTGGCGGGAACAATTTTTGGGGAGAAGTAAAATGGAAGTGCTCGTTCTTGATCGATTGCTCGAATCACTAAATGAATTAGAGAGCTCAATAGCTGCAGCTCAACGAGCTGTGCTTAAAGGTGGGGCTCGTCCGGAAATTGAGGCCAGATTGAAGCAGTATGAAGCGATGTTGGTGAGACAGCGCCAAATTGCGGTTTCGCTCGATGAGTTGATAAGCCAAAATGAGTGGGAAGCGGTTAATCGTTCAGTGCGATTAATCAACGGCATCTCAAGTATGTTACGCGATGATGCGCGAGAGGTGGTGGCAGCGCTTTCAGGATCAGCAATGTTACGCGATATCGGCTCTGATTTGAGCTGCTGATTTAGCATCTCCTTGCGTGCGCTCCGGAATGACAAACAAATCATCGATGTCCTCACCAAAATTGCTACCCCTTAATAGGTCGCATCGACGAACGATAGCGAATCGCTCAGGTGGTGAAAAAGGAATAGCGCTTCTACTTGTAATCTTTACGATAACGCTGCTTAGCATTTTATCGATAGCTCTTACTCAATCGACCTACATCGGGTCGCAGCTTCACCGCTCTTTTGTTGACCGATTTCGTGCTGAACTTCTTTTAAGAAGTGCACTCAATGTTGCACTGGAGCTAATAGCTCAGGACTCCGGCACAGTGGATCCACCGAAAGATTCCTGGGGACCCTTTATTCCCGGCCAGACGGTGCCTGCAAGTCTCCTTGGGATCAGCGATTCGCGACTTGAGATAGGGCTTGAGATTACGCCGGAAAATAGTCGGCTTCCACTTTTTCAGGTGAAGGAGAAGCCAGGGAATTCGAATTTCAAAACATGGCGAGATAAGTTAGCTGAACTGTTTAGACTGCTCGGTTGCAATGATGATGGGGAGTCAGATCATACTGGATTATTTGGGGATCGTAATTTTACCAGTAATGAGATGGTCGCAAATCTTGTCGATTATCTTGATGAGGATCAAACATCTCTTTCCGACCGAAACTTCAAAGGTATTGAGTCTGAACTTCCGGAGGGTTATTTTCCCGAGAAAGAACCAAAGTCTTTAACGATTCAGGAGCTTGTCGCTATTCCTGGATTTACTCCGAACCGTTTACGTCGTCTCGAACCGTACGTAACTCCATTAAATGAAGTGTTAGCGGTAAATATAAATGTCGCAGCTCCGATAGTTATTCGTGCTATTGACAATACTATTGACGCGACGAAGGCAGACATTCTTGCAGAGTTTGCGCGTGGTCCCGAGGGACCTTTTAGCTCCCAAAATAAAAAAGGTGATGCGATACTTCTGCAAAACTTTCCAAATTATCAAGCTTCCAGTTCATTCGTTACTGACAGGAGCAGTACTCTTCAGATTATCGCAAAGGTTCAGTTCGGAGATCGCCGATTTTTTGCTCGGTCGAGGGTGAAGCGTGGCTCTGGTCAACCACCCACAGTAATATCAACTGAATTTTTTGGTTAAGGAGCCGCGATCTGAAACATCTCTTGGGCGAATGCTATTCGCTTTTCAAGAGTGGATAGCTCAGGTAAATGCTCCTCTGTTAATTGAAGTCGAGGCAGCAGACCTGCGTTATTTGCTATCTGAATACTGAGTCCTGGGCGAGCATTAAGCTCAAGAAGTAGCGGCCCTCGATCGCGGTCAAGCACGATATCGACGCCGAGGTATCCGAGCTTTGTTATATCGTAGCAACCAGACGCTATTGTGAGCAGCCGCTCCCAATGGGGTATTTCAACTCCCGCGACCGGATTTCCGGTATCGGGATGTTCTATCGTTGCGATATTTTGACAAACCCCTCCGAGCGTTATTCCTGTTCCGATATCAATCCCTGCCCCGATAGCCCCTTTATGGAGATTTGCTTTACCATCCGATTGACGGGTAGGTAGCCGAACCATCGCCATAACAGGCACGCCGAGAAATACGATGATCCGAATATCGGGAACTCCAAGATAGCTTACCGGATCAAAGATTGGATCAAATTTTACCCGATACTCCAAAATCACCTTATCGGGCTGTCCGCCGAGGCTGTATACTCCACCTAGGATCTGCGAGATGTGATCCTCAAGCTCCGCTCGGCGCATGATCGCACCATTTGGTTTTCGGAATCGATCTTTTTGGCGACTTTCAATTATGATAATCCCCTCTCCCCCACTTCCGCCTGCAGGTTTTAAAGCAAAATCTTCGTGCTCACCGAGCAGCGTTTCAAGATCCCTTACCTCGTGATATGCAGCGATTACTCCATAGAGCTCAGGCACCGCGATATTCGCATCGAGGCACAGCTGTTTTGTAACGAGTTTGTCATCGACAAGAGGGAATGCCTCGCGCGGATTCCATCGTTGAATGTAATTGAGATTGCGCTGATTCATTCCGAGAACACCAGCGCGATTAATATCGGAGAAGAATTTGGAGATCATCGACCTACATCCCTGAATCGCCTTATTTCAGTGAGCCGATAGCCTGTGTAGCGACCCAACAAGATCATCACTGCGAGCACAATTAGCAGGGTCTCTGGGAAGAGAAGAAGAAAGTAACCGAGAGAAACCGGAGTGATGACGTAATACACTGCAACAGCTCCGAGGGTGCCGTTGATCCACTGTCGCAGCGCATCTTTTGGGCCGACCTCTTCCCACATCAATGCTGTGCGCTCAATCATCATCGTGATAACGACCATCGGGAAGAGTGCAACCGAGAGCGCGACCTCAAACCCGAGCTCATTCGATATTACGGAAAGCGCCACCATCAGAAGAACAACAACAGTAAGCACACCTCCAACACGGGGAAGCAGAAGAAGCCGTAGCCGTTCAAGTCCGGAGCGCGCGACCAATCCGATTGCAGTCAGGGTAGCAAATATCATAATGCCCACCATCAACGAGGTTCCCCGAAATGCAAGGGCCAGAAGCACCGGCATAAAGGTGCCAGGCAACTTTATGCCGACAACATTTCGAAGCAAAACGATAAGTAACGCACCAAAAGGGACAAGAAGGAGAACCCGAAAGATTGATTGAAGTTCAAGGGGGAGTCGAAGGAGAGAGAATCGCACGAGTGGAGATTTCTCGGCTTTGGTGAGTCGAAGTAGCGCATCCACCGCCTGTTCTTCTGTCTGTCGGTAGGAGAGTGAGACCCTTAGAGACCTAACCCCTTCAGCTGAAAAGAGCTGATCGGGACCGTACCACCAGGGGAGAAATACGGTGGTCTTGTCGTCGTATTCACCGTTCGATTTGACGAGGTGCCACCCATCTTCAGCGAGAAGCTGAATACGGCTTGAGGGCTCAACTTTGCCCTGCTCACCTACGATACGGATCCCCTGAACGAGGCGAGCTTGTACATTTGCGAGTTCTAGTACAGAGATTGCTGCGCGCAACCGATCAGAGCGAGTCGCTCGCCGGTGAACCAAGGGACGCGCATTCCCCGATGCCGCTCGCTCATTTATAAGAGCTATCACTGCTTGGACGAGGGTGCGTGTATCAACAGAGCGTTGCCGGGCCTCTGCCAAGAGGGCAAGCGCAACCTCACGCTCTGGCCCCTCAACCGGAAGCACGGGAGCGGAATCCTCTACATCTCGAGGCTTAACTAGGTTTCCTTCAGGTCGAATAAGCACTAGGGCTCGATAGTAAAGCCCATGTGTGCCGATCGCACGGCGGGTTGTCCACTCAGCGCTACGATTTTGACCACGATTTGATGTGTTCAAACCATATCCGCGAGATACAAAGCTCTCATCGACGATAAGGAATCTGGATGACGTGCGAGGCAGAAATAACGAGGCTTTTATCGGCTTTCCGGTACCCTCAAACGAGGCGTGCGCTTCGACTAAAAAGTAACGAGACTCCGTGTCGGGCGCTGTGGGGAATTCAAGGATAGCTATTTTGTAAAAAATAAGGGAAAGAGCTGTAGCGACCAACAACCCTACGACAGCAACTATCGGCACTACCTTTTTATTTGCCATCGGAGTTTACGATTGTGACTCTACCTTGGGCGCGACTCCTGCGGTTTTTGCCCTTGGAGCGCCGGACCCGGAGTTGTTTGACCACCACTGCTTTCTGGACCCTTATTTTCAGGACCCTTATTTTCAGGACCCTTATTTTCAGGACCACTGTTAGGATGCGCAACCTTTCGAGAAGTTGCACAGTTGGGTGATGATACGTACATAGCAGATGGGTCGACAATCGCATTTCCCGCTAAAAATGACCGGCCAAGCAAAAATTGGTAATCAAACTTCGTTCGGTCATTTATGCTTACAAACTCCTCCTGGAACATCTCACCAAGACAGAGGCCAAGTTTTATCACGATTCGCCGTTGAGCTGGCCCTGATGGTCTCTTTATTTTTGCAACCCGAACCACTGGCGCGGTAATTTCCCGGACCTCGCCCTGAAAATTGCGGATTTCGAATCGAACCCAGGGAGCGCCGTCTTTTTCAAACTCCTGGAGCTGCCGAGCGTGTATAGATGAGGTATCAGCGCCTGTGTCAAGTTTAGCAAGCATTATGAGCGAAGCTTCACGAATGTGGAGCCGCTCAACGTAACCGAAGACCTCTTTGGATTGGGCGTGGGTTGGGGGAAGGAAGAGTGTTAGGGCAAGTAACAGAGATGTCGCGCCTCTCTCGAAAAAGCGAATGTATATGGGGCGTGACGGAGACGGCGAAAGAGACCTTTTAATATTCAGCAAATCACGTCCTTCGCGACAGACATTACTTGGAGAGATTGAGTTGCGCAGGGATTTAAAAAATTTAGCACACATTACCACCTTCTACCTCCGAGTGCGCCCGATCCACGGATATAGAGCACGAGCCTTTTAAACCGGCAACAGAAGTGAAGCATCGCTTGGCCGTGGTACGACCGTTTAACTGAGTCCCAACTGCCATGGATCGACTCGTCAAACTTTAAATAATAAGGAGAAAGTTTTATCCCCAATAATACAAACGTTACTATGCCATATGTTCGGCAACCACCTTCGCAGGGTGGTTGCCGAACATATGGCATCGACTGTACTACTCAGCAAAGATACTAGTTTACTGCGATATCTAAACCCGAGCTTACAGATGAGAATGACTTGGATACCGCAGTGCTAACCCCGGTTTTCGCAAGAACCGCTACTCCAACAATTATAGCCGCTAGGATCGCGTACTCTATCATCCCAGCGCCACGTTCTGCCTTCTTTTCCTCTACCTTCTCAACAGTTTTTTCAATTTCCATGTCAAAATCCTCTTGTTTTAAATTATTTTTTTCTTCGTAAAATCCCCGAATCCGTGATGCTGGGACCACTCATCTGTCTGTCTAGAGCCTCCCGAGGCCCCTCTGGTTACATAGCTCCTAAAATTTACTTCGGTTTTTTTCAAAAACTGGCCGCTCCTGAGCCGTCCTAAAAATAAACGTGTTATTTTAACTGCCTAAATCCCCAATCACCTTCCGAACTATCACATCGAGCCCCGTCCCCCGCGACGCCTTCACAAACAGCACCTCACAACCGAAGCTACCGTTCCCTGCTGCCGCCTCGGCCGCTGTCGCAAACCATACGACCTTTACACCGGCTCTTTCGGCTTCATCCGCCAATATACGAGAGCGCTGGCCAACCGCTATTATAAAGTGGGGCCTAATCGCAGCTGCGGCTTGACCTACTGCTCGGTGTGCTTCTTCTGAGATCTCGCCCAGCTCCAACATATCGCCCAACACGAGCCCAATCTCCCTTCCCTGCTCTGCCGTCTCCTGAGCAATCGCTAGGAGCGCCCGCATCGACTCGGGGTTTGCGTTATATGAATCATCCACTACCTCCATCCCGGATGGAGTCACGTAACGGCGCAATCGCATATCAGGAGGGGTAAATCGAGATAAACCGCGACGGATAGTGTCCCACGAAATCTCCGGAACTGCGGTTTTCGCTCCGAGAATACTCGCCGCCACATTCATTCCGTTATGCTTTCCCATAATCGGAACAACAAGTGGCTCAAGTACCTCCCCTCCTATTTCAACAGTAACAGCGATCCCCTCAATGCCTCGGCCCGAAACCTCAACTACCCGAAGCTCCGCGTCATCCTTCGTCCCAAACGTTATCATACGCCTATGTGGCACAATCTCCCTGGCCAACTCAACAAGAAGATCACAATCCCCATTGATAATTAGCGTCCCATCAGGAGCCACCCCTTCCGCTATCTCAAGCTTTGCCCGAACTATAGCCTCGATACTCCCTAGATTCTCAATATGCGCAGGGGCGATTGCAGTGATAACCGCCACCGTTGGGCGAGCAAGCGCCGTGAGCGCGGATATCTCACCTGCATGATTCATCCCCATTTCAATAACAGCCCATTCCGCTTCTTGGCCTATCGATAAGAGCGATAATGGAACGCCGACATGGTTGTTAAACGACTTCCTAGAATAGTTGCCCTGCGAATGAGCGAGAAGAATAGCGGCGGCAAGCTCCTTGGTCGTTGTTTTTCCAACCGAGCCCGTTATCGCCAACACCGGAATATTCCGCTCACCCCGCCACCATGAAGCAATCTCACTCAACGCCCTTAAGGTGTCCGGCACAACCACAACTCGCTCATCGTCGACCCCCTCGAACGGCTCAGCGGTTTCAACCAACAACAAACTCGCCCCCCGCTCGTACGCCCCCTTCACAAAGCTATGCCCGTGCATCTTCTCCCCCGGCAGCGCCACAAAGAGCTCGCCTCCTGAAATCTCGCGAGAATCGGTCGCCACACCAGAAGCAGTGATGCGATTCGATGAGAGTTTGGTGGCGCTACCGGTTATGGCGATAAGTTGTTGTTGGGTTAGAGTGCAGGGCATGGGAGTGCAACGTTAATAGTTGATGAAGGAATTTTTTTGATAGTCTTCTGGCTTTTTTTTCTTTAAATTGGATGTGGCGAGGGTAGCGGAATTTTACCTATGGCGGAAGGCTTGGCTATATTTGGGAGCAAGCAAAGCAGCTGCAAAAAACCGGATTATTTCGCCCGCTACAGAACTCCCACACCACCTATTCCGCCACAACTTCCGCTCGCGAGAGCGCTTTCTCGCATCGGTACCAACGGCTAGTTGAAATTACTCCAATATCCTCTTCGAGAAAAGAAAGAGCTTTTTTGATAAGCGAAAGCGAAATTCCAGTTGGTATGCCGAGCTGCTCGCAGAGGTACACTATCTCTTCGGTTGCGACATTTCCGGTCGCTCCGCAAGCAAAGGGACAACCTCCTATTCCGCCGATCGATGATTCGAATATAGAAACCCCGCTTTCGATACCCGCCATGACGTTCGCCATCCCCAACCCCCGTGTGTCGTGAAGATGGAGAGATACATCAATCCCCACCTCGTTTCGGATACGGTGGACCAAATCCGCGACACGGCGAGGCTCACCCCACCCCATCGTATCAGCGATACAGATTTCGCGTGGTCTCACCGAAAGACGATTGAGCACATCTTTTATTCGCGACACCACAGCCCCGTTTTCAATTCGCCCCTCGTCATTGCATCCAAAACAGGTCGAGACCATAAACCCCTGAAGAGGAATGCCGGTTTCGCTAAATACAGCCTCCCACTCGGGAATAGATTCTAAAATCGAGGCGAATGTCGTGTTGCTATTTTTTTTCAGGAAAGTATCGCTAGCCGCAAATGGCAACCATCCCGGAACAGTGATCGGCCCTGATGCTGCTGCGGCGCGACGAAGGCCATGCTGATTGAGATAGAGAACCGTGTAGGTTACCCCTTCTCGCGGTAAAAGATGTCGACACAGCTCCTCGGCATCTGCCATCTGAGGAACCCGATCGGGTCTAACAAAAGATGCTACCTCAAGGCAGCTCACCCCTGCATCGACCAAAAGCTCTATCAGAAGCTGTTTTTTCTCAGTCGGATATACCGTGGCAAAACTCTGGAATCCCTCCCGAACGCCGACCTCTCTAATCATTATTGATGACATGGCTTAGTGTGTCTCCGTGATGATACTCGGTGAGGATTAAACTCGTGCGATCTGGTAAACGGGTGCGCACATGATAAGATGAAACGGGGCATTCGCACGAGAGGTGGCACTATAACCGCCCCGAAAGTATAAGGGGAAAAGCGCTATCTCGCTATCATCGTCGATGAAGCAAAAAGGGAGCAGCGGATGATTTAGCCGACTACTCACTCCGCACCTGCCCAAATGATTGTAAACCACTATGACCGATCACACTTCTTCAACTCCAGCAGTAAGCTACGAACTCACCCTAAAGGCGCTCGCCAATGTCCGAGCTAACCTTGAGGAAACCCCCCTCTCTCGCTCGATCGCACTCTCTGCGCTAACCGGACGCGAGATAATGCTGAAGTGGGACAATAAGCTGATTACTGGCTCGTTTAAAGAGCGTGGAGCGGTTAATTTCCTCTGTCATTTACTTGAATCAGGGCCCGTTTCAGCCGTTTGCGCCGCCAGCGCGGGCAATCACGCTCTTGGCTTAAGTTATCACTCAAAGCGGTTTGGCATTCGATGCGTCCTGGTGATGCCCAAATCAGCCCCACTCGTAAAGGTTCAATCGTGCGAGCGCAACGGGGCGGACATAATTCTCCACGGCGATACTTTTAATGATGCATTTTCCTACGCGCAGGAGTTGTGCGATCGCGAGGGATACACCTTTATTCCCCCTTTTGATCACCCGCTTATCATCGCAGGGCAGGCTTCTCTTGCTCACGAACTCCTCGCGCAATCTGCCGATTTTGACTCGATTATCGTTCCGATAGGAGGTGGTGGTCTCATGGCGGGAGTTATCACGGTGCTCCGCGCGATGCGCCCCGATATCTATATTTTAGGTGTGCAATCGAGCTGGGCGGTGATGCACAGCGCCAGTTCGTGGCACGGACTACCTCGACTACAACCGATGACTATCGCTGATGGTATCGCGGTAAAACAGATCGGCGCGATAACAGGACCAATTATTCGCAGCTCCGTGGATGCCCTCGTCTCAGTGAATGAGCAGGAAACTGCAACAGCGCTCGTGCAATTTCTGGAGCGAGAACATGTCGTAGTTGAGGGATGCGCTGCAGTAACGTTGGCCGCGATCAATGCGGGACATCTTCCAGAGCGGTGTAAAAAACCTGTTCTTATAGTTACGGGAAGCAATATAGATGTGAACCTTCTCTCTCGGCTTTTGGGTCGAGAGATGAGTCAGCGAGATCGCCTTGTTCGGCTACGAGCCTCTCTCCCCGATCGTCCCGGAGTCTTACATTTTCTCTCTGGTGTCATCGCAAACGAGGGGGCAAACGTCCTTGAAGTAACCCACGATCGCTCATTTGCGCGAGAGCCAGGAAATGTCGAGATAACCCTTATCATCGAAGTTAGGGATGCAGCGCAAAGAGAGCGGATCGTTTCGCTACTCGAGGAATCAGGAATTCCGATAACACTAATATAATTCTGACTGCTGTGATCCGCCAACACCAGTCATTGAAATAACGAGCGTCTAATAGCTGCCCACGATGGAAAACAGTAACTTGTATCGTCCTCCCGAGATCGTCGGCATTCTCAACGTCACTCCTGATTCGTTCTCAGATGGGGGGCGTTTTGTTGCACGCGAGGAGGCGATCGCTCGGGTGGCAGAGCTTTTTGATGCTGGGGCATCTATTGTTGATGTCGGGGCTGAATCAACAAGACCATCAGCAGAGCTGATCTCTGATAATGCTGAGTGGGAACGACTTAAGCCAGTACTTACTCCCCTTGTCCAGTTGGCAAGTTCCGTCAACAGAATTATTAGTATCGATACTCGCCATGAATCGACTGCGTTTCGAGCGCTAGATCACGGAGTACGATGGATCAACGCAGTGTCTGGTTCTGCATCACCCGAACTCATTGCAGCAATTGAACGCTGCGACGCTCGACTTGTTCTAATGCATCACTGCGGACTCCCCGCTGATCCAGAACAACATCTTCCCCTAACGAGCAATCCAGTTACCGAAGTTGCAAAGTGGGCGACAGAGAAGCTAACCGAGGTAACGCGGTTCGGACTTTCTCGCGAACGACTGATTCTCGACCCTGGCATTGGATTTGGAAAAACAGCGGAGCAATCAATCGAGCTTTTGCACAGAATCGGGGAGCTCTCCTCGCTCGGTGCGGATCTGCTGATTGGACATTCGAGAAAGTCATTCATGAAACGATTCACAGATCGCCCCCCTCTCGAGCGCGATCTAGAAACACACTGCGTCTCTTTTTTTCTATGCTCTTCGGGAGTGCGTTACCTGCGCGTCCACGATGTCGCTGGCACCTCGCGAGTACTCCGCACCTACGCTGGCCTTTTTTCTACGCCTAGAACTTAAGATAGGTGATGACTGACGACGTCACCTCCTGCGATCTTCCATATCTCCGTAAATTGTTAATCTCGCAAGCCTTTAATAGCTATTTCCTTAACAGTGGCAAACACCCTCGAATATCGAGTATAATTGAGGGTTGAGTCTTATCTGACTTTCTGTTTTGAACCATATCGTTTACGCTTTCTGAATCACCGCTTTTCACGCAACCTCTCAGCTTTTCTCGTTAATTTCCCATGACTCAAACCTCCCGCCACAAAAGTAAAGGCAGCCTGCTCGGTGGGGTCGGAGGTGGGGTCTCGGAGGATCCGAGTCGAGGTCAAATCGCGAGTGCGATGCTCCCTGTTGAACGCGACTGCAGCGAGGAGGAGTTTTCGACTCTGATTCACGATCACCTGACGAAAGAACGAACAATCGTCGAAGCTGACGGGCCAACCGAATCATTAGGTTCAGCAATCGAGCCGAAACAAGATAGCTCCTCAACAGAACTAGAGCCATTAGTCGAATTAGAAACCTCAACTGACAGCGCACCCATCTCAACAAAGCGCGCTCCCGAATTATCAACTGCTCACTCCGAGCGAACCGATAAGCGTACGAGTACAGATCCGCATGAACCAACTCCGCAGCGGGCTCGAGTTACCGAGGCCCCCCGCAGCTCCGCTATTCCTCGGCGACGAACAGAGCTGCGGGTTAGTCACGAGAGTGGAGGAGGCAGCTCGTCATCCCCGACTCCCCAAAAACGGGGACGCATCGGTTTTGCCCGTCGTGCTCGCGCAGGAAAATCTAATCCATTTGACTCGCTTGTCGTCGCCGATGAGAGTATTCTTGACTACCTTGTATCGACCGTAGCACGCTGGTTAGAGCGGCTTCGTGATAGACTTTTGCGCTCAGTTGCTCCATCGCGCAACCAACAAAAATCCGCCTCTCTCGACGATTCCACCGAGTCCGGCGACCTGCGATCGACAAGTGCACGAAAAAAACGGTCTCGTGGGCGACTCACTCACAAAAGCCGATAGCAAATTGTTTCTCTGATTTTCCACTGATACCTCTCTTTTTTTTCAGAGTTTGCCCTAAATCTGTATTGGAACCGCATTACCTCTTACGACCGTCATAATGAAAGCCTTTTTTTCGCTGTTAGCATTAGCATTCGGTATCGTCTTTACGGTCGCCTTTGTTCGGGTTGATAAATTAGTGGGTGAACGCCTTGCTGGACGACAAGCTGGCGGCCTCTCGATGATCCTCTCGGGGCCGACCGAAGTTCGCTCCGGCTCAACACCAGCCAAACTGATAAAGAAACGGCTTGAGGCGCGTCGTTATACCCTCGTTGCGAACGAACCGACAGCTCCCGGTGAATTTGCCGTCACAAACGATTCTATCACTGTAAAAACTCGCCCTTTCCGAAGTGCGACGGGAGAAGAAGTTCCCACACGAACCTTTCGAATACAGCAACAGACAGGAGATATTACCTCTGCTGCTGGTCAGCCGATAACCGCCATCACTCTCGAGCCAAAACCTATCGCTCCCCTTGGAAGCACGGAGGTGCGGGCAAGTAGCTTTCGCTCGATCTCTCAGATTCCGCGCTCTCTGCAGGATGCATTTCTTGCTATCGAAGACCGTCGATTCTACAAGCATTGGGGGGTAGACCCGATCGGTATTGCTCGTGCGATGATAAAAAATATGCGCGCAGGTCGACTCGTTGAGGGAGGAAGCACCCTAACGCAACAGCTCGCAAAAAATATCCTCTTTACTCCCAAAAAAACCCTCGGGCGGAAGGTTCGCGAGATGTTTGCTGCGCTCTCTCTTGAGCGACGGCTCTCTAAAGAGGAGATTCTTGAGCTGTATCTTAATGAAATCTACTTCAGTCAAGAGGGTCAGGTTTCGGTCCATGGGGTGCAGGAAGCAGCCCAAAGTTTTTTTGGAAAAGATGTCACAAAGATATCTCTTGCAGAGAGCGCTCTTCTTGCCGGGCTTGTGCGTGCACCGACATCCTACTCTCCCCGAAAAAATATCAAGCGAGCAACAAAGCGCAGAGATCTTGTTCTTGCCGAGATGCACGATCAAGGGTTCATCGAGGAAAATGAATTTAAATCGGCGGTCGCTGAAAAAATCTCACTCGCTCCCCCACCTTTTCGCAAAAAGGATGCCCCTTTTTTTGCTGCAGCGATTGAAAGACAGATGGCCGACTCTTTCAATGTCGAGGCCGCTGCCGTATCTGGAGTGCAGGTTCACACATGGCTCGATCCAGATATTCAGCAATGCGCAGAGCAGGCGGTCAGCGAGAGCATCGCCGCTATTGAAAAGACATACCCGAGATTACGAAAAAAACACAAAGGGAGAGCTTTTGAACAGAGTCTCGTCGCGGTTGAACCGTTTAGCGGTGCAATTCGCGCCTTTGTTGGTGGTCGAGATTTTTTCAACAATCAATTTGATCACGTGATGATGGCGCGTCGTCAGATCGGTTCGACTATAAAGCCTTTTCTTTATCTGACAGCTCTCGATGGGAGTCTCAACAGCTATCGGGTGGCTACCCCGATTAGCATACTCTCCGACGAACCAACCGGTATTACCCTATTTGATCATTCGCAGTGGAAGCCGAAAAATTACGATAGAACTTTTCGTGGGGATGTAACTCTTAGGTATGCTCTTGAGCGTTCGCTTAATATTCCCGCGGTGTATGTCGCTCAACGCGTCGGCATTCCAGCGCTTGCAAATACCCTTCGGCAATTTGCAGTTAGTCCCGAAATTCCCGAGTTTCCAGCGCTTGCTCTCGGCGCACTTGACACAACGCTCCTTCAGCTAACATCAGCCTACGGCGCGCTCGCCAATGGAGGTCGTCTAGTTTCTCCTCGGCTTTACAACGCGGTAATTGATGCCGATGGGAGTGAACTGGCCGCAACGGTACATAACGAGGCCACGGTCGCTCAGGAGGGTCCTGTTTATCTTGTGACCGATATAATGCGTGGTGTTGTTGATCGAGGAACTGCGCAGGTCATCCGCCGTATGGGATATAAAGGAGTTGCAGCGGGGAAAACTGGAACATCAAACGACACCCGCGATGCTTGGTTTGTCGGATTTACGCCACGTCTTTCGGTCGGTATCTGGACCGGCTTCGATGATAATTCATCGCTCGGACTAACCGGAGGAGCTGCCTCAGCTCCAACCTGGGCCCGTTTCATGAAGTGTATCGAGCCTCTGGTTGAGGAGGAACAGTT
>Ga0114972_10000204_pt1 | contig 42817 bp, 34 predicted proteins | sample M_140807_EF_Meta_FD_87354 | JGI IMG/M metagenome (GOLD analysis project Ga0114972, IMG submission 87354) | Freshwater microbial communities from Lake Montjoie, Canada to study carbon cycling - M_140807_EF_MetaG | ecosystem: Environmental > Aquatic > Freshwater > Lake | place: Lake Montjoie... | reverse complement strand
TCGCCGACGAGGTCGAGACCCTCGAGCTGCCCAACGGCGAGGTCTTTCACTCGGCAGGGTTGGCCGTCATCTTCGCGAAGCTCGCTCGCATCGTGCTCTTCGATGGGCGCCTGACAATGCTCCTCACGGCGCTCCTGCTGGTCGTGATCCTCTACTTCGACTTCAAGTCTGTGCGCTCGACGGCGGTCGCGCTGTTGCCCCTCGGCGTGGGGATGGGCGTGATGTTCGGCATCATGGCGCTCAGCGACTTGCAGTTGAACTTCATGAACATCGTCGTGCTGCCCATCGTACTTGGCTACGGCGTGAGCCACGGCGTCTACCTGATGCATCGCTTTCAGGAGGGCGTGAGCCCGGTCGAGGCGCTGCGGACTGTAGGCTTGGCGGTCGCGTGCTCGACTCTAACGACCCTCGCGGGGTGGGGCGCGCTCCTCTGGGCTGGGCACCGCGGCATGAAGTCCCTGGGCGCGCTGGCGAGCATCGGGATCGCGGCGACGCTCGTGGTGTCCTTTACGCTCATGACAGCGGTCCTGCAGATCTTGCATGACCGCCGAACGGCCTCGGGCGACGGCGGGGGCGCGTCGTGAGCGCTCGGGGCAACATCGTCTCGCTGGTCGCTGCGGCGACGCTAAGCGCGTGCTCGCCCGTGCGCCAAGCGACCACGCGCCCCGACTACGATACGGTCGACAGGACGCGCACGCTGCGCCTCGTCGCCGTCACAACGCCGCTCCCCGCCGGACTTGAGCGGGTCGGCGACCTGTGGGCGGGCATCGCGCGCAAGTGGGCGAACCAGCACCGCGACTTTCTCGTCGTCGATGACTTCGGGGCCACCGAGATGCCCGCCGACATCTGCAGTGAAGGCGTCCAAGGGATCTTGCACCTGACACCCACGGCGCGTCTCGCGGACGGTGGTGCAGAGGTCGACGTCATCGCGCGGCTGCTCCGCTGCGAGGACCGGGTCGAGGTTTGGGCCGCCTCCGCGGGCGGCGCGTGGCGCTCAGAGGACGACGACCTGACGGAGGTCAAGCGCTATTGGGCGCGGACGCTGGGGCCCGAGGTTGAACCTTGGGTCGTGCCCACCTATCGTTTGCTGACGGCGACGCTCGAGACGATGCCGTCCCCCGCGCTGCCGAGCGAAGCGTGGGTGCGCGAGAAGATTGAGCTGGGAGACTGACCGATGAACGACTTCAGCATTCACCGTTTTCTCGACCTCGCAGGCGGCGTCAAGATCGACGACCTCGACTGGGACTTGTGCGCGCGGATCGGGGTCTCGGACGCCGAGGCGCGGATTCTGCGATACATGGGCGACACCGAGTCGCACACGATCCTTTACATGCGCGACCTGCTCGCGGGTCACAGCACCCGCGACCCGGACGTCGTGAACTTCTTGTCGGCTTGGGTCTACGAGGAGCTCTGCCACGGGCGTGCCATCACGAAGCTGCTCGACGTGTGCGGGCGCCCCGAGGCGCCGACGCACTACACCCAGACGACGGAGAGCGCTTCCGTGCGTGAGTTCATCGAGGCCGCGCTCTCGCACGCGCTGGCCTACGCGACGCCACGGTTCGTCGCCGTGCACATGACGTGGGGCGCAATCAACGAGGCGACCGCTGCGGCGGCCTATCAGAACCTGGAGAAGCGCACGGCCAACCCGGTCCTCGCGACGCTCCTCAACCGCATGGCTCGCCAAGAGCGGCGGCACATGGCGTTCTACTACCATCAGGCACGCAAGCGGATGGAGGGGGAGCCCCGCACACAGGCCCTCGTCCGCTTCGCGATCAAGCGCTTCTGGACTCTGGTGGGCTCGGGCGTCGCGGGCTCGGACAACCTGGCGTACACAGCGGCGCACCTGTTCCCCGACGCCGCGGCGCGCGCCCCGCTCGAGGCCGCGGAGCGGCAGATCCGCGAGCTGCCCGGGTTGGAGTGGTTCGACATGTTGACTCAGCAGACAGCGGCCGCTGCGGCGTCCTGGGCACGCGCGCATGGCGAGGCCGACTTCCGCACGAACGACGCCGAGGCCCGGGCCGCGCTCGCCCAGGCGTCGGCCTGAGGTCGCTCCTGTGGAGATGGCCGCGCTCGTCTTTGTGGGCGGCGGGCTCGGCGCGCTGGCGCGATGGGGCGCCGCGGTGGGTTTGGGCGCCGCAGGGGTGTCGGCGATTTGGCCGACCTTGGTCGTCAACGTGGTGGGCTGCTTCTTCATGGGCCTCGTGCAGACGCAGGCACTGGAGCTCGCGGGTCTCGACGAGCGCGCGCGCGTCTTCATCACCACCGGCTTGCTCGGCGGCTTGACGACCTACTCGACCTTCGCTTGGGAGGCCACGCAGCTCGCCGCGTCGGGTGAGCTCGGGCGCGCGGCCGGTTATGCGCTGCTGACCACGCTGGCTTGCGCCAGCGCGGCGTGGGGCGGCGTGGTCGTCGCACGGAGCGTGTGGGCGTGAGCGACCCGACGCTGCGGACCTGGTGCGAGGTCGACACAGACGCGCTCACAAACAACATCCGAACGTTTCGGCGCCTCGTGGGGGCGGACGTGCTGCTCGCCCCCGCGGTCAAGTCAAACGGCTACGGACACGGTCTGGCCTTAGCGGCGCGGGCCTTCGTCGCAGGGGGGGCCGACTGGCTCTGCACGGACTCGCTCGAAGAGGCCGAGGCGGTGCGCGCGGCGGGCGTCAGTGTCCCCGTGCACATCATGGGGTATGTCCCGCTCGACGCCCTTGAGCGCCTGCGTGGCCTGAACGTCAGCCTCGTCGTCTACAACCCCGAGACGGTCGAGCGGCTCGCGGCGCAGCGTTCGGACGCGCGGGTCCATTTGAAGATCGAGACGGGCAACCACCGGCAGGGGGTCGAGACCCCCCTGGCGTTGGCGCTCGCGGCGCGGGTCGCGGCGTCGCCGACACTGCGGCTCGAGGGCGTGTGCAGCCACTTCGCGAACATCGAGGACACCACGGACCACGCCTATGCGCGCGGACAACTCGCGCGGTTCGAGGAGACGATCGCGGCGCTGCGCGCGGCCGGCCACGCTGTGCCTGTGCGTCATCTCTCGAACACCGCGGCCTCGCTCCTGTGGCCAGACCGGCGCTTCGAGATGGTGCGGGTCGGCCTCGGCGCATACGGTCACTGGCCGTCTAAAGAGACGCGCGTCGCTTCGCTGCTGGGGGGGCGCGGCGACGTCACGCTCCGGCCCGCGCTCACTTGGAAGACGCGGGTGGCTCAGGTCAAGGACGTGCCTGCAGGCGCGTTCATCGGCTACGGCTGCACCTACATGACGACGCACCCGACGCGCTTGGCGATCCTGCCGGTTGGCTACGCAGACGGCTTTGACAGGGCCGCGAGCAACCTGGGCTGGGTCCTGGTCGGCGGCCGGCGCGCGCCGGTGCGTGGGCGTGTGTGTATGAACATCATCATGGTCGATGTGACGGACGTGCCCGAGGCGGCCCTTGAGGACGAGGTCGTCCTGATCGGGCGCCAAGGCGACGCCGTGGTCACGGCTGAGCAAATGGCGGAGTGGAGCGGCACGATTCAGTACGAGACGCTCGCGCGCCTCGCGAGTCATATCCCGCGTGTCGCCGTGCCGGGTGGCGGTCCGCCCGGGTGGGACGACGCCGGCGCGTATCGCCCGCCGCGCTAGTCGTCGAGCACGGCTGCGCCATCGAGCGCGAGCCGAAAGCCGACGTCCTCGAACCCGCGGTCCATCTTGAGAGCGACGCGGGCGGCCAAGTGCGCCTGAGCCCGCCCTGTGAAGGCGCTGCCGCCCTTGACGACGCGGCGGCGAGGGTCGCGGGCGTGCTCCGTCGAGGTCCACTCGCGGACGCCGCCTGCGAGGTCGCGCACGCCGTATGCGCTCTCGTCGAGCGCGTTACCCACGGGGCCCACGGCACCGCCATTCGGGCTCTCCGCGCTGGTGCAGAAGGCGGGCTCCCACACAAACCCCCATGGCCAAGGCCGACCCTCGGGGCCTCGCGATGCCTTCTCCCACTCAAGCTCGGTGGGCAGACGCCACGGCAGGCCATCGCGCGCACCGCGCCATTGGCAGAAGGCCTGCGCATCCCGGGCCGTCACGTGCGTCACGGGCAATCGGCTATGCCCCTCGCACCAATAGCGGCCGTCTTGTCCGAGGCGCCAGCCGGTCGGTGCCCGCTCTCTTGCGGCGGCGGGGTCGCGCGCGGCGATGTCCGCGAGGAACTCGGCGTACTCACCGACCGTCACCGGCTCCGACGCGACCACGAAGTCGTCGACCAGAACGCGCTGCTTTGGCAAGGCCGCGAGGTCTGGCTCCACGGCGCCGATCCACGCTGGCCCTCGCGGGACATGAACGCACCCCGCGGGCACCCGACCACGCCGCGCGACGCGCAGGGCCAGCTCGAGTGACTCCTGGCGCAGCAGGCAGATGGGCACGCGCGTCGTCTCGTAGCCGTCGCCGTCGAGCAGGACGAGCGCGTCTCCCATCGGCGCGGGGGTGAGCACCAGCGGGGTCACGCCCAAGTGTTCGGGGCGGTCCAGACTGAGGCGCTGGTCAGCCTGCTCGGTGTAGCGGTAAAGCGTCACGGAGAGCCCTGCAGGGCGGGTCGAGAGCGTGAGGCTGCCGGCGCCGTCGAGCGCGGCGCGGAGCTCGCCGGCGCGGTCGTGCTGCACGGCCAGACTGCGAAAGATCGCCATCGACGCCCGGTCACCCGCCCGCTCTGCCTCAAGAAAGCGGTACCAGAACAGATCGCGCAGGCCCTCGTGCGCGTCGCGGTTCTCCGCGTCGTCCGCGAGCGCGCGGGTGAACAGCGCGACGGCCAGCTCGAAGTGACGCTCAGCGTCTTTGTCGGCAGCGCTCACCTCGCGGTGCATTCGCCAGAGCGGCGCGGCCTCTTGCGCGTCGTCGGTCTGTAATCGGTCGGCTTGCGCCTCGGCCAGCGCGCGCGCCGTTCTGCGACGCTTGCGGGCGACCTCACGGAAAGCCTGCGCCTGCTGCTGCGCGTCCTGGAGCGTGCGGTGGGTTTGGCGCACCCGCGCCATGGAGGTTCGCCCGCCCGAGAGGAACGCCTCGACCTCGTCGACGAGCTCGGCGGCGCTCCCAAAGCGGTCGACCTGCTCGCGCGCCAGGCAACGCATGACGATGTGCTCAAGGTCAGGCGGCACGTCCGCCTCGGGCGCGCACACGCTCGGTGCCACGATCTCGGCCTGCCGCGCGCGCTTGAGCACATCTCGCGGCGCCCCGAGACCGTGGGGCGTGTGCAGCGTGAGCAGCTCGTAGAGCATCGCGCCGAGCGCGAAGATGTCCGAACGCGCGTTCAGCGAGTCAATCAGGCCCATGGCCTGCTCGGGCGGCATGTAGCTCGGCGTCCCCGTCACATCGCCGACACGGGTGTTGAAGCCCTTGGCGTCGGGGTGCTCCTCGCGTCCTCCGACGACGGGCTGGGGCACGCTCGTGCTCACGATCTTCGCGAGGCCCCAGTCCATGACGAAGACCTCGCCGAACGCCCCGAGCATGATGTTCTCGGGCTTGAGGTCGCGGTGGATCACGCCGCGGGCGTGGGCGTAGCCGACCGCGTGGCAGACCTGAATGAAGATGTGGAGCAGGCGGACGCGCCCGTACTGCCGGACTGCCTCGGGCCGCCCCGCCCGCAGGTCGTCAAGGATGGCCTTGAGGGTCTTGCCCTCGACGAGCTGCATCGTAAAGAACGGCGCGCCGTCGGCGCCCTGATTGATCTCGTAGACCGCGACGATGCCGGGGTGCTGAAGCTGGGCCGTGATGCGCGCCTCTTCAAGGAACCGCGTACTCGCGCCAGGAATGTCGCACTCCGAGTTCAAGACCTTGAGGGCGACCTCGCGCTTGAGCGTCCGGTCGAGCGCGACCCGCACGATGCCCATGCTCCCGCGGGCGAGCTCGCGGCGCACTTCGTACCGCTCCTCTGCTTGGCTGGGCAGGGCGATCGGGAGCTGAACCGGCTCCGCGGGGGCTTGCCAGTCGCGGGCGTCCGCGGCCTCGAGGATGACCTCCGTCCCTGTCGTCGCCGGAGTCGGCGTCGGCGGCATCATCATCCCGACTGTGTCGCGCGGCGCCGGCATCGCCCTCCCTTTGGGCGAAGAGTGTCCTCTCTGGACGGGTCGAGACAAGCCCGACGCGCGGTCGCGTGCTATGGATCGGCCGTGCGCGTCCTCATGATCGATAACTACGACTCGTTCACGTTCAACCTCGTGCAGGCGCTGCGTGTCTTGGGGGCCGAGGTCGATGTGGTGCGGAACGACGCGGAGAACCCACAGTCCCTTGGGGCGCGGACGCCGACGCACGTGGTCTTGTCTCCGGGCCCCGGGCGGCCCGAGGCCTCTGGTCTGACGCTCGACGCGATCCACATCTTTCTGGGCCGCGTGCCCGTGCTCGGCGTTTGCCTCGGCCACCAAGCGCTCGCGTTCGCCGCGGGGGCGCGCGTCGTCGGCGCTGCGCGCTTGATGCACGGCAAGACGTCGCTCGCGACGCACGACCGGACGGGACTCTTCGCGGGCTGCGCTGACCCGATGCAGGTCGGGCGCTACCACTCGCTCGCGGTCGAGAGCGCGACGCTGCCTGATGCGTGGCGCGTGACGGCGACGGACGAGCGGGGCGAGGTCATGGCGATGGCCTGCGACGCCGCGCGCGCAGGGGGGGTGCAGTTCCACCCCGAGAGCGTGCTCACCCCCGACGGGCCAACGCTCCTCGCCAACTTCTTGCGCTGGCGCTGAGCGACCTCAGCTCGGGCGCCCGGGCGTCCTGCGCTCGCACGCGTCGCATTTGAGTCCCAAGACAGTGGCGCCGGTCTTCCACGCGGTGGTGCGCGTCGATCCGCAGGCTGGACACGGCAGACCCGCGAGGTCGGCCTCGGCCATGCCCTCAACGGCCGTGGGCGCTTGCCGCATGCGCTGGACGAGCACCAGTAACCCCACGAGCAGGGCGGCGTTCCACCCGAGCGCCACGGGCGTCGGAACGGGGAGCGCCCAGACCGCGGCGCCCAAGAGCAGGAGCAGCGGAAAGAAGACGCACACGGGCCGCTCAGGCCTTCTTGAACTGGGTGCTCGCCTCGAGGAAGCGGCCCTCGGCGAACTGCTCCGGCGACAGCTCGCGAATGCCCTCGGGCGAGAGCTCCAAGATGCGCGTGGCCACGTCGACCACCATCTGGCGGTCGTGCGTGACGAAGATGCACGTGCCCTCGTAGTGCTGCAGGGACTCGGTGAGGCTGCGAATCGACTCGAGGTCGAGGTGGTTCGTCGGCTCGTCGAGGACCAGCACGTTCGGCTTGGTGATCATCAGCTTGGCGAGCAGCAAGCGCACGGTCTCGCCGCCGGAGAGCACCTTGGTGGGCTTGAAGGGCTCCTCTTTGGCGAAGAGCAGCTTGCCGAAGATGCTGCGGAGCTGCTCCTCGCTCTGGTCCTTGACGAAGCGCGAGAGCCAGTAGTGCGCGGTCTGGTCTGACTTCTCGATGACCTCGTGGTGGTCCTGCGGCATGTAGCCGATCTGCGTCTCGTAGCCCCACTCGATCTTGCCGTCGTCGGGCTTGGCCTCGTTCATAAACATGCGCAGGAGCGTGGTCTTACCGATGCCGTTCGGGCCGACGATGCCGACCTTGTCGCCCTTGAAGACGTGAAAGCTCAGGTCCTCGCAGATCTTCTGGTGCTCGAACTGCTTGGAGACCCCGTCGACGTTCAAGACCTGCTTGCCGCTCGCGCGGTTGATGTCGAACCGGATGAACGGCCGCGCGATGTTCGAGCGCTTGAGGTCGGCGAGCGCCTGCTTCTCCCGCTCGAGCAGCTTCTCTCGCGACTTGACTTGGCTCGCGCGAGAGCCGGCGCGGAAGCGCTGCACGAAGTCCTGGAGCTGCTCGACCTTCTTCTGCTTGGCGGAGTTGGCGAGCTCGAGCGAGCCGCGCGCTTCGGCCTTGGCGGCGACCATGTCGTCGTAGTTGCCGGGGTAGATGATGATCGTCTCGTAGTCGATGTCCGCGATGCGCGTGCAGACCTCGTTGAGGAAGTGGCGGTCGTGACTGATGACCACAAGCACGCCGACGTACTCCGCGAGGAAGCCCTCAAGCCAGCGGATGCTGCCGAGGTCGAGGGCGTTCGTTGGCTCGTCGAGGAGCAGGCCGTCCGGGCGACCGAAGAGGGCTTGGGCGAGCAGCACGCGCACCTTGTCGCCGCCGACGAGGGTCGACATGGGCTTCTCGTGGGACGCGGTGGGAATCCCGAGGCCTTCGAGCAGCTCTGCGGCCTCGCTGTCGGCCGTATAGCCGTCCTCTTCGGCGATGGTCATCTCGATCTCGCCGAGGCGCATGCCATCGTCCTCGGTCAGGTTGTCGCCCTTTTCAAGGAGCGTGTCCTTCTCCTTGAGCGCGGCCCACAGCGACGTGTTGCCCATCATCACGACGTCGATGATGCGGTCGTTCTCGAACTGGTAGTGGTCCTGCCGCAAGATGCCGAGGCGCTTCGGCCGGTGGACTCGCCCCGCCAGCGACTCGATGTCGCCGGACAGGATCTTCATGAACGTGGACTTGCCGCAGCCGTTCGGGCCTGTGAGGCCGTATCGCTCGCCCGAGTTGAAGGACACGTTGACGTTCTCAAAGAGGACCTTCGGTCCGAAACGCATCGTGACATCGTTGACGGTGATCATCTGGCACTCCCGGGGGAAAAAGGCGCGGGACCATACCAGAACGCGCGCGTCCTGTGCGCGGTCGCCGACGCGGGCAGGTGGGTTGCCTAAAACCCATGTTTGGAGATTTTGGAAGCAATTGTCGTTCAGGAGGGTGTGAGGGGAGTCGCTCCCCCCGACAAAGGCAAACCCGTCGTGAGGCGGGGACGCAAAGCCACGGGTCTCCGGATTCTCGGAGATAGCCGGGTTACCGAAGGGCAGCCCAGAGATGGGCTCAGCGCATCGAGGTTCCCCATGAACGCCAAGTCCTCTGTCTTCGCCACGCTCTGCTTCGCCGCCGCCGCTGCCCCCAGCGCCGCCAGCGCCGACGTCGACTCGCTCTTCACGCTGGGCGTGGGCGCGCAGTACGCTTACGTCCCGTCCGATGCGGCGGGCCAGGAGGGCGCCGCGACGCGCCAGATGGGCCTCGTGAGCCGCGCGAAGATCCTCAAGTTCTTGGGCGTCGAGGCGACGACCCAGATTGACCAGGACCCCTCGACGCAGCAGGCGCGTTTGCTCTCCCCGCGCTACCAGATCGGGGCGATGCTCAACCTCATCCCGACCGAGCACTTCAACCTCTTCGCGGTTGGCGGGACCGGGGCGCACAGCGCGGGCGACCTGTTCAACACCAAGGCCGAGGACCTGAGCTTTCACTTCGGCCCTGGCCTCGAGATCTTCGTCGGCGACCACATCGCCCTCGGCGCGGACGCGCGCTTCCGGATGGCGGGGCCGATGGCGATCCGAGAGAAGGTCGAGTCCTCGATTCGCCAGTCCCTGACCGCCGATGCGCTCACCCGAGATGGCGCGCCCGAGACCATCGACGTCGACGTGGGCGTGAAGGTCTGGCAGGCGAACTTCACGGTGTCGTTCTACCTGTGAGCCACCCACCAAGATCCACTGCAACCCACGGTTTTTAGGAAATCGCCTAGCAGTTGTGGTGGATGCGAGGTCTCCACACAACATCTCGCGGGCGCGGCGGGTCGACCCCGAGCGTCGCAAGAGCGCGTATTTTCGCGTGAAAAGACCGTTGCCGCCCGCGGTGGCGCGTGCGTATTGTGCCGGTGGGAAACAGTGGGGAACCGGCCCAATCCGTGGAAGCGCGCACTCGACTTCATGACCGACTGACCGGCCAGCACGACCACGCGCTGGACGAGAAGGGCCGCATCAGCGTCCCCGCTTCGTTTCGCGCGAAGCTGGGCCTGGTCGAGGGCTCCGAGGTCGTGATCACGCGCCACCTCTCAGACCGGTGCGTGCTCATCTACCGGCCCGACGCGTTCGAGCAGACGCTTGAGCGCGCGGAGAGCGCGGATGATGAGAAGGCGCTGATGGCGCTGCGCGTGCTCTCGGGCGCCGCCCGGACGCAGCGCATCGACAAGCTCGGGCGGGTCACGATCCCGACGACGCTGCGCGCGTTCGCGCGCCTTGAGGGGGACTGCTACGTCATCGGGCAGGACCAGCACATCGAGGTTTGGAACCAGACAGAGTGGGAGACAGCCCACGACGCTTCGCGGTTCCAGGGCCTCAACATCCACCGGCTCCTGTGAGGCGAGGGGGAAACGGTGGTAAACGTCGCGCCCTCGACGGTGCATGTGCCCGTTCTGGCCTCCGAGGTTCGGTCTCTCGCGGCTGTGACACCCGGGCAGCGGTGGGTCGACGCGACGCTCGGGTTCGGCGGCCACACGCGGGCGCTCCTCGCGGACGGCGCGCACGTCCTTGGCCTTGACCAAGACACCGAGGCGCTGAGCGCGAACGCGGCGCTTGTCGAGGCGTCTGCCGGGCGGCTGACTGTGCAGCACACGAACTTCGCCGCGATGGCCGAGCCAGTTCAGGCGTGGGCGAGCGGCGCTGTCGACGGCATCTTGGCCGACTTGGGCGTCTCCTCGTGGCAGCTCGACCAGCCCGCGCGCGGCTTCTCATTTCAGGCGGACGGTCCGCTCGACATGCGGATGGACACCACGCGGGGTGAGACTGCCCTGTCGCTGCTTCAGCGTAGCGCGCCGGATGTCGTCGCGCGGTGGTTGCGAGAGCTGGCCGAAGAGCCCTTCGCGGGGCCCATCGCGCGGGCGGCGTGCACTTGGGCCCAGGGCGAGGGCCCGCACGGGACCCGCGGGCTCGCGCAGGCTGTCGTGGCCGCGCTCCCCCGCGGATACGCGGCGAAGCTCCACCACCACCCCGCGACGCGCACATTTCAGGCGCTTCGCCTCGCGGTGAACGCGGAGCTCGAGGTGCTTGAGACGCTGCTCGACGTCGCGCCCAAGCTGCTCGCGCCGGGCGGGCGCCTGCTGATCATCAGCTTTCACTCGCTCGAGGATCGTCGCGTCAAGGAGACGTTCGCGCAGCTCTCGGGGCGCCGTCGCCCCGTCGCGCCGCGCCGAGGCCTGCCGCCGCCCGAGGCGCCCGAGCCCGACTACACGCTGCTCACGACGAAGCCGATCACGGCCTCGTCGAATGAGCTCGAGACCAACCCCCGCAGCCGGAGCGCCAAGCTCCGGGGTTTGCGGCGACACGCGGCCGAGGTCGCTTCCGCATGAGGGACTTCTTCTTCATCCTCAGCGTCGTCGCTCTCTGCACCGGCGTGCTGCTGAGCACCGTGCATCGGCGCAACGGCTACTACGAGACGGGCTACGCCCTCGGACGCGCCCGGCAGACGATGGCCTCGCTGCAGGAGGAGCACAAGCGACTGCTCGTCGATCGTGCGTCGCTGCTCGACCCGGGGCGCCTGTCGCCCATCGCGCGCCGGAACGGCTACGCGGTCGCCGCGCCTGACCAGGTGGTGCTCCTCGACTTGGATGTCGAGCCGACGAGGGCCGCGCAATGAACCTCAAGCTCCGCAACTTCAAGCGGCCGACGCAGCCCGTCGAGCCGGGCCCGCGCAGAGGGCGGCTGCTCTTCCTCGCGTTCGTGCTCGCGTTCGGGGTCGTGGCCATCTTGGTGCGCGCCTTCGACCTGCAGGTGACCCGGAACGAAGAGTGGCTCGAGCGCGGCCGCGGTCAGCACGAGACCCAGGTCAAGCTCCGCGCGCGGCGCGGGGACATCCTCGACCGCAGCGGACGCGAGATGGCGGTCAGCGTCAATGTGCCGTCCGTCTATGCCGTGCCGCGCGAGGTCACTGAGCCCGAGCGCACGACCGAGCAGCTTGTTGAGATCCTCGGCGTCGAGCCGGACAAGATCCTGCCGCGTCTGCAAAAGAAGAATGAGTTCGCGTGGATCGCGCGTCAGGTGACGCCCGTCGAGGCGGAGCGCGTCAGCAAGCTCAAGCTCCCGGGCGTCCACATCACCGACGAGCCGCGGCGGTTCTACCCGAACCGCACCATCGCGGGGGCGCTCATCGGGTTTGCGGGCGTCGACGGGACCGGCCTCGAGGGCATTGAGCGGGACTACGACCGCCACCTGCAGGGCAAGGAGTACACCTTCGGGGTCATGCGCGATGCCCGCGGTCGCGAGCTCCTGACGGGCGGATTTCTTCCCGAGGACCAGCTCGCGGGCTCGAGCGTCGTGACGACGATCGACCTGCGGATTCAGCAGGTCGCCGAGGCGTCGCTCGCGCGTCAAGTCGAAGAGATGGGCGCGCGCGCGGGCTTCGTGGTCGTCATGGATCCCCACAATGGTGATGTCCTCGCGATGGCCCAGACGCCCTCGTTCGATCCGAACCTCTTCAAGGAGGCGCGCGCCGACGAGTGGCGTAACCAGCCGGTGACCGACTCCCTTGAACCCGGCTCGACGATCAAGCCCTTCCTGGTGGCGGCGGCGCTCGATGCCGGCAAGGTCCAGCCGGAGACGATCTTTGACGGCCACGGCGGCGCGATGAAGGTGGGTAAGAAGCTGGTCAAGGACGTCCACGGCGTCGGGAGCATGACGACCTACGAGGTCGTCAAGTTCAGCTCGAACGTGGGTGCCGTGCAGGTCGGTCAGCGCCTCGGCAAGGAACTCTACGGGAGCTATCTGCAGGCCTATGGCTTCGGCGAACCCACGGGCATCGGCCTCGCGGGCGAGCAATCCGGTGTGCTGCGGCCCGTGTCGACGTGGGGGCTCATTCACCTCGCGACCATGAGCTACGGCTATGGGCTGAGCGTGACTCCGCTCCAGATGGCGCGTGCGATGGGGGTCTTCGCGACCGGTGGGCGTTTGATGCGCCCGCGGATCGTCAAGGCGGTCCAGAACGTCCGCGGCCAAGCAATCGAGCAGTTCCCGCCGCGCGAGGTGCGGCGCGTGATCTCCGAGAAGGCCGCCAAGCAGATCGGCGAGGCCCTGTGGATGGTCACACAAGAGGGGGGCACCGGCGGCCGAGCGGTCGTGCCCGGCTATCGCGTAGGCGGCAAGACAGGCACGGCGCACAAGGTTGACCCGTTGGTCGGCGGCTACTCCAAGTCGAAGATGCGCTCGAGCTTCGTCGGGATGGTGCCCGTCGATAACCCGCGGCTCGTCATGTATGTGCTGATCGACGAGCCGACCAAAGCCCAGTACGGCGGCGTCGTCGCGGCGCCCGTGTTTCGCATGATCGGTGAGGAGGTCCTGCCTTACCTCGGCGTGCCCGCGACGGAGCCCATCGTCGCGAAGGCCAAGCAAGGGGACGAGCCAGAGGTCCTCGCAGAGGCCGAGCAGGCCGAGGTGGTCGAGCAGATCGCGCCGCGCGCGCAGGCGTGGTGGCTCGAGGCGCAGGCGCCCGATGCGCCGCGCACCACGATGCCTGACCTCCGGGGCGCGACCCTCGGAGAGGCGCTCGCACAGCTCCGGTCCGTGGGCGTCGACCCCACGATCGAGGGCGCGGGTCTCGTCGTCGGGCAGCGGCCGCTGGCGGGCGCGCGCTTCGAGGCAGGGGAGAGCGTCTCGGTGACGCTCGCTCTCCCGGGGGAGCCCACGCGGGTCGCCGCGATCGCGCCCGACGCGCCGGACAGCGTGCTCGAGGCGGACGCGCCGCCGCCCGATGCGCCGGCGAGCGTGACCCCGTGAACGTCTGCCTCGCCGATCTCGCGCGCGCCGTACCCGGTGCTCGTCTGCATGGCGCAGGCGAGGTGCGCGTCGTCGACGTGACCCATGACAGCCGCGCGGTCGGCGTGGGCGCGGCGTTCGTCGCGCTCCCCGGGGTGCGCGCCGACGGCCGAATGTTCATCGACGCCGCCTTGCAGAGCGGTGCGAGCGCGGTTATCGGACGCGCCGACTGCGCAGGGTTCGTGCCTGCGGGGACGTCGTGGCTCGAGGTCGAGAATCCGCGGGCTGCGCTCGGGCCGCTCTCGGCTTGTGTGCACGGCGAGCCCGCCCGCGCGCTTCGGATGGTCGGCGTGACGGGGACGAACGGAAAGACCACGACGACAACCCTGATTCACGCGATGGCGATGGCGGACGATCTCAGCGCCGGGCTCGTTGGGACAGTTGAACACCGCATCGGCGCCGAGGCCGTGCCGGCGAAGCACACGACACCCGAGGCTCCGGACCTGCACCGCCTGTTCGGGCGCGTCCGCGCGGCCGGCGGTCGACTCGCGGTGATGGAGGTCAGCTCCATCGGCCTCGTCGAGCACCGCGTCGATGGGCTCGACTTCGATGTGGCAGCGTTCACGAACCTGACGCCCGACCACCTCGACCACCATGGGTCGATGGGCGCCTACGGCGAGGCGAAGGCGATGCTGTTCACGCAGCACCTGCGCGCTGGGGCCGTCGCGGTCATCAATGTGGACGATCCCTTCGGGCGTGCGCTGGCGACACGCGCGGCGGCGCACGCAGAGGTGTGGTCAACGTCGGTCGATGCGCCCGAAGCCGACGTGACGTTTGACGCGCTCACGCTGGGCGCAGACGGACTCCGTGGCACGGTACGGACCCCGCGCGGCCAAGTTGATGTGGACTCGTCGCTCGTCGGTCGCTTCAACGCGTCGAATGTGCTCGTCGCCGTCGGTTGCGCCGTCGCGGCGGGGGTTCGTCCGCAGGCCATTCAGGCGGGGCTGCGCGCGGCGCGGGTCCGCGGGCGCTTGGAGCGGGTCGGCTCGACGGAGGCGCGCCCCGTGGTGCTCGTCGACTACGCGCACACGCCCGACGCGCTGGAGCGGGTGCTTGAGGCGCTGCGTGTGAGCACCTCGGGACGCATCGTGTGTGTCTTTGGCTGTGGCGGCGACCGGGACACGGGCAAGCGCGCGCCCATGGGTCGCGCGGCCGCGGCGGCGGACGCCGTCGTGCTGACGAGCGACAACCCGCGGAGCGAAGCGCCCGAGTCGATCGCGCGGTCGGCCCTCAGCGGTCTGGTTGAAGCAGGGCGCGCGCTCGTGACGGGCGCTTCGCCTGCTTGGGGCGCGGCTTGGATTGAGCTCGATCGAGCACGCGCGATTCAGGCAGCGGTTGCGTTCGCGGGCGACGCGGATGTTGTCCTCGTCGCGGGCAAGGGGCACGAGACCTACCAAGAGGTCGCAGGCACGCGCCATCCTTTCGATGACGTGCAGGTGTGCGCGGCAGCCCTCGCCGCGCGAGGGGTGAAGCGATGATGGGGCTGACAGCGGGCGCGCTCGCGCAGGTCGCCCGAGGGCGGCTCGTCGGCACCGACCGTGCGCTCGGCGCGGCGGTCATCGACTCGCGCGAAGTCTCGTCAGGTTGTACGTTCTTCTGTCTGCGCGGGCCGCGCTTCGACGCGCACGACTTCGCGCGCGCCGCCGTAGCTGCGGGCGCGGGGACGCTCGTCGTCCGCGAAGCCAGCCTCGCCCAGCTCCCACCCGACGTGCGCGATGGCGAGACGACTCTCGTGGTCGTCGATGATCCAGAGAAGGCGCTGGTCGCCGCGGCCTGCGAGGCCCGGCGTCGCTTCGAGGGGACCGTGATGGGTGTCACGGGCTCGTGTGGCAAGACCACGACGAAAGACCAGCTTGCGGCCGTGCTCGCGACGCTCGGCCCGACGCTCGCGACGCGCGGCAACCAGAATAACCAGCTCGGCGTCCCGCTGACCCTGCTGCGGCTTGAGCCGAGCACGCGGTTCGCTGTGATCGAGATGGGCATGAACTCGCCGGGCGAGATCGCGCTGCTCGCGCGCTGGGCGCGGCCGTTGTTCGGGATCGTGACGACGGTCGGCGCCGCGCACCTCGAGGGCGTCGGCTCGCTCGAGGGGATCGCGCGCGAGAAGGGTTCACTGCTCTCCGCGCTCCCGTCGGATGGGGTGGGCTTCATGCCCGAGGCGATCGCCCTGCCTTGGATCGTGACCCGCGGCATGGTCGCGCGCCTCGAGACCGTCGGGCGCGGGCCAGGCCGGGGCCTGAGGCTCTTCGACGCCCGCGAGACCGAATCGGGCTGCGCGGGGCGCGTCGAGCGGGACGGCCAGCGCATTGAGCTCTCACTGGAGCTCCCCGGGACGCACAACCTCGACAACGCGCTGCTCGCGCTCGCGGTCGGCGAAGCGGTCGGCGTGGAGCTGGGCGCGGCGGTCCGCGCGCTGGCGGGGATGCCCCCGGCGAGCCTGCGCGGCGAAGTTCGAACGCTCCCGAGCGGTCGACGCGTGCTACTCGACTGCTACAACGCGAACCCCCAGTCGATGCGGGCCGCGCTCGTGTCGTTCAGGGCGCGCGCGCCGCAAGGCCTCATGGTCCTTGGCGATATGCTCGAATTGGGTCAAGGCGCGCTCGAGGAGCACGCGGCCATCGGGCGAACCCTCGGCGATTTTCAGGGCGTAGTGGTCGGCGTTGGCCCGCTGAGTCGGGCGCTTGTCGACGCAGCGCGCGCGTCGGGCGTCAGCGCCGACCGCGCGCGTTGGGTCGAGGACGCAGACGCTGCGCGCACGTTGGTTGAGGCGCTCGCGACAGGGCACGCATGGACGCTCTTGAAGGCCTCGCGCGGGATGGGGCTCGAGCGTGTCTGGGCTGGATTGTCTGGTGAGGGGAGAGGGGTGCACTGATGTTGCTTTGGCTCATTCAGGAGCTGCGCGAGTACTTCACGCCGCTGCGCGTATTTCGCTACGTCAGCTTCCGCATCATCGCGGCGATGCTGACGGCGATGGCCATCAGCTTTGTGCTGCACCCGTGGTTCATCCGCCGACTCCAGTCTCGGCAGATCGGTCAGGTGGTCCGCAAAGACGGCCCGGAGTCGCACTTCAGCAAGGCGGGAACGCCCACGATGGGCGGTTCGCTGGTGCTCTTCGCGCTCGTGATCCCGACGATCCTGTGGGCTGACCTCTCGAACCTGTACGTCTGGGCCGCGCTCACGATCACGGTGGGTTACGGCATCATCGGCTTCATCGACGACTTCAAAAAGCTGAAGCAGCGCAACAGCAAGGGCCTCGCCGGTCGCTACAAGCTCCTGTTCCAGTTCGCGCTGGCCGGCATCGTGCTCACCGCGCTCTTTCGCGACGACGCGGGCTTTGATCGCACCCTCTACGTGCCCTTCGTCAAGGCCGACTGGCTGAGCTTTGAGCTGCCGTTCTTCGCGTTCATCATCTTCGCGATGTTCGTCGTCGCCGGGACCTCGAACGCGGTCAACCTGACGGACGGCCTCGACGGGCTCGCGATTGGCCCCGTGATGGTCGCCGCGGCGACGTTTCTGATCTTGGCCTACGGCGCGGGCACAGTGCTCCAGCTCCCGACGTCTGGAGGCGGCTACTTCCAGTTCAACATCGCGGATTACTTGAGAATTCCGCACGTCAAGGGCGTGAACGAGCTCGCGGTCTTTGCTGCAGCCATCATCGGCGCGGGCGTGGGCTTCCTCTGGTTCAACACGTTCCCCGCGCAGGTGTTCATGGGCGATGTCGGCTCGCTCTCGCTCGGCGGCGCGCTGGGCATGCTCGCCGTGATGACGAAGACCGAGCTCTTGTCCGTCATCATCTGCGGCCTCTTCGTGGTCGAGGCGCTGTCGGTCATCGCGCAGACCACGTCGTTCAAGCTCACCGGCAAGCGGGTCTTCCGCATGGCGCCCATCCACCACCACTTCGAGAAGCTTGGGTGGCAAGAGCCCAAGATCGTCGTCCGCTTCTGGATCATTTCCATCATGCTGGCGCTCGTCGCGCTCGCCAGCATCAAGGTGCGTTGAAATGCAGCCGAGCCACGAGACCCTGGTCATCGAGCACCGCTACGATCGCCTGCTGCTCGCCATCGTCCTCACGCTCATCGGCTTCGGCCTCGTGATGGTCTACTCCGCGAGCATCGTGAGCGCCGACCACCACTTCGGCGACCCGACCTTCTTCCTGCGCAAGCAGATTGTGCACGTCGTTCTGGGCCTCGTGGCCATGGGGATATTCGCTTGGCTGCCTTACCACGCGCTCGAACGCTACGCCGGCATCGTGTTGGCCGTCGTCGCCTTCATGCTCCTGCTCGTCTTGGTGCCCGGTATCTCGACGTCCGCCAAGGGCGCTAGCCGGTGGCTCAACCTCGGCTTGTTTCGAATTCAGCCGAGTGAGTTCGTGAAGTTCGGTTTCATGCTGTTCATGGCGCAGTACCTGAGCCGAAACCAGATGAAACTACACAGCTGGAAGGTGGCTTGGTTCGTTCCGGTGGGTGTTCTTGTTGTCCTTGCTGCGCTCCTGATGAAGCAACCAGACTTCGGCAGCACAATCCTGTGCGGACTGATCATGACGTTGATGGTCTTCGCCGCGGGGTGCCCGCTTAAGCAGGTCTTTGTGATCGGCACGGTGGGCGCCGGCCTCATCGTACTCGCGGTAACCACCCAGTCGTATCGTATGAAGCGCGTGATGACGTTCTTGAACCCAGACAGCGATCCGCTGGGCGCAGGATACCAGATCAACCAAGCCCTGATCTCGTTCGGCAGTGGTGACTTGACCGGAATGGGCCTGGGTGGCAGCCGTCAGAAGCTCATGTACCTACCAGACGCCCACACAGACTTCATCTTCTCGATTATCGGTGAAGAACTGGGTCTTGTAGGGGGAGCGTGCCTGCTGATGATGTTTATTGCGCTGATTTGGCGTGGAATTCAGATCGCGAGGACGGCCAGCTCCTCATTCGGTGCGCTGATGGCCTTTGGAGTGACTGCGCTCGTCGCCGCTCAGGCCTGCATCAACATGGGCGTTGTCATGGCGTTGCTGCCGACCAAGGGTCTCACGCTGCCTTTCATCAGCTACGGTGGCAGTTCAATGATCGTCCTCTGCGCGAGCATTGGGCTACTCTTGAACATCTCAAGGCGCACACCACCGCCCTCATGGCTGCACTCAAAGCACCTCATCACGACGAAGTTGGACACTTTTGAGTCGTTTGTGCAGCGCTGGCTCCATAAACCAGCCCAGATCGCCTGATTGAGACTAAAATCTACTTGTTCAGGTAAATACTGAACAGCAAATGGGTAGATTCGACTCTTTGTCAAAAAAATTCGCTTGAACGTGTCAACGATTCCGCTTAGACAGGGAGTCCTGCAGCGGATCCGAGACTATGACCCAAGTGAATCGTCTCATGATCGCGGGCGGCGGAACGGGGGGCCATGTCTACCCGGGCGTCGCTGTCGCGGAGGCTTGGATGCGCCTCGTGCCGAACGCCGATGTGGTGTTTGTAGGCTCAGAGCGCGGGATGGAATCTCGTATCGTACCTGCGCTTGGCTTTCGACTGCGTCAGGTCGAGACACATCGCCTCAAGAACGCGGGGCTCATTGAGCGCGTCCGCGGCTTGGTCCGTATGCCGCTCGCGCTGTGGGCGGCGCGGCGTGTGGTCGCGGCTGAGTCGCCGGTGGCGGTCTTGGGGGTCGGTGGCTTCGTCTCGGGCCCCGTCGTACTCGCGGCCGCCGTGATGGGGCGGCCGTGCGCCGTCGCCGAGCAAAACGCGCTGCCCGGACTGACGAATCGCCTGCTCGCGCGGGTCGTTCGCCGCGTCTACACCGCGTTCCCCGAGGCCGCGGCTCGACTCCCGCGCGGCAAGGTGAGCGCGCTCGGCAACCCGATTCGACAGAATATTCGGGCGCTCTCAGAGGTCGAGTCGACTGCCCAAAGCGCGTGCCGCGTCCTCGTGATGGGGGGGAGCCAGGGGGCGCGGTCGCTGAATGAGCGCGTCCCAGCGGCTCTGGCTGCGCTCGCTGCGCACACGCCGCTGACGGTGCGTCACCAGTGCGGCCGAGGGAACGCAGCCGGGGTCCGCGCCGCCTACGACGCGGCAGGACTGAGCGGCGCCGCGGTCGATGAGTACATCGACGATGTCGCGTCTGCGCTGCGCGACGCGGACGTCGTGGTCGCCCGCGCCGGCGCAACCACAGTCGCTGAGCTCGCGTGCGTCGGGCGCCCTGCGGTTTTCATCCCGTTCCCGTTCGCCGCGGACGACCACCAGACGGTCAACGCGCGGTCACTCGTCGACGCGGGCGCCGCTCGGATGGTGGCAGACGCGACGCTCAGCACGGCGACGCTGTGCGAGGCCCTCGGCGACATCGTTCGCGACCCCGCCCTGCGGCGCGAGATGTCCACCCGCGCGCTGACGCGAGGTCGGCCGCGCGCTGCGGTCGACATTGTGCGCGACCTGTGGCGCATCGCGGGTCGACCCGACTCCGACCTCGCCGCGCCGACTCAGGAGGCGACTGCATGAATACGTCCACCGGTCCCATCAGCGCAGTCGGTAAGCATCGTGGACGCCGCGTGGGCGTCCTGCTCGGGGGGCTCTCGAACGAGCGCGAGATCAGCCTTCGGACGGGCAAGGCGATCGCGACCGCACTCCGTTCGAGCGGCTACGACGCCGTCGAGATTGACGCCGCCCACGACCTGCCGGAGCGCTTGCGCGCTGACCGCGTCGAGGTCGTCTTCAACGCGCTCCATGGCACCTGGGGCGAGGACGGCCGCGTTCAGGGGCTGCTCGACTGGATGCAAATCCCTTACACGGGCGATGGACTGCGCGCGTGTCTGCTCTCGATGGACAAGGCGATCAGCAAGCAACTCTTTCGTCTTCGCGGCGTGCCCGTCGCAGCCGATGTCGTCTGGCACCGCGGCGCACCCGGGACCGATCCGTCGACCGCGGAGTGCCCGTTCGACGGCAAGGTGGTGGTCAAGCCTGTCGCCGAGGGGTCCAGCGTTGGGGTCACGATTGTCCAGTCGCCCAAAGCATTCCGCCCCGCCGTCGCAGAGGCGTTTCGCGTGGCCGACCGCATTCTCGTCGAGCGCTTTGTCGAGGGCGTCGAGCTCTCGGTCGTGACATTTTTCAATCGCCCGCTGGGCGCGGTCGAGATCGAGCCCGTTCGGGCGTTCTACGACTACGAGGCCAAGTACGGGAACGCCGGGACGCGCTACCATGTGCCACCCCGGGTGACCGGACCCGCGCTCGAAGCCTGCCTCGATGCTGGCTTGCGTGCGCACCGCGCGCTCGGCTGTCACGGCGTCACGCGGACGGACGTGATCCTGGGCGAGGCCGGACCCGTGGTCTTGGAGGTCAACACGCTCCCGGGCATGACCGCGACGAGCCTCGTCCCCAAGGTGGCGGCGGCGGCGGGCCTCAGCTTCGAGGCGCTGGTGGAATGCATGCTCGACCACGCCCACTGCGGCTTGGAGGCAGACGATGCGCCGTAATACCTACAAGCGGCACGCGCTCCGCAACGTCCGCTCGCTCGCCATCGCAGCGGGCGACGCGCTCTCGCGGGTCTGGCGCCCGGCGCTCGCGCTCTTGCTCGTCGCGACGCTCTATCAGGTGGGTTCCGGTCTGCTCAAGCGCAGTCACCACTTCGCAGTGCGCCGGATTGATGTCAACGAGACCAAGCGGGTCACGCGTGAGGAGCTCCTTAGCCTGACTCACTTGGATATCCCCCAGAACCTGCTGAACTTCGACGCCCGGACTGCTGAGTCGGCGCTCGCTGAGCATCCGTGGGTTGCGAGCGCTCAGGTCGACGTCCGGCTGCCGGGCACAGTCTCCATCCAGATTACCGAGCGTCAGCCCGCTGCAGTGGTTTCACTGGGTTCGCTCTACGTCGTGGACGGGAGTGGTGAGCCCTATGTCCGTGCACTCCCCGCAGACGTGGAGTCGATGCCGCTAATTACTGGTATTGACCGCGCTGCATATGAGGAAAACCCTGAACTCATCAAGTCTTGGGTCCGAAATGCCCTTGCCCTCGGCCGGCTATATGGTCAGAACGCTCTCGCTGAGGCGCATCCACTCGGTAATGTGAATATCGCCGAGGGTGGACGACTAGAGCTCATGCTGGACCGCACTCGAATCGTCATGGGTTATGAACAATTTCCCTTGAAACTTGAAAGACTTGCGCGTATCTACGGCGACCTCGCGAAGCGCAAGTCCGATGCGGCTTGGATCCTCCTCGACGAAGAGGGGGAGCGCGCTGTTGTGAAGGAAATCGCCGGTAAACGGTCCGTGATGGGGTCACTTTAGTTCGTGGGGGGGATGGGTACGGTCATGGCCAACGATGTCATCATCGCCGGGCTCGATATCGGTTCGAACTCCATCAAGTGCGTCGTCGGCGTCGCCGATCCGCAGGGCGGGGTCGACATCATCGGCACGGGCTGCGCGACCACGAAGGGCATGCGCGCGGGCGACGTCCAGAATCGGGCCGAGTTCGTCGCCGCCATCCGTCGCGCGCGCGAGGAGGCCGAGATGATGGCGGGCGTCGAGCTGAACGACGTGATCGTCTCAGTCTCCGGCATCCCCCTCGAGTGCGACTCGAGCTTCGGCGCCTGGTGCGTCGACGGGCCTGAGGTCACAGAAACCGACATTCGTCAGGTTCTGCGCATTGCGCGCGCGCGCCAGGTTGCGCCGACGACGGACGTGCTTTTCTGCGTGCCCGGGCACTACATGCTCGACACACTCATCGACATCGCCGCACCGACGGGCCAGCGGGGCGTGCGGCTCGAGGTGGACGTGCACCTCAACATCGGCAAGCGCGAGACGTTTGATGAGATCGCGCGTTGCTGCAAAGAGGCGGGCCTGAACGTGGGCACGTTCGTCCCCAACACGCTCGCGAGCGGCGAGGCGCTGCTGCGGTCCGAGGACCGCGAGCTCGGGATTGCGCTGGTCGATATCGGCGGCTCGACCACGGAGATCTCCGTTTACCGGGGCGGCGCGCTGGTCTTCAGCACGAACCTGAACGTCGGCGGCGAACGCGTGACGAGCGATCTGAGCATCACGTTCCAAGTGCCGAATGTCGAGGCGGAGCGGCTCAAGCAGACCTCGGGCTCGGCGCTCTCTTGGAAGGTCGGCGACCACGAGACGGTCGAGCTCCCCGTCGTTGGCGGGATGCGCGCGCGCACAGTCGCGCGGAGCGAGGTCGCGCAGGTGTGCGAGGCGCGCTACGAGGAGATCCTTCAGCTCGTCCGTGAGGCGATCGTGAGCGAGGGCCTCGTCGTCGGCGCGCGGATGCCACACGTCGTCTTCACGGGGGGCGCGTCGCAGGTCGCGAACCTGATCGACCTGGCCGAGCGCGTGCTGTCGACGCCGTGCGTCTACGGTGAGCCGCGCGGCGTGCGCGGCATGGTCGACATGGTGAGAAATCCCAAGTATGCAGCCGCGACGGGCATCGTGCTCTACGCGGCTCGCAAGCGTCCGGACGTGTGGGTCCCGGTCACGCCGACCGCGCCCACCAAGACGCTGTTCTCGCGGCTTTTGGACTGGATTCGCTGAGGCAGAGGGGGGACGCCAATGGACCTGTTGTTTCCTGGCATTCAGGATGATCGGGCAAAGCTCTGCGTCGTCGGCGTAGGCGGAGCCGGTGGTAACGCCGTCAACACGATGATCTCGCAAGGCCTCGAGGGGGTCGAGGTCATCGCGGTCAATACGGATCGGCAAGCGCTCGACAGCTCGCTGGCGGCGATGAAGGTCGTCATCGGCACGTCGACGACACGCGGCTTGGGCGCGGGCGCTAACCCTGAGCGAGGCCGCGCCGCCGCGATCGAGAACGAGGACGCGCTCGCGTCGCTGCTGCAGGACAAGGACCTCGTCTTCGTCGCCGCGGGCATGGGGGGCGGTACCGGCACGGGCGCGGCGCCCGTCGTCGCGCAGGTCGCGCGCCGGTGCGGCGCGCTCACGGTCGGCGTCGTCACGCGGCCGTTCGACTTCGAGGGGCGGCAGCGCGGACGGAACGCGGACGCGGGCCTCCGAGAACTGGCCGCGCACGTTGACTCGCTGATCGTTGTGCCGAACCAGCGCCTGCTCTCGGTGCTGCCGGAGAACACGGGCCTAGTCGACGCCTTCAAGGCCGCGGACCAGGTGCTGTTCAACGCGGTCGCGGGCATGAGCCTGCTGATCCGCGACCCTGGCCTCATCAACGTCGACTTCGCCGACGTTCGGACGATCCTCTCGCTCCGCGGCGTGGCGCTGATGGGCACGGGCGTCGGCCGAGGCCCGCGGCGGGCGTTTGAGGCTGTTCAGCAGGCTATCTCGAGCCCGCTGCTCGACAACGTAAAGATTGAGGGCGCCCGCGGTGTGCTCCTGCACTTCAAGGGCAGCTCGAGCATGGGCCTCAACGAGGTCTCGAAGGCCGCAGAGATCGTGCGGCAAGAGGCGCACGGCGACCTGAACCTGATCTTCGGGACCACCATCGACGAGTCGATGGGGGACGAGATCCGCGTGACGGTCGTGGCGACGGGCTTCGACACGGTCGCGCCTCAGTACGCGGCGATTCAAGAGGCGAGCCAGCGCGCGCACCACGACACGGCACCCAATGTTGCCGTGGAGCGCGCAGACGTCGCGCACGAGGTCGCGCTGCGGACTGAGAGCTCGGCCGCCAGCCAGCCCTCGGTCGGCACGCTCCCGCCGGCGCGCCCGCTCCCGCCGAGCGTCGCGCTCCCCAGCGCGCCGATGTTCGCGGCCGGGCCCACGCCCACCCCCGCTTCCCCTGCGGCGCTCGGGCCGCTGACCACCGGCATGGGCAGCCCGGCGCGTCGCAGCCGCTTGGTCGAGCGGGCGACGTCGATGCCGGTCCCCGGCGCGCAGCCCGTCTTCGGTGGCCCGAGGCCGTCCATGGCTCCGCCGGCGCTCGCGCCCGTGCGCACGCCGACGCGGGTCGTCACGGTCGCGAGGGACCCCGCCGAGCTGGCCGTGCCCCCTGCGCAGCGCGCCGGCCGCCAAACGGGGGAGGCGCCCCAAGGCGCCGACTTCTGGAGCGAGGGCAGCGATGAGCCGGATCCGACGACGCCGCGCTTCCCGCGCGGTCCGCGCCGGGACTGAGAGCAGCGCTGTCGACCGCGCGACATCGACCGCACCGCTTTCTGCGGTGAGCCGTCGACAATCCGAGCGCGCTTCGTAAATATCCGGGCTCCTTGCTGCGTCCTTCGCGCAGACCACGCCAGATGGAGACTCCCGCGATGAAGCGCCCCGTCGCTCTAATTCTGCTCGCCACGTGCTCAATGATCGGCGCCGCCTCGGCCGCGCCGCAGACCAAGAAGGGCAAGGCGACGTCCGCTCCGCCTGTTCAGGCGAGCGTAACGAACCAGTGTACGACGCCGCTCTTGACCGCGTTTGGCGCGCAGCCGCTTGAGCTCGCCCCCGGCGCGACCGCGGCCTTGGCGCTGACCCCCGAGAAGGCGGGCGAGGCGCTTCCCGTGACGCTCAGGTCGACGACGGCGACGACGGCCGTCGAGGTCGCGCGGCTGTCGTTCACCGGCGGCGGCGCGTGGACGGTGACGTTCGCGAACTGCGCCGGCGACAAGGCAGACGTGGCCGCGCTGGCGAGCGAGGGGGCGACGACGACCGGCACGACGACCACAACGGCGACGACAACCGCCGGCGGTCAGCTCCGCCTGCGCGCCCGCGTCCGCGGGGTCCTAGAGTATCAGCTTGGCGGAGCGGGCGCGTTCAAGCCGCTCTCCGTGGCGATGACGAGCTACCAGCCGGTGACTGGGTCCGAGGTCACTCTTGCGGTGCGCAAGAAGGCCGCGGCCACGGGACCGGTCGTTGGCCTCGAGCGGCGCACCTTCAAGGTCCTCGCTGGCCGCAACCAGGTCGTTGAGTTTGACTTCAGCGGGGAGAAACTGCAGTCGGTCTTTGAAGACGAGGGACCGTCTCAGCCGAAGTGAGGCAAGCGGCGGGTACATCGAAGGTGCCCGCGCGCTGTCCCCCGCCGGGCAGCGACTGCCATACGCCTACGCGGCGGCCCGCGAGCGCCGCCGGCACCGCGACGATTTCGCCGGGGCCGCCTGCAGTGACGGGTCGTCCAGTCAGGCTGCTCGGATCAACGAAGAGCGCGAAGGGCGCCTCGGACGAGACGAAGCAGCCTTGTTGTGTGGCGTGCAGGACGACCGGGGCGGGCGCCTCACCCGACACGGGGGCGCTCCGCGCGCCGCAGGCCGCAAGGCCACCCCAGCACGCCCAGTAGAGCGCTGAGTGCCTCAGCGGGCCTCGTCGAGCCGCGCACGCGCCGCGACGAGGGCAGCGCGGACCCGCTCGGGCGCGGTGCCACCCTCGCTCGTGCGGGCCGCGACGCTCGCCTCGACCGTGACGGCCTTGAGCACGTCACCCTCGAACACGGGCGAGAAGCGCCGGAACTCGTCGAGTGTAAGAGACGGCAGCGTCCGCTGCTCCGCGATGCACCACCCGACGAGCCGCCCGGTGATGTGGTGCGCCTCGCGAAACGGGACCTGCTTGCGGGCGAGGTAGTCGGCGACGTCCGTTGCGGTCACGAAGCCGTCGTCGCAGGCGCGTCGCATCCGGGCGATGTTGAATGTGCAGGCAGGCAAGAGCCGCGTCAGGACCGTGACGCAGTCGAGCAGGGTGTCGGCAGCGTCGAACAGAGCCTCTTTGTCCTCTTGCAGGTCCTTGTTGTAGGCGAGGGGGAGGCCCTTGAGCACGGTCAGGAGCGCGACAAGGTCACCGAAGACTCGGCCGGTCTTGCCGCGCACAAGCTCCGGAATGTCCGGGTTTTTCTTCTGCGGCATGATGCTCGAGCCCGTCGCGAAGGCGTCCCCGAGCGTGACGAACGCGAACTCCTGGCTCGACCAGAGCACGAGCTCCTCACCGAGGCGAGACAGGTGGACCATCGCGAGGGCGGCGGCGGCGGTGAACTCAACGGCGAAGTCCCGGTCGGCGACGGCGTCGAGGCTGTTCGCCATGGGGCCGCTGAAGCCCAAGCGAGCCGCCGTGGCCTGCCGGTCAAGCGGGAAGGGCGTGCCCGCGAGGGCGGCGGCGCCGAGCGGTGACCAGTTGGCGCGGGCGCGACAGTCACGCAGGCGACCGATGTCGCGGTCGAGCATCTCGAAGTAGGCGAGCAGGTGGTGCGCGAGCAGGATGGGCTGCGCCCGCTGCAGGTGCGTATAACCGGGCAAGATGGCGTGGCCGTCGCGCTCCGCGAGGTCGACGAAGGCCGTCTGCAGGGCGCGCAGGGCGTCCACAAGCGCGTCGATGCGGCGCACGAGCCACAGGCGAACGTCCGTCGCGACTTGGTCATTGCGCGAGCGGGCTGTGTGGAGCCGGCCCCCGGCGGCGCCGATCGCCTCGGTCAGGCGCGACTCGATGTTCATGTGGACATCTTCGAGCCCGATCGACCACTCAAAGTCGCCCGCCTCGATACGCGCGGCGACGGCGTTCAGCCCGCCGTGAATGGCGTCCCGGTCGGTCCCGCTGATCACGCCCTGCGCCGCGAGCATCTCGCTGTGCGCGAGCGAACCGTCGATGTCTTCGCGCCACAGGCGCGCGTCGACACCGACCGAGGCGTTCATGCGCTCGACGAGGGCGTCGGTCGCCTCGGAGAACCGGCCGCCCCAGGTCTTCTGCGGCGCGCTCAGAACTGCATCCCCACGAACATCTGGAGTGTCTGGGCGACGCCCGGCTCACCCCGCAGCACATACTCGCCGACGTTCTGGTCGAAGCTCTTCACGTTGAACGCGCCGAACGGGACCATGAGGCCGTAGTCGAGCGACCAGCGGAACCGGTCGAGCTCGGTGATGTAGAAGCTGGCGTCGAACTCAAGGCCGAGCGGCGACTCGTCACCGGGCGTGGCGTTCGACTCGAGCGCGAAGGCGTAGATCGAGGCGAGCTTGAAGCCGATGGCGTCCCGGTCGGTCTGCACGATGTCGTACTGAATGTACGGCTTGAAGTAGACCGCGTTCGTAATGGCGCCGATGAGCTGGCGGAACATGATCAGGTCGATCGTGTAGTCGCGGTCGAACTTGAAGTTCGTGATCTTCTGGTCGGCGTTGTCGTTCGGGTCAATCGGCGTGCGGTCGATGACGCCGAAGCCGTCCGTGGTGTCGCCCGACGCGAGGCCCTGATGAAAGCCCCATTGGAGCTTCTCCATGCGGTGGTCGAACTCAAGCGCGTAGCCGTACTGCTGAATGTCGCGCTGCCGTGGCTTGATCACGTCGGACGCAGCGCAGTCTTCGATGTCGACGACGGAGGTGTCTAGGCAGTCGCGCGCGGGCTTGTCGAAGCGCTGGGGCAGCTCCTTGATGACGCCGAGCACGAAGGCGCTCTCGAACTGCAAGCGGTAGAAGTGGTTGCGCTGCGGGCGGTACTCGAACTTCAACCAGAGGTCGGGGATGTACGCGAACGCCTTGATGTCCCGCAGGACGGTGTTGGAGCCCTCCTCGGGGCGAGCGTCCGTGTAGGGCGCGAACTGGCGCGCGACGTCCGTAACGAACTCTTGAGTCCGGATGACGTTGTAGACGCCCCAGTCGAAGGCGGGCTTGCGGACCTCATTGAGGTCGCGGTCGCGAGCGTCCTTCTCTTCCTTTGTCACGGGGCGACGGAACAGGGCGATGACGTACTCATTGACGTCGTCCCGCTGGTCGAGGTCATACGCTTGCCCAAGTGGCTGGTTGAGCGCGTCCTGCGCGCCGGGGTAGCCGACGGGGCCCTCGTTCACGAAGTCCCAGCCGAGCGCAAGGTAGGTGCCGAAGAGCTTCGTGACCCCCATCACGCGGTCGACGGAGTCGCCGAAGTTGCAATCCAAGCACTCGCCGTTGTTGGACAGAATGCCCATGCCCCAGTTGCTCGGCGTGCGTCCGAAGATCAGCAAGCCGAGCGGCGTGCGCCACTCGCCCCACAGGTTCTTCACCCGCACGGAGTCCTGCCAGCCGTTCACGCCCGACTCGGGCGGACGCTGACCGCCGGAGAACGTCGGCAGGGCGACATCGGGGCGCTCGTAGGTCTGGCCCCACAGGCCGCCGTCGGGGGTGCTCCCCAGGACGAGGTTGTCCAGGCCGTCGATGGTCGCCTTGATGCGCATCGTCTCGGCGATGTGAACAGTCGGCTGCCACCGCGCGCGCATGTTCGCCATCGAGAGCGTATCCGCGCCGCGCTTGTAGGTGTGCGGGTTGGCGGGGTCCTCTTCGACCACATGGCCGCTGCCGCCCACGTTCGTCTCCGTCAGGGGCGGCAGATAGGGCGACGAGTACGCGTTGTCATACTTGGCGTAGAAGGTGTCCAAGTCGAAGTTGTGAAACATCTGCAGGCGCAGGCGCATGTAGCCATGGTGCTCGACCCATGGATACGTGACGGTCTGCGTGCTGCTCGTCGTCGCGTCCCAGTTCGGCGCGGGCGCCGCAGGGGCGACGCCGGGCTGAGCGGGGGCGGACGCGGGCGCCCACGCGGGCAGGTCGTCCTCGACCGGCGCTGCGCTCGCAGGGGAGGGCGCGGTGGCAGCCGGTGGAGCTTCGACCGGAGCGGCAGCGGTCGACTCCGCCTTCGCCTCGTCCTCTGCCTGGCGCGGCTCCTCCGGCTGCGTCTCGGCAGGCGCCGCGACCGGCTCAGCGGCAGGGGCCTCGGGGGCCTGCGCGTGTGCGACCGAGGTCGCCGCGAACACGAGAGACAGGGAGCCAACGATACGCCGCTTCATGGCCGACCTCCGCGCACAGGCTGAAATACGGCCGGCGAAGTATCACGCGCGCGCGCGAAGCGTCAACGGCCGCAGCGCAGCCTAGAACAGGCCCTTGATGGCGTTCTTGGCCTTCTTCTTGGCCTCTTCCTCGGCCTTCTTCTTGGCGGCGTCCGCCTTCTTCTTGGCCTCGGCCTCCGCCTTCTTCTTGGCCTCGTCGGCCTTCTTCTTGGCGTCGTCGACGCGGCGCTGCGCCTCGGCCTTGGCGGCGTCGACCTTCTGCCGAGCCATCGCTTCGGCCTCGGCGGCCTTCTCGCGGGCCAAGGCTTCGGCGTTCTTTGCGGCGTCGATCAACTGGCCCGCCGCGGACTGCCGGAGCAGCGCCTCGACGAGGTCGCCGACCTCGACGCCGCTGACCTCGGGGGCGTCGACCGTGCCGCCGAGCACGAGCCCTACGGGCGCGTTCTTGCCCAGCTTGAGCTTGCCCCCCGAGACCTGTGCGACCATCGCGGGCGTGACCTCGAAGGTGCCCTTCATGTTCAGCGCCTTGTCGAGGCCGATGTAGCCGTCAAGCGTGACTGGGCCATCCGGCGTGTCGAGCTTCATCGGCTGCTTGAGGCGCGCCTTGCCGTCCGCGATCTCGAACTGCCCGGCGAGGTTGCGCAGCGCCATGCCCGCGGGTCCGGTTGGGGCCTTGATCAGCGGGAGCTTGGCGGCGAGCGGCGTGAGAATCGCGCGCTTGAGATCGAGCTTGTAGAGCCGGCCGTCCACGATCGAGGCGCCCATCGCGCCGCTCAGGTTCTTGGCCACATCGTCCCAGATCGACCCCTCGCCCTTGACGGCGAAGTCGCCCGAGAAGCGGCCGCTGAGCGCGCCCTTGATGTCGGCTTGTTCCGCGAGCAGCGGCGCGATGTCGACGTCCTTGAGCGTCGTCTTGAGGTCGAAGCGGGGCTGGGCATGGCCGACGTCTACGCTGGTCTGCGCGGCGGAGAACGTACCTTGGTAGGCGTTGAAGTCGAGCGCGTTGAACGTGAGCTTGCCGCCGAGCATGGTCACCTGCGCAACGAACTGGCTAAAGGGGAAGCCGCCGGCGCGCCCCTGCGCGATCGCGATGCGCCCGTCGACGTCGAGCTTCTTCACGATCTCCGGTACCTCGCCCGCGGCGCCCTCGTCCGCCGCGGCCTCCTCGCCGGTGGGCGGGAACATGGCGTCAAGGTCGAGCAGCGGCGACGTGAACGCGAAGCGGATCTTGGGGGCTGTTGGGTTCTCGACCGAGAGGTCGCCCGCGACGGAGCTGCCGGCCATCGCGAAGTAGAAGTCTTTCATCTCCGCCTTGAGGGTCGTTGGGTCGTCCGGATTGCCGCTGACCGCGACCTGCATACCGAGCTGTGCCTTCGAGATCGGGGAGCTGGCCAGCGCGGGCAACATCGCCGAGAGCGCGGCGACGTCGAAGCGGGCGAGCTCGGCCTTGAGGTCGACGACCTTCGAGGCCTGGTTCACGCTGCCAGCGCCCGTGAGCTTGAGGGGGCCGAGGTGGACGAGCAGGTCCGAGAGCGTGATGATACTCCCCGCGCGCGTCAGGCCTGCGCGGACGTCGAAGGGCTGCCCAGCGGCCTTCTTGAGGCCGTCGGTGTTTAGCTCGAGCCCGGCGAGGCTCAGGTTGGCGTTGACGGAGATGTCGGCGGACGGGCTGCCTTTCGCCGTGACCTCGACCTGACCTGAACCCCGCACTGTGAGGCCGGGCACGGCCAGATCGGCGCCGCTCAGGCCGACGAGCACGCGCGCGTCGATGTTCTGAGCGTTGCCGGCGACCTTGAGGTCGATCTCCGCCTGGCCCGCGACCGTGACATCGGGCGGCATGCCTGCCTTGACCGCCGGCAACAGCCGCGACGGACCGTTGATATCGAACTTGCCTGTGCCACCCGACAGGTCAATGACCGGGGCGGCGAAGTCCTTCACGCTGCCCGCGAGCCGCAGGTTGATGTCCCCGAGCGCGACGTGGAAGCTGTTGAGCTTGAGGTCCCTCTGCGCGGCGATCTCCGCGTCGAACTGCGTGTTCAGGGGCGTGCCCGGGCCCTTCTCGAACTTGCCGGGCAGCTCGATCGTCGCGCCGTCGAGCGAGAGCGCGAGCGCGACCTTCTGGTTCGTCGCGTCGCCGGTGGCCGTTACGTCGAGGGCGAGCGGGCCTTTGACCGTCGCGCCCTTCGGGAGCCCTGCGGCGGCGTCGGGCAGCGCCTCGAAGACGCGGCCGAGGTCGACGTTCTCCGTCTTGAGCGTCAGCGCGTCGAAGGCCGGCTTGCCCTCCGTGAGGCCAGTGACCTTGCCGCCGGCCAGGAACTTCATGTCGTTGAGCGCGACCGAGAAGCCTGTGAGGTCGACCGCGCCCGACTTCGGGTCGAGCGTAAAGTTGGGCGTCAGCGTGAGGTCGAACGGCGCGCCTCGCTGCTTGAGGCCGAACGCGATCTGCTTCACCGAGAAGGTGCCCTTCGACGTGATCTTGCCCGACTTGGCGAGGGGGTCGGTCACCTCAAGGTCAGCGGAGACTTGGGCAGTCGCGAGCGCGACGGGCGCGTTGGCGGGGACGTAAGGCGCAAAGCTCGCCAAGTTGACGTCGGTCATCTTGAGCTTGATGTAGGCGACCTGGGGCGGAGGCGGGTTCTCCTGGCCAATCGGGAGCGGCCCGATGCGCGTCTTCAGGTCGAAGTTCGGCGCGTTCGCGGCGATCGCGGCCGAGACGTGCAGGTCGAACGGGCTGGCGAGCAGGACGTCGTTCAGCTCCACGAGGATCTTGTCGATCCGGGTCTCGGCGGGCGCGCCCCCCGTGGCCTTGTCGAGGAATCGGACCTGGGCGTCCTCGAGGGCGACCCGCTGGAGCTGCAGGTTCTCGATGAACTTGCGTGCCTCGGGGTCGAGCGGCTTGGGCTTCTCCTCGGGCGGGGGACCCTCGGCGAGCCGCTTCACGACGTCGTCGAACGACAGGCTGCCGTCCGCTTCACGCACGACGTTGAGCTGGAGCCCGCGAACGACGAGCGCCTTCAGGCGTACGTTCGTCCCGAGAGAGGTGAGCGCTGTCCAGAGATCGACCTGAAAGACGACGTCACCCAGCTTGAGGAGCGCGTCTGCAGGTGCAGACGCAGGCCCTTGAACGACGATGTCCTTCACCTCGGCGCCAAGGACGGGCAGGAACGTCGTCTTGACCGGACCAACAGCGACCTTGCGGCCCAGCATCTTCTCGACCTCGGGGAGGTACTTGTCCTTCTGCGCGTTGATCGCGCCGTCGAAGTCGAAGAAGGCGACGAACGCGCCTGCGCCCGCGAGCGCGAGGGCTGCGAGCGCGATTAGGACTTTGAGAACCTTACCCATCGGGTGACCTCATGTGATCGGGTATGCGAGCGCGCGCATCCTAGTGTCGCTGGCAGCGGCCACGCAACGCCGGCGCATTGACCCCGGCCCGCCTCGGTCCATAGACTGGTGGAGATGGTCTTCACGCCGGTCCGCGCCACGCGCTCGTGGCTGCTCATCCTTATCGCGCTTGTCGCTTCGCAGGTCGCCTTGACCACGCGCGTCGAGGCTGCATCGAAGCGGCCCCGGGACGCGGCGCGCTCCAAAGGCGCCACGCTCCTGGTCCGCTCGACGACGACCGGCGCGAGCGTCTTGGTCGACGACGTAGAGGTCGGGACAGTGCCCATGCTCAAGCCTGTCACCGTTCAGCCGGGCAAGCACATCGTCAAAGTGGTCAAGCGGGGCCATGTCCCTTATCTGGACACCTTCGAGGCACAGCGGGGTCAGGCGGGGGTGCTCGAGGTCGATCTGCTCGCGGTGAGCGCGGGGCTCGACGTTCGCGCGAACGTCGCGGACGCGGTCGTGGCCCTCGACCAGCGGCCGATTGGCGCGGTGCCCTTCTCGGGAGATGTCCCCCCGGGGACGAAGACCCTCGAGGTACGCGCGCCCGGCTGGCTGACCCACAAGCAGAGCGTCGAGTTGAGCGCGGGCGAGGTCTACACCTACGACCTGACGCTCGTCGCGGCGCCACCGGGGTACGACGAGGGACCGAGCCCGTGGTACGGCCACTGGTGGGTCTGGACCGGGGCCGCGGTCGTGGTCGCGGGGGGCGTCACGGCCGCGATCGTGGCCTCTCGCGCGCCGAGTGAAGCGCCGGCCGGGCCGAGCGAGCGGCTCCCACTCGAGTGGGTGCGCTGACCTCGCACCGGCCCTCAGTGGACGCGAACGTCGGCCTCGCCGGCAAAGACCCGCCGAAGCTCGTCAAAGAGCTCTTCGCTCGGTGAGACCTTCACGTCGGGCATCTTGAGCGTCACGTCGCAGGCGTCCGCCGTCGTGAGCTTGATCCAGGCCTCACAGAGCCCGCCATGGCGCGGCTCTCGCAAGAGCGCGCCGAGGGCCGTCATGCGGTCGACCGAGACCGCGGTGGTCATCAGGCCAATCTCGACCGCGCGCGCGCGGGCGGTGCGGACGTCGGCCAACAGGACGACCGGCGGATCCGTGGACTCTGGCTCGCCACGTCGCGGCCGCCCGAAGCCGAGGCGCACGCTCACGTTCACGCGTTCTTCCTCGCGCTCGACGCGCAAGGTGCCTCGGATGAGGAGCGGCTCGTCACTCGTCAACAGGGGCTCGTACTGGTTGAGCTCTTCACCCATCGCGATGATCTCGACCGTGCCGGTCTGGTCCTCAAAGGTGATGATGCCCATCCGGCCGTCGCCGCTCTTGAGCGGGCGCGCCTTATAAGCGGTTTGAATGCCGCAGAGCGTCATGCGCGCATAGTTTTCCATGCCGCGCAGGTCCTCGACGTACGCCGTGGCGTATTGCTCGATCTGGTCGGCGAAGCGGTCAAGCGGGTGACCGCTGACGTAGAAGCCAAGTGAGTCTTTCTCGAACGCGAGGAGCTTGCGCTGCGGCCACTCGGTGACGCGCTGCAGATCCACGGGCATGCCGCGCTCGACCGCGCTCGGTGAGGTCGCGGCGAACAGGTCGAAGAGGCTCGACTGACCGGTGGAGCGGTCCTTCTGCGCCTGCTGGGCCCGGTCGCTGGCGATATCGATGGCCGCCAGCATGCGCGCGCGCGGCTCACCGCAGAAGTCGAAGGCGCCCGACTTGACCAAGGCCTCGATGACCTTCTTGTTCACGCGCTTGAGGTCGACGCGCTCGCAGAAGTCAAAGAGGTCCTTGAACGCGCCGTCTTGGTTGCGGGCCTCGGTGATCGCGGTGACGGCGTTCTCCCCGACGCCGCGAATCCCCGCCATACCGAACAGGATCGCACCTTCGACCGCGTCGAAGTCGGCGACCGAGCGGTTGACCGACGGGGGCAGGACCTCGATGCCCATCTTGCGGGCGGTGCGGATGCCGCGCGAGACCTTCTCGCTGTTGTCCTTGTCGTTCGACAGCACGGCCGCCATGAACTCGACGCGGTGGTGCGCCTTGAGGTAGCCCGTGTGGTACGTGATCAGGGCGTAGGCTGCCGAGTGCGACTTGTTGAAGCCGTACTCCGCGAACTTCTCCATCAGGTCGAAGATTTCGCCCGCCTGTGCCGCCGGTACGTTGTTGGTCTGCGCCGCGCCGTCGACGAACACGGCGCGCTGCTGCGCCATGACGTCCGCCTTCTTCTTGCCCATCGCGCGGCGCAGCAAGTCTGCACCGCCGAGCGTAAAGCCGGCGAGGACCTGCGCGATCTGCATGACCTGCTCTTGGTAGACGATGACGCCATACGTCTCCTCGAGGATCTGGCGCAGGCTGTCGTGCGGATATGCGATCTTCTGTCGACCGTGCTTGCGGTCGATGAAGTCGTCGAGCATGCCCGAGTTGAGCGGACCGGGACGGTAAAGGGCGACCGCCGCGACGATGTCCTCGAACTTGTCGGGCTTGAGCTTCTTGAGCAGCTCCTGGAAGCCGCTCGACTCGAGCTGAAAGACGCCCTCGGTGTCCCCGCGGCTGATGAGCTCGTAGACCCCGAGGTCTGAGAGGCCCATGCGGTCGAGGTCGAGCAGGTCGCCCGCCGCGCGCCCGCGATTGACCATGCGGACAGCGTCTTTGACGACGGTGAGCGTCTTCAGGCCGAGGAAGTCGAACTTGACGAGGCCCGCCGCCTCGACCTCGTCCTTGGCGAACTGGGTCACGATCTCGTCTTTGGCGCCCTTGAAGACTGGGCAGTACTCCCACAGCGGCTTGTCGCCGATCACGATGCCGGCGGCGTGCATGCCGACGCTGCGGTGCAGGCCCTCGAGCGCGAGCGCGATGTCGAGGAGCTCGCGCATCCGCGGCTCGGCGTCGTACATCGCCTGCAGCCGCGGCTCCTGCTTGATGGCGTCGGCCAGCTCGATGTTGAGCACCTCGGGCACGAGCTTTGAGATCTTGTCCGTCTCAGCGAAGGTCAGGCCGAGCACTCGGCCGACGTCCTTGATCACGCCGCGCGCCTTGAGCGCGCCGAAGGTCGCGATCTGACCGACGTTCTCGCGGCCATACTTGCGCGTGACGTAGTCGATGACCTCATTGCGTCGGTTCATGCAGAAGTCGACGTCGAAGTCGGGCATGGACACGCGCTCGGGGTTTAAGAAGCGCTCGAACAGAAGGCCGTAGGGCAGGGGGTCTAGGTCCGTGATCCGCAGGGCATAGGCGGCGAGCGAACCGGCGCCCGAGCCGCGGCCCGGGCCGACGGGGATGTCCTGGTCCTTCGCCCAGTTGATGAAGTCCTGGACGATCAGGAAGTAGCCCGCGAAGCCCATCTTTTGGATGACGCCCAGCTCGTCGTCCAAACGCCGCTGGTAGAGCGCGCGGTCAATCGACTTGTCGATGGCGGCGAACTCACGGAAGCGCGCCTCGAGGCCCTCCTGCGCCTTCGTGAGCAGGAAGCTGTCGATCGTCTGGTCCTCGGGGACTCGATAGGTCGGGAGCTGCGGGCTGTCGAGGTGGAGCTTGACGTTGCACATCTCCGCGATGCGCACGGTGTTCTCGAGCGCGTCCGCGAAGTCCTCCTTCATCAGGCGCCACATCTCGCTGCCCGGCCGCAGCCAGTAGGCGTCGGTGTCGTGGCGCACGCGCGTCGGGTCATCGAGGGTCTTGCCCGTCTGCACGCACATCAGGATCTCATGCGCGCGGGCGTCTTTCTGCTCGAGGTAGTGGCAGTCGTTCGTCGCGCAGAGTGGAATGTTCAGCTCGCGCCCGATCTGCCGATAGACCGTGTTGACGGTGCGCTGCTCGGGGAGGCCGTTCGGCTGCACCTCAAGAAAGAACATCCCCGGCTCGAAGGTGTCGCGGTACGTGATCGCCAGCTCGCGGGCGCGGTCGTTTTGGCCCTTCATCACCGCCTGCGCGATCTGGCCGCCGAGGCACGCCGAGAGCGCGATCAGGCCCTCGCTGTGGGCCTTGAGGAGCCCCAAGTCCATGCGCGGGTGGTAGTAGTGGCCTTCAAGGTACGCGTAGCTGACGAGCTTGCGGAGGTTGGCGTAGCCCGTCTCGTTGCGCGCCAGCAGGATCAAGTGGTACGCGCCGCGGACCTTGTCGCGCCGGTCACCCTCGGCGACGTATGCCTCGACCCCCAAGATGGGCTTGATGCCCGCCTTGGTCGCTTTCTTGTAGAAGTCGATGGCGCCGAACATGTTGCCGTGGTCGGTGACCGCCACGGACGTCATGCCGTACTCCTTGAGGCGCGGCATCATGTCGCCCAAGCGGATCGCGCCATCGAGGACGCTGTACTGGCTATGCAGGTGCAGGTGGACGAAGTCGTTCATCGCCTGCGGTTGTGCCCGCCGGGGTAGCGCGTGTCAACGCGGGCGGCCGCCGGATCCGACGGCGCGTCTCAATCGTCGGCGTCGTTGTCCGTCGCTTCGGTGAACTGCGCGGTCGAAGCGTCCACGCGCTGCCGCAGTTCCTTGCCCGTCTTGAAGAAGGGCGACTTTTTCGCCTTGACGAAGACCTCCGCGCCGGTCTTCGGGTTACGGCCCCTGTAGGCCTCGTACTCGCGCACCTCGAACGAGCCGAAGCCGCGAATCTCGACCCGCTCGCCGTGCGCGAGCGCCTCGCTCATCACGTCGAAGACCGTATTGACAACGATCTCGGCCTTACGGACGTTGAAGCCGTCCTTCGCCGCGACGAGGTCGATCAAATCACCCTTGGTCATGCCTCACCGTGTCGCGTAACCCTACGCTTTCTTAGCAGGTTTCGGTGAACGCGCAAGTTTGCTGCGGCGATGCGTCGCCCGCTCAAGGGCTGCGCAGGAAGCCGAGGAGGGAACTGCCGCGGACTTGGCGCTCGACACGACGCGCGGCCTGATGAGCGGTGAGCGCGTGGCTCTCCAGCCCGAGGCCGGGGGCCGACCAGGCGCCGACCCGCAGGACGCGCGCAGGGACCTTGCGCGGGAGCGCCCGAAACAAGCCCAGTGGGGGGCGTTCGCCGACCGGCGGGCTCGGCGCCACGGCCACTTCGCGACCCGGCCATTCACAGGGGATCAGGTCGCTCGGCCACGGCTGAGTGACGATAGACGCCGTGGCGCTCACGCGCAGCGCTGCGTCGCCGCGGTACGCGGGCGCCTCGGTCACGAGATACCCGCGGGAGCCGGGCCCCGGCACCCAGCCGAGCGGCGCCGCAAAGGGCCGTGGGCGGGTCGGGCGCGGAGAGTCGACCTCGAGGGCCACTGCGGCCTCGTTCGCGGGGTCGACCTCAAGGCCAAAGAGCGCTTGGAGTCGGTGGTCGTCCAGGTCCACCACGAGCGCAGCGCTGCGCCAGCGGCTCCCCCGCCCGAGGCGCAGCTCGAACAGGTCCCCCTCGAGCGCGGCGCCGCTCGTCCGGCGTCGCTCCTCGACCACGACGCCATGGGCAGCACAGCGAATGACCGCGGCGGACTCCATGGCCGCCCACGGGTCAGGCTGGGCGGCGGGGTCTCGCGCTGCGTAGACACCGTGGCACACATGCCAGACCGCGCGCACGCCGCCGGGGGACATCGGGCCGTCGGGATCGTCGTCGCGGCCCGCGACCGCGAGCGCAGCCCCGACGAAGCCCCGCAGCGCGCGGTGCTCCGTCCAGCGGCGCGGCTCATCGACGAGCTGCGTCGCGGAGACCTCGCGGAGCGCTCGGGTGACCGCACGCCGCTCAGCAAAGCCCGAGGGCGGCAGTGGTACGTCCGACGCGAGCAGCGCGTCGAGGCCACCCCCATAACCGGCGACGCGCTCCATGAGCGCAAGCATCTCCTCGCGCGCGTCCGCGAACCCGAGCCCGAGCTCGCGGCCCCGCGCCTCCAGATTTGGCTCGAGCCGAAAGCGGCGGTCGGGGAGCGCCACCGACACCGCGGAGGGGCGGGCCGAGAGTCGGGCGCGCACGTCGAGCCAGAGCCCGCAGGCGTCGAGGACGCGACGCACAATCGAGGCGCTGTGGAGGCCCAGGATCGGCGATGTCGTGGGGGGCTCGGGGGCGTCGAAGTCGATGACACCGACGCGTAGCTCGGCGCGCGCCAGCAGCGCTGCCGTGAGCAGGCCGGCGAAGCGTCGGCCGACAACGATGACGTCGAACTGCGTGGTCGTGGTCTGCACGCGGTGATCTTCGGGTGGGTGAGCCGTGTACGCAAGGACCGATGAGACGGCCGGGTACCGCTTGCGCATGGGGCGGTTATCAGCGCACAAGATGCCCATGAGCGAACTGGTGTGTGACGCGCTGATGCCTGCGTTGAATGAGGCCGAGTGCCTGCCCACCGTGCTCGCGTCGCTGCGTGACCGGGGACTCCGCGATGTATGGGTCGTGGACAACGGCAGCACAGACGCGACGGCCGAGGTCGCGCGCGCAGGCGGCGCTCGCGTGGTCTCCTGCCCGCAGCGCGGGTACGGGCGCGCGTGTCTCAAGGGGCTCGAGGCGTTGTCCGCGGCGCCGCCCGACGTCGTGGTCTTCTTGGACGCCGATGGCTCGGACGATCCCGACGATCTGGCCGCCCTGCTTGCCCCGCTGGAGCGTGGCGAGGCCGAACTGGTGGTCGGCTCTCGGGCGCTGGGTCGGGCCGAGGCGGGCGCGCTGACGCCCGTGCAGCGCTTCGGGAACGCCCTCGCAGGGGCGCTGATCGGCGCGCTCTGGGGCGTCCGGTTTACGGACCTCGGCCCGTTCCGCGCGGTCCGATGGTCGACCTTGCAGGCGCTCTCCATGCGCGACCCCGACTTCGGCTGGACCGTCGAGATGCAGGCGAGGGCCGCGCGGCTTGGTCTGCGCGTCGTCGAGGTACCGGTGGCGTACCGGCGGCGACGCGCGGGGCAGAGCAAGATTGCGGGCACGCTCAGAGGCTCGGTCAAGGCGGGCGTGAAGATTCTGTGGACGATCGCCCGCGAGCGGGTCACTTGAGGTCGAGCGAGGTCCTGATGGTCTTCGCGCGGGCGCCCGAGCCCGGCCGGGCGAAGACGCGGCTGGCCGCGACGCTGGGAGACGAGCTCGCCGCGACCCTGCACGGCGCCTTCGTCCTCGATGTCCTCGATGCCCACATGCAGGTCGGACGCCGCGTTGTCCTCTATCGGACAGGTGACCTGAGGCACGAGCTGTGGTCGCAGGTCAACTCGAGCGTCGTGCAGCGAGAGCAGGGAGAGGGTGACCTCGGAGCGCGCCTGGCGAGCGCCTTCGACGCATGCTTGGCCGAGTCACCGGGGGGGCGTGTCGTCGTGCTCGGGACCGACAGCCCTGCACTGTCGCCGGCGCGTGTCGACGACGCGTTCCGGGCGCTCGCTCAGCACGACGCGGTCGTTGGGCCCGCCGAGGACGGCGGCTACTACCTGCTGGGTCTGCGTCGGTCGATGCCCACGCTCTTCGAGGGCATCGCCTGGGGCACGTCGAGGGTGTTCGGGGACACACGGGCTCGACTCGAGGCGGCGAAATGCCGATGGTCTCTGCTGGACCCCGACTATGATGTGGATGTCGAGGCGGACTTGGTTCGGCTCGAGCGAGACGTGGGCGCGCTGAGGTCGCGAGGGGAGCCATGGCCGATTCGAACGGCGATGATGTTAGAGGCGTGGGCGCTCGGACGGATGCGCGCCCGGTAGGCGTCGACGCGGGCGCGCGCCGCTTTTTCGCTGCTGGGACCGTGCTCTTTCGGGAGGGCGACCCGGGCCGGGAGATGTACGTCATCGTCTCGGGGCGCGTGCGCATCAGCAAGCGCGTGCGGGACGTCGAGAAGGCCATGACGACTCTGCCGGCGGGCGAGTTCTTCGGTGAGATGGCAATCCTGAATGACCGTACCCGCAGCGCGACCGCGATGGTCATCGAGGACGCCGAGCTGATGGTCGTCGGTCCAGATGCTTTCGACGGCCTGATCGCCCACCACCGGGACGTCGCGCTTCGCTTGATTCGTCGGCTCGCGCACCGGCTTGAAGAGGCCAACCAGGACCTGATGCTGCTCCTGTATCGTGACCCCTCAAGCCGCGTGGCCCACGCGCTCAAGCGCTTCGCGTGTTCCCTCGGCAAGCGCCATCAGGGGCAGCTTCGGCTGGAGATCGGCACCGCCGAGCTCGGCGAGCGCATCGGGATCGACGCCGTTCAGCTCGGCTTGGTCCTGTCGCGCTTCATTGAGAAGGGCATCGTGCTCGACCACTGCGACGAGTACATCGAGCTCGGTGACCCGACGCGGCTCGACCGCTTTTTGGAGTTTCTCGAGCTACGGCACCAGTTCAGTGACCTCGTCTGAGGCCGAGACGGCGTATGCATCCGCGCTCGCGTCGCTGTTTGCGCGGGTGCGCTTCGGAGAGCGCTACGGCCTCGACGGGCCTGCTGCGCTCGACCGCGCGATCGGGCGCCCCGCGGCGCGGCGACGTTGCGTTCTCATCGGCGGCACGAACGGCAAGGGCAGCACGTCTGCGTTTACCGAAGCGCTCCTGCGGGCGCAGGGGCTCAAAGTCGGGCTGTTCACGTCGCCTCACCTCAACTCGTTCTGCGAGCGAATTCGGCTCTCCGGTGAGGACGTGTCGCGGGCGCAGGTCGTCGAGCTCTACGCCCGCGTGACCGACGCGGCGGCGCGTATCGGCTATGACGCGACGTTCTTTGAGTGTGCGTGGGCGATGGCGGCGCTTGCCTTCGACGAGGCCGACGTCGACGTGGTCGTTTGGGAGGTGGGCCTCGGCGGTCGGCTCGACGCGACGAACGTGGCGGACCCCGAGGTCTCGGTGGTCGTAACGGTCGACCTCGACCACGAGGACGTGCTTGGGCGCGGGCACGCGCGCATCGCGGCGGAGAAAGCCCACATCTTTCGTGCCGGACGCGTCGGGGTGACCGCCGCCACGGGCGAGGGTCTTCGGGCTCTGCGCGACGCAGTCGCAGGCTGGGATTCGCCGCTTCGGCCGCGGCTGCGCGTCTGCGATGAGGACTTCGTACCGGTCGAGGGGACGCTGCCGCTCGCCGGCGCCCACCAAGCCCGGAATGCAGCGGTCGCCTGTCAGGTCGTCGAGGCACTTGGCGTGCGGGTCGACGCGTCCGCGCTGCAGGGCGTGCGCTGGCCAGGGCGCTGCGAGCAACTGCGCGAGCGCCTGTGGGTGGACTGCGCCCACAACGTCGCGGGTGGTGTGGCCTTGGCGCGCTGGCTTCAGGAGAGCGAGCTCGGACCGATAGAGCTTGTCTTTGGCGCCATGCACGACAAGGACTATGCGGGCGTTCTGAGCGCGCTCCTGCCGGGGGTCAATCGGGTCGTGGTCGTCACGCCCGACCACCCGCGAGGGGCGCCGGCCGAAGCCGTCCGCGCGAGCGTCTCCGCGCTCGCCGCGCACACGCAAGTCGAGGTCGCGGCGTCTGTGCGCGCAGCCATCGACGCGCCCCTTCTCCCCGGGGACGGTGCACGTGTGGTCGCGGGGTCGTGCTATCTGGCGGGCGAGGCGCGGGCGGCAGCGCTGGGGCTCGAATGGCCCGAAGCAGGGCTGGTGACGCGGGCGCGTTAAGGCGCCCAGGTCGGGGGCGGCAGGCGCCCTTGCTGGAGCAGGCTTGCCAGGTCCATCGACACGGCCACTGTGGTGTGAATGAGCACGCCGCCCCAGATGGAGCGCCATTGCATCGCCATCACCCCGAGAACGAGCCCGGCGATGATCGAGGCGGCGGACTCGACGCCCGTCTTCGGGAAGTGAAGCATGCAGTAGGGCAACAGCATGACGAGGATCGCGCCGGCCCCCATCGTGCGGCGCAGTCCCTCGAGCAGAAACGCGCGGAAGTAGAACTCAAGCGCGAAGAACTGGACGGCGTAGGCCAATTCCCAGAGGAGCAGGTCGAGCCACGAGCGGTCTGCGAAGTCGTAGAACGGGTAAATGCGTTGAAAATCAGGGAGATATGAGACGCCGGCGACTCCGATGAGGACAACGCCGCAGAGGACGGCATAGATGCCCAAGTGGGCTGTCAGTCCGTCTGGCCGTAGGCCGAAGTCAAGGAGGTCGCGGCCACACGCCTTGAGATAGAGCGCGGGGAGCACGAAGTAGCCCCCGACACACGCGGCGACCCAGAACCAGAGTGCGCCGAGTGCGCCCCAAGGGTGCAGGCGGACAGCCTCCCAGTCCGGCGCGAGCCCGAGCCCGAGCGCGGTCTGGACGAACGTGAGCTCGCTGCCCAAGAACT